>Ga0209345_10000229_pt1 | contig 77560 bp, 68 predicted proteins | sample Cruoilmetagenom7_FD_187294 | JGI IMG/M metagenome (GOLD analysis project Ga0209345, IMG submission 187294) | Oil polluted marine microbial communities from Coal Oil Point, Santa Barbara, California, USA - Sample 7 (SPAdes) (version 2) | ecosystem: Environmental > Aquatic > Marine > Oil seeps ... | reverse complement strand
CGAGGCAATCTCCGCCGCGCCCGAAGTTGATGTGGTCGATCTGTCGGATGCCGACCGTCCGCTCTACCAGGAGCGCGGCGCTTTCCTGTCGAACCTCTTTCTCAACGACCAGGAAGATGACTGCTCGGCGACCATGCTCACGCTCGCCAACATCAGCCATCATGCACTTACCCGCCTGCTCGAACGCGAGCTTGCGATCCCGAAGACGATCGGGCGGGAAGTGCGCAACATACTCTCCATTGCCCGCAACATGGCGATGGCCTTCGACAGCACCGATCTCGATCCGGAAGACACCTACGCCTTCCTGGCCCCCTACCGGGAGGGCGCATTGCCAATCGTCACCATGAGCGTCCGGGCAGGGCAGGGGGATCGAAACCGTCGCCGCCCACGTCCGGTGATGTCGGTGCGCACGTTTCTCGACAGCTCCATGCTGGGGCGCAGCGACCACGAGCGGATGGGCGGGATGGATACGGCCATGACCGCGATCGCCGATGAGGCTGAGCCGCAACGCCAGATGGCGCGCTGGATGGAGGTCAACGCAAGGCCCTGGTCCCACAAGGCCGCTGCCCTCGCGGAAGACGATCGTCGCGCCAAAGTCGGATCATAGATCCACGGCATCCGCCGTCCGCGCGATCTCCCGAACGAGAAGGATCTCCGAAGATCCGTCGCCGCTATCGGTGCGACTGGTCGAACTTTCCCACCGCCAACCGTCCTCTGCGGAGGCATCTACGAGATTGCCCTTGAGCCGCACGACGTCGCCGGCGCGCAGCAGTCCAAGTTCTGACTCGATCTCGTCCGTCGCGCCGATGACGTGAATGTTGGCCGTGCTCGATCGCACCACTTTCTCCGACAGCCCGCTCGTGGAGGCGAACCGCCATGAGTAGTGCCGGCCGCGCTGCGAGATCTCGAGCTGCCGGGCGAGGTCGATCCGGCTCATCCTCCCCCATCCCAGCACAACGTCTCTCTGCGCCAGATCGGCGCCGCGATCCCAGGCATATGACGTCGCCCCGAGCACCAGGGCCTCGACCTCGAAATCGGCGACCGTTGTGAGCGTATAGCCGTCCTTGGCGAAGCTCAGGCGCCGCGAGCGGGAGAGGATCTTCTGAACCGGCCCAGAGCCGACAAGCTGCGGCGAGGCAGGATCATCCAACGTGGATGCGGGTGTCGCGACCTGCTGGGGCACGGCATGCTTCATCCAGCGCAGGGGATCTGAGTGAACCACGAGGACGATCCCCAGTCCTGCGACCACCGCCATAATCACCCGATCGATCCTGAGCATCCCGAAAATTGTCCTTCGCGTTTTCTTGGAAATGCGCCCAAGGACATCTGCGGCAAAATGATTTCTGCCCAGGTTTTCAGTAACCGAACCCCATCGAATAGTTTCCCCCTTCGACCGCCGCGCGCGCCGATCTCCTCCGCAGAAGGCTTTCTGCCCAACGGAGAAGAGATCAGATGACCCGACCCAAGACCCGTGAAGATGTTCTGTCGCCTGCAACCCTTGCCTGCCTGGAGCGCGTCACCCGCGGCACGCGCAAACCCATGGCGCGTCAGAAGCGAGGCCACCTCGATCAGCTGCTCGAGGAGTTCCAGTCCTCGGTCCTGCTCCAGGACGGATCGGTCGAGAAATCGCAGCTCATGCGCATCGCCGCGCTCAAGCCCTTTTCGATCGAGGATGACATCAATCACGCTCTTGGCTGGCTGCTCGATCGGGACGAGCGCGCTCGACAGGCACTCCTGCTGTCTCACTTGCCGCGCATATTCCGCATCCTGATAAAAGAGAGCGCACTCGGGGAAGACTGGCTCGACATCTTCCATGATGCCATCTGCGATGCGATCGCCGCGGTCGATAACCTCGAGGTCTACGACTACAAGAGCTTCTCGACCAATGTCGGACTCGCGGTCCTGCATCGGCGCACCTTTCGCGCGCTGACCTTCACCCGCGTCGCGGCCGGGCCCCGCAGCGGCGCGGTTCGCACCGTTGCAACCCGCATGCTGAACTTCGACATCGACGCCATCCGCGAAGGGAAGATCAGCGCTGAGGAGATCGACCGTGCCGGCCAGGAGCCCATGGTAAGCGAGACCTATCACAGGGTGCGCGATTACCTCACCGGCGTCGATACCGACGAGATGCCCCCGGACAGCGACGATGGTGGCCTGGTCGCGATCGAGGCCGGCGTCGACGCCGAGAAGATCCAGACCATTCTCGGCGAGGCTCTGGACGAGCGCGCACGCGACATCATCGTGCGCCGCTACATGTCGGACGAGCGGGAGGATGCCGACCGCATCGCGGCCGACTGGTCAATCACGCCCGAGCGGGTTCGGCAGATCGAGAGGCAGTCGCTGATCGACCTCAAGGCCAGCCTCGAGAACCGAAAGACAGATAAGCAGATCCGGCAGGAGCGGAAGGCCCGCGTCGCCGCGCGCAAGCGCCAGCAGATCATCTCTCGGCGTGAGCCGAAGATCAGGACCGTGAAGGGCGTCGACCTCCAGGCCATGCGCCCCCAGATGAAGGCCACCCTGGCCGACGACAAGATCGAGGTGATCTGCCGTCGCTACTTCACCGATGAGACGCCTCCGGGACCAACCATGATCGCCCGGGAGATGGGCATCTCTCCCTCCAGGGTGCGCCGCCTCGAAGCCGCGGCCCTCAATGAACTGGCGGAACTCCAGAAGGTCGCGCTTGCCTCGGGGGCGTGCTGATGCCCCTTTCTGTCTGCCCGGGCCCCGGTGGACAGGACGTGGTGCAACGCTAAGGTTGTAAGGGCAGGGCGGACGCCTAACCCGGCAGTCGCCTCGTCGGCCGGAAACGGCGAACAACCACAGGAGTGCTTATGCAGCACGTGAAGGAACACCGCGCCCCCACGCGATACAGTCTCGAGCCAACCGAGTTGCGCGAGATCGCAAAACTCATGAAGGCGCGCGGCGGGCTGGACGAGGACCAGGTGCGTGACCAGGCCCGGCATTACGGTTGCGCCACCAAGCCGATCTACATTCTGGCCGAACGCATCGGCCTGCCGGTCAAGATGCGTCTCTCCAACCGGACCAGCAGTCCCCGTTCTCGGACCCCCTCCAAGAATCTCACCGCCCGGGAACGCGCGGAGCAACATTTCATTCAGCCCCCCGAGAATGCGGAGGCGATCGTCTCGACCCCGGCTGGCACCGACAGCTTCGCTCCAAAGCCGCTTACTGAAGAAGAGTTCAAAGCCGCCGTCGATCTCCTGATCGAGGAGGAGGATCGACTTCGCGCGCTCAAGACCGCGCATGAGGAAGAGATCTGCCGCCGCGAAGAGGAGTTCACTCGGCATATCCATGAGATGGAAGCCAAGGTGGCCCGCGAGCAGGAGATCGCACGCGAAGCGATCCAGCAAACCCGCCGCCTGCGGATCAGCACCCGACAGGATCGCGAGGAGCTCGAAGACCTCCGGTGCCGCATTCGTGCCGCCGAGCGGGCGGCCGATCGCAAAGCGAAGAACGCCGAAAAAGCCCGCGAGGTCGCGATGAGCCACAAAAGAGAGCTGCTGGCATCCCTCGAGCGTGAGCAACGACTCCTGGATGCACTTCGGAGGTCCGAGACCGATCTCGCCGCCTGCCGCGACGGCCGCGACCACAAGGCATCTTGACCGAGCACGTGATGGCGCGGAACGATGGCGGCCCAGAAAGCCGGGACACCATGCCTCTCTTCGTTCTTCACCACCTCCGGCCGCCGGCCGATGTCGCCAACCGGATCAACCATTCCGAAGGCACCGGCGCTGCTGCGGAGGCCGTGCAGCGCGCGATGCTATCGGGCGATGCGGGCGCGGCGTTGGCGCTGGGCTTCTACCGACCGGTCGCCACCATCCGATGCGCCAGCCTGGAAGACCTCTTCCGGCGGACGAACCACATCGATGCCGACTGGACCGAAGGCCCAGGCGTTCTGGATGTCGCCCACCCCTGCCGGTCGACCAGCGTAGGCGACCTCGCCTTCAGCCTCGCCGAGCGTGCGGTGTTCATCTGCGCCATCCAGGGCTGGCGGCCTCTCACGGATAAGCGGCTCGCCGACCAGGTCATCCATGCCTCGCATGACTTCCTCGACAGATTGAGCCAGACCCAGCGCAGCTGAGCCCGGCTCAATTGCAATACCGACAATCCCGGTCCAATATCTCCAGCCTGGGATGCCTGTCTGTTTTTCCCGTTTCGTCGGGCACCAGAACAGCCAAGATTGGGTTCGCGATACCCAAGGGTCATTCTTGACTGCGCGGAACCGCCTCGGCGTCCGTGCAACCCCCAGCCTGAAGTGAGGTATCGATGAGTGACATTCGACAAAAGATCCTGCGAGAACGGGACGAGAGGATCGAGAAATACGGCTGGACCGTGGTAGCTGTTCTGCCGAGCCATGACCAAGCCAGCTACGCCTATTCCGTAGCCTTCGAGCAGACCTTCAATCACCCCGAGGTGCTGATGGTCGGCTTCGACCCCAACCTGTCGCAGCAGATCATCGCCGGCGTGGCCGACGGCCTGAAGAGCCGAAGCCTCTACCTGCCGCCGAAAGGCGGTCGCGCGGCGCAGGTAATCCAGGACATGGACGTTCTAATTCGGCCCGTTCCAGAACCCAAGGCTTCCCAGATCGCCAAAGGGGCTGCCAAACACGTCGCCCCGAAGCCGCTCCGCCTGCTTCAGATCTGCCTCCCCGATGCGGAGGGACGCCTCCCGGACGATCCGGCCTGCGACGCACGATTTCGCGAGCTCCAGGATTTCGAGGCTCTCGAGAGCCATTCCTGAAAGACAGGCAGGTCCACCTATGAACGCAAGTGATCGCCATGCTGCCGAGGGGCGCCAGCGCCTCGCACGCCTGATGCCCGAGGCGCGACGGGAAGCGAGAGCTACGCTGACAAGTCCGCATGCCTCCAGCATGACGCCGATGTCGATGCTCGGCCTTTCTGTCCTCTCCCACCTGCGTGAAGACAATCTCGACACGCTCGTCGTCTACGAGAGCCCTCCCGGCTCCTGGTATGCCGACCTGGTGCTGAAGAACGTTCCGGCCGGCGTTCCCGATACACTCGGCACACCGGTGGCGCATCCGCTCGGAAGCCGCGAGGAGGCTGAAGAGGCGGCGCGCGTTCTGCTTGTCGGTCTGCTGGCCGAGATCCACACCGCGGCAATTGCCGGGCGCGACACGCCGCAAAAGGACATCCGGGTCTTCCGCCTGCACGACATCGAGTTCTCCGTGCCCGGCGATGCCGTCGACGACCTGCTGGAGCACCATTCGAAGATCTTCGCCGAGCTGCCCATCCCGCCCGTGGAGTTCTCCTACGGGATGCTCCGCGAAACCTGCGCAGAGATCGCAGGCGAGCGGGAGATGGACGAGGAAACCTGGCAGGCGGCCGATCCTGCCCTGCGCGATCGAGCCATGATGGCGATCATGCTTCTCCTCACCCTCGATATCTTCCAGTTCCCCCTCGACAGGTTTTCGCCACCTCCCAGGTAAGTAGTAACTGAACCCCATCTGATAATTATCGGCGCACTCTTCGGCGCGGCCCGATCTCCCCACCGTGAACCAGGGACGGTGGGGAGTATCCGGCCGCCCGCATCAAGGAGAGCGAGATGTATTTCAAGAGCGCGCGCAGCCATGCCCGCAGCTACATGCAGTCGATGAGACCACGTAGCGAGTTCGAGACCCAGATGGACAGCGAGTATTACGATCGCATGCACATGGCCTTCTACAACTCGGCGAAGGCCAAAAAGCCCGGGCGCGTGCTTCAGCGGATCTCCAAGACACTCGACAAGGACTGGATGGATCTTCAGATCCTGCGATGGACACGTAACTCCCGGGCGGTGATGGCGAACATCATCACCTACGACGCATCCGCCGAGATCGAGATCCAGAGCGACTATGACCGGAAGGTCTTCTGCGACGACCTGATTCAGTTCAACGAGCTTGTTTTCTCGGCCGACCGGTTCCGGATGGGCTGCAACCGCGGCGCGCTGGTAACGATGACGCTGCACGCGATCACGCGCCTGCTCGAGAGAGAAGGCTGCGATCCAGAGGATCTTCCGCTGGTGATCCCCGAGCTTATGCGCGTGGCCCGCAGCGTCGTTCTTCATGGCTTCGACGAGACCTACCCCGAGGCAACCAACTCTTTCATGATCCCCTTCGCCGGGGGCGCCTTCGTCGCCATCAACTGCCCGATCCGATCAGCAAGCGGCGAGAGCATCGCGCTGACCGACGGTCTGTCGATCCGCACCTGGTTGTCGCCGGAGATGGTCACGCCCGAGATCGACGAGCGGCTCCATGCAATGGATGAGATCCTCGAGGCGACATATCACAACACCAAGGCATGGACGACCGCACAGATACGCGCCCGTCTTGATCACAACTCGCGTCCGCACGATTACCGCGCAAGACAGCCGCAGCACGCGCAGCAGCAATTTATTCCGCCACTCGCCCAGATGCCGCGCCGCCAGTCGGAGCGCACGGCATCTTCTGCGATCGCCTTGCCGATCTGAGGCAGTGGGGCAGGGCAGGACCCTGCCTTTCGCCGCCTATCTGTCTGTCTTTCTTTCCAAGGGAGTTCGATATGTCCGAGATGCTTTTCCCCTGGTCTGGGCCCACGCGCCAGGCCAGGGGGCGCAACCCCTTCAATGCCGACGCGATCGGCTTCGAGCACAATCCACAGGAGCAAACCCTCTACATCCACAATCGCGTCGCCACCAACGGCAAGACGCATATTGGCTGGTGCGCCATGCCGGACGACCCTGCGCTCATCCGCGAGTTCGCCCAAGGCTTGCTGGCCAAGGCCGACGAAATCGAGAAGGCGGGCTGAGGCTCGCCATCTTCACGCGCGGCTGATAGTATCGGCCGCGCCGCCTGAGACCTCGGGCCAAACGTGCCTGGCAAACGATCTCGCGCCTCCCCGACTTGACCCGACACCCGACACGGAGGTTTTTCCCTTGCGCACTCGTCTCGCCATTTCCCTGCAATCTGAAGACCGCGCCCGGATCTCGCAGATCGAAGATGCCATCGGCCTTGTCGACGGCCGCGCTGTCGAAGATCCCGATTGGCACAAGCCCTTCGGACGACTTCGCGGCAACGACTTCACCCTCGAAGATGCCGAGGCCGGCGTAGCCAACATCCTGGCCCTCGCGGACCTTCGACTGAAATCCGAGGCCCCCTTCGACGATCCCAGCCTGGCTGCGACCTGGGCGGAGGGGCGCGACCAGGCCGCGCGTCGCGCGAGCGAACTCGCCCAAAGCTTCCTCGATGCCCTTCGCGAAGATCTCGTCGAGGCACTGCAAAAGGCTGGGTAGGCCACGGTCGGTCCCACCCGTCCTCAACGAGGAGAGGCACAAAGGCCAGCGGGGCCTGAGTGAAGCGGCGCATCGGACGGCAATCTCTACGCGGCCGCCCGCACCAATCTCTTCGAGACCTCCCGCCTCGTCGTCGCCACTCCCGGGTTTTCAAGGACGGCACGCGCCAGCAGGTTGTTGAGCGCGTGCCCGGGGCGCATGACCTCGATCTCGCCCCGGATCGGCATTCCGACAAGAGACAGATCCCCGATCACATCGAGGATCTTGTGGCGGATGAACTCACGCTCCATCCGCAGCCCGTCCGGGTTCAAGACCCGGTCGCCATCCACCACGACCGCGTTGTCCAGATCGCCACCCCGCGCGAGACCGATGTTCTGCATCGCCTCGATGTCCTGTCGGCGGCAAAAAGTCCGGGCCCCGGCCAGCCTCCGGGAGAAAGCGCCGGGACGATCTTCGTAGGTCATCGATTGCATGCCGATTGCCGCCTCTTCGAAGGCGATCGTGCCCCTGATCCGAAACCCGTCGAGGGGGCGAATTTCTGCCCAGGCCTGGCCGAGAGACACCCGCACCGGCCTCTGAATGACCAGGACATCCTGCGGCACATCGACAACTCTCAGTCCCGCGTGCTTGATCTTCTCGACAAAGGGAAGGGCGCTGCCATCGAGGATTGGAACCTCCGGACCATCCACCACCACGACGGCGTTCGACACTCCGCATCCTGCCAGGGCCGCGAGCACATGCTCGACCGTCGATATCGAGGCGCCGCCGGGCGCAACCAGGCGCGTGCAGAGCGGCGTGCACTCCACCAGGTCCGCCCGCGCAGGGATGCGCAGCCCGCCAAGATCGGCGCGCTCGAAAACAATACCAGATGACCCCGGTGCCGGCCGGATCGAGAGGCGCGCCCTCGCACCGCTATGAAGCCCCACCCCCGAAACGGAGAAGGGTGCACCAAGAGTAACCTGCATGGATAGATGTCCCGAAATACGTCTGCTGTTATGACTTATATGGTCCCGGCTTCTACTGAGCCAATCGCAAGAAACATTACCGAATGTAGCATAATATCACGCCGCCGGCTTCGTCGTCGCCTTTACCGCGCCGGTGGACATCGCTGACGAGATTGCGCCCGGGGTCGAACTCGACGCGCCCCGGGCGCTACCGGACATGACTGGGCGACGATGATGATCAAGGTCATCAAGAACGGCAGGCAGGCTCGAGGATCGCGCCGCCCCTCAGAAGTCGTCCGGCAGATCGAGTTTGAAGCCCGCGTCGAGCGCGGCCGCCCTGTGCAAGCGGCGCGACTCTTCCTCGCTCAGCGACAGCTTCTCGGCAATGAGATCGATCCGGACCGGAGACATCGCCTTCCTTCCGGTTGCCACCGCGGAAACATAGGCCGTCGACGTCCCGATGCTTTCGGCCACCTGCTTCTGGCGCAGGCCATGTGCATCCAGAACCTGCTCGAAGGCGCGCCCGAATGCGGTCTCGCGTTTGTCCTTGGTCATCGCAGCGTCCCCCCTTGCGATCGCCTCACAAAGCCTTGTCGCCAGCGCTCAGCTTCTGTTCGCAGCTATAGGCCATGGAGGCCATCGCGCCGGAAGCGAAGGCGCGGGTATTGCTCGCGGTCGCCGCGAAGGCCGCCTCGGTCTGCGCCCGGTCCTTGCCATACGAAAGCGTGTTCGACGCGCGGATGCCCATCCTCGCTCCCTGCGCATAGGCATCGATGCCTGCGCCCATGAAGACGAACTCCCAGCCGAGATCTTCCTTCTCGGCGATGAGCGCCTTGAGATCGTTCCAGCTATTCTCGACCGAGGTGTTTTCATCGCCATCCGTCTGGATGGCGATCACCACCCGCGTCCCCTCCGCCTTGCCGGCCTCGACGAGCGACGCAGCCACGGCTCGGATCGTGGTGCATGCCGCGTCGATCAGGGGCGTGCCGCCCCGGGGGTGGTAGTCATCCGCCGTCATCTCTCCAAGGTCGGAGACCGGAACGGCCACGTGCACCTTCTCCAGCTCCATGTTCTGCGAGAAATCGCTGTCGAAATGCACCTGGCTGTAGCGGATGTTCTCACCCGCCTTCTTCAACTCCTCCCGGTAGGCGTTGATCGCCCCGATCGTGTCGGCCTTGAGGGCCTGCATCGACCCTGACCGGTCGAGCAGCAGGGTCACCAGGGTGCGTCCCGCCTTCGCGCCCTTGCCCGTCTGTGTCTTCTTTCCTGCTTTCGTCTTGCCCATTGCTCCGCCTCCCTTGGTGTATCTGGCCCAGAATATCTGGGTTCAGGCAGAGAGGAAATCAACCTTTTTGGTTAATTTTAATTCAGGGCCAGGGCGGCATTCTGGCCCAGCTTCCGCCGGGCCGAAATTCCAAAAGGCCTGTCTAATCGACTATCCGCACAAAGGGCTCTGGTAGATTGCCTTCGTCTCGACCAATGCGCGCGGCGAGACCGTCCGTCAGATCTCTCCTGGAGCAGTCGGTCCTGTTGGTCTTCCCGCCGACGACGCCGAACCCGACCTCCGGATTCTTCCTTTTCCTCAAGGAGATCGACGCGAAGATCCTCGACAAGGGAATCGACCAGGCGGTCAAGCTCGCCATCTCAGCGGGCTTGGTCTGCCCCGCAGGAATGACTTCCGCCGCAAGACTTATGGCTGTCGCCTTCAGGCGGTCGCCAAGGTAGACTTCGTGTCATGTCCTTCGGAACCGACGCCATAAATCTCGAAGTTCGCGCCGCGCGTATCGCGGCCACGCTGGATGCGCGCCCCGAGCTCGGCGCCCTGTGGCGACGGCTCGTCGGGGTTTCCGAGGCCGCCGCTTCGCTGTCTCTCGAGCAGATCGGCGTCAACGAGGACGACATCCTCAGGCCGCCCCTGGGGCTGTCCCAGACCAAGTCAGAGCCGCAATCCACGCGCGCGGCACGCGCCATCTACAGGATGCTCTTGCGGCCGGGATCGATGCGACAGGACCCGATCGGGGTCTTCGATCGCGCCGTCGAGGCAACACGCCTGACAGAGGTCATCGACGACGGGGGTCGGGGCTACATCTATCAGCCGATCGAAATCGAGGTCGAGATGTGGCAACGCGGAAGAGAGATCTGGGCTGAACGCGTCCCAGGCATTCTGCGCGAGGCGCCGCCACCGGTGATCGGCGCCCTTGCTCTGTCCCGCCTGGCTTTGGCCTGCATGCCCGCCCCGCACCCGATGACAGAGCGCCTGATCTTCATGGCAGCGGAGAGCGAACTTCGCCGATCGATCTCGCTGTCCGACCCGGTCACGTCGCGCAGGATCGAGGGCCTGGACCCCCGCGTCGATGCCGACTGGGTCTGTCCGCCCTCGCTCGCTCTGAGCAAGGGCGGCCTGCGGACATGGCGTCCTGAAACCGAGGATGGACGGGCCTATCTCTTCGAGCGCATGTCGCAGGCCATAGGGCGGGAGATTGGACGCCTTGGGCCCCTCCAGTCATGGTCGGAGCATCTGGCATCCGAGTTCAGAGGGCGCAACAGCAGATCGAGGCGGGAAGATTTCGCCGAACTGCTTCGCTCCACGCCGATCCTGAATGGACGGACGACGGCGCGAGCCCTTTCGATCACCGACCGGGCCGCGCGCAACCTGCTCGAGGATGCCGAGGCCATGGGCCTGATCGTCCAGATCACCAGCCGCTACGCCTACCGTCTCTGGGCGGTGCCGATGCTGGCCGAGATGATCCGGGATCGCGGGCGGCCCTTTTCTTCCGTCAGAAGACGCTCGGGGGGCGGGGAGGCGGCGCCGGCCGAGGACACGCCGATGCAGCGCCCACCCTTGGCGGATGATCCCGACAGGGACGCACGCGTGGATCGCATCCTGAGCTCTATCGACGACGCCCTGGCTGGCGTCGACGAACTTCTCGAGAAATACAAACCCGAGCACAGGCGTCTCGACTGAACGAATGCGGCAACCAGCACCCGACCCCATTTCCTCGAGGGGTCGGGTGCCGGATGCCGTTCTGAGCAAGCCGTGTTCCGACCTCCTGTCTGACCCCAGGAATATCGGAACACCTCATGCGCCTCATCTCCATTGCCGCCAGCATCCTGATCCTGATTGGCCTCATCGCGCCTACCTCGGCACTCGCGGTCCAGCTGCCCGTGAAGATGTCGGGTTCCGGTATCTGCCACTGTCCGGGCGGCGACTATTACGACAAGACCAAGGCCTTCAGGCCCTATGCTGACGTGGAGGCTTGTCTTGCCGATGGCGGCCGGAATCCTGCCAGGGGGCAGGGACAATGCCCGACACCGGGGGCTTCCCCCACGACTCCCGCGCGCACCGAGCCGGACAATATCGAGCGCGTTGCCGCGGTTCGGCCACCCTACGACCGCGACCTCTTCGGAGGCTGGGCCGATTTCGACGGCGATTGCCAGAACACCCGCCACGAACTGCTCGCCGGGCTCTCGACGGGACGGGTTACCTATTCACGCGACGGCTGCTACGTCCAGCGCGGGCGATGGAATGATCCCTATACGGGACGCATCTACAGCAACGCCCGTGATCTCGACATCGATCACCTCGTGCCCTTGGCCTATGCCTGGTCGCACGGCGCCGACAGCTGGGATCGCGACAAGCGCATTGCCTTTGCCAACGACCCCGCGAACCTCTTCGCCGTGCAGGCCTCGGCGAACCGCCAGAAGGGCGCCGCCGGCCCCCTGGAATGGATGCCGCCAAGCCAGGTATTCCACTGCCAATATCTCCTTCGCTTCACGCGGATCTCGCTCGACTACGAGCTGCGCTTCAGCGACGAGGAAGCATTGGCCATCGATCGCATGACGCGGGACGCGTGCCGCCAGAGCTGAACGCCACATGGACGTCACCGCCGGTTCGTCTCCGGCCTCCTGATAGGGGGTCTTCCGGTCATCGCGACCAATGCCCCGAACATCGGCGCGCTCGGGATGCGCGCGGCTGGAGCCCGCGCGGCGCCAGGTCCCCGGCCGAGCAGGCGTCCTGGTCCGGATTCACATAGCCCAAACAACGTGATACCCTCCGCTGCGCGCGCCAGAGCACGCCGGTTGCGGCACGATGCGCGCGTCTCGCACGAGGTGCATCATGCCACATGCTCCAAGAACACTCCTGGCAAGGATCGATCCCGCCACCAATTGCCACCGCTTCTACGAGATATCGATCGAGCCCAACCTGTTCGGGGACCACTCCCTGGTCATCCATTGGGGTCGCCTGGGGCGCAGGGGGCGAACACGCATAGCCGCCAGCGGCGACCTCGACCTTGTCGCCACCAAGGCTGAACGGGTTGAAAGACAGAAAATCAGAAAGGGATATTCGCCGAGACCCGGGGTCTGATCCTCTACGTTTCCGCCCAGTGGCAGAGCTTCCCATCTTCTTCGGAACTCCCGAAGAGATGCAGAACAGATGAACTGGTTCGAGCCGATTTTTGCGCAGATGACGTCCTGGGGTCCCTTGCTGGCCGAGGTCTGGCGTATCGGCGCGATCTTCCTTCTTTCCCTCCTCGTTGCCAGCCTGGCCGGTAGCAGGCGTAGCATGCGCTCCCGGCTGATCGTCGCCGCTCTTCTTGTCGGCCTCTGGGAATCAGTCATGCCTGCAAGCCCCCTGTCCTTCCTGGAGGGGCGCGCGGCGGGCTTGCAGGACGAGGTTCTTATCATCCTGCTGCTGGCCCTTGCAGGCCTCGTAGGCATCGCGCGCAATCTTCGCAGACCCGCACTTCACCAACTCCCGCTGTCGCTGGCAGCCCTCCTGGTTGCCGGTCTTGGATATGCCTACCACCTCGTTCTCATCAATGGGCTCGACGCACAGATGCGCGCCGAGAGTGCGGGTCAGCTTTCCCGCCTCCTGTCCCTGGAGGATGATGCCTGGCGGGAGCTATGCGCGCTCGAGGTCTACACATGCGGCACCGGTCTTCCCGCTTCTCCGCACACTGCCTTCGAACAGGATCTGACCGACTGGATGAACCATGCGCTTCCGTCCGGCACATCGGGACGCATCGCCAGCTCGGACGGCACGCTGGCCGCCGATCCACCTCATGTCTGGGCCGCCGAGCGCAAGGAAGGGAGGATCAGGTGGATCATGCAGCCCCGGGTGCTGAGCACCCAGTCGCTCCAGCTTGCGTTCTTTTCCCTCTCGATGCTGGCGCTCGTCTTCTGGACCGGCGCGGCCATCGCCGTAGAGCATCTGCACCGCCGTCGGCGGCACCGCTGAAGATCAGCCGCGAACAACCGCGGCAGCAATGGTTCGGGCATTCGCCAGCGAGCGCGCGTCGACGAACCGCAGTCCCGCAAGCCCGACATCGAGCAGCGACTTTCTCTCATCGATGGTTTCGAGGCGACGTGCGTCGATCGATGCCAGGCAATCGAGGGGCTTGATGAACATCAGGCTACGGGCCTCGCCGCCTATGGCCGCGAGGCCGCAGACAGCCTGCGCCAAGGACAGCTCCCCCTCCACGATGACGGTATCATCCCAGATCATGCAGGCCGACGCGCCCTCTTCGGAACCGAGTTGAGAGAGCTTCATTCGCCCCTCCACGCCCATACGGTGAAGCCCCGCGATCACGGGCAGGAACTTGCCCCACCGCCCCTTTGCCATCCCCTCGAAATGCCGACGCAGATCGAGGCGCTCGCTCGCATCGATCTCACCGCCGGGATCTGCCGCCGCCAGAAGGTCCGCAAACAGGCTGTCTCCCTGTCTTTCGATCCTGCTGGCGGTCACGATGGGCGCGATGCCGAACTGCATCTTTCCCTCCAGGATGATCCGCATCAGGATGGGCGAGCGCAGGAGCGCCTTGTCCGAACTGCGCGCAGCCGGACCGCGGCGCTGCCCGCCACGCCCGAAATCCTCGAGACTGAAATTCAGAAGATCCTCGCGCAGGCCCTCGAGCGTCGCGGCAAGTCGAAGCGCCGCCGAGATCCGGGAGGACGTCGCGCCCTGTGGCGGTGGGAAAAGACGTTCGCGCCATTCCGGCACCGCCTGCGTCTCGATGAAGGGCATTCTGCGCATCCATCGACCTCCTGAGCCTTCGCGACGCCGCCTATGGAGTTCGGTCGCTGATGAAAGTTTCTTCTCCATTATTGGGTATTTTTTCACCGGGCCGGGAGCGATTGAGGCAAAAATGTGATCGCCCGACGGATAATTTTCAAAAGCTCCCCTTTGTGCCCCATCTCTGAGTTATGAGATACCCGCCTTGCCACCCCGCCCATGCGTGCCGAAACCGATCCGCCGTTCGCGGCGCCGGGTCGAGCAGCTGGACCGCGGCCACCATGGAGGCACAGGAATGACAACCCTCGTAACCGGCGCGGCAGGATTTTTCGGGCAACAGATGGTGCGACGATATCTCGAGATCGGCCGGACGGTGACCGCGCTCGACAGCTCCGAGGAGAGGCTGCGGGGGATCTCAGAGAAAGGCGTCAGGGTTATCGCCAGGGACCTGAAGACGCGCTTCACCAAGGAGGAGGTGGCAGATCTCAAGAACATCCGGACGATCATCCACGCCGCCTCTGTCTCGAGTCCATTTTCACTGCTTCCAAAGCCTGTTCTCGCGGACCTGAACCTGGAGACAACCCGCACCCTGATCCAGCTGGCCGAGGACGTGGGCGCCGCGCGCTTCGTATTCATCTCGACGCCCCAGGTCTACACTTGCCTTGAAGACCAGTATCTTCTGCACGAGACCACCCCGCTGCCGCCGCCCCTGGGTGCGCTGGCCCAGATGAAGACCCAGGCCGAGCAGGAGATCCTCACGCGCCTCGGGCGCGGCACGGTCGTGCTCAGGCCGCAATGCGTTTACGGCCCCGGCGACCCCCTTCTGGTTCCTGCACTGCTCGATCTTGTCCGGTCAGGCTCCGTTCCACTCTTCCGCGGCGGGGCGGCCGAGACCGACTTCACACACGTCGAGGACCTTGTAGACGCCGTTCTTGCCGCCGAGCGCACACGGTCCGCTGCGGCACGGATATTCAATATTTCCGGCGGAAATCCCCTCCAGGTGAAGCGTTTCATCGATCGGATCGCAGCGGCGTCGGGACTTGAGCCACGATGGAGGAAGGCAGCGCTGCCGGCCGCCAAATCAGCGGTCCGTATTGCCGAGGCAAGATCGGCTATTACCGGGCACAAATCGCCGCCCCGCCTGACACGGTCGCTCCTGGCTTTCCTTGCCTTCAGCCAGACCCATGACATTTCCCGCGCAAAGGCGCACCTGGGCTGGACGCCCCGCCACGGCATCGACGAGGGACTTGACGCCCTCGCGAGCTGGATCGCAGCTGATGGAGCAGGGGCGGGCGCTGAGGGCGTCCGGCAGAGCTGATGCTCCGTCAGGGTGTCGCCCTGATGATCACCGAAACACGATCCTGGACGGTCTTGGACTTCTCCCGATCGGCGAACCTGAGATCCTCCACCAGCTCGGACATCTCCTTGCGCACCCTGTCGATCTCCCAGGCAGCCTTCTTGAGGAACGCGGACTCGACGGAGCCAAGGTCCACCATCTCCGGGCAGATGCCCTTCTCTATCTGACGGCTGAGAGCGCGCTCTTTCAGCTTCGACCACTCCGTTCCAAGCATCGACAGCCACCGATCTGCCAGCATTTCCAGCGATGGCAATGACAGATCACCAAGCACGGTTGCCCCGTCGCAATCGAGACGGCGGTGCTCGAGGAACTCCGCCAGACTCCGCACCATAACCCGCACCCTCTCCGGGCGGATATCCCAATGCGTGATCTCGGCGAGCTCCCCCGAGATATCCAGGAGAACATCGGCGTCGAGGGGTTGATTTGGTGTGGATGGGCTGCTGCGAGTGCGCTCCTGGTGGGCTTCGACGGCCTCGTCGATCAGGGACAGGCAAGCGACCTGGCCCCGGATGATCTCGTCGCCATTTTTCCCGTGACGAACGACGACCAGGCGCGGGGGCATGAAGGCTTCGCCCCTCCTGCCGGTCTTGCCTGTCAGAAAATAAGCGGTGAAGGACATGCCGGCGCCCTCGATGCGCGCGACATCGGCACCCCAAGACCTGCCGACCTCCTCTGAAATCGCACCGTTCCCGGCGCCCAGCTTGTCGCCGACGCGCTTGCCAATACGGTCGATCCGCCCCTGGATCGTATTGCCGAGGGGCGGAGCATCCTCCTCCTCGATCGAGGACATGACGAGGCTGGTGCGACTTGCCCAGCAACCGAGGACCCCCGCATCAGCGACGTGCAACATGGACTCGGCAACCCTGGTCTTCAGGCGAGGTCCGGACAGGCCTGGAACACCCTTCATTTCAAGGCAGTGAACCGGCACGGGACGACCCTGCGCCCCTGCGCGCCGACTGGCTTGCGCGACAGCCAGATATCCAGACAATGCGGGCAGGGGGCCTGCCAGGGCGATCGCATCTACGCCCTGCAACTCGGCCTGCCTAAGTGCGTCGAGGCTGAGAACCACAGCGCAATTCGCGCCCTCCGAAAGCTTTTCGCGCAGCTCGGTCAAGCTCGAAAGGTGCCGCACCCGGTGCGCTACCGTTTCGCCGGCAGCCACGATGCGATCCGAAAAAATCCCATCCTCTTCCTGCGGATATCCGAAGGCGAAGGTCAGGCCCTCGCTTGCGGCCGCGACCACCTCTGCCACGTGCTTTACTTGCGTCTGTCTTTCGACAATCACAGCCAGTCGGCCGACTTCCATTGCCAGCCCTGCCAGCACGGCCCCCCGGCTGGCATCAAGTCCCGCCAACGCCTTGCCTTCGATGAGCGCTCCGACCGTCTCTACCAGGTCAATCTCCTCATGACCGCCCAACTCGGCGAACATCGGGAGCTGTCCTTGTGCGGCGGCAGCACCGGAAGCACCGCCCCTCGCCCCAAGGCGATCGCGGAGGATATTCCGCCACCTCTCGCGCAGCTCCCGGGCGGAGAGCGACATCCCCCAGAAGATCTCCCTCAAGACACCCTCGGCCTCTTCGTTGCCTGGGTCCGCGATGAGCTCTCCGAGTGCTGCAAAAGCCGCCTCATGACTCTTGCCGATGGAGACCTCCACCACCTCGACAGTCGGCGGCGCATGGTGCCCCCGGGGGCCGCACAAGAAGGTCGACAGATGATCCGACCCCTCCGCCATCGCTGTGCGCAATTTCGCCGAAGACCGTCTCGGTCGCTTGCAGGTGCGCGAAAGAAGCTGGGACTCGAGTGCCGTCGCGATCCGCTGCATGGCCTGCTCATCAAGATGCAGCGCCGCGCCGTCCTCGAGCAGCCTCAGGCACTGCCCAAACCCCCTGAAAGGGTCGTCTTCGCCGCCAAGGGCGACCGTGAATCCGCCCCTGAAGCTTGTCATCGCATCCGGGCCAGTGGAGGGCGCCAGGTGGCGAGACGCATTGAGCTCGCCCTCCCCGAGGACCAGGACCGCGGCGTTGTCGATCTCCTCGCGCATCTCCGAAACCCCGACGCCTTGCGACACGATGCGCAGGGCGCCGCGGCGACCATGCCTCCATGCCTCGACCTCGAGGGGCGAGACCACGACGACCGAACCCTGCTTGCGGCCTTGCGTTTCGTCGTCTCGCAGAACCGATCTCTCATACATGTCCGCGGCGATCGCCGCGAGGCTTCTGCCGATCTTGACCCGGGCTGCCGGGCCCTCTGCCAGGACGCAAGCCGCGCCGTGTTCGTAAAGGGTCCGGGCCGCCATGTAGACGGCATCCTCTTCGTGCTGTGACATGGCCGCGGACACCGGCCTCCAAGGAGAAAACTCGCTCATCCCATCGATGATCTTCCCCAGCGCCGTCTCGAGATCGACATTGCGAAGAAGCTTCCCCAGGATCTCGATGGCATCCTGCGACCAATCCCGCCCCCAGGACCAGAAGGTCTCCCCGGCGCGGCGCCGCTCCTCGTGCGGGTCGGGTCTTCCGCTGACATCCTCGAGACCGCCCACGACGCGATCGTTGAACTCGACGTTGTTCGACATTCCCCGTCGGGAGAAGTTGGCGCTTCCCGCGACCGCGAATTCGTTGTTCACGAAAAGGTTCGCATGCATCATCCCCGGGGCCCGGCCCAAGTCGCCGGCTGCCTTGTCTTCGTCGAAGACCCGGATGCGGATTGCGCCTGAGCGTATCGCCTCCAGTGCCTGAACCGCCTTCAGATCACGCATGTCGCGCGCGAAGACACCGCTTTGGGTCGTGTAGTGGCGGCGCGCATGTTCCGGAAGAGGCTGCCGCGGTCCGGTGTGCGCCCGCAAGTTGTCAGTGTTTGTCCCGAACAAAATGCGGATCGTGTCGGGAGGCTCATGGGTGATGCCGGGGCGCAGCTCCATGATGATGGAAAGCGTGGAGAGGAAATCCTGGTAGCCGGTAACGATAAGGCAGTCGTCCCCCACGACGATCGGCCGAACCAGGTCGAGAACGCTGGCCTCTCCATTTGTTGCCGCGGAATATTCATCGAATGACAGGTTCCTGACGGTCGGAGTCGGATCGGCCTCTACCGTGGTCCTCTTCAGGCGGCGGCGGCCGGTGTCGGTCCAGGGTGTCGTTGCGGCGGGATCGGTCATCAGGAATTTTGTCCGGGTGTCACTGGGTCAGCAGGGATATAGGCGTTCTGACCCCCACCCGCCCAACCGCGCGTAATGCCCGCAACCCGGGGCAGGGCACATCGGCCACGATCTTTCCTCTTTCTGTCTTTCATAGAAAGCGCCCCGGGATGGACCAGGCATGCCTTCGGGCAGGACAGGCAGGCCCTTCGCAAACCTCAAACCTGGCCAATATTGCAGACGTGGAAAACGACACCCAGACAGAACCCCTCCGTCAGCTGCCAGGGACCAGGCTCGCCTGGCGCGGTCTGCGCGGCTGGCTCGATGCCGTCTACGCAGTCAACAGGAGCATGCGGTGCTCCGGGGCGAGCTACGCCCGTGCCGCGCGCCTCTACCGCGCCCTCACGCTCGAGGATATTCGCAGGTCTCGCTCGTTGCCGGATATCTCCGAGCTTCTCGAGCTGTTGCGCGAGGCGCGCTATTCAGACGCCCCTCTTCGCTATGGACTCGGCCGGGTCCACTCCCGGGCAAAGCTCGGGGAAATGATCGTGGAGACGACCAACCACGCCAGGTGGATCGAGCAGGGCTGTCCCCGGCGCACGCCCGGCCCGCGGCTCGATCCGGCGCACCTTCCCGATGACCGCCTCGATCACCTGATCCAGACCCATGCCGACCTCGATCTCGTGGAGCGCCTTCGGAAGGAGCGCCGAAGACGGCAGGAGAAATTTGCTCAAGGGACCAATATCCAATGCAGATGAACAATGTGCAGGACATATCGGGCGACCTCGCGATCCAATCCCGGCTGCGTAACAGCGCGCAGCACGCGATCTATGGAAACGAAACGGTCAAGCTTGCCTTCGGCAAGGCTGCAACCGGCCGCATCGCCCATGTCGGGGATGTAGACCGTGGAGCTGCCTGTTCCTGTTCCTGCCCGGCCTGCGGGGAATCTCTCGTGGCCAAGCAGGGACGACAGAAGGCCTGGCATTTCGCCCATGCCTCGGGCGGGTCATGCCGCGACGCGCTCACCGCCGGATTTGCCGCCTACCTGGTCCAGCTGATCGAAGAGGGGGAGGCCGTTGCGCTGCCCGATCTCGAGTGGACCTGGGGAAGTTCGCTGTCGAAACGCAGCCTGCCGTCATTCTCCTTCGCCCGGGCGAATATGGAGTCCCCGAAAGACCAGGAAGGGTTCCGGGTCCGGGCGAGGGCTCCCGGCGCGGCCCGGGACGTGATCATCCTGTTTCGCTGCCCTGGCGGCGGGCGGTCCGAGGCGCGCGACGACGACCCCTCCATCCTGGAAATCGACCTGGTTCGCCCGCTCGCGGCGCTGTTGTCCGCAGGGCAGGGCGCGCGGATCGATGAGGCATGGTTGCGTCGTCAGGTTCTCAAGGAGGCGCCGCGGCGCTGGCTGCGCAACGCGGCATCTGACGAGGCACGCGACGCGCTCGCCTCCGAACGCCTTGGTCATCACCTCAGGGCGCTCCAAGTCCTGGAATCGGTGTCGGAAACTGCCGAGCGATCGCGGGCGGAGGTCCGGATCATCGAGATTGGTCGCGGGGCGCTGCTTCAATCTCCGCCCATCAGGGGGGAGAGATTTCTCGGACCCAGCACCTCGTCGTGGCGGGCTGAAATCCTGCATGAGCTGATTTTCAGCGAGGTCGGGCAACGAGGCTTCTCCGATCGGGACATCCTGCGCCTGATCGGGCGCAGTCAAATTGTGAGTGCGCCGGATCTCATGCGGCCGCTTCCTCCGGACGACGCCGCCGAGCTTTTGCAGCACGTCCCCGACCTGCGGCGGCCGATCGAGATCATTCGAGACTACCTCTTCTGGCTCTGGCAGGAGGACGTGATCCGGGCCCGGCCTGGCCTGATCGACGCCGCCGAGGCCCGAGGCCCCTTCGACAGCAGGCTGGCCGGCAACCGCATGCCCGACTGGATCGCGGTGGCACGCACCTGAGCTGGCCCTGAACGCGAAGGGCCGTCGAGATGTAAATCCCGGCGGCCCTTGCGCGCTTCCTGCGACCCCCGGTCAGCCGCCGGCCATCGCGATCCATGTGTCTTCATCGACGACCTTCACCCCCAGAGCCTCGGCCTTGGCGGCTTTCGATCCGGCAGCGGCGCCGGCCACGAGCAAATCGGTCTTCTTGGAAACCGACCCCGACACCTTGGCGCCAAGGGCCTCGGCGCGCGCCTTTGCCTCAGCACGACCCATGCGTTCGAGGGTTCCAGTGAAGACGATGGTCAGGCCCGCGACAGCGCTGCCGGTCGCGGTGGGCGCGACGACCTCCTCCACATCGAGTTGCGCTACCAGGCGATCGATGACGGCACGTTCGGCCGGCGCATGGAAGGCACCGATCAGCGAGGAGACGATCGACGCGCCGAACCCTTCGATGGCCATGAGGTCATCCCAGACCTCGCCGGAGCCGATCTCGGCCCGATCCATGGCCCCGATGAACGCCTGCCAGGTGCCGAAGTGGCGCGCAAGGGCGGCGGAAACGGAGTTGCCTACATGCGGTATCCCGAAGGACTGGATCACCCGGTTCAGGGGCTGTCGGCGCGCCGCCGCGATCGCGGAGAAGAGTTTGCCGGCAGATTTCGGACCCCAGCCGTCGAGATCCTGCATCGGCTCTGGCGTGTCAGGGCCATGGCGTTCCGGCAAAAGGAAGATGTCGGCCGGTTCGTTCAGCCAGCCAAGTCCGTGGAGGGTCTCGACCAGGGTGTCGCCGAGCCCGACAATGTCGAAGGCAGGGCGGGACACGACGTGCTTGAGCCGCTCGACGGACTGCGCCGGACAGATCATGCCGCCAGTGCAGCGCCGCACGGAATCACCCTCGTCGCGCACTGCCTCGGAGCCGCATCGCGGGCAGCGGTCGGGAAACACGAACGGCGCCGACTCCTCGCCCCTGCGGGCGAGGTCGATGTCCTTGATCTTCGGGATCACGTCGCCGGCACGGTAGACCTGCACAAAGTCGCCAACACGGATGTCGCGCCCTTCCCTGATGGGCGCCCCTTTCGAGTCCCGTCCGGCGATGTAATCCTCGTTGTGCAAGGTCGCATTGGAGACGATCACGCCCCCGACATTGATCGGGTCGAGGCGGGCCACCGGAGAAAGCGCCCCGGTGCGACCAACCTGGATGTCGATCCCCGTCAGGCGGGTCCAGGCCAGCTCGGCAGGGAACTTGTGCGCGATCGCCCACCGCGGCGTCGTCGACCGGAAGCCCAGGCGCGCCTGGAGGTCGAGATCGTTGACCTTGTAGACCACCCCGTCGATGTCATAGCCCAGGCCGGAGCGGCGCGCCTCGATCATGTCGTAATGAGCAACCATCTCGTCGACGTCGCTGAAGGCACGGAGCAACGGATTGGTCTCAAAGCCGAGCGAAGACAGCCTCTCGACTGCCTCGATCTGTGTCCGGCCCAGCGGCTCGGACAGGACCCCCCAGGAATATGCGAAGAAAGCCAAGGGGCGCTCCGCCGTTTTCGAAGGATCGATCTGGCGAAGGGAGCCTGCCGCGGCATTCCGTGGATTGGCGAAGGTCTTGGCGCCCCGCTCTGCCTGGCGGGCGTTCAGGGCCTGGAAGTCGGCATGTGTCATGTAGACTTCGCCGCGAACCTCGATCACCTCGGGCGCTCCTTCGAGGCGTTGGGGGATCGACGAAAGCATCCGGGCATTTGCAAGGACATCCTCGCCGATCGTTCCATCCCCTCTCGTCGCCGCCTGGACGAGGGCGCCTGCCTCGTAGCGCAGGGCAAGGGACAGTCCATCGATCTTCGGTTCGGCGCTGAACTCCAGGGGCGCGTCCGGCGCAAGGCCGACAAACCTGCGGATCTGGTCCGCAAAACTCTCGATATCGTCGACGGTGAACGCGTTTGCCAGGGACATCATACGCTGCTCGTGGCGGATCTTTCCAAAGCCGTCTGCCGGAGCGGCACCGACCTGGAGGATCGGGCTATCTTCGTCGGCCAGTTCCGGGTGCAGCTTTTCCAGGTCAGCGAGCTCGCGGCGCAGGGCGTCGTAGGTCGCGTCGTCCATGATCGGATCGTCGTCGCGGTGATAGGCGACATTGGCGGCCTCCAGCCGCGCTCTGAGATCCTGGACACGGGCGGCCGGCTTTGTCTCACTCATCTGGGGTCTCCATCTGGCGGCGAAGCTCGATCGCCGCACGTTTTGCATGAATATCGAACTGGCCCGTCTGTTCGACCGTGGCCAGGATTCCGGGCGCATCGCCGTAGATCTTTCGAGCGAAGCGCTCGATGACGAAAGCGTCGTCGACGATCAGGATGCCGTTGAAGGCGTCGAGGAGAGCCTTCTCGAGGTTATCCATGTCCGGCCGACCGGTCGGAACCACATGTCCCTCAAGCGCAGCCTGTTTTTTCCACTTCGGCCATGATTTCGGAACCTGCATCACGAAGGTCATCTCAAGGCGCACAGGGCCTGCGATCGGCGGCCGCACCCCCAAGACGTCGCGCACCACCGCCCTGATCTGTTCGTGGAAGAACTTGGTCCGCGCGGGAGTGAAGCCGAACACGGTGTCGGTCTTCGGATTCTTGACGATCTGGGCGCGCTCCTTTGGAACTGGCACCACGTCGAAGGAAAAGTCCGCCTTGTAGATGCTGTCATCTGCCAGGCAGCTCACGGTTCCGGTCCCGCTGGGTCCGGCTGAGATCTTTGGGTGTGACGCGGGACGGGAGCGGCTTCGCTTTTTTTTGGGTGATCCGCATGTCGCCGAACCGTCCCGCGCACTGCCCTTCGCGGTTGACGAAGGGAACTCCTTGCGGCCCTTGCGAGCCTTGGCGAGATCGGCCACATCGGGATCGATCAGCCCCGCGGCGACGGCCTCGGCCGTGCTCATGCGAAGTGTTCTTCCCATCGTGCTCGATCTCCCTTTCTTCACCAAGAAGATTGGTCTTTTTCGAACTTGGCGAAGCCTCCCTCTCCAATTCTGTGCCTGATTTTGCCCTAAGCGAGCCCGGGGTCCATCTTCAGTGGAAGCAGGCAATTCGAACGGGAGAGACATGTATAACAAGGCCACGCTTGTCGGGCGTCTCGCCCGCGATCCTGAGATGCGCGAGTTCTCCAATGGCGGCGGCGTGTGCAAGATCCGCCTGATCACATCCACCTTCTGGCGCGACCGCGAGAGCGGCGAAATGAAGGAGAAGCCAGAGGGACACAATGTCTCCGTTTATGTGGAAAAGATGGCGAGGCGGATCGCCGACGCTTGTCGCAAGGGCGACGTCATACTCGTCGAAGGTATGATCGAGACCCGGAAATGGACGACTCCCGAAGGCGAGACCCGCTACATCACCGAAATTTCGGTGCGCCCTTTCCAGGGGACCGTTCGACGCATGCCGGTAACCCGTCCGCACACCCAAACTGACGAGCGCATCCCCACCGACGCGACGAGAGAGGTCGCGGTCGCAGCGGATGGAGTCGAGGGTTTCGCCGGGAGTGGAGACGTCTTCGAGGACTGGGAATCCGACGGCATGTCCAGCCTCGACGGAGATGGCGATTTTCCCTTCTAATCCGGTTTGGGAGGCCTTACCCCGCTGCGTCGAAGCATCTCCGTCGCATCAAGGCCGAGCTCCACGAGCTTCCAATATCCCTCCGGCGGTCTTTGCACGCTCAGCAGATCGCATTTCTTGGCCACCGATTTACGCGTCGTTCCGAAGCGCTGCCCGAGCGTCTCGAGGGGAAATTTCCAGACCAGGTCATAAAGCTGCTCCGCGCTCACCGCATGCCACTCCGGCGTTCCTGGCACATCGAGGATCACTACATCCTGAACATCCCCGAAGGTGGCGTTGAACTCGCCCAGCCTCCGATGCGTCGGTCGTTTCGATGGCACGGGCTGGACACGTGCCGCGAGGAGGGTGCGTCCGATATCGTGCGTCCAGGCCTCGACGAAGCCGACAACATCCGCAGCCTCCAGCGCCTCGAAGGCGAATTTTGGTTTCTCGGCAGGCAGGACCTTCTTGGCACTGTTCACCCACAGCTCGAGATCGGTCCTCAGCGACAGCATGTACAGGAGCGGCCGGCCAAGATTATCGCAGGCAGTTGCGAGGTCCCTGCGCCGCATCGCAACCGACCTCAGCGCCGCAAGCGCGAGGACTGCGCGCCGGTTCTCCGACTTGGGTTGTGAGATGATGAAATGCGCAGTCCGCATTTGCGGCGGCTTGTTTGCCTTCACGAGCATGGACATGGGGCCGATGTAGTTCATTCGCCCGGCACCCGCGGCCCCGCCGACCTCCAGGCGAGATTTCGGAATCCATAGGGGCACCGGCCCCTGCAAAACGGATGATCGGACGGATTTCGGCGCGTCGAGCTCGAGGCGGACAGCGGAGCGGGCGCCCACGTCCGGTATCAGATCGAGGTTGACCTGAGCTTCCGTGGATCGTTGCTCTTCGTATGACTCCCTGCTCGCCAACGCCAATTTCCTGAAACCAAAGCCAGGTCGACATGACCTTTAGCATCGTTAGGCCAGATAAGACCCGAAAATTCGGCGTCAAGACAAAGCTATATAAGCAGGGGGGCAAGAAGGATACCCCCCAGTGTCGCGGCAATTGCAGCAATGGTGAAGGCCTTGGAATGCCGACCCATCACGATCTGGAGAGCTGATCCAAAAATCCGGATCGTTGCGGCCATCAAGCCAAAACGCAGAAGGCGCGACCCGAAAACGACCAGAAGAAAAGTGTCGATGCGCATTCCCATCGCGCCCGAAAGAAGGGCAGCAAACTTGAACGGAACGGGCGTAATAGCTGCGAGAAACAGCGCCACCCACCCCGACTTCTCGAACTCGACCTGGAAGGCCTCGAAGGCATTCCTCATGCCGTAGGCGTCGATCATCCAGGCACCTGCGGCATCAAAGGCGAAAGCCCCCAGCACGTAGGCCAGCAAGGCGCCAGCCACTGAACCCAGTGTTCCGATCAGGGCAATCAGCCAGATCTTGCCTGGCTGAGCAATACCAAGGGGGACCATGGCGAGATCGATCGGGACGGGAAGGAGAGAGCTTTCGAGAAAAGAGACACCGAAGAAGGCGCGCAAGGCAGCCGGACCTCGACACGCCGCGACCAGACGGTCGGTCAGCCCTGGTCGGGTAGGGCGGAACGAGTTCTCGTCAGTGGCAGGGCGGACAGGCTTCATGGATCATTCTCCCGGCGGGTCAGGATGATGGGGCTGATCAGCCATCCTCGGAAGCCGCGGATGTCCCTGCCTCGAAGTCGAGATTTTCGCATTGCCGTGCCCAGGCAAGAAACCTCACCAGCATCTCGTCGACACGAACGTCTCGCTCCTGGATCGGCTGAACCAAGCTCAGGCCCTCCACTGATTTCGCGCGGCTCAGGGCGACGTAGAGCTGGCCGGGTGCGAAAGCTCCTCGCCCAAGGTCGATCCGGACATCTTCGAGCGTCAGGCCTTGGCTCTTGTGGATCGTAATCGCATAGCCGATCACGAGCGGGATCTGCTCGAATGTCCCGGCGCTTGTCTCCACGATCTCCTGGGCACCCTCGTCCCACGTCTGCTTGGCTTTAATCCAGATCGCGGGAAAAACGCGGACTGGACTGCTTGCTCCATCGAACAGAACCGAGACCCAGGCATCCTCGAACGCACCTCCTCCATCGTGAAAATCCACCACCTCCCCGAGCGATCCGTTGACGTATCCCGCGGCGGGATCGTTTCTGACGGACATGACCCTTGCCCCGCGCATAACCTCGAGAAATCGAGGTGCGGGCAGCATCGCGTTCTCTGCCTCGAAGGCGCCATCAGCTCGAGCCTCCAATACGATCTGCTCTCCCTCCATTCCGAGGTATTTCTCCCGAAGGTCGGCCAGTCCGGCCTCGTTGTAGGAGTCCGCCGCGGTTCGGGTCGCCGTGAGCAGGAGAGGGGCTCTTCCCTTCCTGTGCTCGCGTGCGCAGCGCCCGTTCAGCCAACCAATTGCCTCGGCGGTGTTCCGGCCCTCACGAATATCCCCCAATGCCGTGATCATCTCCGGATCGCTCTGTCGCCACACCTTCTTCAGGGTCGCGATCTTGATCGGAGTTTCCTGCATGACCCTGGCAGAAAAGGCGAATGGAGTTTCATATCCGAGGTTCTCGAGAAGGTGTCGATCCGACTCGGTGATCACCGGCGGAAGTTGCAGGAAATCGCCCACCATAACCACCTGGACACCCCCAAATGGGCGCCCAGGGTCGTGCAGGTCCCGAAGTCTGCGATCAATGCCATCCAGCACGTCGGCCCGCACCATAGAAATCTCGTCGATGATGAGCCTTGTCATCTTGCGGATCGCCGCTCCGAAGCGATCTTCCTCCTCCATGGCCATAATGTCGATAACACCGATCGGAAGTCGAAAAAATGCGTGTATCGTCGGGGCTCTGAGGGCCAGGGCTGCAACGCCAGTCGGAGCAACGACAACCTGTCGATCGCCTCCCGGCATGGACTTCATGTAGTCGATCAGGCGACTCTTTCCGGTGCCGGCCCGCCCAGAGACAAAGACGAGCGGGGCGCCGGATCGAATGGCCGCAAGGACCGACCTGACACCCTCCTGCGCTTCGTAGTCGGGGTCGCGCCGGGGCGACGCATCCTTGGGAGATGCACGGGATCGCCTTAGGTCCGCATGAAAGTCGGACAGGCTGCGCGTCGCGACAACAGGGTCGCCTCCCCCGTCTCCATCGATGTTCGGGGACCATGCCCCTCGAGCATCTTCGGTCAAGCGCATCTTCCCACTCCGAGTGTCGCCGCGGTCGCGATGTCGACCGATGTCGACGGTTGTTTGCAAGGAAAAATAGGGAAATTTCGCAGGCGCCGCAAAAACGCCCTGGTGCGAGCGATCCGTCGTGAGGTCGCAAGCCCTCCCGGGTTTTCCGTGCCCGCGCAAAAATCACCACCTCCCCGGCAGGAAATCCGGGAGGACGCGATGATCCATCAACGTGGAGAAGGAGCCCAGGACTGGTGGCGCGGCGGTGTGATCTACCAGATCTATCCGAGGAGCTTTCAGGACAGCAACGGCGACGGGATCGGCGACATCCCAGGGATCATCTCGCGTCTCCCCTATATCGCCTCCCTCGGTGTCGACGCGATCTGGATCAGCCCGTTCTTCGTCTCGCCGATGCGCGACTTCGGCTACGACGTGGCGGACTATTGCGACGTTGACCCGATGTTCGGCACGCTCGCGGATTTCGACATGCTGATCGATGCCGCACATCGCCAGGGTATCAAGATCATCATCGACCTGGTCCTGAGCCATACCTCGAGCGATCATCCGTGGTTTCGCCAAAGTCGCAGATCACGCGGCGGTCCGCGCCACGACTGGTATGTCTGGGCCGATCCCAAGTCAGACGGCACCCCGCCGAACAATTGGCTTTCGATCTTCGGCGGAACCGCCTGGCAATGGGACGCCCGCCGGGAGCAATACTATCTGCACAACTTCCTGACCTCGCAGCCCGATCTGAACCTTCACAATCCCGATGTCCAGGATGCCCTTCTGGGCGTCGCCCGGTTCTGGCTCGAAAGAGGCGTTGACGGATTTCGCCTCGATGTCATCAACTTCTACTTTCACGACGCGCTGCTACGAGACAATCCAGCCCTCGCGGTCGAGAGACGCAACGCCGATATCGCGCCTTCGGTAAATCCCTACAATCACCAGGAGCACCTCTACTCGAAGAACCGGCCCGAGAACCTTGCTTTCCTGAGGCGGTTCCGCGCCCTTCTCGACGAGTATCCGGGCAGAGCCTGTGTCGGCGAGGTCGGCGACGCGCAGCGCGGCCTCGAGATCCTCGGTGAATACACCTCCGGTGGTGACAAGGCCCATATGTGCTACGCCTTCGAGTTCCTATCGGAAACCCGTCTCGACGCTATGCATGCAGCCAACACCTTGAAGCGTCTCGACGCGGCGGCGCCCGAAGGTTGGGCGTGCTGGGCGTTCTCCAACCACGATGTTCCCAGGCACGCGACGCGCTGGCAGCTTTCGCCCGCGGCGTTGCGTCTTCATGCAACCCTGATGATGTGCCTGCGCGGGTCGGTCTGCCTGTTCCAGGGGGAGGAGCTGGGCTATGCCGAGGGCGAAGTTCCCTTCGAAGATCTACAAGATCCCTACGGCAAGGAGTTTTGGCCGGAATACAAGGGGCGCGATGGATGCCGAACCCCGATCGCCTGGTCGGACGAGGACCGCAAAGGCGGCTTCAGTTCCGGCAAGCCGTGGCTTCCGCTCGACCACGAGCATCTGCTGTCACCCGTGTCCCGCCAGGAAGACGACCCGACCGCGATCCTCCATCATTACCGTCGCCCCATCGCCTTTCGCCGCGCCCATCCGGCGCTCCTGCACGGCTCGCACCGGGACGTCCGGAATGTCGGATCGGTCCTGAGCTTCTTTCGAGAACAGGGCGGCACCACGCTCTTTTGCGCCTTCAATCTCTCGGGCGAGCCAGCAGGCATGGAGATGCCCGAGGGGGCATGGCGGCAGGTCGGCCAAGAGGAGCTTGGCTCAGCTCGTCCTGGACCGGACGGGCGACTTCATCTGGGGCCATGGCAGCCCTGCATCGCCTTGCGGGTGGTGTGAGGCCGGTCAACACGGTGGGTCGGGAGGAACCCACCGCATTGCCGCTCCCACATAAGATGCAATCTCGCGCAGCTGGGTTGAACCGCGTATAAATGGCCGAGACTCCCGGAGGGCTGCAAGATGAGCAAGAACAAGACCCCCTTGATCCTCGACCCCGATCTCGAGGAGATCGATGACAGGCTTTGGCCCCTCGACGAAGGCAAACCCCCGCCCGACGAGTCGGAAAGCATCGGTCATCAGGAGGTTGTCGCCCGTATTCTCGAGGACGCCGCATCCGGGCAGTCGACCATCGATCGGATTTCCGCCTTTCTGACAGTGGTTCTGGCCAGCGATCCGCGTCTTCCGCCGGCCGAGTTCTCCATCGCGGTCTTACCGGACGGCGAGGGCGCGAACGACACCGGTCTCGGCATCTCGTTCACTGGCCTGGAAGAGGATCTCGAGAAGATCGAGGATGAGCAGGCGCTGCGAGCCATCGACGCGGCCGAGGAGCGCGCCATCCGCCTCCTGCTGGCGCTCAGTCCCGAGGCCTTCGGCCTGCGCCAGCTGCTCGAAGATCATCCTGACGGTGTTGTGCTCGGCCGCGATCGAATTCCGGAAATCTCCAACCACGAGAGGTTGGCTTTGGTAAACGACCTGGTGGCGCTCCTCGCTCCACCCCTCGGCGACAGCGCGGCGCGCCTCGTGATACAGATCGGCGGCCCCACCGCACGACGCAGGGGCGAGCATGATATGATGTCGCTGAAGGACTTCGAGGCAACTTGCGAGCGGGTGTGCGCGGTTGTGCGCGCATCGCTCCTGACCGATCCGAACTTCTGTGGCGGCTTGATCCGGCTGTCGCTCTTCGGAGACGGAACCACCGCGCGCCTGACATCCGACCCCAAGCAGGGCGGATGGGATGCCGTCTGCGATCGCGCCTTCCAGCGCTGCACTGACCTGATCGGCGACGGCTGGGAAGAGATCTACATGCGGACTCTGCCGCGAGCGACGCGCGCCTCGGTAGAGATCATGACCAAAGACCTGAGCCACCCCAGCAACCACCAACGTATGGCGGCCAGAGCGGAGCTCAAACGCCTGTCCGAGGCAAGAGGTCAGAACTTGGAGAGCAACCCTTCGACGAACGGGTAAGGCTCCGCGGAATTATCCCGCTGACACATCACCCCCCAAATGTTGTGTTGAGAGCTTTAGGATTCGGGGGGTCTACGCCGTATCGCGTCGGTTCTGGAAAGCGGACGTTCCGCTTTTGATCGGAGCGCGTTCCACACGAAGGCAAAAAGCCTCCGCTTGACGGTGATGCGTCATTTGGAGCGTCTTGCGACCGGGGATCGGGTGATCTCCGCCAAGGTGCTGGATAGTCCGTATTACCGGACCACTGCGGCAGCCCTGGACACCCCACTGACACGGAAACTCAGACCACAAAATGTAGTGGCTGATGTGTCATCGGGATAATCACCAGGCTCCCGCGTCACGTCCGGCGGACCAATATCCGTCCTGTTCCCCGGGTCGCGGCCTGCCCTTGATCGAGGCAGGTCGCGAACCCGCGGCGACAGGAATTCGAGGAGGCGCCATGCACATCAAGATGGATTTTCTGATCGCCCCGGGATCGGGACGAAACAAGGAAAAATTCTACATCGGCATCCAGCACGACAAATGCGCTTACATCATCTACGGCGCCCACACTCCGTCAGGCGCCGGGACGGTGAAAAAACACGCCTCCGCCGCTTCTGTGCAAAAGAAGGTCGCCGAGAAGGCTCGCGGGGAATACAGGCAGGTGCACCCCAGTCAGGTCAGCGCCGCCGCGAAGGAGAACGCGCTCGATTTGCTGGCTCGGTCATTCCCCGGCTTCGATCGAGCCTCGGTCACCTGGCAGCAGGACGGGATCGTGTTGTCCTCTTTGAAGGGTGGGGCCGCCCCCCGGCCGAAGCGGTCTCGACGCACGGTTCATGCCTGGATCTGAGACAGGAATGCGGGTCAGTAATTCCCCGCCTACGAGATCTTGAATTCGGACCAAAGAGCCCCGAATTCAATTTTACGGCGTTCGCTCTCATCGAGGAATGCCGGATCACCGGTCGCTCCATGAGGAGGGCCAAAACGACAGTGTCGCTTCACGAAAGGACGCAAGATGAATGCACATGCTCGCCCCCACAACTTCCACCTCACCCCAGCCGCCATGTTCGGCGCCCTCGAGCGCGCGATCTCCCAGATCGACACCGGCTCCTATCCGCCCTTCAACGTGGTGCGCCTCGACACCCACGAGTTCCAGATAGAGCTGGCCGTTGCCGGCTTCACCGAGGAACAGGTCAGCATCTCGGTGGAGAAGGACCAGCTGACGATCGAGGGGAAGATCGAAGACGCCGAAGGTCGCGATTACCTGCACAAGGGCATCGCCCAGAGGGCTTTCAAACGGGCCTTCCGCCTCGGTCAACACGTCCGTGTCAGCGGCGCCAGCATGACCAACGGTCTCCTGGCCATCTCGCTCAAGCGCGAGATCCCGGAAGCCGAGCTTCCCAAGACGATCGAGATCACCAAGCACTGATACCGAAAGGCCCTGCTGGATCGCCAGCAGGGCCTTTTTCGATAGGGATGGAAACCCGACTGTCGGAAGTCGATGTCCATCTCCACACAGAAATCTGAGTAGCAATTTATTCGACCGGATCGCCGAAGCGGTTCTCATCCTCGTCGCCCTGGCCGATGAAGATCGGCAGCAGGATGCCCATCACGCTCAGGCTGGTGATGACTCTTCCGGCCATCACGATCCAGTATCCATGCTCGACGAAAATGTCCTTCAGGAATCCAATGTATCCTTGCTGGCCGAGCCATCCCGCAAGCATGACATTCATTCCGAAGGCCGGCACGAGCAGGATGATCGCGCTTCGGCCATGGTCATGCACCCGTCGCACCAGGAGAGCCAGGTGGGACAGCAGGAACCAGGTTCCGAAAATCAGGAAGACCCAGAGAATGGGCGGCGTCAGCTCGCCTCCGGCATCGACGTAAAGATAGCCAAACAGACCCAGAACGACGGTCAGCAAGCAAAAGGTCCAATGCTCCAGACGATCGCTGCGTCCCGAGTAGTGGAAGACGCCTTTCAGGGCGGAGACGAGGACGCGAACGAAAATCATTGGCTTGAGCTACTCCCGGCTTGTGTCACCAGAATATGAGTCGCCCAGCTCGGACACGGAAAGCTTCTCGCGGACGCTTCGGCGATGAATTTTGGGGGCAGGGGAGGTGATACCATCTCCCTCGGGACACGATCCTTCCATGCAGGCTCCGATATGACCCACACCTCTACAGCGCATCTTGCCCTCACGCTGGCCGCCGTTCTCGCCGGGTTACCGGGTATCGCCGTGGCCGATGAAGCTCCCAATCTCCACGAGGCCACGGTCGGACGTATCACCGTGCAGGGATTTTCGAGCTGTGCCTTCGTCGCCGTCGGCGCCGACCTCCTGATGACAGCCGCGCATTGCGTGGTCGAACCCGACGCCTCCGACCCGGTGTCCTTCGATCGCATTGCGGTAGGCTTCCATGGGCAAGACGACAAGAAAGATTCGGACCTTTCGGTCGTCGATATCGCGGTGCACCCCGAGTTTCGCAACAGCGGCAAGCCGGACCGGGCTACTGTTGGAAAGGACGTGGCGGCCTTGCGCCTCAGCGGCATTATCGGGGCCGGATTCGAATCCGTCGTTCTCCCTCCGTCCGATCTCGCCTATGCTGGGCTTCTTCCCGTCGGTGAGGACGCAACCTCTCTCAATGCTGAAGCCTGCCCGGCGCGATCCGAGCAGGGCGCCGTTCTTGTTCTCGAATGTGCCCGCCCTCCAGGGACCTCCGGCTCACCGATCTTCGCCATGGTTGAGGGAAGGCGTCGTGTCATCGGCGTCGTCTCGGCCGGCGGAACCGGGGCGGAGGGCAAGCCGCTGACCTTCGGAACGAGCGTCGTCGAGGCCTTCCCGGGTCTTCGGTGGATGCGCCAGGACCGCGGGGTCGTGGGCAACTACTGATCACGCGGCGATCGGCACCGCACGCAACGCGGAAATCGCCGTCACAAGCACGCCGGCAGTGCAGGGCAGGGCGATCCGAACCGGGCCAGGTGCTTGCATGTCATCATCGATGACAGACTCGATACGCAAGAACGTATCGCGCTCTCCCGTCGCGCGCCGCACAGCCGGGATCTCCACCAATGCTTGGATCTCACCATGTCTGGACTTTAGTCGCTTGCCCGAACCCTTGGACCAGTTCGTCCGCTCCCAGGCCCTCCAGCTCCGGCGGGTCTCCATCCGACCATCCCGTGTCGTGCGAATTCCGAAATGATCGAGCACGTCCAGGGGGATCTCGTCGGCCTGGCAGCTCCAACGGCCGCGGCCCGCGGGGCGCAGCCAAACCCTCGGCCTCGGAAGGGCTTTCTCGATGCGAACCTGCCAGATTTCCTCGGCGCAGGTCGTCCGCTCCGCGACCTCTATCTCGAGGCCGGCCTCGAAGTTCACCAACCTGCCGAACTGGCGGCTGATCTGGTCCGGGGCCGCGCTTGCTCGAAGTCCAAAGAGGCGCGCCATGTCCGAGATGGTAGTGATCTTGCGATGGGCCTTGATGTCGATCTTCATGTATTTCGATCCTGGAATGGTTGGTGAGAACAACGGCAAACCAGTCTTCCCGGCGGCGGTCGGGGAAGCGAATAAATCATCAGGGTGATGGAGGCAGTGGCGGCCTCGTGGCAGCTCGCCGGATCGAAAAATTGGGCGATCCGGAACTCGGTCATGCAGCGGACCCTGCACCAGGGCGAAACACGTCAGGCATGAACATCCTCTGCGGCTTCCATACCTGAAATATAGGCCACTTTCCAGACCTCCAAAAAATTCCCGTTCCCTGCGCGTCGCGGGGCGGGCGGCCCCATTTCCCGACCGGAAAACACCGTGGAAAAGCCGGGGCCAGGAAAATGAGCGATTACAGCACGCTGGGGATTTTACCCAATGCGTCTGCCGAGGAGGTCAAGCGCGCGCATCGGCGCCTGGTGAAAGAGCTGCATCCAGATCGAGCTGGCGATGCCTCCACCGATAGTCTCGCCAAGATCAACGCCGCCTACGACCGCATCAAGTCCGGAAATCCCGTTCTTGGCGGCACCCGATCCGCCGCGCACAGCCCCTTCACTTACCCTGATTTCGGTGATGACGGCTCCACGAAAAAGCGTCGCCCGGACGCGCGCACTCAAGATGACCGCCGCGCCGATACTGCCGAGGCGGGGAGTAAGGCACCTCGCGCGGACGACGCTTTTGCAAAGGCAGATGCGCGTCCTGAGGCTTCCTATCGCTACACGGGATACGACGAGCGCCGATCTGCCGCGGAAGAAGCACTGCGCGCGGAGATGCGCAAAGCAGAGGTTCGGGCCGCCGCCGAGCGCCGCGCCCGCCGAGATGCGGAGGCAACGCCGGCGACTGAGGGCCCGACCAGAGGCTCCCGGGTGCAGGAGATGGGCGTTTCCGAGGATCAGAAGTCGGCAATGCAAGGCGCTCTCGACCGTCGCATGAAGCAGGAAGCTTACAAGCGCGTCACCGAGCTCCGGGGTGGTGTCTATCCCGGTCCGCGTCAGAGGATCGGCACGGACCGCGGCGATCTGCCGGGGTTTCACGCCGCAGAGCAGATCACCTTCGAGGGCCGCAAGATGCAGATCCATCTCGGCTCCGAAGCCAAGAATGGCCGCAACATCATCGCCATACCCGAGATCGAGATGACCGGCGGCGCCACGGTGCGATCGGGCAAGGGAGCCGTGCTCTTCGAGGTCGCCGCTCAGCAGGGTCGCGGCATCATGCAGGTGGATGCGAAGAACAGCCCATTTCGCAACCACCAGGGCCTCGAGGTCGAGGTGGTTTTCGGCTCAGATCGCTTGAAAAAAAGGGGCGCGGCGAGCAAGGCATGGGAGCGTTGAGCCCGCAGCTGATCAACACGAACTTTACATAACCATCATTATGGGCATTTTGTTGAGCTCCCCGCGTGGGGCCTCGCATGGATAAACGCTACTACCGAACCTCAATTATTTTTTGTTTCATAGGTTCGACACCAGTTCCTTCCTGAAAGGAGCTGCATCATGTCATTTCGCCTGTCCAGACTACTTGTCCGATCGAGCCGGGGCACGAGCTTTGCCGAATACTCGATCATGGCAGGATTCATCAGCGTCATGGTGGCTGGAGGCGTCGCCAACGTCGGGCCATCGCTCGAGCGCATCTATACGCGCTCCTCGGCCGCCGTCGCTGACGCCAACCGGCACATCGCGTCGGTCAACGTCACGCTCAACTACGACACCGGCAACTGGGAACTCGAGGACTCGCGCATCGAAGATGAAGACAGTTCCGGGTCGAACTCCGACCCCACGCCCGAACCCCAACCCGAACCAACGCCGCAGCCCGATCCGCAGCCCGACCCCGAGCCCACGACCAACCCCGAGCCACAGCCCGAACCTGATGCGCAGCCCGAACCTGAAGCGCAGCCCGAACCTGATCCGCAACCGGAACCTGCTCCGCAACCGGAGCCCGAGCCGCAACCGGAACCTGATCCGCAACCGGAGTCCAATCCGCAACCCGAGCCGGCACCCGAACCCCAGCCGGATAGCGCGAGCTCGCAGGAAGAAGAGAAGCTCGAACCTGTCGAGGATGCCCCGGCCCCGGAGTTCCGCCTGACCCAGAACAACGGCATCAACCACGCCGCGATCGATTTCAGCAAGATCGACGTGCCTCACAAGGCCTACCGTTTTATCCTGTCGGGCACCGGCAATACCAATCCCGAGGTCACCGCCTACTCAGCGGGATCGAGCACCGACGGCTACACGCTGCCGGACAAGATCCAGATCAGGATCGTCAAACCGAAAAAATCCAAGATCGAGACCATCACGCTCATCATCGACGGCCAGACCCTGACCTGGAAAGTGTCCCACGACAACCGCGGCGGGAGCACGCCCAACAGTGGCAAAAAGTAAATCGTCAGTCCGCAGCGAACCCTCCCGACTGGGTTGCTACGAACGCCTCGAAAACGCCCGCACCGAGGCCGACATGGCCGCCCTCGAATCCGGATGAGGGCAGTTGCCGGCCGCTCCACGAGGCGGCCTGCTGCCGGACAATAGGTGCTCGCGTGACCCGGTCTTCGTCGCCTTGGTGAAGAGGTGTGCAGTCGTTCCGCAAGGGAAAAATCCGCGCGCGGAAGTTGCGAAATTCCCGTCTCGGTCTCAGGGATGGGGTCGACATCTTCGATGAAATTCCTTCCGGCAGAACCTCTTCGTTGCCACTTCCTGAAGTGAACACAGCACCAAGCAACACGGAGAACTCCTTGACCACCCCATCCAGGATCAGAAAGGCCGTCTTCCTCGTCGCCGGCCTTGGCACGCGATTTCTTCCTGCAACGAAGGCAATCCCGAAGGAGCTCCTGCCCATCATCGACAAGCCCGCGATTCAATATGCGGTCGAAGAAGCGATTGCTGCCGGCATTACAGAGCTGATCTTCGTCACCGGCCGGACGAAGCGTGCGATCGAAGACCATTTCGATGCCAACCCGGAGCTCGAACGCGCCCTTGAGAGCGCCGGCAAGACCGAGATCCTCGACACGGTGCGCGGTATCGTGCCGGCAAATGTCTCGTGCATCTTCCTGCGTCAAGCACGGGCGCTCGGCACCGGCCATGCCGTCCGTTGCGCCTTGCCGGTGATCGGCAACGAGCCGGTCGCGCTCTTTCTTCCCGATGATGTCTTCCTCGGCGGCGCCGGGATCGGCGATCTCGTCGCGGCGCACGAACACACTGGAAAATCCGTCCTCGGCACGGTCGAGGTGGGCGCGGAGCAGGTTTCGAAATACGGCATCGTCGAGCCGGGTGACGCACCCGGCTCCGTCGCCGGCATGGTCGAGAAGCCATCGCTGGAAGAGGCTCCGTCCCGCCTGGCCTCCGTCGGCCGCTACATTCTCGACCCGGAAGTCTACCCGCTTCTCGATCATCTCGAGCCGGGCGTCGGTGGCGAGCTCGTGCTCACGGACGCGCTCCACGCACGGGCCCGCGCGGGCGGTGTCATTTCTGTCGCCCTGGGCGGCAAGCGCTTCGATTGCGGCTCGAAGGAAGGCTACCTGCGCGCGATCGTGGAATTCGCCCTCGAACACCCCACCCACCGGCACCGGTTCCGCCGCTTCCTTGAAGATCGCCTGGCGCGCGCCGACTGACCGACGCGCCGAAATACCGACGCGCCGAAAGACAGACAAGGCAGGATGACCAAAGACGCCCCGCTCGCAACCAGGAGCGGGGCGATCCTTCGCTCGGGCACGAAACGACCCATATAGAGATCACCATGACACTGACAGCCTTCTTCTTCGAGACGCGAATTATCAGCCCGGCAGCCTGACCTGCCGGCTGCCGGGATCGTCGTGCGCGCTCACGCGCACCCTCGCCTACCCCTGATAACTCACTCGAAGAAAAGGAGCGCGCCATGCGTGCCGATACCGCTGTCGCCAAGAACGACACTCCCGACTACAAGCCCACCCTGAACCTGCCGCGCACCGCCTTCCCGATGCGCGCGGGGCTCTCGAGCCTCGAGCCCGAGCTGCTGGAGGCATGGGAAGAGGATGGGCTTTATGCCTCCCTCCGCGTGGCCTCCACAGGCCGGAGCAACTTCACCCTTCACGATGGCCCACCCTACGCGAACGGGCACCTGCACATGGGCCATGCGCTCAACAAGGTCCTCAAGGACATGGTCGTGCGCTCGCGCCAGATGATGGGTTTCGATGCCCGCTTCGTCCCGGGCTGGGACTGCCACGGCCTGCCCGTTGAATGGAAGGTCGAGGAGCAATACCGCAAGCAGGGCCTCGACAAGGACTCCGTTCCCGTCCTTGAGTTCAGAGCCGCATGTCGGGCCTATGCCGCCCACTGGGTCGACGTTCAGCGCGACGAGTTCAAGCGCCTCGGGGTGAATGCCGACTGGGATCGCCCCTACCTGACCATGGACCAGGCGAGCGAAGCGGCCGTGGTGCGGGAGTTCCTGACCTTCCTGATGAACGGCACGCTCTACCAGAGCTCCAAGCCGGTGATGTGGTCGCCGGTCGAAAAGACAGCGCTCGCCGAGGCCGAGGTCGAATATCATGACCGCAAGTCCCAATCGGCCTGGGTCGGCTACGAGGTTGCGTCAGGAGATCTCGCCGGCGCGTTCCTTGTCGCCTGGACGACAACGCCATGGACGCTCCCGGCCAGCCAGGCCGTCTGCTTCTCCCCGGAGTTGGACTACGCGCTCTACCGGGTGACCGGACAAGCTCCTGACGCACTGCAAAACCAGCGCCTCGTTCTCGCCTGCGCCGCGGCCGGGCGCACCGCCGCGGCGCTGGGTGCTGAGCTCGCATTCGAGCGGGACGTGTCGCCGGACGACCTCGAAGGACTGCCTGTCCGTCATCCGCTGGGCCGTGTTCACGCCCATTGGGACAAGCTCCTCCCCACCCACGGGGCGGATCACGTCCGCGGCGATGCCGGCACGGGGTTCGTGCATACCGCACCCGATCATGGCGAGGATGATTACAAGTGGGCCCGCGCCAAGGGTGGCTTCGAGATGCTCCATACCCTGTCCGACGATGGCACGCTTCGCGCCGACATGCCTGTCTTCGGCGGCCTCGCCGTGGTGCGCCAGGATGGCAAGGGCGGCCCGGCCAGCGCCCGGGTGATGGAGGAGCTTGACCGCGTCGGCCTGCTCTTCGGCAGGGAGCTCTTCACCCATAGCTACCCGCACTCCTGGCGCTCGAAGGCGCCGGTCCTCTTCCGTGCCACACCGCAGTGGTTCGTGGCGGTCGACCGCCCGGTGGGGGATGGACAGGACGCGCTGGGCACGACCCTCCGGAAGCGGGCACTCGCAGCCCTCGATACAGTGCGCTGGATGCCCGAGGCGGCCCGCAACCGCCTGGCCGCGATGCTGCGCGATCGGCCCGATTGGGTTTTGTCGCGGCAACGCTCCTGGGGCGTGCCGCTGACCCTTTTCCTGCGCCGCGACCTCACACCCGACCACCCGGACTTCGTCCTGCGCGACGCGGCTGTGAATGCCCGCGTCCTGGCGGCCTTCGAGGCGGAGGGCGCGGATGCCTGGTATGCCCCGGGCGCCAAGGAGCGCTTCCTCCCCGATCACGACCCGGATCTCTATGAGCAGTGCTTCGACGTTCTCGATGTCTGGTTCGAGAGCGGGTCCAGCCACGCCTTCGTCCTGCAAGATCGTCCGGACGGACCGGGCGATGGCGTCGCCGATCTCTACCTGGAGGGCACCGACCAGCATCGCGGCTGGTTTCAGGCATCGCTCCTCCAGTCGGTGGGCACCCGCGGACGGGCGCCCTTCCGCGCCGTTCTGACGCACGGCTTCGCGCTCGACGGCAAGGGGCACAAGATGTCGAAATCCGTCGGCAACACCGTCGCTCCCCAGGACGTGGTGGCCCGATACGGGGCGGACGTGTTGCGCATGTGGGTCGCTCAGGCCGACCACACCCGCGACTTCCGCGCCGGGGACGACGCATTCAAGGGCGCAGGCGAAACCTTCCGAAAGCTGCGCAATACGGTTCGGTTCATGCTGGGCGTGCTCGACGGACACCCTCCGGACGTGGTTCCGGATCGAGACGAAATGGCGGAGCTCGACCTATGGCTCATGCACCGCGCGGCTGAGACAGGCGTCCGGGTCAGGCTTGCCTACCAGGAATGCGACCCGGCCGAAGCCGTGCAGGCGGTGCATGACTTCGCCGCACAGGATCTCTCGGCCCTCTATCTCGATGTTCGAAAGGACGTCCTTTACTGCGACGCGGCGGGTAGCGGACGGCGGAAGGCCACGCTCGACACGCTCTCTGTCTGTCTGGATGCCTGTCTTTCCTGGTTGGCTCCGGTTCTGGTCTTCACGGCCGAAGATGCCTGGCGGCATCGGCACGGCACGCGCGGCGTGCACCTGTCGGCATTTCCCGATCTCGCAGACTGGACGAATACCCGGCTCGCAGCCCGGATGGAAGCGCTGCTGGACCTGAGGGGGAAGGTAAATCTCGCTCTCGAGCAGGCGCGACAGGACGGCTGGATGACCAAGCAGAACCGGGCGGTCGTCTTCGTCGCATGCCCGGACTTCCAAGGCGCCTACGAGGAGCCCTCGGAGGGAGAAATGGCCGAGCTCTTCAAGGTCGCCGAGGTGCGCTTTCACGACGATCTCGGGGAAGGCGAGGTCCGGCTCGAGGTCTCGGGTGGGGTCGAATGCCCTCGCTGCCGCGAGGTGCATTCCGACAGATCCGCCGAAAGCGGCCTCTGCACCCGCTGCGATCTCGCCGTTCGGTCCTGAGGAGGATTCCCGGGCGGAGAGATCCGCCCGGGCCCGCTCAACATCCAGGCCGCGGCAAACCGTGTCGCGTCACTCGGCCGGCGAGATGTCTATGACGTCGGCATCGGCCATCTCTTCCATCAGATCTTCGGCCAGGGACTCGGCCGCCGCCTCCCAGCCGCGCGCATCGAGGCTCACCGAGACCTTCAGCTTCCCCTTCCCGGCCCGGGCGATGGCGTCCTCCTCGAACCCCATCTCTGCCAAAGCCTCGAGGCGCTCGTCCGTCATCTCTTCTCCATCTGCCACGCGGAGCGTGATTTCCACGTCGACCAAAGCCATCGTTCCAGGGTCCTCGCTGTGAAGTTGCGAGGGATATGGTCCCCGACCCATCCCGGCGGTGCAGGGCTTGAATTATTTTTTTGCATCGCGGGAAGCGCCGGTCCTGCTCCTCCAGCACCTGCGATTTCCGCAGCACATCGAACGAACGCACCTCCTGAAAAACACAGGAGAGGCACTTCATGTTCGACCAGTCCCCCGATCACATGCCCCGCACGATCGGATACCTCATCACCCGTTTCGACGAATACGGTGGCGCGCAGATCCATGTCCGCGACATCGCGCTCGCAGCCCAGGCCCTGGGGCACCGCGTGATCGTCATCACCGGCGCCGCCGGCGCGGCGGCCGAGGATGCGCGGCGTTCCGGCCTCGATATCGTCGAAGCGCCCTGCCTGCTGCGCGAGATCAAGCCCGGCACCGACATCCGCGCCGTTTTCGAGATCGCGCGCATGCTGCGCACCTATGGCATCGAGTTGCTGCATTGCCATTCGTCCAAGGCCGGGATCATTGGCCGCCTGGCCACCTGGAAGACCGGCATTCCCGCCGTCTTCACCGCCCACGGCTGGGCCTTCACCGACGGCGTCTCGCCGCGCAAGAAGAAGCTCTACAAGTTCATCGAAAAACTGATGGCTCCCCTTGCGGCGCGCATCATCACGGTCAGTGAATACGATCGGCGCCTCGCCCTCGAGGCGGGCGTGGGTCGCGCCGACCGGATGATCGCCATCCAGAACGGCATGCCGAACCTGCCCGTCATCGAGAGGGCCTCCCGCAACCCGCACCACCCGCTCCGCCTGATCATGGTTGCCCGCATCGACAAGCAGAAGAACCAGGCTCAGCTGCTCCGCGCACTCGGACGCCTTGCCGCCTCGAACTGGACCCTGAGCCTGGTCGGCGCCGGGGACGATACCCACCTGCGCGCACTCGCAGGCCAACTCGGGATCGCGGACAAGGTTTCGTTCCTGGGCCAGCGGAGCGATGTTCCAGAGCTTTTGGCCGCGCACGATGTCTTCTGCCTGGTTTCCAACTGGGAAGGCTTCCCGCTCACGATCGTCGAGGCGATGCGCGCCGGCATGCCGGTGATCGCCAGTGATGTCGGCGGATGCAAGGAAGCGATCGATCATGGCGCAACCGGCTTCGTGGTGCCTCGCGATGGGGAGAGACAGATTGCCGAGGCCATCGAGGCGTTGATCGCCGACCCGTCGCTTGCGGCCCAACAGGGCGCAGCCGGGCGGTCGGCTTTCGAAGCCCGATTCACGTTCGAGCGCATGGCCGAAAAGACCTTCGCCGCCTACGACGCGGCGCTGGCACCGGTCGGCTGATGGGCACTGAAATGGCTGGGCCAGCGACCGGCCTTCGCAGGACGCATCTCCGCTTTCACAGCCCACGACAACGGAGACCCGCCCGATGATGCTCGTCAACCTCACCGGAGAGCCTGGCGCCGGAAAGTCGACCATGGCTGCCGGCCTTTTCCATCAGCTAAAGACCCGGCAATGGAATGTCGAGCTCGTCACCGAGTATACCAAGGAGCTCATCCTGACCGGAGACCAGTGGTCGCTGGCCGATGAGCTGCTGGTCTTCTCGGAAAAATACCGGCGCATCAAGAGGCACGAAAGCGTCGATATCGTCATCACCGATAGCCCGCTCATCAACTCCGTCGTCTACGGAGATACCCAGTTCGGGCCGACTGCCGGCGCTTTCTACCGCTCTGTAGCCGGCAGCTTCGACAACATCTACTTCGCCATTCGTCGGGTCGTCCCATACATCCCCCTCGGCCGTATGCCGGACGAGGGCGCCGCAGCCCGGGCGGGTCAGACGATCATCGACATCGTGGAGCGGAGCGGAGCGCCGCTCTGGATTGTCGAGGGCCACGACGGCGCGATCGGCGAACTCGTCGATGTCGTGGAAGACCAGGCGCACCAGCGCGGCATCGCGCGTCTGAGAGACCTCGCCGCTACCTGATGGCAGGTCGGGCTTCTCAGGCTGCCTGGAGCAGCCGCGCGCAGGGTGCGATCCCGGTGATCTCCGGCAACGACTTCCGGCTCATGCTGAGCGTATGTCCCAGCCTTATCTCGGTCTTGCAGTAGCGCGCGTAGAGCCTTGGATTCGCACCGGCCGAGATCCTGAGATCAGAGGCGCTGGCCAGGATGCAAAAGCAACATGACAGCCGTGTCATGCCCAAGCCATAAGCCGGGTGTGGCTCCTGCCCTGCCTGCGCGATCGCCTCGAAAACTTCCTCGGTCGACAGCTCGTGGATCGGAAGCCAGTCCCACCACTCGCGGCCCGCCTTGCTGTTGCGCGCCGAGCGTTGCAAGGGCGCTTTCTTCGCCCGCGCAGGGCTCTCCCCGACCCGCATCCCCATGCAATTGACCAAGCGGCCGCCAAAGCGGGGATTCTCCTTCAGAAAGCGGCGCAATTCTCGCTCGATCGGTCCACGCTTGAGGTCTGATGTGCATTGGCGCTGCGCCGCCGACGGGAACATTCCCCGGCGCTCGACCATGTCGAAAAACCCCGTTTTCGGCTCGGCGATGATCAGCGGCAGGCGGAATGAGTTCGCCTCGATATGCGCAACATTTCCCGGCCACTCCACCTCCCCGAGATCGGCGTGAACGACGACCATCTGGTCATCGGGAATACCGATGTTCCGAAGGTGGATCAGCATCGCCTGGCTATCCTTGCCGGCAGAATGGTTCACGGCGAAAAGGGCGCCGGCGTCGCACATCTCGCGGATCTGGTCGGGCAGTCCTGGCATTGTCCACCTCTTGCTGTGTCACGGGAAAACTTGGCCATTTCTGCCCTTTCAGAAGTCGAACTCTCAGCCGTAGTGGGCCCGATACCAGTCCACGAAGGCAGCCACGCCATCCTCGATCGATGTCTGCGGGGTGATGCCGGTCAGCTCCTGCAACAGGGAGGTATCGGCCCATGTGGCTGGAACATCGCCCGCCTGCATCGGCATGAAGTTCTTCTTGGCGGTCGTTCCCAACACCCGCTCGAGAGCCTCGACGAAATCCATCAGCTTGACGGGCTCCTGATTGCCGATGTTCACGACGCGGTAGGGCGCCGGGCTGATATGGCCCGCCTGACCCGCCAGGCCCTCCTGCGGCGGCACATCCACGAGAGCGACGATGGCGGCTGCGATGTCGTCGATATAGGTGAAGTCCCGCATCATCTTGCCATGGTTGTAGATGTCGATCGGCTCCCCTGCGAGCATGGCTCGGGTGAACTTGAAGAGCGCCATGTCGGGGCGCCCCCAGGGTCCGTAGACGGTGAAGAACCGGAACAGAGTTGTCGGCAATCCGAAGAGATGCGCGTAGGAGTGCCCCATGGCCTCGTTTGCCTTCTTGGTCGCCGCGTAAAGCGATGCCTGCGCATCGGCCTTGTGATCCTCCGCGTAGGGCATCTGTTCATTCAGGCCGTAGACCGATGAGGTCGACGCCATCAGGAGGTGCTTCGGGGGTGTCCGGCGCGCCGCTTCGAGCAGCTCGAGCGTTCCAGCCACGTTCGACGAGACATAGCTGCGGGGGTCCTCGAGCGAGTAGCGGACCCCCGCCTGTGCCGCGAGATGGATCACCGCATCGAAGCCTTCGGCGGCAAACAGGCGCTCCAGGCGGCCCGGGGTCTCGAGGCGGTCCTCGACGAGGCCGAAGGCCTCCTGGCAGGTCAGTCGCGAAATCCGGGCCCTCTTGAGGCCCGGATCATAATAATCGGTCACTGCATCGAGGCCGACGACGCGGTGTCCGGCCTCGAGAAGGCGCTGGGTGACATGGTAGCCTATGAAGCCGGCCGCGCCGGTCACGAGGATCTTGGACATTGAAAGCTCCTGTTCTTTGCCAGGATTTCGGTTCGCGCAGCCCGCATCGGAAAAGGTTTCCGGCCGCGCCCAGGGCGGAGAATCGGCCGGAATCCGTGGTGGGCGCGGCCTTATAGGCGGGCGTCTTCGATAGCGCCCCGTTCGGAGGTTCGGGCGTCGGCATAGCGCGTCGAGAGCCCCAGCATTCGCGTCATCCTTGCTGCCAGGTTCGGCGAGACCTCGATCTTCGGCCAGTTGGTGTAATGCTCCTCGAGGGGGTCAACGAAGTCGATGCCGAGCTCGTCGGCATCTTCCCTCAGTTCCTCGAGGGCGAAGAGCACCGGGTCCATCTCCTCCCAGATGATATCGGCATCGCTGCGCAGATCCCGCAGGGTGTCGAGCATCTCGGGATCGAGCATCAGGTAGCGCATGTCCTCGGTGTCGAGGGTCATCTCGTCGACCGAGAAATCGATCCGGAAAACGTCCATCTCCGCGTCGGCCATGTAGGCGTATACGCGCGGGTATCCGCCCTCCCCGGGCTCGACGATGACCGTATCGAGCATCGCGCCGCCCGTCTGGATCGCGCCGGCAATGTCTCGCGTGTCGAGCGTGTAGTAGGCGACGTCGTCGTCGAGGAAGACCTCGCGGAGAACGCCTCTGCCGTCATCGAAAAGACCCGACCTCTCCAGCAGGCAGCCGATGATCGTCTGGAAGAACCCGGTGCATCTTTCGAGCTCGTGGAAAGCGAGCAACCCGCGGGCGCAGGCGTCGTCGATCGCATGGTGCGACACGACGGCCGTAAAGGGTGCCTCGGGCATGTCTCGCATGGCAAAGCCGAAGGATGGGTTGATCTCCTCGCCGAACTGTTCGCGCGCCGCCCCGAGGGCCTCGGCGACAAGCGCCTCGACGTCTTCGCTATCCAGGGCGGCGAAGGTGGTGCAGATCTCAATGGGGTTGAGAGCCTCCCCGGCCGCATCCTCCTGTTTCGCGATCGTCAGTCGCACGCTGCTGCCGATCATGCGGCCCGAGCAGTAGAAGCCGGGCATCCCGGGGACCGGATGCCGCGACCGGGAGCCTGCCGCGATCGCGGCGATGATCGCGTCGATCTCGCCGCGCAAGGTTCCCTCGCAGGATTGGTAATGCCCTTTCGCAGGGTCTGCGACCGCGATGAAGCTCGGAACGATAAAGCTGGAACCGGTGGTCATGAATGCTGCCTTTCTGTCTGTGCAGGCAGAAAGAGGGTTCGAGGAAATTCTCCACAAAGCCTATCGCTTCGAAAATCGCCAAGCAGCCTTGCCTAAGGTCGACGAGGAGGCGGATCTCACCGGTTCAGAACAGGATTTTGTCCGTGAAATTTTCCCGCGCCGGCCCGGCGAACCCAATTCGTTCATGACAACGAAGGCAGCCCAAGAAAAAGAAGCAGATGCCCAGACCCAATTTTCACATCATCGGTGCGCCCAAATGCGGGACCGAGACCATCTCCAACTGGCTTCGGGAACACCCCGAGGTTTTCATCCCGAAAGATGACGGCATCCACTTCCACGCCCGCGATCTCGATCTCTGCATTCCTGATCGCGCTTATTACGAGCGCTGCTTTGCTACCGCGAAGACGCCCGCGATCGGCGAGGTCTCGCCGTGGTATCTCTTTTCTGACGAGGCCATTCCCCGCATTCTCGAGGAAACGCCCGACACGCGCCTCATCGTCTGCCTGCGCAATCCGATCGAGATGGCCTGGGTTCTGCACTCGGCCGCCGTGGCCGACGCGCGCGAACACGTCTCCAACTTCCCGACCGCCTGGGCCATGAGCCATCTCCGCCGGCAGGGCCGCGGCGGGCGCCGTGGCTCGGACGCCAAGACGCTCGACTACTCGGGGATCTGCTCCCTGGGAGACCAGCTGCTGCGCCTGACGGCGCTGGCCGAGGCTGACCAGATTCACCTCGTCTTCCTCGATGACATCCTCAAGGACCCCCGGTCCGTCTGGGACGACTTGCAGATTTTCCTGGGGATCGACATCCAGGAGCGGCACGCGTTCCCGGTCGAGGACTTCCTCATCGAACGCCCCTTGCCGACCCTGCACACCATTCTGCGCCGTCTGTCAGACACCCGCGGTGCCGTTCTCCCCCAACGCTTTTTGAGGCTCGGTATCGCTCGCAGCGTCAATGGGTGGAACCGGCGCGCCGGAACACTCCGGGAGATGCCCGTCGACCTGCGCCGCCGCGTCTCAGAGGGCCTGTCGGAGGATGTCGGCGTCATCTCGGCAATGTCCGGACGAGATCTGTCACACTGGCTCTGTTAGGTTCGCCACGCGTTTTTCGCACGGGCCAGAACAACCCACTTCCTCGGCAGGAAAAACAAGGACCTGCCGATGACAACTTCCGCCCCCTCCGAGCGAGCCCGCAAGGTTCTTCATATCATTACCGGGCTTGAGAACGGAGGGGCGGAGGGCGCGCTCTACCGCCTCGCCACGCATGACGTCGCGCGCGAGCACAAGATCATCTCCCTCGGGGGTCCGGGAAAGTATGGCCCCCTTCTCGAAGCGGCCGGCCTCGAGGTGAGCTGCCTGAACACCTCCACCAGGACATTGCCGGGCGCCTTCACGCGCCTGGTCGGAAAAATCCGCCAGGAGCGGCCCGATGTCATCCAGACCTGGCTCTACCATGCGGACGTCATCGGCGGTGCAGCCGCCCGTCTCGCCGGCGCGAAGCGGATCATCTGGGGAATCCGGGGAGCTGCCATCGACGAGGCGCGCGCCAAGAAATCGACCCTTCGGATGGTTCATGCCGCCGCGCGCCTGTCGCGGTTCATCCCGGAAACCGTGGTGAGCTGCTCGGACCGTGCGGCGCGCGATCACGTCGCGATGGGCTATCCCTCAGCGCTGATGCAGACCGTCGCCAACGGCTACGATCTCGAGGCGATGAGGCCCTGCAAACAGGGCCGGATGCGGCTTCGTCAAGCATGGGATGTGGAGGAAGATTGCTTCGTGGTCGGCATGGCAGCGCGCTTCGACCCCCAGAAGGACCACGGCAACCTCTTCGAGGCATTTGCATCCGCGCTGCGCGGTCAGAACGCGCATCTCGTCCTGGCCGGGGCGGGCTGCGGCAGCGACAACCAGCAGCTGCGCGAACTGGCAGCGGACCATGGCATCTCCGGGCAGCTTTCGCTCTCGGGTCAGCAAGCGGACATGCCGGCCTTCTATTCCGCCCTCGATATCCATGTCCTTTCCAGTGCCTACGGCGAGGGTTTTCCGAACGTCCTGGCCGAAGCCATGGCCTGCGGCACGCCCGCCATCAGCACCGATTGCGGCGAGGCCGCCTTGATCCTCGGGGAGGCTGGGACATGCGTTCCCGTGCAGAACCCCGACGCCCTCGGCCTGGCGATCGCCGACGCCGAGAGCGTCTGGCGACGCGATCGGCCTGCTTTCAACGAGGTCGCGTCCGCCGGGCGCGCGCATATCAATGCCAACTTTTCCATCGACAACATGATCGCGGGTTTCGCTCGCATCTGGCGCTGACAGGGGGAGGCTCATGAAATACCGCCCCGAAATCGATGGTCTCCGCGCCCTCGCGGTCATGCCCGTCGTGCTCTATCACGCAGGCATCTCGTGGATCAGCGGAGGCTATCTCGGCGTCGACGTCTTCTTCGTCATCTCCGGGTTCCTGATCACGGGCATCCTGATCGAGGAAATGAGAGGCGACCGCTTCTCCCTCTCTGGGTTCTACGAGCGCCGCGCCCGGCGCATCCTGCCGGCCGTCCTGTTCGTCATTCTCGCAACCCTCGCATTCGCCCCGCTGGTGATGTGGAAATGGCAGCTCGAGGAACTTTCGAGGAGCGCCCTGTCTACCCTCGGATTCCTCGCAAATCACTATTTCCTGGAGGCGGTCGACTACTTCCGGACCGACGCCGAGAATTATCCGCTCCTGCACATGTGGAGCCTTGCGGTCGAGGAACAGTATTACTTCATCATGCCGCTGGCACTTCTGGCCCTACACAAGGCCCGGGCCGGTCTTCTTGCCGCGGCAGCCGCCGTGGGCATGGCGACCATCGTCAGCCTGGTCGCAGCGGTTTCGATGGCCAATCAGGATGCGGATACGGTCTTCTATCTCCTTCCCTTCCGCGCCTACGAGCTCGGCATCGGTTCACTCGCAGCCTTTCTCGTCGCTTATCGCGGGCGCATAAACGAGGACCGATCCATGCGGATCGCGCCGGCCTGCCTTGCCATCGTCGTGTTGAGCTACCTGGTCGTTCCGGCCGATGTCGTCATGCCATGGGCCAAGCTTCCGCTCCTGCTCGCAACCGCCGCCATGCTCGGCTGCACATTGTCGCGCGGGGCCGCCTACCGCCTCCTCTCCTCCCGTCCCCTGCGTTGGATCGGCCTCATCAGCTTCAGCCTCTATCTCTGGCACCAGCCCGTGTTGGCCTTCGCGCGCCTTCACTTCGGTCATATCGATACGCTCCTTGCCGGCCTCCTGATCGTGCTCTCCTTCTTTCTTGCCTGGCTCACCTACCGCTTCATCGAGACCCCGTTCAGGTCCGCATCAGCTGGACGGCGCAGAGTCTTCGCCATTGCGGGAAGTGGCATCGCCGCCACCGCCGCGGCCAGCTTCCTGGCGATGAGCATTACGCCACCGGCAGATTCCAAGTCCGCGCAGAACGCTGCCCTCGCAAGGTCTGTCGTGGCGAACTCGCAAAACATCTGGGGGCAGTATCGCGAGGTTCAGGACCGCCCCTTCACGACCGACAAGGAGCACGTCCTGCTGATTGGAGACAGCTTTTCGCAGGATTTCTGGCTGATGGCAAAGGCAGCTGACGCCTTCGGAGATGCGGAGGTTTCGGCCCACTACATCCACTATCGCTGCCAACCCTATATCGGCCAGCGCGATATCACGCGGCTGCTCGACCCGCGTGACAGGGAGTTCTGTGCCGATCGCGCCGCTCTCGCGCCGTCCGAAGAGATCTTGCGTGAGGCTGACACCATCATTCTGGCGGCTGCCTGGCGTCCCTGGTCTGCGCGCATGATCGCCGAGATCGTCGATGACTATCGCGTCTTTGGTGCAAAGATCATCGTCATCGGTCGCAAGCGGCTGCAAGGAAACACCAAGCACCACTTCAGGGGCTTCCTCTCCATCCCCGAAAGTGAGCGCAGCAAAATATCGGCGGTCATCGATGATCAGAATTTCCTTCAGGCCGAGAGGATGCGCGATGCCCTCACTGACGCCGCCTTCGTAAACTTTTACGAACAGGCCTGCGACATCGCGGCCCGAACCTGCCCGATTTTTGACAAGGACGGGTTCATCGTGACCTTCGACGGAAAGCACCTGACGTCTGAAGGGGCCAAATTCTTCGCCCCGCTCCTGTTCGACAGCGATCCACTACGCCGCTTTCTTCCAGTTTCCGCGCCGGTCAAGCAAGACACAACTTCCCGATAGCAACGCGCATCCTCCGGAGACTATCTGCCCATGCAATACCGCCCCGAGATCGACGGCCTGCGCGCCCTGGCCGTCATCCCCGTGCTGCTTTTCCACGCCGGGTTCGGTTGGATACCCGGTGGCTACCTCGGTGTCGATGTCTTCTTCGTCATCTCCGGCTATCTCATCACGAGCATCCTCCTCGAGGACCTGCGGAATGACAGGTTCTCAATCGGCAAGTTCTACGAGCGGCGGGCCCGGCGCATCCTGCCCGCCCTTCTCGTCGTGTTGCTGGCAACCCTTGCCGCGGCGCCATTCTTTTCCTGGAAGTGGCAGCTCCAGGAGATTGCATCGAGCGCGGTTGCCACGCTCAGCTTCGTCGCCAACCACTTCTTCTTCGAGACGGCAGATTACTTTCGAACCGATGCCGAGAGCTATCCGCTGCTGCACATGTGGAGCCTGGCGGTGGAGGAGCAGTATTATTTCTTCATCCCCCTGCTCCTTCTGGGGGCGTGGCGGCTCCGTCCTGGGGTTGGCCTGATCAGCACGATGCTCATCGGCATCACGCTTGCCAGTCTCGCCTATGCCTCCCGCGTTGCGCCCATCGCCCCGGAGGCTGCCTTCTACCTGCTTCCCTTCCGAGCCTACGAGCTCGGAGTGGGCTCACTGGCCGCTCTCGTCGTGTTCCGTCGCGGACGGATGGGTGCTGGAATATCTCGCCACCTGGGCGCCGCCGGCATACTGATGATCGTCGCCTCCTACCTTGCCCTACCGACCCAGGTCATTGATCCGTGGTTGAAGCTACCCCTCCTGATGGGGACGGCCGCGGTGATGATGGGCACCTTTGAGGCAGGCTGGGTCCGGACCCTCCTCGCTGCGCCGCTATTGCGCGGGGTCGGACTCATCAGCTTCAGCCTCTACCTCTGGCACCAGCCCGTCCTCGCCTACGCACGGCTCCATTTCGGTCATGTCGGACCTGCTCTCGCCATCGCCCTTCTCGGGCTCAGCACGCTTCTCGCCTGGGCCACATATCGCTTTGTGGAGCAGCCTTTCCGCAAGGGCCCCCAGTCGACCGGGAAAGTCCTGCGCGTCTCCGGCCTTGCCATGGGCGCCATGGCAGCCGCGGCACTCTTCGTGCACACATTGACACCTCCGGCCGAAATGTCCTCGCCGCAGAACCGCTCCCTCGCCGCTTCGGTGCAGGAGCGCCAGAAGGACCTCTGGGCGGGCTACAAGGACCTCAGGAACGCCGATTTCAAAGGCGAAGGCGAAAAGGTCCTCATCGTCGGCGACAGCTTCTCGCAGGATTTCTGGATGATGGCCCGTTCGCTCGGTGCTTTCGAGGAGGCCGACGTATCCATCCGCTACATCGCGGCGATCTGCCAGCCCTACATCGGGCCCAAGGATATCTCGACCCGTCTGCGCCCCCAGGATCGCGCCCGATGCAAGAACCGCGCCAAGCTTGCACCTCGAAAGGACGTGCTCTCCAAGGCCGAAACCGTCATTCTCGCCGCCTCATGGCGGGATTGGTCCGCCCCCCTCATCGATGAGATCGTCGCGGATTACGAGGCATATGGCGCCGAGGTCATCGTCATTGGCCGCAAGCTTCTGCGCACGCCCGGCCACGCGCCCCATGCCCGGTCCTACCTCGCCATTCCGCCCGAAGAGAGGCGCCTCGAGACCGTCGCGATCGACGAGAGTCAGATCGAGATCTCACGCCTGATGAAGAGCAAGCTTGAGGGCCGTGCCTATGTCGATTTCTTCCAGCAGGCCTGCAATCTCGAGACGATGACCTGCCCGATCTTCGATGAGGAAGGCTACATCGCGACTTTCGATGGCGTTCATCTCACCAAGGAGGGCGCTGCGTTCTTCGCCCCGCGTCTCTTCCAGCACCCCTCCCTTGCGCGTTTTCTTCCCAGCAATGCGTCGCCGCACCCGATAAATTCGGCCAGCGCAGGGGATCTGTCCGAATGACCTCGTCGTCTCCTGCCCACCTCGATTGGCTCGACAGCGTCCGGGCCCTGGCCTGCGTTCTCGTCGTTCTTTTGCACACGGCGTCCCCGATCGCTGGCGCATACACTCCGACGGACAAGTGGATGGCCGCGAACGTGATCGACGCTGCCGCGCGCGCCTGCGTGCCCCTCTTCTTCATGGTCAGCGGGTTCCTGTTCTTCCGGACGCGCGCACCGGGATGGCGCAACTTCAAAAGGCTGGTCGCCGCCCTGCTCTTCTACAGCTTTATCTATATCGCCCTGCGGGGAACGATGACGGGCCAGGTGGAGCCTGGCGACATCGCCGCCATCCTCGCCGGGCCGGTGCATTTTCACCTGTGGTTCTTCTATCCGCAGATCGCGATCTACGTCGTCGCGGCGTTCGTCTGCATCCGAACCCCCTCCCCGGCCGCTCTCGGGGCTGCTGCCGTCGCCTTGCTTGTGCTCAACCCGTCCGTGGACGCGCTGACCGGCCTTGATACCTCCGCCCTGCGCGCAGGTGGCGATCTCTTCTACTACGTGCTCTATGCCATCATGGGCGCTATTCTCGGCCAGCGGGCACAGGAGGGTCATGCTCTTCCCGGCGCGCCTATCAGCCTGATTGTCTTTCTGGCCGCGACGGCCGCCATTGCCATTCTCACGAAACTCGCATCCGAGGCCGCCGGCGAGTTCGTCGGAGACTTCTACCGCTATCGATCTCCGCTCGTGGCCCTCGCTGCAATTTCCATCTTCTGCATTCTTGCGCAGTCTGGGCCGCCAAGGCGCATTGCATCTACGGTCTCGTTCCTGAGTCGGCACTCGCTGGCGATATACGGCCTGCACGCCATTCCGCTCGAGCTCGTTCGACGCTCCCCCATCATGGATCATGACAGCGGTCTCGTGGTCGTTCTTCTCAGCTTCGGCTTGGTCATGGCCGCGACCTTGCCGCTGGCGATGGCGCTCAAGCGGATCGACAGGGGTGCCCTCGTGAGCTGAACTGAGCGTTTCCCTGAGCGGCCTGCCGGACACATCTCCTGGAGGATCGAAATGCCCAGGAGACCCCATGCCAGCGCCAAACTTCTTCATCATCGGCAATCCGAAATGCGGAACCACGTCCCTCGCCGCATGGCTGCCGAGAAATCCGGAAGTGTTCATGGCCGAGGACAAGGAGCCGCACTTCTTCGCCACAGACATGGAGGATCGCGCCTACCGTCTTCGCGAGGAATACGAGGCGCTTTTCGAGGGGGTGGACGCGCAGGCGGTGGGCGAGGCTTCGGTCTGGTATGCATATTCCGAGGACGCGATCTCGAACATCCTGGCCGAGACTCCCGAAGCGCGGTTCATCTTCTGCCTGCGAAATCCCGTCGACATGGCCTGGGCCCTGCACAACCAGATGATCCAGGTCGGCAATGAGACCGAAAAGGATTTCGACCGCGCCTGGAGCCTCATTTCGCGGCGGCGCGCGGGACAGGAGGTGCCATCCTTCTGCAAGGACGCGCGCAAGCTCGACTACGAAAGCGCCTGTCGGCAAGGCGAGATCCTCGCCAGAGTCCTCGAGGATGTTCCCGCTGCATCCCTTCACCTGGTGTTCCTGGAAGACATGGCCCGGGACCCGGCATCGGTCGTCGCTGATATCGAGGATTTCCTCGAGGTTCCGCGCTCCGACATGGATGACTTTCCAGTCGAGAACGGCGCTTTCGAGCGGCGATCCGATTTCCTCAATCGTTTCGTGAAGACGCTCGGACGTCTCAAGGGTCGACTGATCAAGCGCCGCCTGAACACGGGCATCCTGACCAGGCTCGATCTGGCGAACCGGACCGCGTCGAGCCGACCGAAGATGTCGATCGAGACCCGGAAGATGCTGCTCGCCACCTTCGAGGACGACATCACCCTCGTCGAGACGCTGTCTGGCCGCAATCTATTCCATTGGAGAATTCTTCCCCATGAATGAAGACAAGCTCTGCGTGTTCATCGACCGGCTTGACGGCGGCGGCGCCGAGCGCGTGCTGCTCACTGTCGCCAACGAGCTTGCCAGGACTCATCCAGTAGACCTGGTCCTTGCCTGTAACGGCGGCGTCCTGGAAAGCATGATCTCGGACAAGCTCACCGTCGTGCGTCTTTCGGCAAAGCGCACGGCGCGAAGCCTTCCCGCCCTCGTGCGCTACCTCAACAGGGAGCAGCCTCGGGCCCTCCTGACCGGTAAGGTGAACGCCAACGGCATCGCAGCACTGGCGGGACGCCTCGCACGCGCCAGGACCCGCATCGTGGTATCCGAGCACTCCCTCGTGCGCACGTCGCAGCGGGCATCGCGGGCCAAGGAAATCATCGAACCGGCGATCATTCGCAGGCTCTACCCCAGGGCTGACCATTTCGTCGCCGTCTCCCCGGCTGCGCGCGAAGAGCTCTGCCGGACCACCCGCATTCCCGAGCATCACGTCCAGATCATTCCGAACCCGGTGATCGGAGACGACTTCGCGCAGAAGCTCTCGAAGCCTTGCGATCATCCCTTCCTCGCCGGAGACGTCCCGTGCATCCTGGCGATGGGCAGGCTCGAGCCCATCAAGGGTTTCGACGACCTGATCCGCGCAATGCCGCCCCTACTCGAACGCACCAGGGCCCGCCTGATAATCCTCGGCGAAGGATCGGAGCGCTCCCGCCTCGAGGGCCTCGCCCAGGAGCTCGGGGTCGGCGACAGCATCAGCATGCCTGGATTCGTGGCAAACCCCCTGCCCTACCTTCGCGCTGCGGATCTCTTCTGCCTCAGCTCCCATGCCGAGTCACTCGGCAATGTCATCATCGAGGCGCTGGCGGCCGGCACGCCGGTCCTGGCGCGCAATGCCCCTGGCGGGCCGCGCCACATCTTCCGCGGTGACGCCGCCCGATGCCTCCTCGACGACTTCTCTCCGGACAGCCTCGCCGCCGCCCTGAAGACCTTTCTCCAGGCGGCGCCGGCGGCAGATCTCGTTGACCTGCGACCTTACCACCTCCGCGGCGTCATCGACCTCTATGAACGTGCTCTTCTATCGGCCGCATCCTGATCCGGGAAATGCGTGATCTGACATGAAAAAGCCGCGCCTCGCAATGTTCGGGCGCGGCCTTTTCATGTTCCGCCCAGCCGATCACCTCAACGCGAAAACCTCGACGCCCAGGTGCCGCATGCAGGCCCGACGAACCAGCAGGTTGAAGACGAGATAATAGACGACGACCGATCCGGCCACGCCGCTCGCACCGAAGGTCGGCGCAAGGGCCAGCAGGGCCACCAGCTTCAAGCCGAACGCCCAGAGCGTCGCATTGATCGTCTGCCCCTCATGGCCCGACATCGCCAACAAGGCGCCGGAGGCGCCGGTCGAGGACTGGATCACGAACCCGACGGCGAGGATGGTGATCGGCCAGACGGAGGGAGAGAACTCGTCTCCGAAGACCATCGGCACCAGGAAGGCGGAGCTGGACCAGAGAAATATGGCTCCGGGCAGAGCGAAACCGAGGCTTGCCTGCGCCGATCGCCGCGCCAGAAGCTGAAGCGCATTCCTGTCCCCTGCTGCATGCATCGAGGAGAAATACGGGCTCGCCACGAGGCCGATCGCCGCCAGACCGAAAAGGAGGAGAGAGCAGATCTGGTTGGCAACGTGGAAGTAGCCGACTTCCGCGCTTGTCGAAAGATAGCGCAGTGCGATCACATCGAGGCTCGAGATCACCGTCCAGATTCCGCCCATAAGGGCGAAGGGGACGACCTGGCGATAATGGTTCCAGCCCTCGCCGCTGGGCGGCGCCGATCGCGCAGGTTGCGGGATCGCCCGACGGGCCAGCAGGACGCTCATCGCGGCCGCCCCGAGATTGGCCAGACCGAAGAGGATGATCGCGTCGAGCACCGTAATCTGCGCCTTCACAAGGGGAAGGGCAGCCAGGAGCAACAGGAGGAGAAGGTTGCGGGCAACCTCGAATATCTGGCCGCGAACGACCTTCTTCAGCCCCGACAGAATGCCTGAATGAACGAAGCCGATCGCCATCACGGGGGCTGCCGCGAGGCCGAGGGCAATGGCCTGCATCCACCCGTCCGCCCGGGCGGCCGCGAGATCTCCCATGCCGATCATGGCGGTGAGGCAGAGCACGGTGAAGAGGATCACCGACCGGTTCGCCCAGGAGAAGATACCGGACAAGCCCTCCCAGTCCGCCGACGCTTCGCGCCGCGGCGCTTCGCGCACGAGGAGGCGGGCAACACCAGCCTGCATCGGGATCAGGACCACCGCGAGGATTGCGAGCGTTGTCCCGTAGGTCCCAACGCCTTCCGGACCCAGCATCCGCGCGATCATGACCGAAATCATCAGCCCCAGGGTTGCCTGCGCCAGGCGCATGCCCAGCGATCCGATGCCGCCCCTGATCAACCGCGCTTTCAGACCACCGATCTCAGTCATGGGTTGCCTCGTCCCGGCTGCGGGTCCGCGCGCCCTGCCCCGCGATGACAGCGAGCGACACGGCAAGAGCGCTCAACATGAGCGGCGCCGATCCGAGGTCAGTCAGCATACCACTCAGGGACAGGGCGGACGCAGGAACCGCCGCCGCGGCGGTGATCTCGAGGGGACGGTCCTTGCGCCAGAGGCGCCGGAATCCGAGCGCCAGGACCACGGCGCCAAGGAGCACCGGCAATGACCCGAGGAAGATCCCGTAGGAAAAGAGCAGTTCAAGCGGCGTGTTATGAGCGTGCGAGTGGGTCTCGTGATAGGCGTAGAATTGCTTTGCGCCATGGCCGAGAAGCGGCCTTTCCATGATGTGCTCGAGGGTCCATTTCCAGACATCGGTGCGGCCCGAGGAAAGGCTGGATACCCCGTCTCCCGGCTGGCGGTTATCAAGAAGGCGGTGCACGGCGCTGAAGGACACGTAGGGGCGCCACAAAAAGAGAGATAGGATCGCACCGCTTGCCCCATGCAGCATCAGCAGGAAAAGCCCACGAACCGGCCTGCGGAAAGCCAAGGATACGATCCCGAGGCCGATGATCAGGGCGATGATGCTGCCCCGGCCACCACACCAGAACAGGATCATCCAACCCAGGACCGCAAATACATGCGCCAGTTGGAACAGCCCCCTGGCTCCCGCCGGGCGCGCAAGTGCCCATCCGGACATGGTGGCAGCGAAGACCAGCACCATGCCCTCGAACCGACGCACGTTTCCGAAGCCCGGAACGGCGTCCTGGGAAAGTGGATTCCATTCACCGAGCCCGATCGACTGCATCAGGAATGGCATAGAAACGATGGCCGGCATCCAGCAGGATATCGCAACGAACAGTTTGCGCGCCGATGCCTCCCCGCGCCGCTCTCCGACCAAGGCCCAAAGGGCGATGACGAGCGCGGTCGAGACCCCGAGAACCGATATCCATGCTGATGTCGGCAGCACCGCAACATAGGCCGCGCTGAACAGGGAAGCTGTCCAGAATGCCGCCATCCCTCCCACACCGACGGCATGCGAGGCCGCCACGCAAATCGTGGATCGCGCCTTGAGCAGGAGTGTCATCGCAAGCAGGCCTGCGGGCAGCATCAAGACCCACGACGCGGCACCGAAGACGGGCGTGCGCACCTCAGGGCTCCAGTCGAGGTAGATGGCGAGATAGGGCGCAAAGGCGATCAGCATGAGCGCCGCGATCTCGATTCGTCGGGCCATCCGATCGGCCAGGGGGACAGGGTCATCCATCAGGAGCGCCCCACCCCGGTGTAGGCTTCCCACCCGGCATCCTGAAGCTGTCGCGGAGTATAGAGGTTGCGCAGATCGGCCATCTTGGCGCGACGCATGCCGCACCCGAGGCGCTCGAGATCGAGATCGCGGAAGCACGACCATTCGGTCAGGATGACGGCGACGTCGCAGCCTTCGCAGGCCGCGTAGGCATCCTCCTCCCAACGGGCGAAGGGAAAGATCTTTGTTGCCTCGGCACCCCCTTCGGGGTCGCACAGGACCAGATCCGCGCCCTGGGCGTGAAGCGCCGGCAGGATTGTCAGGGACGGCGCATCGCGCATGTCGTCGGTCTCGGCCTTGAAGGTCACGCCCAGGACGGCAATCTTCGCGCCGGAAACGCCGCCGTCGCAGAGATCGGCGATCTTGTCGACCATGGCGAGCTTCATGTTCTCGTTGGCCTGTATCACCGTCTCGACGATGGACATCGGCAGGCCGTGGTCTCGGCCGATCTGCGCCAGTGCCTTCGTGTCCTTGGGAAAGCACGACCCGCCATATCCGGGCCCGGCGGCAAGGAAGCGGGACCCGATGCGGGTATCGAGCCCCAGTCCGTGCGCCACCTCCGAAACATCGGCCCCGACCCGCTCGCACAGGCGCGCGATCTCGTTGATGAAGGTGATCTTCGTCGCGAGGAAGGCGTTCGCGGCATATTTCGTCATCTCCGCGGTTTTCACGCCGGTGAAGACGACCGGGTAGCCGCGGTCTCCCAGGGGCGCGTAGATTTCCGACAGCACCGCCCGCGCGGCAGCGTCTTCGACCCCGACGATCACGCGGTCGGGATGCATGAAGTCACCGATCGCCGATCCCTCGCGCAGGAACTCGGGGTTCGAGGCCACATGAATCTCGGTGCCAGGTCGGACGCGGCGCAGGATGTCTCGCACCTCGGCATTGGTGCCGACGGGAACGGTGGACTTGGTCACCACCACGGCGCCCGGATCGATCACCTGCGCCACTTCCTCGGCCGCCGCGTAGACATAGCTCAGATCCGCATGTCCATCGCCACGGCGGGTGGGCGTGCCGACCGCGATGAAGACGGCCCTGGCTCCCCTGGCTGCGCGCTCCAGCGAGCTCGAGAATGTCAGCCGGCCGGCCTTCATGTTGCGTGCCATCATCTCATCGAGGCCCGGCTCGTAGATCGGCACCCGACCGGACTCCAAGGCCCTTACGCGTCCTTCGTTGACATCGACACAGACGACCTCATGGCCAAGCTCGGCAAAGCAGACGCCAGACACCAGGCCGACATAGCCCGCGCCGATCATCGTGATTTTCATGTTGGGTAGCTCCTCGAAAAGCAGGGTTTCGAGGAGGATTTTGGTTCGTTCGAAGTGCCCCCAAAGCGACCCGCAGGGCCGAGCAAGCCTTTTTCCGGGATGCCGCAGAGCACCGTGTTTCTCGACTCGGCAGACAAGACCCATTTCGCTGCAACACCCGACCGAGGCCCGCGACAAGATGGTGCCCGGTGCGCGCAAAGGATCTGCATCATGCGTATAAGGCACGCCGTCCGCGGCGCTTCCCTCATCGATTACGGCCTGCTCGCCGGCCTCATCGCCGTCCTCGCCATCGGCAGCATTGCCCTTCTTGGCGACCGGATCACCTTCGGACTGCGCGTGGCCGACCAGGAACTCTGGATGGTCATGAACGAGGAGTCGAACCTCCTCGCCAACGGCGACTTCGACGACACCAAGGACATGGCCGTCAGAAGCTACGGCTTCTCCAGCGGATCGCTCGAAGGGTGGCGCTCGGAGAACGGCCTGCCCTTCGAGCTCCACGCGAGCGGTTACCAGGGCATGGAAAGCGTCAACGGTGGATACTGGCTCGACATGGCTGCATCCCCCGGGGCGATGCATATCAGCCAGGACATCCCGAACCTGATCTCCGGCTGGATCTACACGATCACGCTTTTTGCCGGCGACCGGAGCAACGACCTCGGAAACGAGACCTGGGTTTTCTGGAACGGCGTGAAGATCGGAGAACTGAGGGCGACCGAGCCGGACGTGATGGAGGAGTTTCGCCTGCATGGCGAGGCCCGGACGGGCATCAACACCCTGAGCCTCATGGAGATCTCGGAAGGGCCGAACGACAACGACGGGATGAGCATCGACGTCGTCCGGATCTGGGGTCGGTAGGCAATCGGTGTGCTGGTCGAACGAATGGCTTCCCCTTCCATGAGGGAAGCCAATCTTCCGACCATACAGTTTCGAGGGTGAACCATGCTGCCGGCAAAGACAGACACGCAAAAGATCAACGATGAGCGCTCCACCGGTGTCGAGATCCGCCCTGGCAGCTGGTGGCGTCTCGTTGCCGAAGATCATGCGCTGCGCGAGATGCCCGCCCCCGACCATGGCCTCGTGCTGATGGTCTCGGAGGTCCGGGTTATCGACGGCGAAATCCACACCCTGGTTCTACACCCGCACCCCTCCTGGAGCTCGTATCATCCGCGCGGTGGTCTGAAGTTCCTCCACGATGTCTTTACCCGGGACTTCAAGCCCGAACCCGACGGCGAAGCGCTCCGCGAGACGGAGATCGCCGCCGTCATGGCGCGCGTTCAGGAAATCTCGGTGGAGATGCAGACCCCGCCCTCCCCCGCGCTTCTGCTCGAGAAACAGAAAGCCGAAGCGGACGCCGGCGCCACTTCCACCGCATCGGCGCCGGATGCCGACAAAAAGGCTTCCACCGACGGTGAGTCCGGGACAGCAGGCTCGCCCTCCGGCCGGACCGTTCCCGCGGCCCTGCTCCCCTCGCAGGACATCGTCGAAGCACAGAAAGCCGTGGAGACGCGCATCGCGGCGTTCGAAGCGCAGAAGAACTGGATCACCAGCAAGACCGACGAGCTCAAGTCCCAGATGAACCTCGTCGCGGCCTATCAGTCCGAGAAGGTCAACGCGACGCTTGCCTCCATCTCCGAGGAGACCTCTCGCGCGGAAGGCCTGCTGCGCAATGTTCAGACGATGCGCCTGTTCCTGGGCGAGGATATGGCTGTCACCGAGCTTCTTGACGGGGAGAGCGCCGACCCGTCCGAGCCTCTGACCTTCATGCAGCGCATGCTGTTTCTCGACGAGGAGATCGTGATCAACGACCTTCTCGAGGGGTTCAGCGATGATCAAATGGACCCCGAGAACCTCGCTGATCTCTTCACCAAGGACTTCAGCCTCGTGGAGCGCATGCTCCCCTACCCGCGCTGCGCGGCGATCATCCGCGTGCGGCGCAATGCCCGGGAGTTCAACACCGAAGGGATGAGTTTCGCAGGGCTCTTCGAGGCACTGGAAATCATGAAGGCCGACCAGCGGGTTCATATCCTGGTGCGCGATGGGCGTCGGCTGAACATGATCACAGCGGATGAGACCACCTCGGGAGCCGCGCGCTTCTTCCCGTCCTCCGCCGAGATCGACGCGCTCTTCAAGACGCGCGAGTATTTCGGCCGCGAGTCGCGCGAGATCCTCCCCGACACCGTTGAGTATTCCGACGCCCGCGCCGCACACGACCAGCGCGCCCTCTTCTACAAGCGGTTCCTGATCCTGATGTGGGGCGTTCACGAGCGCACCGACGTCTTCGGCCCCTTCATGGAGAAAGGCTCGAACTGGCTCGCCGCAACCACGCACTCCGAACGCTTCCGCTTCGTGCACGACGAAGAAGACGTGCTGACCGATGGCCGTCCCTCCATCGACGAATACGTGGCGGCCGCCAATGCCAGGATCGTCTCCGGCTCCCGGGTGGTCGCCTACTGGAAACGCGCCCTTAATGGCCGCAATGCTCCTTCCTTGATGGTGGAAGAGGACTACCGCAACCACTGGAAGCCCGGCGTCGAGCTTGCCGAGGATTTCAGCACCTGCCTGGTCCAGACCGAGAAAGCGACCCTCGTGGTCCGTGCCCCCGCCATCCGCGGCTCCTACGGCCGTAAGGGTAAGCCCTTCTCGGCTAAGGTCACCATCGTCAGGCCCAGTGTCATGCGACGGAGCTGTCCCGAGACGATCATCCAGCGCGACGTCGAAGAGGGCCTGCTTTGCCTCGACGGCTGCACGCTCGAGGAGATCGACTACTATGCCAACAGCCGGGCCGCACGGCAGCAATACCTCGAGTATGCCCATCTGTTTACCCGGGCGCGAACGATTCTGCGGGAAGAAGCCCTGCGGATCGAAGGGATCGTCGAAGATCTCCGCAGCGCCGATGACAGCGTCGAGAAGGCCGCGTTCGAGAAGGCCCTGCGTCTCTGGCGCTCGGGCAACAAGTGGGGCTGGCCGGATCGCGACGCTCATCGCAAGACCATCGTGAAGATCGCCCGGCAGATGGAAAACCCCGATGCGGCCGTCGCTGCCCTCGAGGCCCATGACCACCTCGTTCGAGGCGGCATCCGGTCGAACGGGGACCTCTTTGCCATCTGCGACAGCGACCTCCATGAGCTCTCCGAGGGCTTCTCCCTGCCCTGGCTGGAAGAGAGGACCATCACCAGCATCCGCACGGGCAGCATCAAGTCATCGCGCCTGCGGGCTTACTCCGAGCTCGACGAGGCAGGAGAGATGACGCTGGTCCAGGATGCCTCCGCGCTCCAGGCCTTTCTCGATCGCTGTGCTCCCGGCCAGCCGATCATGCGCGGGCATGGAAAGGATGCGCGGCCGGAGGTTGTCGCTGCCTGGCGGGTTTCGCGCGGCCTCTTCGATCCGAAGAGTGCTCCGGTCCTGGACCGGGTCCGGAACAACCAGGCGACCATCTCCGAAATCAAGCGTCTCGTGGATGGCTCCGATCGCGCGGGCATCGCCTCGTGGCTCGCCGAATGCTACCGCTCCTACCGGGCGCCCAACAACATCGTCCAGATGCCCCATATACGGGCCTCCCTGGCTCTGGCCTATGCCGTGGACCAGCACCACTTGCCCCGGGCGTGGGTCATCGATGTCGACCTCTCGGTGGACGAGCTCGCTTGGCGGCACGGACTACGAGACGAGGTGCGCGAATGCGTGCGCTCGGTCTATGCCAAGCCCGACAAGATCCTCGAGAGGATCGACGCTAATGCTCTTGGCGTCCGCTTGCGGGCATGCAAGATCGGCGGCTCGATGCCGCTTGCCGCACGCTGGCAGGATCACCCCTGTCTTTCTTTCGAGACCTTGGGCGACAAGATCATGCGGGACTGGAGTATGCCTCGCGATGACGACCGGATCGGATGGCGCCAGACCCTGGCCGCCCGGATCACCGAGCCGGATACCAGGAAGAAAGACGGAATGTTCGGCAGCCAGACCTACTCGAGCGAGGTGCTTATCGAGGCTTCGGAAGGGCTTCACGTCATTGCCGGAGACGGCGCCGAGGACCTTCTCGACATTTGCTTTGAGGCAAGAAGCTCCTGAAGACAAAGCCCCGCACGGATGCCGTGCGGGGCTTCAATCTTGCGGCTATTCGGATTTCATTGGCCCCGGCCGGCCCACCAGAGGTCGGAACCTGCGCTGGCCTGGTGATCAACATCGATCTCGATGAGTCGGCGCCCCTCGTCCTTGATCGGCCCTTCGCCTGCGTGAGAAACATGGCCGCGAAAGTGGGAATGGTGAACGACATGAGCCTGCATGTCGTGATGATGTTCGTGCTCGAAGATTTCCTCCACGAGTCCTTTCGCTCCACGACGATCGGTGTCCTGCCTCACCTCGAGACTCACGCGCACCGGGGCCGGTGCTTCCCAGACCCCGACATCGAGCATGACCTTGGTAGCTCTCCGCTGCTTTTTACCCTCCCAGGAGGCAACTTGCGCCGCCAACTCGCCTGTGGTGGGAGCGCGATAACCTGTCACGCCCATTGGCATGGATGAACCGCCATCGGGCTTTGTCATTTCAGCGACATCCGTCGGCGCAGACGGAGTGGCGGTGCTCCTGACGTCCTTGTCGACCCAGCCTGCCGCGAAAGCAGGAGAGGCCGCTACCGCTACCAGGGCCGCGACGACCTTCGGGAACCTCATTTTCGATCCTTCCGTTGAACTTTCATCTCTTGCCGAAGAGATGGTGAAAAATGTATCGCAACCGAAACTGATCCACGTCTGCTGAATGAGCTTGTCGGCAAAAGGTCTTGTCGGCTTGAATTTTTCGTGTTCGCTCCACTTCGCGGACTGTGCAGAATGGCGCTGATACGATAAGATGATATGGGAGTTGCCATGAGCCAGGAAGAGCCAAGCGCAGAGGAGTTAATCGCAGAACTCGACCGCGAAGATGGGCCCCTTGGGCCGCGTCATACGCGATCGGAGTGCCTGGAGGGATTGCTTTGCCTGCTCCTGATGTCCCGGCAGCCCATGCATCTCATTTGGGGTGATGAAGGAGCGTTGATCTACAACGATGCCTTCGTGCCGATCCTCTTGGACAAGCATCCCTGGGCCATGGGCCGACCGATCCACGAAGTATTTCCGGAGCTCTACCGCGACCGGCTTCAGCCAATGGTCGAAGCGGCCATGCAGGGCGAGAGCCTCATCGCCACGGATGTGAAGGCGAATATCGACCGGCGGGGATATCTCGAGGAGATCTGGCTCACAATATCGCTGACGCCAATCTGCGCATCTGAGGGGGCGGGGGAGGTTGAAGGGCTTCTGGCGATCGTGCTCGAGACAACCGACCGGTCCATGGAGAGTCATCGATCGGAAGTCCTCGAGGGGCTGTCGCGGGTTCTCAGGTCCTCCTCCAGCCGCGACGAAATGATGCGCTACGGCACCCCGCGCATCGCCGAAGCCGTCGGAGCCGAGATGGTCGCCCTGTGCAAGCTCTCTCGGCGCGGCCACGTTGCCCGCGTGCAACGATCATGGTCCGCACCCGGATTTCCCGTCATTCCCCCGGAGATAAATCTGAGCGATCTCGGCGAAGGGATCGAGAAGGAGCTTCGGGCCGGTCGGCGTGTTGGCATCACAGACCTGGCGCCGGCCGAGGACGATGCGACCCGCGGCTCTATTATCGACAGGCTCGGCCTGAGATCGTTCATGATCGCGCCGGTCCTTCTCGAAAACGAAATTCATAGCCTCGTGCTCGCCGCGGACAGAGCTTCGCGCCAATGGCTCTCGACAGAAGGTCAGCTTCTTCAGGAATGTGCCGACCTGCTCTCCATCCATATTGACCGCAAGGTGAAGATGGACGAACTCGCCGCTTCCGAAAAGTGGTATCGACACATGCTTGAGGCATCCCCCCACCTGCTATGGGTGCGGGACGATGATGCGACATTCGAATTTCTGAACGAGGTCTGGACGGCATATACCGGCCTCAGCGAAATGAAGTTGAAAAAGAACTTCATGGAATTCCTGCACCCCGACGAGCGTGACCGACTGATGGAATTGTGGGGCGATAAGAGCCGGAAAGATCATCCCGTCAGATGGCGGGCCAGGTATCGTCGACACGACGGCACCTATCGCTGGTTCGAGGTTCACGCGAAGCCCCATGTCGATGCGAACGGCAGCCGGGTCTGGATGGGAACCTCCACCGATATCCACGACCTCGTCGAGGCCGAGGAGGAGATTCAGCGCCTCCGGGAAGAGCTGCGTCGCCGCGACTCCGGCCACTGACCCGGGTTGCAGGCCGAGGCGGGCGAATGCTTCGCCATGACGGTCGTCCAAGTGTGAAGCGTGGTGCAGATCAGGAAGAAATTCTCTGAAGACTATAGGCCTGCTTTCGCCTCCTGAAAATCAGCCTATATTCTCATCGAGAGGCAGGGAGGTCCTGTCTCTGACATAGCAGAGCGGAGGACGCATCTGATGGGCAATAAATGCCACACCCTTGCCGTGTTCATCGGCAGATTCCAGCCCTTTCACATTGGCCACAGGCATGTTCTGGACGCGCTCTCCGGCGACGTCGACAGCACCCTTGTCCTGGTCGGCAGCGCCTATAGGCCGCGCAGCTGGAAGAACCCCTTCACTTTCGCCGAACGGCGCGACTTCATCCGGGCAGGGACGCAAGATCTCCGCATGCCCGTCGATATTCTGCCCTTGATCGACACCCTCTACAACGACCGCTCCTGGGCCTCCAACGTCCGCACCGCCGTCCGGCTCTACCTGCGCGCCAAGGGCCTGATCGAGGACCAGGTCCGGATCGTTCTGACCGGCTTCGAGAAGGATTCCTCTTCGCGCTATCTCAGCTGGTTCCCCGAATGGGAGATGCGCCCGGCCGACCCTTCGCGCCACAAGGGGAAGATCGTCAATGCAACCGACCTGCGCGAGGCGCTGTTCTTTCCCGGCGGCGAAGAGTTCGGAAAGGTCTCCGAGCGCTTCGGCAACAGGGAGGTCGCCCAGGCTGCCGCCTGGGTGAAGACCAACCCCAAGGCCACCGAGGCCATCCAGGCAGAGGGCGCCTACAACAAGGCCTATATCGACAAGACCCGCCGGGCCGAGCGGGAATTCGGCTACCCGATCCCGATCAACACCTCCGACAGCGTGGTGATCCAGTCGGGACACGTCCTCCTGGTCCGCCGCGGCGTGCAGCCCGGCAAGAGCACACTCGCCCTGCCCGGCGGGCACATCGCACGGGGTGAAACATCCCTGAAAGCCGCGATCCGCGAGCTCTACGAGGAAACCCGCCTCGACATGCCCAAGGGGGTCCTCGAGGGGCGCCTGCGGAGCCGCAAGATCTTCGACCATCCCGAACGCTCGGAGCGTGGCTGGGTGCGCACCGAGGCCTTCTTCTTCGAGCTCCAGGACCGCAAGCACATGGAGAAGGTCAGGGGCGGCGACGACGCGGCCGAAGAACTTGGCGGCAAGGCCATCTGGGTGCCTCTGAACGAGATCACGCCCGACGAGATGTTCGAAGACCATTTCGACATCCTCCAGACCTTCGTGCCGGAAGTCGCCACGAGCTATTCCAGCATCCTGATGGCCCACGTCGCGGAGATCGGCAGATGAGCACCCCCGACCAGGACGCAAGCGAGCGCATCCAGCGCCTGCTTGCCGATATCTCGCTCGAGCTGGGCGCGCTTCGCACCAGGGATGCCGCCCAGACAGCGGTGGCGACCTTTCTTCAAACCCGCCGGGTGGCCGGCGCCCATGGATATGGATACCGCCGATGACCATCGCCGAACCCGACTTGCACGAGGGAGACCTCGCGGTGATCCAGCACGCCGTGCAGCTGGCGCGCGATCGCCAGATCCGCCGCGTCGAGACCCTGAAGTCCGCGCTCCAGCGGCAGGGATACGAGAAGCGCGAGATCGAAGCCGCGATCGGCTTCTGGGCGCATTACGAACAGACCAAACCCGGCCCCGGCCGGAGCTGACACTCGAGGACAACACCATGACCGAGACGAGCACCAACGCGAAGATCACCGCCCAGACCGTCGTCACCGGCGCCGAGTTCCGGGACTTCTACAAGAACCACTGGCCGAAGGAGTGGTATGTCGAGGAGATGCCCTACGAGGCGGAGGACGAGAAAGGCAACTGGGTTCTTCCCGACGATGCCCGCAAGCCGCTCGACTGGTTCGGCTATCCCGCGTGGCAAGGCCCCGAGGGCCAGGGCCGCGAAAGGGGCGAGATGATCCCCATGCACGAGCTCTATGCCAAGGTCATGAGGCATGCCCAGACCCAGGTCCTCGTGGCCTTCAAGATCAATGAGGCCAAGGCGCAGGATCTGATCCGCGCCGCCGAGGCGCTGGGCGCCCGGCACATCTGATTACGAGCTTCCCCGCGCCCCTCGATGGCGCGGGGTGCGGGGCACCCACCCGCGGCCCGGACCGGCCAAACCAGGGATGCAGAGATCCGGCGGGAGGTCCGCCGGATTGCCAACAGTCCATCCGAGGAGGAAAAGGACAATGAAGACTATCACCGCGCGCGACTTCGCGCTTTTCGACGGCGCCGTCAATTTCGCCAGCCCCGTCTTCGACACCGACAGCTACAAGCTGTCGCATTTCACCCAGTATCCCGACGGGACCCAGAACGTCTCGAGCTACATCGAGGCCCGGCGCCCTTGGGGCGACGTCGACTACGTTCTCTTTTTCGGGCTCCAGATCGAGCTCGCCCAGCTGCGCGGGGAGGTCATCCGCCAAGAAGATCTCGATGAAGCGGTCCCCTTTCTTGCCGATCATGGCTTCACCATCAACGCCGCCGGCTGGCAGCACATCATCGATGCGCATGGCGGACGCCTGCCCATCGAGATCGATGCGCTCGACGAGGGTGTTCTCGCACCGGTCTGCGTGCCGCAGCTGCGCATCCGCGCGACTGATCCTGCCTGCAATTGGCTGGTGAGCTATCTCGAGACAAGACTTCTGCGCGCCGTATGGTATGCCTCGACCGTGGCCACCGTGTCGCACTACGTGCTCGGCCGCATCCGCGAGAAAATGACCATTACCGACGGCGAGAGCGCCGGGGCCGAATTCAAGCTGCACGATTTCGGCGCGCGGGGTGCCTCGAGCTTCGAGGCCGCGGCCATCGGCGGCTCCGCCCACCTTGTCAGCAGCTTCGGAACCGACACAGCTCCGGCGCTCGGCCTTGCGCGCAACATCTACGGGGCGGCGATGGCCGGGTTCTCGATCCCCGCATCGGAGCACAGCACGATGACGGCGCTGGGCGAGGAGGGCGAGCTCAAGCAGTTCGAACGCATGCTGGACAACCACCCCACCGGACTGGTCGCCTGTGTCTCTGACAGCTACGATCTCTTTCGCGCGGTCAACGATTACTGGGGGGATGCGCTGAAGGACCGGATCATGGGTCGAGAAGGGACGCTGGTCGTCCGTCCGGATTCGGGCGAGCCCACCGAGATCGTCCCGGCCGTCATCGAGGCCCTGATCGACAAGTTCGGATGCACCGTCAACGCTCAGGGCTACCGGGTTCTACCCGACCAGGTCCGCGTGATCCAGGGCGACGGGGTCAATCCCCGCTCGATCGTGGCCATCATGGATGCCCTGATCGAGCGCAAAATTGCGGTCTCGAACGTCGCGTTCGGGATGGGAGGCGCCCTGCTTCAGAAAGTCGATCGCGACACCTTCGGCTACGCGATGAAGGCCTCGGCCATCCAGATCGAGGATACCTGGCACGACGTGTTCAAGGACCCCAAGACAGCCAAGGGCAGCAAGACGTCGAAAAGGGGCATCCAGGGCGCGGTGATCGGCCCGGACGGCCGCCTTACCGCTTGCCGGGCAAGCGAGATCCCGGACGGTCTCGACCAGCTGCGACCGGTCTTCCGCGACGGCCAGATACTCCGCCGGCATCGTTTCGATGAGATCCGCGCCCGCGCCTGGCCCGGCCTTGCCGGCTTCGACATCGCTGCGTGATCATGCCGACCCCGTCCGACCCCGGTCGGGATTTCCCAATCCGTCAGGTCGTTGAAAAAACAAGCCCCGCCGCCAATCCATGGCGACGGGGCTTTTTCAGTTTTGGTTCCCTCGGAAATGCGCCTCGTCAGAAGCGAAAGCCAACCATGAGACGCGCAAAGGGGATGACCTTGATGTCCTCGGCGGCAGAGCGCAACTCCGCGATTTCGGCGTCGACAGATGCCTGCGGCGCCATGCCGGAGGATTCGCTGGCCGAAACGTCGAAACCCTTGCCGAAGATCGCGCCGGCCCCGAAGGACAGCGTTCCGTGCTTGCCAACGCGGCCGTCGAAACCCATGCCCAGGTAGGGCACGAAACCATCTTGCTTCTGGCGCATCTTCACATACACGTCCGTTGTCTGGCCGTTGATGGAGATGTCGCGGCCTACGAAATCCCCCGAATACTCGGTCTTGAAGGCGCCTGCGGAGAGGCGGAACGCATCGCCCATGGGGTAGTAATCGGCCATCATGCCGAGCCCACCCAGCTTGACGTCGCCCGAGTATGACTCGCCATCACTCGCCTCCTCGTGGGAGAACCGCCCCTCGCCATAGGCGAACCGCAGGCCAAAGTTGTTGGAGATACGCAGGTTCGGCTCGATCGTCGCCCCCAAAGTCGAGACGCCGACATTCAGGCCGAAGCCGGAGCGGTCGCCCAGGCCCTCCAGGCTGCCGACCGGCATGGCAGGATGGTCACTCGATACGTCGGCAAGGGCGGGCACGGCCAGCATGCAGGTTGCGGCAACGGTGCTCAGAAAGGTTTTCATGGCGTCCTTCTCAAGGTGGGGTGTCATGCCCGGGAGATTGTTCCAAGGAGCGCCGATAGGAAATTTTCGAACACGTTTTTTCGCCTCTTTTCAAAGCCCTCCCATCCATCATCTCCGCGGCGACATCGACCCCATATCATCCTCATGCCGAGCCTGTGCCCAACCTGCGTTGAGACGGATATTTCCTCCCAGACCTGCCCCGCATGCGGCGGGCGGGTGATCTCGCACCCCGAGTTGTTCGACCTCTCAATCGCCCACATCGACGCGGACGCCTTCTACGCATCGGTCGAGAAGCTCGATCACCCAGAGCTTCGAGACAGGCCCGTAATCGTCGGCAGCAAGAGCGGCCGCGGCGTCATCACCACCGCCTGCTATATCGCGCGCGCCTATGGCGTCCGATCCGCCCAGCCGATGTTCACCGCCCTGCAAAGATGCCCGGATGCCGTCATCATGCCGGTGAGGTCAGAGCGCTACCGGGAGGTCAGCGCGGCCATCCGCGCGAAGATGGAGGCGCTCACACCTCAGCTGCGCTCGGTGTCGCTCGATGAAGCCTATCTCGACCTCACCGCCACGCGACGCTTGCACGGCGCGCCGCCGGCCGTCGTTCTCGCGCGGCTTGCCAGGGAGATCCGTGAAGATGTCGGGATAGGCGTCTCCATCGGCCTGTCCCACGCCCCGTTTCTCGCAAAGATCGCCTCTGACCTCGAGAAGCCATGCGGCTTCTCGGCGATCGGGCGCGCAGAGACATTGTCCTTCCTCGAGTCTCAGCCTGTCTCCATCCTTTCGGGCGTCGGAGACCGCACCCGACAGAGCCTCGAAGACATGGGAATCTTCACGCTGGGCCAGCTGCGACATGCCAATCCCGTCCTGGTCTTCCGCAAGCTCGGCGCATCGGGGATGCGCCTCATGTCCCTCGCCGATGGCAAGGATGACCGTCGCATCGAGCCAAACGAGGCGGCAAAGAGCATCTCCGCGGAAACCACCTTCGAGAGGGATATCGCCAGCCGTAAGTTACTTGAGTCCGCACTCTGGCCCTTGTGCGAGAAGGTCTCTGCCCGGGCCAAATCCGCCGGCGTCGTTGGCGACACGATCACCTTGAAGGCCAAGCTGCACGATCACAGGACGATCACCCGGCAGGTCCGGGCAGAATTCCCGACACAGCTTGCCGAAGAAATCTTCCAGGGCGGCCGGGGCCTTCTCACCCAGCTTCCTGCCCGTGCGGTCTTTCGGCTGATCGGTGTGGTCCTGGGAGATTTACATGCCCAGAACAGCGGGTCTCAGCAGGCCCGTCTCTTCGATGACGGCGCGTCGCGCAGGGAGGCGGCAGAACGCGCACTTGATGACATCCGGGCCCGTTTCGGCGCCAAGGCTGCCTTCAAGGGCCGGTCACTGAAGAGCTGACGCGAATTTCAGCAGGCGCTGGCCTCATGTGGTGCTCAAAGAGCCCTCCGGTCAGTCATAGATCGCGATCCCGCGAAGGCTGATCCCCAGATCGGCCTGCATGGCCTGGGCGCCCGTCGCACCATTGATCTTGCGCACCGTTCCGTCCCGACCAGCGATCCAGAGCTCACCCGCACTGTCATATGCGACGTCGCCAGCATGAGCCGTAAGTCCGGTGAAATCCCAATCCTCGGGATAATACTTCCCCGGCGAGAATTGCTTGACGTGGTAGACATAGGGCGACTTCATCTTCGTGGAGGCCACCACCACCTTCCCTGCCGGGCTCAGCGCCATTGCGAAAACCTGTCCGTTCACCTCGTCGAACTCTTCGGCCACGGTGAACCCGTTTCCGACATCCGTGAGCGCGTAAGCCGCGTCGGCGGAATACATGTCGGGCTGACTATAGTCAAAAGTATGCCCGGAGACGTAGATACGTCCATCCGCGCCAAGCTCAACCTCCGTAAGGTAGTCCGACGGCGCATCCATGTTCCAAATCACGGTCATGTCGCCAGCGGGGTCAACCTTGGCGACGCCGCCATATTTCGTCGCGACGTAGACGAAGCCGTTGTCTCCGACGTCCACGGAGTTGGTCCAGTCGCTACCCGCCTGGTCGGCATTGGTCGTCTTGATGTATTTGGTCGCCAGGACATTTCCGTCGGCGTCCAGCTTGCGCAGCATACCCGTCATGCCCACCGCGAAGACCGTTCCATCCGCCGCAACATCCACGTCCAGCATGGCGCTCACGGCCGAGTTATGCGCCCAAATCTGCGCGCCATCCGGAGCGATCTTGCGAACCGTGCCGTCTTCTCCAGCGGTAAAAATGTTGCCGGCAGGTCCAATCGAGACCGCATAGACGGCCTCGACCTGATCGCTGTTCGTCCACAGAACGCTGCCATCCTGCGCCAGGGACATCACTCGACCATCAGCCGCAGAGACGTAGACGCAGTTGGAGGCGCATGCCTGTCCTGCGACCGTCCCGGCGCCGCCACCGGGGCCGGTATCGACACCCGGGGCAAAGGCCTCAACTTCCCGGATCGAGCCATCGAACGTGAAGCTCGCAACCTCGCTGCCGTCCGCGACCTTCAGCTTCGCCACCTTGTTGCCTCCGGCGGCATAGACATGACCCATGCCGTCGAAGGAGACACCCAAAATGTAGGCCGGGAAGTTGCTGTAGGTCCACCTTTCGGGATTAGTGTCGCCCGGCATGTAAGCCGCCACTGTGTGCTGCATCGGCGAGGCCTTCATGTTCGAGAAGGATGTCACCACGGTGCCATCGGGTGCGAGGTCAAGGTTGAAGATCTTGCCGCTGACCTCGTCGACCCGGTTGACCAGAGTGCGCTGGCCAGCGTCGTCTGAGACGACATAGATCGCATCGTCGATGTAGTAGTCGGGCTGACTGTAGTCGAATGTGTAACCGCCGACATAGATATTTCCAGAGCCATCGACGCGCGCCGCGTCGAGATAATCCGATGGCATCTCCTCTTGCCACAGAGTGCTCATATCTCCGGCCGGATCAAGTTTCGCCATGGCGCCGTAGGTCGTCGAGACAATCGGGAAGCCGTTCTTGTCGATCGTGATGCTCTCGATCATGTCGCTGATCTGCTGATCCGGATTGGACGTCCTTACGGGTTCAGCTGACATGACCTGTCCGGTTTCCGCATTGATTTGCAGCACCATCCCCGTGCCGCTACCTGCGTATACCTTCCCGTCCTTGCTCACCGCGACCGCACGCATCCTCCCGAATCCGGTCTCGTGCACCCAGGCCTCCATTCCACTGGGCTTGAGCTTGCGCACCGTGCCATCTTCGCCGGCGGTATAGACCGCGCCAGTGTCGTCCAATGCAATGTCATAGATCGGCTCAACCTGGTTGGCGTTCGTCCAGATCGGTGCGCCATCCTGACCCACGAGCATTACGCGGCCGTCTTCGAAGCCCACGTAAAGGCAAGCATCCTTGCATTCCTGGGGGCCGGGAAGGACCACGCCACCCATATCCGGCTCCTGGCCCGAGAAGCTACCATTGGCCTCGCCGCCGGCATCACCAGATACGCCGCCGCTTCCATCGTCAGCGCCTGTTCCCGGGCTTCCGAAACCGATGCCATCGGGATCGATGTCCTCCTCGGTCACGATGTATTCGAAGACGATGTCGGCCGTCTTCGATCCGGACTTGTAGTAGGCCTTGCGGATCGTTCCCCCGACATCGATTTCGATGTAGGTATTATCCTTCACATTCACCTTCTTGTCGAAGGAGATCGTGAACTCGAGCTTGCTGCCGGGTCCGTATTCGCCGTCCGGCGGAACCGTGATCCCGACGATACTCGGCACCGAGTTGCCGGAGTTCTCCTTGCCCTTGTCGGAGGCATTTCCGTTGGCCTTGCCGGCTGCCGTCAGCTCAGACGCACTTCCCGAGAAGATGTCGAAGATCTTGCCGCCTGTCGCGGCGACCGCACCGATGGAAATCACAGCCACGAGGCCGGCAATCATGCCGTAATCCATATGGCTCGCGCCAACACGTGATTTCAGGAAGTGCGAGATGGACGACTTTGGCATGAGGTAACCTGAGGTGAAACAAGGGGCTGTTCCGGAAGATAGGCGCGGGCCCGACCGGCGGGAAATCCTGCGGCCGAACCCATGGACCAGCAGTCGCGCGTGTCGCCTGGCACCGCGGCGGCTGGAAGCCCCGAGCAGCCCTTCTTGCCTTGCAAGGGCTGCTGACGGCTTCCGCCTCCCACGCTCTCACCCAATTTCCCGATCTCGATGCAGCTCTTCGAGAGGCATTGCGACCAGCCATAGCAAGAGGATCGCCCATGACGTCGACCAATCTCGTTCGCGCGAACATCCCCGAGATTGCCACCAAGCAGCTCCGCTTCCGCCAGAACTCCGGCCGGCGCATTCTGACGATCTCCTCTAACCTCCTGACCCTCTTCGACTTCTCCAAGGGCGATCCGGTGGTCGAGCGCAGCCTTGGGACCGGCAAGGGGATCGTGATCGAGCGGGTCTACGACCTGTTTGACCAGAAGTCCGTGAAGCGCGTCTACGCGCGGCACTACCCGCGCCGGAAGAACAATCCCCTCGAGCACCAGGTGGAGGTCTCATCCCAGCGCCTGATCGACGAGAGCTTCCCCTCCAGCTGCACGCGCGTCCATATCCGCTTCGAGACCGGCCGCGTCGTCGTCACCCCCATCCACACGGTCGCCGAGCGCGCCCAGGCCAATGCCGGCAGCGCCGATCCGGATGCCGTCTTCGCCGCCCTGACATCCGGCGTCGACCTGGCCTCGATGCGCAAGGAGGGATTTTCCATCTCGGCGGTGCTCGAGTGGCGGCCCCAGGAGGCGCGGGACAAGACCGACCTCACCGAAACCGGGGCGCTCACCGCCCTCTCCAATAGCGGGCCCATCCACGCCCTCTTCAACGAGGATGTCACCTCCTGCGCCCTCGACAGCATCGCCGCGGCGATGGAGAATAAGCCGGTCATGGTGTTCCACGCTTCGCCGCAATGCGACGATCACTCGAACCTCAAGGCACGCAAGCTCAAGGAACGGGATCTGGAGGATGCCACCTCCAGCGCCGACATGATCATCGATCTTCTCGCCATCATCGAGCGCCTGGCGCCGCCGGTCGTGGTCTTCGAGAACGTCCCCGGTATGATCGGCTCCGCCGCCTACGAGATCGCCTCCCTGCGTCTGCGCCGGTGGGGCTACAAGCGCCACGAGCATGTGGGCGATGCCCGCGACTACGGCGGCCTGACGTCGCGCAAGCGGGCCTATGTCGTCTTCTCGCAGCTCGAGGCACCCTTCGCCTTCGAGGAACCCTTCACCTCACGGGAAAAGGACGCCTGGGCAATCGTCGCTCCGCATCTGGCCGAGTGCCGGGATGTCAGCCATGCCAAGTCGCTCAACGACGGCAAGTCCTGCGGACGCCTCCGGGCCGTCCGCCCTGGCGCAAAGCACCTTCCCACCCCGGTCAAGAGCCAGGGCCGCATGGCCAAGGACTCGATCGTGCTGGAGCCGGTAGAGGATAGGTTCCTTTTCCCGACCGAGGATCTTCTCAAGCGGTTCCTCGGGATCGAGGACGTCGATCTGGGTGCGGTCTCCCAGACCCTCGCCACGGAGATCATCGGCCAGTCGATCGACGCACCGCACCATGCATCCGTCATGCGGGCGGTCCGCCGGCATATCGCCGAATGGCGGGTCATGCAGGCGCGCCGCGCGGCCTGATCGATACCAGCTTATAGCGCAGAAAAAGAAGCCCCGTTCACTGTGGGGCTTCAACAAAAGATCCAACCTTCATCCAATGAAACCAGACCTGGCCCTCTCCTTTTTCCGCGACGTGGAATTGATGTCGATCCCCGATGCTCCCTGGAAGGTCGACAAGAAATTCGGCTGGGTGCGCGAGTTCTCTCGCGGATCGATCGACCCCGCTCCCTGGCGGGACACGGACCTGCTCGACACGGATCGCGTCCAGTATTTCCTGATCCATCTCGGCTGCGCCCGAAAGACAGACATGATCGATCATGTCGTGAAGTCGATCGACCCCAAGGCCCTTCGGGACCCCTATCTCGAGGACCAGTTCGCTGGCAGCTCCAGCGCCCTGGGAACGGTCGTGGTCGACTGGCGGGGTCGCATCCTTCCTGCGAGCTTCCAGCCCGCGACCTTCGTCCTCGGAACGAAGCGCCTGCGCCAAAAGGCCTCTCTTGCTCCCGTGCTTCACGCCAGCGACGCCCTTGCCGGGCTGATCGCCGAGGAGATCGCTCCCGAGACCTGCAACGCCTTTGCCGAGGAGCCTGCTTTCGCCGAGCGCCTCGCGCTCCTCGAGGAGGCGGCGGCACAGGCACAGGAGGGCGGCAATCTCGATGAGCACGATCGCCTCATCTCCCTCATGCACAAGATCTCGATTATTGAGCTCCCGGTTTCCAGGCGAAGCGCGACGATCGAGGACCTGGTCGACCTCGCCGACCGCCTCGTGGAACTGCTTGGCTTTCCTGCCGAGACGATCATCCGCGTGCAGGAGGCGGGACGTCAGTGGCGCAGCGAATCCCCTCCCCCCAAGCCCCCGGGCAAAGCCCTATCGTCCTTCCTCTTCAGTGAGCTGAGCCGACTTTGCGGCGAGCTGTCGGAGACAGATCCCTCCCCGGCCCTCGACGCCTTCCTTCGCGGCCGCATCGAGCCAGAGCATCGCCGGCCCGTAATGGGCAGCGCCGATGACCTGAAGCGCATTCTTGATGTCGAGGGCTTGCCGCCCGGCCGCTGGCCCGCGCCCCCGCGCGCTTCCCTGAGCCTCGGCCAGCAGATCGGGGTCCATGAGGCGCTGTCCGACAGCCCCCTCACGGCGGTGAACGGGCCGCCGGGCACGGGCAAGACGACCTTGCTGCGCGACATCATCGCCAACCGGGTCGTGGAGCGCGCAGAGCGGCTGATGGATCTCGACGATCCCTCGGATGCCTTCACCGAGATCTCCATCGGCGGCAGGTCCGTCCCTGTCGCGAACGAAGGTCTCGTGGCGCGGACCGGGATCGTGGTGACCTCGAACAGCAACGCCGCCGTCGAGAATGTCTCCAAGGAGCTTCCCCAGGCCCAGAACATCGATCAGGACACCTTCCCCGAGGCCACCTATCTCGCCGCGGTCGCCGAACAGGTGGCCGCCGCCTTTGGCGACGACCTGCCCTCATGGGGCTTCATTTCCGCGCCGATGGGTAAACGCGCGAACACCAAGAAGGTGATTTTCTCCCTCTGCGGGCGCGACGATAAGGGAAAGCAGGTTAGCTCGGACATCTCCGCACTGCTGCGCCAGAATGAGGCCCCCGCCGGCGCGTGGGGAGATGCACGGCGCCTGCACGCAACGCTTCTTGCGGACTTCAAGAAGGCCCTGCGTGGTCGCGGCACTCGCTCTGACATCACCAGGTTGAACGACGTCCTGGCAGCGCGCAGCGATGCCGACCGCCACAAGATGTCCGTCTGGACCGACCCGGGCCTCGAGACGCTTCGCGCCCGGATCTTCCTGTCGGCCCTTCATCTGCACGAGCTGGTCCTTGCCGAAAACGCGAAGGACGTCGGTCGGGCGATGGAGACCTTTGCCGACATGCTCGAAGGCGAGATCGAGATCGACGGGGATGAGCACCGGGTCGCCCTGTGGAACACGCTCTTTCTCATCGTGCCAGTCATCAGCACCACCTTCGTGTCGGTGCAAAGCCTTCCGAGCACCCCGCAATGGATCGGGGATCTGCTCGTCGACGAGGCGGGACAGGCCACGCCGCAATCGGTGCTTCCCGGGCTTCAGCGGGCCTGCCGTGCCACCATTGTCGGGGACCCCCTTCAGCTCGAGCCAATCATCAACGTGCCGCGCCCCGTCATCGAGGCACTGCAGATCGGAAG
>Ga0209345_10000228_pt1 | contig 77775 bp, 94 predicted proteins | sample Cruoilmetagenom7_FD_187294 | JGI IMG/M metagenome (GOLD analysis project Ga0209345, IMG submission 187294) | Oil polluted marine microbial communities from Coal Oil Point, Santa Barbara, California, USA - Sample 7 (SPAdes) (version 2) | ecosystem: Environmental > Aquatic > Marine > Oil seeps ... | reverse complement strand
ATAGCTGGTGTGATCCTTGTCTAGGTCACGGCGCATTCTATGACAATTTCCCTACTGACAACAAAGAATTTTTTGAAATAGATGTGGGAAAGGATTTTCTACGTTGCTTTAAAAGATACGATTGGGTTGTCACGAATATTCCTTTTTCGAAACCAAAAGAATTTATTTTTAAAATGGCCGAATGCTCTATTAAAGGGTTTGGAGTTTTATGTTTAGCTAACTCAATGACAGCAACGAGGCTTGTCAAGTTAAAAAATCAAGGTTTTCACGTAAGTAATTTAACTACACTCTACATTAAAGAATGGGGTTTTGGTTATAGAACAGATTTTTATGTATTCACAAGAGTTCAAAACCAGGACTTTGCAACCATAATTCATAAAGAAAAAGAACAGCCTAACAAGATTCTTATCAAACCATAATTCATAAAGGTATATAAAATGAAAAAGAGTGAGCGGAAAACTGGAAAATATAGTTCTATGGAGAATTTCAGCCTTTTGAAAATTGAAGACACTTCCCATGCTTTGAGCAGAAGATTGGGTATCAAACTGCTTTGTAAAAAGACTGTTTCAAATAAAGAAGTCAGAGATGCAATACCCGATTTTCTCGAAAGGTTCCGGGGGTCTGATTATTACCGAAACGAAATCAACCGGATAATGTATGAAAATAAGCTGGCAGATTCGGTTTGGATTTATATTTATAAAACAATTGAGCAATTCAACCGGGGTCGTCAAAGTTCTACAATAGTCTGGAATGAGTCAGGGTCAAAAAGTCCTACAAAATTGACTGAGTTTGATGAAACTATCGACGACAACACACAAATCAGATGGATTAAAGACTCACTCATTGAAAAAGATGAGATGTCAAAGGGCAAATACCTTGGTATAATTGACAAATTTATTTCCATGGCTCGTGATGAACTCCAAAGAATTGAACAATTGTCTGAAGTTCATAGGGGTGGGGACATTGAGATCATGAAGGTTGAAATTGTTAAAGGGCTTGACTCTTTCAAGTCGTTTTTCTCAAAAGATTATGGTTGTTTATATCCACCCAATGAATGCACGGATCTTGACTGCTCGATCAGAGCTTTGAATGTTTTAATTGAGAATATATACATTGTTTCACAAGACAAACATAGGAATAGGACCAATATAATTCAGTGTGTCACTCTTTATTTAAAGCAAAGCAACAGAGCTCTTGCCGGGGTCGGGCATGAAAGAAAAAAGGTCATTTAAGGGGGTAAAAGATGAATTTAATCAGTTGTAGCAAGTGTGGTATAGTTGTTGACGGTGATAAGCTTTATTTCCCTGTCGATATTTATAATGATGACAGTATTGTTGACGAAGAATATGTGGCCTGGAATGGCCGTGATTTTGTGCCAAAAGTAAAATGCCCAGTCTGTTCTGGGGACATTCTTAGACCTCAGATTTCTGGAACTTGGACAGGAAATTAAATAAAAGCTAAAGTTATTTCATAGGATGCCGGTAAGAATTATAAAGGGAACAGGAACAATCCTGGACCCGACCAAAAGGGGCAAAGCTATGATAGGAATAAACAAATCTCAGATAAGAAAAGCCAAAGAAATCAAAGCGAAAAACAGGCCGGATTCGAAGAAATGATGCGAATTTTTGTAAATAAACATCATAGAGCAGGTGGGTTTAATAGATTCGCTTTTGTGGTTGATACGGACTTGATGTTTAAACAAATCAAATCCGTATTATAGGCATGGAATAAGACGAACCGAACAATCCACTTGCTAAGATTTTTTATAATGGAGGCGTTAAGATGGAATTGGAAGAATTTAAAATGCGAATGCAGGAAATAGATAAAACTGCAAAAGACAGTAAATTGAAATTACAGAAGGTCTATGCCTTATCCCATTGCACTGTTAAAATTGGGGATATTGTTACTGATCATATTGGTTCAATTGTTGTAAGAAGGAAGAAAATATATCTTTCTTCCGAACCCTGCTGTATTTATGTAGGTCAGGTTTTGACAAAAGCGGGGAAATTGTCAAAAAGAGAGGGGACCAGATCTGTTTATCAATCCAACCTTGTAGAAATTAAAAACAGAGGATTATAAAATGGCAATTTGTTTGGATGCATCGAATGTGATTTTGAAGCGGTTAGAAACTAGGGGAATGCAGGTTGATGTAAAGATGCTTTCAGGGTTTGTCGAACAAGAAAAGTCCATGGTGGCTTTTTATTTGGATAAGCATGGGGAAAAGACGACTGCTTCTCTTTCCAGGAAAGCTAAGTTATTAGCGGGAGAGTTTCCAGGTTGGCCAATGACCACCCGGGGGGCTTCTCTTTCTAAAGCGGCAGTTGAGCGGTTTCCGGGAGCTCCAGAACTAATAGGGGATTCAGTTAAGGCATCTACGATTAGTCGTCAAGCAACTTCCCTTGATAAACTTTTACAAGCTGTTCAATCAGGGCGGCTGTTTTCCACGTATGACATTAAACCGGATGTTGGCCGTGTATATACAAAGGGCTTTAACTACACGGGATTTGCTAAAAAATATCGGGCGTGTATTATTCCTGAACAGGGTAGGCATTTCTGGAAGATCGACGCCAAACGGGTGGAGCTTTATATATTGGCCTATTATTCTAAGTGTAAGACTCTTTTAAATGATTTGAATTCTGGGGATTATCATCAGACCTTCGCTACTAAACTTTTTGGAGTGGGTTTGGAAGAGGTTACTCCAGAAATGAGAGAAGAATCAAAGGCTATTAGTTTTTCAATAGTCTATGGGGGCACGAAGTTTTTAATTTCTAAAGAGTTGGGAGTGTCGGAGGATAGAGCCCAATCTTACATTGATAGTTTTTTTAATACATATCCGGAAGTTCTACAGTTCATGGCCAATATTACGGAACGGGCCGACTTTTCATCAAAGACAATGTTCGGAACAGTGAGAATATTTAAAAATTCAACAGATGTTGAAAAGTCGATGGTTTCTCATGCTGTCCAGTCAACAGCTGGGGAATTGATTAGACTGCTCTTGCCAGTTGTTGAGCAGTGGACCCAAAAACAAGAAGGTCAATTGATCGGTATAATATTTGATGAATTTTTGATTGAGTTGCCGATTGAAGCAACAGAGGAGAAAGTCAAGGAATTGACGGACATTTTAGAAAAAAGTTCAAAAGATATCGGACTACCCATTTATTTTTCCCGTTCTAATTTGGGTTCTTCTTGGCAGTAAATTTTTGTGCGTGTAATTACCCTTAATTTGAATTATTAATTTGGTTCATAACCTTTGACATGTTGTTTTCAGTTTAACTTAAGTTAGAGATTCAAGAAATAACTTGACAAAATATTGTATGGTAGGTTTGTATAATAAAGCTAAAGTTATTTTGCAGGATGCTGATAAACTAAATAAGAGCAATAACAACAACAAACTTAAGGGGAATAAAAAATGAAAACAAGAAAAAGAGCAATGACAAGAGTGGTTGAGGCTGATTCGGTCGAAGACTACCTGAATCGGTATTATAAAAAGTCCAGAATGTCCTCCGGCCTGGTGGAATCCTACCAGGAGGAATTTGAGGCAAGGGGTTATGTTTGCACGTCCCACCACGATAACACTCTTGGTGAGTTTATTGCCTGGCCGTATTATCCAGGCAATAATTTAGAAAAATATCCTAACTTTCTCATTCGTAAATAAAAGCTAAAGTTATTTCACAAGATGCCGATAAATTATATAAAGGGTTCAGGAACAATCCTGAACCCAACCAAAAAAGGGGAAATGCCATGCTGAAAAAAATAATAATCACAGTAGCAATTATTGGAACCGTTTATGCTTGGTTTGCATTTTCTGCAATGGACATGGTAAATGATGTTAAAGATTTGAGTTCCAAGAGATTGGATCAAATAGAGCAAATCAGATAATAAAAAGGGAATTGAAATGGATACCAGAGAAGAGAGAGAAATAAAATGGTTTAATGAAATTGTAGAAAGGCAAAAAAGGGAGATAGTAAACTGGGGGTTACGGTTTGCGCAAGAAAACAATCCTGTCAGGGTCGGTGATTTTGTGAGTAATGAGTCTCATACAATTAAAGTTGAGAGTATTTCATTGTATGCAGGTAGTTTTGTTGTTCCTGGGTGCGTTTATTATGGAGAAGAGTTTTGTAAGAATATGAAACCTCTGACAATTAAGAAAGAGGTTTCTGTGGATCAAAAAGATATTTTGATCCATGTAAAAATTGATAGGAGGAGCCGTGCAAAGAACGTCAGCACAATTAAAAAAAGAGTGTAGAATCAGGGGAATTATAATCCCTGACAAAATCACCAGAAAAGCGATGATCAAGCTTTTAATGGATTATCATTTTAAGAAAATTGATTCCCCTTCATGGGGTCGAATTAAACGGAACGAGCTTGAATCCCCCATGCTTTGCTTCTCCTTTAAACATTTAAAGGAAAAAGAAAAGCATGCATTGTTGAACTCCCCCGATTATATTGCTGAGAAGAAAGAAGACGGGGTCCGGATGTTACCCTTTTATCATCCGGATGAGGGCTTTACATTTTTCAGTAGGAATATTTCAGTGGTCGATTTCCAACCAATCGAATACACTGATAAGATACTGTTGATTAAAGATGGCGTGATAACTACCCCGGGACAATGGAAGGGGGTGTTTAAGAAATCTTTCATTTTGGATGGGGAGTGTTTTGTTAAGAAATCCTCTATTGACACAACTGTTTTTCGTAAATATGGAACGGTCTGTGAGACTGCTTTAGATGCGGTGACGGCGATTCTCAGTATTAATGCTAAAGATTCCCATGAAATTCAGAAAACACAATGTCAGTTATTTTTCAAGGAATGGGACATATTGGAAGTAGGGGAAACTCCGGTTTGGCGTAATGACCTCCACTTCAGAAAAAAAGTTCTAAATAAGGTGGTTAGAGGAGGCCTGGAAAAACAACTTCCGTTTAGTCAATCGGAGGTCATTACAACAGGCAAGAAGAAATATTTTGATCAATTGGTGGCTGGAGGGTGTGAAGGGATTGTTTTAAAGAATCTTTATAAACCATACGTTAGAACTGATTCCAGAAGACGTGATACCCAGGTTAAACTGAAGCGATCAATGAATGAATCGTTAGGATCAGACCTTGACGCTTTTATTTCCGGGTTTGTTCCGGCAACAGAAGGAAAAGAGTGGTCAGACTTAGGGTTGATTGGTTCTCTTAAAATGTCCGTGTTGATTAAGGGGTCAAAAAATAAAGAGCATCATATATGCTCTATTTCTTCCGTGCCGTTAGATCTAAGAAAGGAAATGTCAATGCTTGATGATAATGGTAACCCATGCTTGAAAGAAGAATATTATAACCGGGTTTTAATTGTTAACGGTCAGGATATTTCTGGAAAGTCTAAAAGGATTATGCATGCTGAAGCTGATTGGATCCGTGGGTTTAGGACTGACAAGACTTATCTTGATTGTGTTTTGTCTGAAGATGTATTGAAGAAATTGGTCTTATAATTTTGAGGGGAAATAATGATGGATAATTATATTGGGTGTTTGCTGCCATGTATGTGGGCAACAGGTATGCTTGATTTGTGGCTGTTGCGAATTTCCGTTCTGTGAAAATTGTGGATGTCCAGACGCCTGGAATTTGGATAAACCTTGACAAAATATTGAATGTATGGTAGGTTTATAGAATAAGGCTAAAGTTATTTCATAGGATGCCGATAAGAGTTATAAAGGGAACAGGAACAATCCTGGACCCAATCCACAAAGGGGAACCAAAATGATACCAAGAGCAAAAGAGATCAGGGAAGAAAAAATGAATGATTTAAATGAAATGATGGAATATTTTACGAATGATTTTGAGGATTATGCTATTCAGAGAGCCATTGGGTATATTCAAAATATAAAAATTTCTAATTTTTGGATAGATAATTGTGATACTGAACCGTATCAATTAGTAAGAAAAATTTATTCCAGCGGTCTGAAGGTTTGTGGAATGAAAGGGAGCGATGGAACAATGGTCAAGGTTCATAGGATTACTGGGACTATTAATATTTACGTGCCCCAGAATTAAAATGACAGAAAATGTGAGACGCTCCACAATCGGAGAATCAACCAAAGAGGATATTGGACTTGTTTTTGAAGTGGAAAGAGCAAATCAAAAACTTTTAATTCACCTTGCGAATAAAAAAGTTAAAGTTATTTTGCAGGATGCCGATAAGCTAAATAAGAGCAAACAACAACAACAAACTTAAGGGGAATAAAAAATGAAAACAAGAAAAATCACACACGAATGTAAGTGCGAATGGTGCAAAACCGTAGCTAAAATCGAAGTTTATGATTTCACAGCAAAAAAATATGTTCCTTACTGCGAAAATTGTCAAGAAGAAATCCTAGAATGATTTTTGACTCTATGGTTGGAAAAAATCAGGGGGGAGAAACCGGTTTTGGTATCGGAGGGAGAAAACACCCGGACAACCGTATATTGGTTATTGTTGGCTGTGAAAAAAGGATGGTCACTACAAAGGGAGTTTCACCATCTTTAAAGACAAGCTCCTCCGCTCTTTCTTTTGAGCAGATTGTCAAAAATGAAGCAAAAAATAAAAAGGGGAATTAAAAATGATTGAAGATGTTAGGCGTTCTAGAATCGGAGAAATTAAGCTGGCACTTGACAAATATTCATCGAAGCATGGGTGGGAAATAAGAAAATATATGGAGCCGGAAGATTTTGTCCAAAATGTAGTTGTCAATATTTTGAGTCGAAAAGGACTTTCATCCTATGATTCGGAAAAGTGCAACCTAGACATGCTGGTTTATCGGATTGCCAAGAATTATTTGATCGATGTTAAAAGGGCAAAATTTGCCAAGAGTCGGATGGTAAATGGTTCCCCGGTTCAAGAGGTGAGCATTCATCAAGAAATCGGGGGCACTGAAGGATTGACTCTTGAGGGCCTGCTTGAATCTGATGTGGAGTTACAAAGTTATTTGTTAGACATGGAGCGAGCAGTTCCGGAAAAAAGGATATCTCCGAATTATCCTTTAACTTGGCGATCATTATTCACCAGGTCAGCCAATCAAGATTCTTCCGATATAGCAAGTGATTTTGGAATTTCTGATTTCAGAATAAGACAGCTGCAAAAGGAATTAGTTAAAAGGTATTTAACCAACTAAAAGGGGGAATTTGTGAGGTTATTACTGTTGGATTCGGCTCCTGTCCCAGAAGATCGGGCGGGGGCCGTAATAGTGAAATTGAATAGTGCTGCTGAACTCAATCAGCTTTATGTCAAATATCTCAAAAGGACCAAACCCCCGGATTTAATACTTGATATCCGGTGGTTAAATCATTCTTTGCAGGGTAGGATCTTAAAATTTGTGGAAGAATATAAAGGATCGTTGGTTATTCGGGCCATGGATCCGATTTTGTCAACCATTTTATCTAGAATGGTTAAAGTGATTAAATTACCGTATGTAGACCCTGACAAGAGTTTGATTAAAATGCAAATAGGTGAGGGCGGGATTGTCACAAGAAAAGCTATTGAATACTTGAAGGGATTATGATTTCTTTAAAACGAGCGAATCTTTATTTGTTGGGGGTTTATTTTCCAGGGCTGGAGGTTTTCAAGGATCCAATTCCTCCGTTTATTTTAAAACCCTCTATTATTTATTCGGATAAATGGGAGGGTAGACTTCCCCCGGGTAGTTTTATTTGTCGGTCCAGTGGTGGAACGGCGTTAGATTCCCGGGAAGGTTTATTTGATTTTTACATTCAACAAGGTATAAAAATATCAGCGACCAATAGAAAAATATTGATTGAGTCCGAAGATTTTGATGAAGTTGTGAAAGTCGCTTGGATAAACAGAAAATTTGATAGAGTCCAGGTGGAGGAGTTAAAAAGCATTTATGATTTATACCGGGGTTTGTTTGGTGGCTTTTCTAAAAGTGTACGTATTTATCTCAGTATAAAAAGGAATTATATGGTAATTCTTTCTTCTTTGTTGACTATGCAAATGAAAACATTGGTGGAAGATAACGTTGGTATTTCTGTGGGTTATGCTAACGTATTAAGAAGGAACAAAAGTTATAACGGGAGGTTTTCAGAAGCTATTTTGTGTTTTTTCAAAGGGGACAAATCAGAAATAGCTTTCATGGAGTTTTTAAGAAAATGTTCAAGTGACGGAGGGAAATAAATTGCAACTTATCCAAGGTGATTGTCTGGAGGTAATGCAACAAATTAAATCGGCGTCAATTGATATGGTGATGGCAGACCCACCCTTTGAAAAAACTGCTTGTAGTTGGGATTCTATGATCCCCCTTGAACCTATGTGGATGGAATTAAAGAGGATTGTTAAACCGAATTGTGGGATAGTTTTAAACGCTGCTCAGCCCTTCACCACCATCCTCATGGCATCCAATATGAAAATGTGGCGTCATAATTGGCAATGGAATAAAAACAACTCAGCAGGGTTCGCTTTAGCTAAAATTAGACCGTTTCAAATAGTCGAGGATGTTTGTGTGTTCGCAAGTGGTAAAGTTAGGTATTACCCTCAAATGGTTAGGGGTAAATTACGGAAGAAGGGTGGTTATTCAACAAGTGAGAATTATGGAATAATTCCCACCAAGTCAACGGCAATGAATGACATGTATTATCCAAAAAGTTTGATCAATATCAGTAACGCTTCTCAAAAAGGCAAAGTTCATTCAACACAGAAACCAGTGGCGTTGATGGAGTATTTAATCAAGACGTATTCAAAAGAGGGTGAAACCGTTTTGGATTTTGCCGCTGGAAGTTTTTCTACTGCCATTGCTTGTATAAATACAAATCGTGATTTTATAGGCATTGAAAACGTTAAAAAGTATTTTGATATTGGAAAAGAAAGAATTGAGAAACATCTGGAGGGTGTTAAATGATTAGTGACACCAGGTTTAAAAGTTTGTTAAATAGTGACCCCATTGACATTGGTCCAATTCTTCCTGAGAGCCCGTCATTGGCCTTAATTCAAGGTTGCTGGAGTTGTAATTTAGCTGCGACAGGGTTAAGAGATCCATTGATACACAACGGAAATTTGGAATCAGAGGTTGCTTTAATAGGCCGCAATCCAAGTCAGGATGATATAATTTATGGTCATTTCTTCAATCCTGGCTGCAAGATGGGTTGGCAATTTGATGAGTATTTAGAGGTTTTAAGATTGACCAGGGATGAAGTGTTTATTTCTCATATTGTTCATTGTTCCACCCCCGGGGATAGAATGGTTTTTGAGGTTGAGCGGGAAGCCTGCAAAGATTTTACCGGAACGACTTTAAGAATGTTACCCAATTTAAAGGTGGTTATTTTGATGGGGTTGGATGCTGTTAAGGGGGTTCTAGGCCGAAGCCATCCGAGTCCGGCCGTTTTTCTGGGGGTAATGTATAAAGGAAGTATTGATGAGAGAGAAATTTTAATAGTTCCGGCCCTGCATCCTGGCATGGTTGCCAGGAATTTTCATACATGGGAGTGGATGCGAGCTTTATTGGAAAAAGTAAAGGGGTTTATCAATGGTTGATTTTAATGATGTTGCAGTGGTGTTAAAACGATTTGAACGTGATCTTGGGTTGATGAATGCGGAAATAATAAAAAAACCTTCAAAGCCTTTTACCCGGGAAGAGTTTACAGCAGAATTGGATAGAATATCTTCCTTGCTTTATGATATTTCTGTATTTTTGGTCCAGGCCCAGTTGGTTAAACGGAAATTATCAGAGTTTACCAATGAGGTTTCTTCCAGGACCACTAAAGGCTCAGTAGCAAAAAAATATCTAGGCGAGTTGGAAGAGTGGAAAATAACGTATAAGTCAGTGTCATATAATTTAGGTGAGAGGGTTCGAGCCCTAAGAGATTTGGTCAATTTAATCAATCCATAAAAAAGGGGAAGTTTTATGCAAGAAAAGAAAAGAAAGCCGATCCAGACCAAAGACGCCTTTGTGGAAAGTTTCAAGGCAAATTTGCAGGCGGCTGGTATGACTGTTTCGAGGGAAAAGGCGTGGGAACTGGCAAAAATAACTATTTACACTATGTTTGATATTTCACGTGAAATACCTCTGTCATTGAGTGGGATTGGGCGTATTTGTCATATTGTTTCCGGCCGGTCAGGAAGAAAAAAGGCGAGGTTTTATCCTTCTACCCGGATCGAAGCGGCGATCAATGACGGTGTTCCGCTTTTGGCTTCATTAATGTTTACTGGGGGTCCGAAACCTGATTTGTCTACGCCACCCGAAGAAACCAAGCCGGAACCTGCTCCAGTTGTGGAAAATGGACTGGTTGAAGAACCTGCTGTGGAAAATGGACCGGGTGAAGAATCTGGACCAGACTTTGACCCGGGGATTCTTAAATTTGATAACCTTGTTGAAGAACCTGATCCAGTTGTTGAGCCCGCTCCAGTTGTTGAGCCCGCTCCAGTCAAAGAACCTGAAACCGTTGAAGATTCTGATGGAGAAACTTTAGCGGATTTACTAGGAGATTTAGAAATAGCTTAAGGGGAGGAGAAAAAATGTCATTGACAAAATTGGTATTCGGAAGCACGATGAAAGCGGTTTCAGCTGAAAGATTCAAGGCTTCCATGGGTGTAAATTATTTTTTCAATGTTCTTTCAAGAAGTGTCCAGGCAGCCCCATTGCATTATATGCCAGGAGTGGGGCATATTTATTGTTTTCAAGGTCAGTGCTGCCAGGATCTTGGGTTACCATCAATTAAATATATTGTGCCGGTTCTGGAATATTCGGTCCAGGGAAGTTTGACATCCATGGAATATGGGACACCGGTGTTTGTGAAATATCTTTCTCTTTCTCTCAAGGGTTATGAGGAGTTCATGGTCAAAGATCAGTTAAATTCCGATCTTACCCAAAAAGATATGCTTGTGAGATGCACAAATGAACAATATCAAAATCTGGCCTTTGATATCATTACCGGTCCCTGCAAGTGGCGTCAAGATAAGGTGTTAATTGAGGAGGTAAAAAAGTTATATGCAGATTTTGGGGCCTTGCTTGAACTCTCAGTAGCTCGTGCGGTTACAACGCAAAAATATCTTGAGTTGAAGGCTATGGCATTACAAAATCAGCCATCAACCGCTTCCGCTCCTGCTCCTGCGGTTCCTGCTGCTGCTCCTGCGGTTCCTGCTGCTGCTCCTGCTCTTCCATTGCCCGCAAATTTGCCCGGCTCTCTTGCTGAAGGTCTAGAGCTCGCCGATCCACTGGTTTGTCAGGAGGGTGTTAAACCAGATGAGTCACCAGCTTTAACACTTCCCAATACAGCCGGGACACCTGCAACAGTTGAAAGTGGAGAGAATGACAAGACAGGAGAACTTGATTCGTCGGTTGAAATTGAGGATCTATTGGGGGACTAAACCATTGAAAGCTGAAAAAATGGTATTTAAACAATCTATTGAGGAGCCTACCAGGCTCCTTTCTTTTGATCCCGGGTATAAGTTTTTTGGGGTGGCGATGTATAACACTTTGAATAATAAGATCTATTCGAAGTGTTATACATTTAAAAGTTTTATGCCTACCAAAAGAACTTTTCCTGAATTGGTTAGTCATGGCAAGGAAATCATTGAACAAATTGATCAAGATTTTAAGCCTGATTTTAAAACCACAATTTATATTGAGTTACCTTATGTTCAAGGTCAATTTGCTCCAGGTTTATATGCTTTAATTGGTGTCCTGGTTACTCATTATTCCCGTAAAGTAGGGGGTATGGTTTTCTTTAATGGGAGGGGTGCCCAGTTTTTACTTCAACAAAGGAAATCAGATAAAAAGAAAATTGTAAAATATATGACGGACCTGTTCGGGTTAAAAGGAAAAATTACAGATCATGAAGCAGATGCTCTTGTTTTGCTTGTTTTAATAGAATATGACCGTATAAGAAGGAAGTTTTTGTTCATTCCAAGGGAACCCAGTTTAGAAATGAGGGATGTAAAATGGTAAAAAGTTTTATTGATATTGACCTGGTTGAAACTGGTATTGTCGCTTTTGATACTGTGTTAGGTGGTGGCCTGGAAAAAGGCGATTTGGTAGAGCTTTCTTCTGAGTCAGGTGTTGGAAAGAGCACCTTGTTACTTGCAACAGTAAGAAATCTTTTATCCCGTGGGTTACGGTGTGCATTTTTAGATGTGGAGCGGGGTGTCAAAAAGCGCATTTTGGGAAACATGGGTTTATACAAAGGGGCTTCCGATGTTATAGGTGCAGATTTCTATATAGCATCTCCAATAACCTTTGATGAAATTGACGAATTGTTTGTCAAGTTAATACTTGAAGAAAAGTATGATTTTATCGTGGTTGATTCAATCACCTCAGTTTTACCAGCTAAGTTGAGGGAAAAGGCCGTTGCTGAAATTGAAATTGGTTTGGAATCCCGGCAGACCTCTTCCTTGTTGAAAAAATGGAAGCCTGAGTTACGTGATGCCGGTTCTATTCTAGCACTGGTTAATCAAATGAGAACTAAAATGTCTGGGAAGGGTCGGTTTATGCATGTTACCACTGATTCAGCCGGGGGGCAGGCTTTGAGATTTATGCCGGATGTCCGTATTCGTCTAGCAAATGGACCTAGAATTTCAAGAAATGAAGATACTGTTGCCGGGGTTCAAGAAGTGGTATACGGGAATTGGGCGTGGCTGTGGAATGAAAAGAACCGTAATGAAAGATCGTTCATTAAACATAAAATGCCGATCATTTATGGATTGGGGGTCAGTAATGTTCTTACTTTGATTGAGATTTTTAAAATAAGGGAGGCTATAACTGGTGGTGCTGGCGGTCATTGGAAGTTAGCGTATAAGGGAGGACAAGAAAAGCTTAGGACTCCAGACCTTCACGCCTTTGTTAAATCCAATTTTCAAGAATTAAAAGACTTTGCCAGGGATAACGGGTGGTTAAGTTTGACCGCCGGGGAGCAACAGAAATGAGTCATCAAAATAATAGAGAAAGATTATCCGATCATTTACAGCAGGGAAAAATAACTGCGGAAGTGGCAAATGTTCAGCTTGTAAGAAGTGAGCGTTTTCGCATTGTCCATAAGCTTTCCCGTGATGTTCGGAAATCTTTAAACGCTGCTGTAAAACGTGGCGAGCTCGGACATATGAAAAAGGACAAATTAAAACCAGAAGTCTATTTTCACCCAACGTTTAGATATCTGGCAATTGAAGCAAGAAATAAAGAACAAAGCAGAAAAATCAAAGCATTAAAATCAACTTTTTGTTCCCAAGATGTGTGAACCCACGTCACCATTGATTCTCCCAATTCACCATTTGGGAGAATTTGGCACCAGAAATAAATAACCCAACAGATCAATTGTGTATGAAAAGAAAGCAAATAAAAAACATGAAAAAGTGTAAAATGCTGTGAAGGCCTGCTACCAGGGTTTCTCCCAATTCACCATTTGGGCCAATTTAGCACTGGAGTGTTTATCTTATGAAAATATCGTTGCTATTAAAGAAAAACAATAAAACTTTAAATAATAAAACACCAGGGAGGATAGGAATTAAGGCGTTAAAATTCAATCCTGATCTTCGTATTTGGTTAAGAAGGGGAATAAAGAACATCAAAAGAAGGGGAGCAGTATAATGATTAAATTCTCAGTTAGAAATTTTCAGGCTTTGGGTAAAGCAGATTTTCAGTTTGATGAAGGCTTCACCCTTATTACAGGACCGAACGATTCAGGCAAGACTGCCGTTATTCGTGCTTGGGAATGTTTACATTTGAATCCTGGGTGGGGTGCTAGCATGATTAAGCACGGGACAAAAGGCTGCGATGTTCTCTACGAACATGGAAAGAATAAAATACAGTGGAGTAGAGTCAAAGCATCCGGGGCATATAAAATAAATGGTGTGGTGGATAAGAAACTGGGCCGGTCAAAATTATCTGACATAGCTCCCAATTTTAAACCTTTGATACTGGGAGGTAATGAGCTTGCGAACGTGATTGGTGAGGATTCTGTTTTATTCCCTTATTCCAAGACGGCAACGGAGCTTTTCCTGATGTTTGAAGGTATGTGGGGGGTAGCTGACACTGCTTCTATCTTAAAGGCCATTAAAAACGATAAAACTGAGGTGTTATTTAAAGAACGGGTTGCAACTGAAGAACTGGAGACACTGAACAAGAAAATTGAGGACCTTAAAAAAGTGGACCTCGAAGCACAAGTTCTAGAATTAGACCGGGTTTATAATGATTATAAGGTTGTTTTAAAGAACGTTGAGAGCATTGAAGAGGATCAAGAGATTGTCAGCGGCATTGCTAATTGGTCAAAGATCTTGACCCAGTTGCAAAAATTAGAAATACCAAACCCTCTTGACCTGGACCAGTTGGAAGAGTTAGAAAAAGAGCTTATTGAGGTTGAACAAATCAAGGTATTTTTGACAAAGGTTGCCGAATTAGAGGATCCACCGGAACCTGTAAAAGATTATGATCTACTGTTTTCTTCTGAAAAAGATTTAAATCAGGCAGGATCTTTGTTAAAAGAAGTTAGTAGATTGCAAAAGATATTAAGTTTTGACATTCCAGAGTTTGATACCGATTCGATTGAATCGTTTAAAGATACCGACAAAAGTCTTAAAGAAGCTAAAAAAATACAAATTGATCTCGATCAATTAAAAAAGCAAAAAGACTTGTGCATGAAACATAGAGAAGAGATAAGCATAGAATTATCAAGTTACAAAGTATGTCCGTTGTGTGGAAGTGATCTTCAAGATTGTAAAGGTTTAGGAAAAGGTATGGATCTGTAAAAGGGAAAGGGTAAAAGATTCAAGGTATAAGGGAAGGACTCAAGGGGTATATATTTAATATAATAAAGCAGTTGCCTTGAGTAGAGATTGTTTGAAAGTTTGCCTTGAATCTACGTATAAAAGACTGTCACGAATTTGCTTAAAATACAATTGGGCAATGTTTGGCTTGAAATACAATCAAGCGATAAACCGTGGAGTTTAAAAAAACCAAGTAAAGCTTTTAATGTTTGTTGCCGGTAGATGATTCTTGGATGGAACCTGTTAGTTGACTTTCACGAGTCAACGTCATGTCATCGGCTTTAACGTCAAAGCTGACAAGCACAAATTAACTGTATAAAGGGAGGTAAAACACTATGACCGCTGGTAATGATGTTCAAAAGTTTGAAGAGCTTAATAAACAGCTTGCTGCATTGGGTTCAAAAATTCAGACGTTAAAGGGTCAAGAAAAGGAAAAGACAGCCCGCTTGACGGCAATATTCACCAAGCACGCTGTCACGTCAATGGGGGAGTTTAGGACTCAGTTTGACAGTTTGAAAAAAGCGTTAGATGAGTCTGCAATTGCAGTCCAATCATTCGTGGAGACTGTTGGACCGCTCGTTAATGAACTGGAGAAATAATGGATAATAGATCTAATCAGATAGCCGACAATCAAATACAAAAAATTAAAAACACGGCCCGGCGTCTACGTCAAAACAGTCTTCAAGACAAGCAGTCCAGACCGACGTTTGATTTGACCTTGATGCGGAACTCACTCATTCGGGCAAAGGGTATTCTTGATGAGTCTGAACACCGTAAGGTAGAGCTTGAAAGCACTCTGTCAAAGATTCCTAATGCAATCAAGCTCTTGGATATGTCATCAGATATTTATAAAAAAGCTGTTGATCTAATCTATGCTGAGTCAATCGGGAAGGTGTCTGATACGATAAATTCAGCACTTGCGTTCATATTTTGGAATCACCGCATAACAGCACGTCTGCTCATGTCAGATTCACGAGGTAAGTCACTTGTTATTGAAATTATGAACCATTCTGATTCAGATCCACAATGGATGAACATTAAAAGATCATCCGGTAAAGGAATCAAGACTGTTATTTCTTTTATTGTTTCCGTGATTTATTTAGAGAATCTTGGCATTGATTCAATATTTATCGATGAAGCGTATTCTTATTTATCGGAGGAGTATGTAAAACGGTTCTTTGTGTTCATGCAGGAATACTGTAAATCTAAAAACTTTCATGTTATAATGGTGTCACATGATCCAAGGTTCAGTGAGTATGCGAACAAAACATATAAAATTGTCAATGGACAGCTTGTCTTTGAGAAGGGAAACCAGCAATGAGTATAACAAAAGTTGGACTTATCCAGGATCCTCATTTTTCCGGAAGTGTTCCACGTTCCAGAACTGAGTCTTATAATTTGGACATTCTCCGTAAAATACTTTTTGTATGTAAAAAGGTTGATGTCCTCATTATAGCCGGTGATATTTTTCACACGCCGACGGTATCTTGTTACCTTTTAAACGTTATTGCAACGGCGTTTCGCCGGATCCAGGAAAAGATAGGAACCCAGATTTATACAATTCCCGGAAACCATGATATTCCGTATTCCAATTATGATGCTAACTATAACCGAACAGCCCTGGCCCTCATGGAGTCTGTTAGAGTGGTTAAGAGTTTGACAAAAGAACGTTTTGGAAATACTACTTTTATTGGAATGCCTACTGTATCAAAAGTTAAAGATCTTGACGTGCCTATTGATACCACCAATGACAAAGTCCTGATCGGTCATTATTTTTATGACTATCCGCATGATAGGTCATTCAGTTTGACCAAGGAATATATCAAAAAGCTGAATTATAAAATTGTTTATCTAGGTCACGAGCATTCAGAGCAGGCTACCGAACAAATAAACAATACTAATCTGTATCGAATTGGGGCAATTTCCAGGGGTTCATCTCATGAATTTAATCTTAAGAGGGTCCCAAAGTTTTTACTGCTTGAGTGTGACAATGGTGTAAAGTCTCAAGAAATAATCTCCATTGAGCATCGGCCATACAGTGAGGTATTTATTAAAGAGCCCACGAAGAAAGATCTAGGCCTTGAGGTGTTCATATCAAATATAACCGATTTTTTGACAACTCTGGAAGAATCAAAAGTTAAAAGGGAATCAATGAGGGAAGTTTTAACAAAAATGAAAGCACCAGAGCCCGTAATAACGTATATAAAGCATATATACAATACACAACTACTTGAATTTTGAAAAGGGGAACCGATGGACCAAGACAAAGATAAAATTGAAACTATGGACGATTTGGAAATAACACCAGAAGAAATAGAAAAGCTTGCAACTGGACAGGTGGGTGTAGGTAATTTTGACGATACTAAAACACCTCATGCAGCCATCAAGTCGGCAGATTTCCTCGTGGCCTTAAAGCCGTTTTCAAAGGTGATAGAAGATTCTAGTGAGGTATATTCCAGGTCTATGTTGATTCAGCCCAAAGGCAACAGGATCTATTTATATGCAAATAACGGGGGAACATTCCTGTCAACTTATGTGATTGCAGAAAACACCACCAACATGTTGAAAACTTCATACATTGTGCAGTTTAAATTCCTGCTGTCTATTATTCGTAATTCACCCGGCCATGTCGTCCTTCAAGATCGTGATGGCTATTTAGTTACGGCGGTTTTAGGTGGAGAGGTTGAACTGGAGAATTTCAATTTGGATCCAGGGATGTTTCTTGTTGAACCAGACGGTGAGTCTATTGAAATTGACACCCTACCGGCCGTTGATTTCTCCTCCAGGTGTGCTGCAATATGCGCCTTGTCAACAAAAATAGAGGATCGCCGGATGCTGGTTGAAAATGGCGTGGCTTATTTTAACTTCCTGTCGTGCTTGTGTAAAATTGACTCCGGTAAGACCTTCCCTGACATGTCTATCAGGGGAAGTGATATGGCCGTTTTATCTCAGGTATTCCAGTCTGCTTCACAAGTTAAATTCATAAATGGCAAAGAACACTTGCATTTTGAAACTGACTTTTACAAAGTTTCTTTTGTAAAGCTTGATTGTTCAGATTTAAGCGCCGTTTCGGATATGTTAAATAAAATAGAGTTTGTGGGAGGTCTTGTTATTTCTCCAATTCAGGTTAGGTCTATTGCTACCATGATTAAACAAATGATTGGGGTTACCGGATTAATTAACGTTAAGGCCGAAGACAATAAAGTAAGAATTGTTGCCAGGACTTCCACCGGTAAAATTGTCAATATACCTATTGGAGTAATGGAAAATGTAGAATTTTCCACCGCTGCTCCAACAAATGTCTTTAGTATGGCAATTGGTTTGTTTTCAAGTATACCGACAATTGATTTTAAATATACAAAGTTTGAAGAAACCGGTATTGGTTCCTTTGCCTTAACTGATGGCACAACTACTGTTGTTTTCGGTTCAATGTCTTAAGGGGGACACTGTGAAGACTCCGTTAAATGTTTTAATTACTATTTTAAAAGAAGAGGGCGTTCTAACTGAAGAGGCGGCTCAAGATATTTATTCGATTTATTCCCTGGTATCTACGTTAGAAAAAATTACCACGGGCCTTCTAACCGATAGGGAAAAAGCGTATATTAATATTGTAGATCAAATCGTGGCTACCGGTAATTATGAAGCTGCTCTTGTCATAGATCCTCCCCCTAGATTGAGGGAGTTCCGCAAGCTCATTGAGAGGGTTTACAACAGAAGTTTGGACCATGCCACAACCAATTAATATTGAGGAGAAGTGATGGACTTGAAAGAAGGTATTGTCAAGGTATTGCCTAGAGTGGACTTCGCTCCGGGTGTCGGTGAGTTTGATCTTAACATGGGGAATCCTAAGTGGGAAGATGCTAAGTTAAAGATTTGTTTGGTTTTTCTCAGTGGCTTTAAGGATAGGGGCAAAGCATCAACCATAACACAACTGAAGATGTTAATCAGGGAAGGCCAGACAGCCGAACAGCCTGTTTACATTGATTTCATGTGTGTCTTAGACCCTCAAGACATAAAAGAAATGAAAAAAGAAAAATTGCCCTCTTCTTTTGGGTGGTGTTCTTATAAGTCATTAGATGAGTTTGATATTGTTTCTTTTTCTTTTTCCGTTCATGAAGAAACAATCAGGGCGTTTTTAATGATGCTTGGGTCAAACGGTGCTGTTCCTATGACTCATAAAGAGCGGGTAGAAGATCCCAGTTCTCCATTTGTGTTTGGTGGAGGTAATGTTATTGATCAAATAGATATTTTAAATGGATTGCCTGGAGGGTCAATACTTGACTTGTGTTATTATGGCGAAGGTGAGGGCCGTTTACCTCTGATAATACAAGACTTTATTAAATTCAATGTGGAAACCAAGGGCGGTATTAAAGCCAATAAAATGGCTGTTTTGAGGCAATTTGTTGAAAAATATGACAGCCTTTATTATCCTGATGGCTATGATTTTGATATTGAACCTGGAGGTCATAAGATTAAGTCGATAGAACCGAAGTTTGATTGGGTCCCCAAAAAGGTAAATTTCCACAGAGACTTTGACACTAAAGGGCCTATTTTCCAGGATCCCGTTTTATTAAGACGAAATGAGTTAGCTGGACTAGGTCAATTATTGATTTCCCATGGCTGTTCCGGGTATGGGAGTTGCTATTTTGCCGTGGCCAAGGGAACCCGGGTAAGAACTCCCGATGGCTTGTTAAAAATAGAAGATTTATCTGAGGCAAAGTCTGTTCCAACAGATGCGGTTCATACGGATTTGATCGAAAAGGTTTTTTGTCAGGGAGAGAGGGAGTTAATCAAAGTCGGGTTTGATCGGGGTAACATTCTACCAGTTGATAAGCATCATAAGTTTATGATTTTAAATCCTGAATCTTGTCAATTAGAGGAGACAACTACCACCAATTTACATGTGGGTGATCGGGTTCTGATCAGACTGGGGTCTGAAGTTCATAATCCACCATATCAAAAGTTGCCTGGTGGGTATTGGTTCGACAAAAAGTTTGCTTATGCCTTTGGGTATCTCAAAGGGGGTGGCTACTATTATGAAAATATTGACCTCTTGTCTTGTGCTTGTGAATCTGATGATCGGACTAAGCTTTGTATGGCTCTAAATGAAGTTTTTGGCAGGGATGCTGCTGAAGTTGGGGTGGGTGGTTTAATTCTAGATTCAACATGTTTGTCTGATCCTTTCAATGCTACCTTGATTGATGTATTGAATATTAAGGAAAAAAGAGAATTTGCCACTATTCCGGAAATGATTTTTCACTCACCTCTTGATATAATTGCACCTTACCTGGCAGGTATATTTCAAGCTGAAGGTTGGATGATTGGTAAGACTCCATGCCTTACTACGGTGTCATCTGAAATGGTTTCCCAGGTCCAACAATTGTTGTGGTTACTCGGCATTGATTCAATCAAGAATAAAAAGAAGGTGCGGCGGTATATTGATAAATGTGAGGGAATAGGGGTAAACAAAAGGCGGGCAACTGTTAGCCTTTGCATTAAAGGGGTCAGATCAAAAAATGACTTTGTTGATTTGATAGGTAATAACACAAAGCAATTTGCAGGACATCAATTCCTGGATATTTCAACAGAACTTTTCCCAGTTGGTGATTTAGTAGATGAAGTCAGGGCAACTTATCCAAATAGAGAAGAAGCTCAAAAGTATGGCTTGGGTGATTTGTATGCTGGCAGGAAGTATGCAACAAGGGTTAAATTTTTGTTGGCAGAATTAGAGGGATGTGAGCTTAATAGTTTACAAAAGAAATTTTTAAGGTGTGAAGTGGTTGTGTCCAGAGTGGAAAGCATCAAGTATACCGGCCAAAAGGAAGAGATGTGGGACTTGACCACTCGAATGTCTCATTGGTGTGCTTTTGATTCCGTGATTACTCACCAGTGTCATGAAGGGTTAGTGGCGGGGCCATGGCGTGAAAAAGACTATAGTCATGTGGTGGCCTGTATTGATGATGTCAACAAAGTTACCGCATGCAATATGATTTCTTATTTCTCTTATAACTCCAATTTTCATTCTCAAATGGTCAGGCTTTACACACAAACAATCGCCAAGGCTCCCAGTGCTGGTATTTTTACAATGCGGGCTGACACTTTAGCTGATAATAAAGATTATCTCAAGTTCAGTAAATTAGCGGGGTTTAACAAGGTATCCATTGCCCTCGAAGGTATCTCTGAGCGAATCAGAAATGACTACTTGAATAAAAATTTATCGAAGGATCAGATTTTGAGGTGTTGTCAAAATGTTTTTGAACAGAGACTCGGAAACCTGAAAATGAACATTGTTTCTAGTGGGTTTGAAGAGGAAGAGGACGTTCAGGAGTTTATTGATTTGTTAGAAGAAATAATGGCAATGAGGGATAAATACGGAGTCAAAACTTTTGTATTGATTTCTTGCACTGCATTAATTCAATATCAAATGACGCCGGTTGCTTGGCTTCCTCGAAAGTCAATGGAAAAACAGCTTTTTCCCTCACCCAGAATGAACAAGTTAATTGAAAGTGTTCATGGTTTTAAGCGAGCGAATATCAAGTTTAACGGGGGCACCGGGTTTGCATTTCAACAGACAATACTTGATTTTGGCAGGCTGCTTTCATCAATTCTTTTAGACTATGTGAGAAGAACTGATAATGAGGGTAAACCAATAAGCGTAACAGGGGATAAAGGAAGGCAGCTTATCAGGAAATGTATGGGGTCTGTGGGTATAATAGAAGATCAGCAGATAAGAGACTACTGTTCCGAAGAAAGATCTTTTGAAGATTTGAATTTCAGCTCTATGTTTTCAGCCATGAAAGAGTTTAAACTTCGTGCCCTGGTTGAATCTGTCGGTAAAAAAAAGACTGAGTATTGTTTACGGACTGATTCAAATCTTAATCCTAAGTGTTATGGTTGCGGAAATTGCATAGATAAAGAGTTCAAAAAAACAAAAATGATAAACAGGGAACTCAGAGTTGACGCTTCCCCTGATGAAGTACCCACGGCAAAGTTTAAAGCAAGGCCCATTTCAAGTGTTCGTGTTAGTTACATGATAAGTAGTGACCCCGTTGCAAGTTTCAGGTTAAAAAGGATTCTTTCACACCGGATCGGAGGTTTACTTAACAACTATTGTCCAGAAGTTGCGGGCAATTATTATGGCATGGGTAGAGACATTGAACAAAGACTTACTGTCCGTAGGTCCCCCGATAGATGGAGTGGGTTTGGATCTTTTGACATGTCGTTATTAAAAACTTTGGAGCCCGTAGACTTTGCTCCAGTAATTGAAAAAATGAATGGTGATTTAACAGGGGCAAAGGTTTTAAAAGTTGAGTTATTCCCTTTTGTTCCAAAAGCTTATAAGGATCTGTGGTTAATCTGGAAGTTTAGTTCAAGTCTTTCAGCCTTTGATATACGAAATAAAGTGCTAGGTAGGTTAGATCGTGGTTATGCTTTTTTCCCTGATTGGTGTGGGAAGGGGGGGTATAAGGAAAAACCGCTTGTTGAGGAGGTGTTGGGCTTTTCAGTTTGTTCTTCACCTACAGGGAGTCAAGGCTGTTTTGCTTTGCCTTATGATTATAATCCATGGGCTTGTTTAGCAGGCTGGTTTAAGACAACTTACAAAAGAATGTATCTTTCTTTTTCTCTTGAACGTAAGATAGGGGTGTATATTGGAGAAGGGAAATGCAAAACACCAGGGTGTCAAAATTCTACTGGTAAAATGATACCTGCTGACAAAAAGGCTGATTTTTGTCCGGCTTGCTTGGCAGGTTTATTCACTGTGAGGGGTTAATAATGGATTTAATGGAAGAGATGGAGATCTTATACAGGGGAGCTTATAAGGCGTCTGATTTAAAACCCTCTTTGAATCCTTATCAACGGGCAAGTGCCTTGAGTAAATCTAAGGAATTGGCCCTGGCCAGTGTCAAATTGAATCTTGACTTGCTTCCACAAGATGACAATCTTTATCCATTCTATCAGAAGAACCCACTGTTTTGGATCATTCCAATTGAACTCATTGACGGACAAGTAATTGAATTCTTGTTGCGAGGTTATAAGTCAAAAGATTTTTACAGGGTTTGTCCTACTGGAACACCTGCATTGTTTGGTTGGACCGAATTTGATTTTTATGAAGGCGAGACAATTATATTGACAGAGGGTTATAAAGATGGGGTTGTTTTAAAACAGGGTTATCCTTTTGTTCTTTCAGCGTTGACAGTTATGCCAACTAAAAGTTGGATTGGTTTACTTGCTAAGATAGCAAAGGCCTTGATAATTGCTACAGATAGAGATGGTCCCGGAGAAAAAGTGTTTGACACTGTGAGATCCAATCCAGATTGTTTAGGTAAACCGGTTTTTAGACTCAGACCCCCTGGACATGATTTTGGTGAACTGCTTGACAATACAAAAAACATAGATCAATTGGTTTATTCTTTTTTGAAACCCTTAAAATCGGTTTTGAACGTATAACATATAAGTAAATGTGGTTTTAATCAATTACAAGAAAGGAAACAGCATGGAAAAGTTAGGAAGTGCGTTTGGCGGTGATGTTTACGAGTTAGGAATTGGTGAAATTATCGAGCTTACCCAACAGGATTCAGACGAGAGAAGTTTGTTATTGTCAAATGAGGGGTTCGGTCATTTGTGCAAGTTAGCAAATATTCCGGCGTCTTTTCAGAATAAGCTACCTGATGCCGTCAGTCAAAATGTGTTTGCTTCTCAGAGGAGTGTTATCACTGAATTGGGTGATAAGTTTTACGGTCTGATGAATGACGAAAGAATAAACGTTCTGGCACCTGCTTTGAATTGGGGGTGGAATGATCCCGCCGAGGTAATGGAGTTTAATCCGGCCAATGGTTGGGAAGTGTCTAATGTTTCTCATCAAACAGGTATGGTGAGATATTTCAAATCTGTGGATCCTTCAGACAAAAAATCTTTTCAGCCTTGTGTTTTCGTTGATATTCCTATTTTTTATTATGGTAGAGCGCAAATGGAATCCGGTTTATGGCGGGTTGTTTGCACAAATGGGTTGATCAACCGTGTTACTGATAATGTTTTTAACATGAATCTTAAGAAAGTGGCCCCTACAGTAGTTAAAGGGGTTATGAGTGCGGTTCCTGATGTCCTGGAAGGATTGGCCGGTGATTATAAAGCGTTAAAGCAATTCATGCATGAAGAGGTTTATTCCGGGGTGGACATGGCAAGAGATGATTGTGACGACTTGCAACGAGCTGGCATGTCTAAAACTATTCTAGGCAAAGCAAGACAGCACCTTGACATAATAGAGGGCGGTAAAGATCTTGACGTGTCTGTCGAAGTGGTTCCGGATAAAGTTGATTGCATGGAAGATGCGGTTAATATTATTACCTACATGTCGCACAGAATCAACGGGTCAATTTCAGCGACAAAGAACGCAGAAGCCTTGGTTTTTAACCACTATAACCAAAAATTCATTGAAAGCGGGGGAAGTATGTTAGAAACCCCCGTATCTATTGTTGCGAATAAGGTTATGGCATTGACATCTTAATTAGGTTGAGGAGGTAGGATGTTAACAAGAGATTACAGGCCCCAAACTTTTTCAGAAATGGCGGGTAATATTCCCGCTGTTTCTGTTTTAAATCGGATAGCTAAGAACCCAGAACGGGCACCACGATCAATTATATTGTGTGGTCCTCATGGTCAAGGAAAGTGTGTGGTTAAAGGTTCACTGATTAAGAGTGAAAAAGGTCTTAGAAGGATTGAGGATCTATCACCCGGGGGACCGTTAATTGAACAAGCTTTTTATAAGGCCAAGGAAAAAGTATTGGTTCACGGAAAACTTGAAGAGGTGTCCGCTTTTTTCTATGGTGGAGAGCGGGATTTAATCTTTTTTGAGACTGAAGAAGGGAACAAGTTAGGGGGAACCTTGGAGCATCCTGTTCTTAGTTGGGATAAAGACAAATTCGACCTGACATTCAAAGAGTTAAGCCTTCTAAAGAGAGGGGACACTGTAATACAGGACATTTCGCCAGTTCCATGGAATCTATTGGGGAGCACGGTGTGGGTCCCGTCAAAGGATCCAATTGAGACTAAAAAGAAGTGTTTAGAAGCCAAGGCTCGACAAGCTTTGGATAATTCCCAGGCCTTTTTCCTTGGTCTGTTGATAGGGGACGGATTGCAATATGGACTATCTCCGTTTCATTCTTCAGACCTGGACCTTTTGGATTGGATACAAGATTACCTTGACATGGAATTAAAGGTATCCTCGAAAAGATCAGCAGACAGCAACCATGAGGGCTTTTATAATATTGACATTGTTCCGAATGATGTAGCTTTTAACAGCTGGTTGAAATACTTAGGAGTTTTTAATAGACGGGTGGAGGGCAAGAAGGTTCCTGATATTATTTGGAATACAACTTGGTCTAATCAGTGCGCTTTTATCAGGGGCCTGCTTAAGATGACTCAAAACAGCCCTTTAGGACGTATGGAATATGGAACTAATTTTGAAGATCTTGCTTTGTTTGTCTTTCACATGCACAACAGTCAAGGGATTGTATGTAAAATGCGAGAAGGTAACACCCAAAGTAAACGATATATTTTGACTGTTGGTGGTATAAGGTATGATAATGTAATTCCCGGGGGTGTCTTGTTCATTAAAAAATTATTGGCCGGGGTAAAGTTAACCAGACGGATGCGGAAGGCACTTATAGAAATTAATCGTTATTTCCTTGAAAAACCAGAAATAAGCTATGGATCTTTTAAAGAGGTCAAAATAAAACTGGAGAATTTGATTCCTGAATTGAGGGGTAGGTTCCCGGACTTGCCAAATTCTCTATTTTTTGCTAAAGTTAAAGGAATAGAAAAGGGAAGGGGTGAAGTTTACGATTTAACTAACAGTAAATCGCATATGTTTGTGGCTAATTCTATTTTGGTGCATAACACAACTGCTGCGAGGATATTTGCCCGGGCTGTCAACTGTGAAAAAAGAAATGGTGATTGCTGCAATGAGTGTGCCGGGTGTAAGGCTTCTTTGGAAGGCGGGGCTCAGTATCATGAATTTGATTCTGCTGTTGTGGGGAATGTAAATACAATCAGGCAAATGAGGGATATTTTAGCTCATTCGTCTTTGGCAGGCTGGCGGGTGGCGGTCCTTGATGAAAGCCATTTAGTGAGTAATCAGGCACAGTCAGCACTGCTTAAGATCTTGGAAGATTCAACTGCAAAGATTTTTTATATATTTTCAACAACAGATATCGGGGGACTGATTGATACAATAGTTTCAAGATCCTTAGTTCTTAGATATCCGTTTGGCACCAATGAAGAGGTTTGTTCCCTTGTAAAAGCTGTTTCTGAAAGAGAGGGTATTGATTTACCAAAAGAGGCTTTGGATATTATAGTGAGAAGGGCCGGGGGTCATTTTAGAGATTCTCTTCAAGGGTTAGAATTATTCGTATTAATGGGTGATGAATTTACAAAGTGCGTGGGTGTTTTAGATAATGACATAAGGGCCATTATTCAATTGTTAAAGGCTGGTAAATCTCCCAAACTGGTTATAGATCGGATACTTTCAGAACCGGTTCACATTATCCGGCAAGACTTTGACAAGTTTATCCGGGACTTGGCCGAACAAGAGTTCACGGGTGATGTTTCTAATAGTTTCAGATTTGACTTGATTAAGTATTATTTAAAAATGAGTGGGTATTTAAAGAACACTACCGATTGGAGTTTGTTTTTATATTCCATTAAATCTTTAATGATTGGACAAGTGAGTTCAAGCAAATCAAGGTTTACTAAATGAAATTAAACGAATTGTATTTTAATGGCGGGTCTGAAACAGAAGAGTTTGGAACCGAGTTGTTGAAATTTGTGGATTATCTGGTTGTTCGGTATCTTTTTCGCCACGATGACGACGTAAGAAGCAGGGCGGTTGTCCGGGTGTATGAAGCTCTTGATTATTATGATGAATCTCAAAATTTTTTGACTTTCATTTTCACTGTTGTTAGAAATTCTATATCAACCGATATTTATAGAGCAGGCAGGAAACTTGATGACTCTTATCACCTTGATGCTGCATTATTGTCTACTCCTGAAGGGGAGGTTCTAAAGGCTGATTTGATTAATAATACAGTCAATTCTGTCGATTCCTTGGTAAAAGCAAGTGATGTCATTGACCCACCTTCAGGAGAGGCCGTGCAAAGGGCCAAGAAGTATGATTTTGAAGAGAAAAATTCCCATAGTAAGGGAGACAGTTTAGACTTTGAAATTCTAGCGGCTTATTTAAGCCGGGTCTATAAGCTAGATTATTTCACTTTGTTGCTTCTTTTTGATCGCTTGGGAGCTGATCTAGTTTATGTGTTTTATTTATTCAGCGGGAAGAACATACGGTTTGTGAAGGATATAACCTTGGCTAATGTAATGGAGTCTATTAGTGATATAAGAAAGAAGTTAGAGGGGGAGGAAGTCGAGTTAAAGACAAAAAGTCAACAGCAAACATATGATTTGTTAAGGGGAGTAAAGAAATGGCAAAATTAAATAGACGGACTGTAGAAGAATTTCTTTTTAACAAGGCTAAACCGCCAACCAGTATGTTGAAAAGAATGTTTGTCGGGGATATCATTTCAATTTCTACCAAAAGAAATGATGGAATTGAGGATTTTTTCATTGATGCTCCGAATTATGACAGGAAAGCTCCCAGGTGTATTCATATCAGCCGAACTGGATTAGCTTGTTCATTGATGGGAGGATCAAACTCATATGTGGCAACTGAATGGATGTTGTCTCTCGCTCCTCCTTCGGTGGGGGAAATTCCTATTTTAAGGGTGGCTGAGTTTATTGTTCACTTGCGAGATTTAGGGTATAATATAGCCTTTGTTAGTCTAGATTCATATCAGTCGAGGGCAAGCTTACAATATTTAGAAAGCGAGGGCATTAACTGTGGTTTGGTTTCTGTCGATAGAACTGATGAAGAATACTTATTTTTAAAGGGATTGGTTCTTGCAGGTAAATATATTTGTCCGGCTAACTCTATATTTAAGAGAGAGCTGTTAAATTTAGTTTGGGACAAGCAAAAAAAGAAAATTGACCACAGACCTGGACAGTCTAAAGATCTAACCGATGCTGTTGTTGGTTCGGTTATAGGTGTTTTCAATTATGGATAAAATTATTTACCCATGATGGCATAATAAGTAGGGTGGGTGTATGATTTGTTAAGGGGAGTAAAGAAATGGCAAAATTAAATAGACGGACTGTAGAAGAATTTCTTTTTAACATTGTTGAGAAGAGTAAGGCAAGGATTGAGTGCCATTTAAAATTTTTAGAGGATGCTGAAGCTACTATTTTAGGTCAATGGGATTTTAGCTCGGGTGTTCAATTTTCAGATATACAGTTGAATGAGTTGAGAGAAGATGTTCAAGTTATATCCAAGGCAGTGGTCAACTTGATTGAGTTTGTCCGTAAGGTGGCCATTCAAATGGAGCCTTCGGGTTTAGAGGGTTCAGAAGAAATCGATGCCATGGTTTATAAAATGACAAATATGTCCCCGGAAGATTTCACTCTACTCTCTAAAGAGATTTCTAAAGTTGAAAAGAAGGCAGGAAATGCAACCAAAATTAATTGAAATATTTCAGAGTATTGCAGATATACATGCCACTACTAAAACTGAACAAATAAGAGAGATTGTCCCGATAGAAAAGTGGCTGGAAAACGGCTTTTATTGTGGACCTGATGGCTTGTTGCTTTATGATTTTTGGAAGCAAGAAATAACCGAATTTATACATTCAGGTCAACCAGAGTGGGTATTGTTTGGAAGTCTGGGTTCTGGCAAGTGTATTACTGGAAATAACCGTGTTATGACCTCGGAGGGGTATATCAAAATAGAAGATCTTGCCCCTTCTGAAGTTGATGGGTTTACTCCATTAGAGGTCAAAGTTGATGACACACACAGTTCAGATTACTTTTATAAAGATTCTACCCAACAGGAAGTTGTAAGGGTTTACAGTGATAGGATAGATTTATCGGGAACAAAAGATCATCCAATTAAAGTCCTTACTCCTGACGGGGTTCAGCTTAAGAAACTAGGAGAACTAAAAAACGGTGTAAGAGTGGCCCTGGATACGCAGGTTCCTGTTTTATTTAACAACAGGACCACTCGGCCAGAGGAGTTTAAAGATTTAACAGAGGGAGAGTTTGGTCATGCCACAGGGACTTTGTCACTTGGTGAAAGTCTGGAGATGGAAAAACTATCTGAGTGGTTTTTTAAAAGCAATAAAGATTTTATTAGAGGATTTTTACTTGGGCTTCTTAGACCGGGTCAGCGTCATTATGAGATTGCTTCCCAATCAAAAGGATTGATTAAATCTATTCAGGAGTTGTCAAATATTTTGTCTATTTACCCCCGGTTTAAAGTTAAATCAATGAAGGGTTATATAAATTATTTTGGTCTTGAGTTTACAGAGGTTGAATTTAACCGGCTCACAAATCCAACTCAGGCTCCCAAAACAAGGTTTGTTTTCACTGAATGTAAGGTTGAGATCATCAAGAAATCTGTAAATGTTTATGATTTGTCTGTTCCTGTTACACACCAATTTTATGCCGGGGGAGTCATTAATCATAATACAACGGCGGCGGCGTTTGCACTGTTCCGGAAAATTTATGAACTGTCTTGTTTCAGTCCTATTCCTGGTATTTATAATCTTATGCGATCAACTATACTTTGGTTTGTATATTTTTCAGTTTCTTTGACCCAAGCGAAAAGGACGGGGTATGGTAGGATAATGGCAATTGCTGACACAATACCATATTTCAATAAGTATTTTATTCGTGATAAAAATGTAATTTCAAGCCTGGTTTATCCTTCAATGACTGTCACCTATGGTTCTGATGTAGGCCATCAAATTGGTATGGATTTATTTGGAACTTTCCTTGATGAAGGGGATTTCTATAAAAGTGTGGTCAGTCCTAAAGATGTTGAGGTTTTAAGTAAATCAAAAATTCTTTATGAAGCTACCCTGCGGAGGAGAAAAACCCGTTTTAATATTAAGGGAGAAGATAACGGACTTTCTCTTTTAATATCCTCCCCCTCCTATCAGTCCCCTTTTGTTGAAGAGCGAATTCAAAAATTGAATAGTAGTGGAAAGGGATTTGTCACCATTGTTGAAGGTCTGAAAGTGAACGCAGCTAAGTTTTCAGCAGATGACAAATTTCATGTGTATTTGGGCTCAGAGATGTTTGACCCCAAAGTTATTCAGAATCGGGACGACTTAGTGGAGTTGTTGGAGGGTCTGTCAATTGAATATGATAAAAAGGCCGGGTCAATTGAATTGTTTGATCAGTTTGCTGATAGGCTTGAATTGGAGGCGGTCCCGGTTGATTTTCTTGATGATTTTCTAGATGATATAGTTGCCAGTATTCAGGATATACTTGGGAAAAGTTTAAGGGGTTCTGTGGGGTTTGTAACAGAGAGATCCTTAAACAAAGCAACCACCAGTATGTTGAAAAGAATGTTTGTCAAGGATATCATTTCAATATCCACCAAAAGAAGTGATAGAATTGAGGATTTTTTTATTGATACGCCGAATTATGACAGGGAAGTTCCCAGATGTATTCATATAGATCAGTCAATAACAACAGATCGAACCGGTTTAGCTTGTTCTGTTCACATTGGTTGCTCTATGCGGGGAGGTTTAGACCCTCATGTGGCAACAGAATGGATGCTGTCTCTTTCTCCCCCTTCGGTGGGTGAAATTCCCATTTTAAGGGTGGCTGAGTTTATTGTTCACTTGCGAGATTTAGGTTATAACATAGCCTTTGTGAGTTTAGACAGTTTTCAAAGTAGAAGCAGCTTACAATATCTAGAAAGTGAGGGCATTAACTGTGGTTTGGTTTCTGTTGACAGGACCGACGAAGAATATTTATTTTTAAAAGGACTGATTATAGCAGATAAATATATTTGTCCGGCTAACTCTATATTTAAGAGAGAGCTTTTAAATTTAGTTTGGGACAAGCGGAAAAGGAAGATTGACCACAGGCCTGGACAGTCTAAAGATTTAAGTGATGCGGTAGTTGGTTCTGTGATCAATGTCTTCAATTATGGACAAAATTATTTACCCACGATGTTCATAGGCTCAACTGGTGGAGAGGATGAAACTATTGCAGATCAAGTCTTAAATGAAAGTTTATGGGATGAGGTGGAATAGATGAGTATTTTTAGCAATATTTTTGGTGGTGGTGGTTCAAATTCAAATAAATCCTTTGTTCTTGCGGAAGCGTGGCGCAAGGTTTGTTGGATTTATATTTGTTCAACCAGGATATCGGAAGCAGGGGCGGGGGTGCCTCTTATCATAACAAAGAATGATACAGAGGTGAGTGCTGGCGATCCATTACTAGAGTTGTTGCGGGGAGGTTTAAAGAATAAAAGGACACTGTCAGATTTAACACATTTTATTCTCTTAAACTTGTCTTACTTTGGGGGTTGTGGTTTAGGCCTGGACAAGTTCAAGGAAGGGGTGCCTACAGAACTGCATCTGATTGATGGTTATTCCCTCACTCCTGTATTAGACAGCAAGGGGAATTTAAAATATTGGGCGGCCGGGTCAAAGAAATATCCGTTGGAGCAGTTTATATTCATAAGGACCGGGTTTTCCCTTAACGCATTCACCGGGGAAGCTCCATATACCCGGGCGGCTTTTTCAATAGAAGAAGATTTTTATATTTCTAAATGGAATATAAACTTTTTTAAGCAGGGCGTCAGGCCGACAGTCGTTGTCAAATTACCAACGCAACTTGACGCTGCTCAAATGAGGGAATTTAAGAAAAGGCTTATTTCTGGTTTCGGTGGGTGGGGAAATAATGACAATTTGCTTATTGTGGGCGGTAAAGATGTAGATGCAGAAATACATCATACATCTGCTAAAGATGCCGACTTTGCAACAGGTAAGCAGAACACAAGGGAAGAGATCTGTGCCACTTATGGGGTTCCCCCGGCCATGGTTGGCATCTTCCGTTATGCAAACTATGCCAACACGAATGCCCAGATGAAAATTTTTTGGGAATCCACAATGACCCCAAAGTTAACTAATATTTCTGATCTGTTCCAGACAAGGCTTGTTGAAACTTTTTTTCCTGGCTATACCATTGATTATAATATTTCAGAGGTAAGAGGACGATACGTTGATACAGTTAATGAGTCAACGGCTGTTAAAAATTATCAATCGGCCGGGTATAAAAAATCAGAAATCGCCGTTATTCTGGGCAATCCTGCTTTAGCGGGGGACGGAGACGAAAAACCACAAGAGGATCCACCAGAAGATCCTCCAGAAGATCCTCCAGAGGATGTTAATAATTCAGAGGATGTTAATAATTCAGAAGGTTGCGTTTCTAAGTTTCAGAATGGTTCATTGATAGACTTTAAGTCCAGGTTTGGAAGAGAGTATGCAACTTTGTATGAAAATGTCATACTTGAGAAATTGGCTATTAGGTGGGGAACGTTTCTAAGGACTTGGGGTAGACAGGTTGTTGACAGACTTTTAAGTGATCTTAAAACCACGGGTGTTTTTAACATTGAGTTAGATTTTTGGATGTGGGTGTGGAATGATGGAGCATTGCCAAAATTAAGGGAAACAGTCAATCTTGGAATCAGTAAAGCTTTCCTTGAGTTAGATAAGATTGACAAGATGGGGGCTTTCACTGCCAAGGATTTGTTTGCTGACTACAAGGGGTCAACTGTTTTGACTCAATATTTGACCCCGGAACAGATCGAGACTGTTGGTGGATCTATTAGCACATTGGCATTAAAGGCAGAAAGCCTGCCCTTAAGAACTTTAAATCGAATATCTAAGTTGGGCAAGGCAGCGGTTGACGTAGGTATGCCAGTGGACCAAATACGGAAACACTTGTTTACTAAGGTTACTCAATTGACGCAAGAAAAAGCCTTGTCTTGGGCTCGTGATATTGCTGGAACTGCGTATAATTCTGGAAGGTTTATGGGACACCAGGCAAAGGGCGTGGTTGAACATAAGTGGGTTTCGGCAGGTGATGGTTTAGTTAGAGAACCTCATGTTAAACAGGCCGCCGCTGATCCTGTTCGTATCGGTGAAAAGTTCCCGCACACGGGTTGTCGGTATCCTCATGATCCATACGGGTCAGTAGATCAAACTGCTAACTGTAGATGCACGACAATTCCAACAGCCTTGTCAAAGGTTCCTGGTAAGATGGAACCGATTAAACCAAAAGACGTTGATGTAAAAGGCGATATGGAAGCTTTGTCAAGTAAGTTTGTGGAGGATTTTACAAAGTTTCAACCCCATATTCAGGATAGTGTTTTGGCAAAAATAAAAGCCGATTTACTCAAGACGGGTTCCGCTGTTGAGATAAAGAAGGCTTCGGACTTGATTAAACGCATGATTGAATTAAATAAAAAGGCCGGACCAAGCAGACAGGTTTTCTTTTTAATGGATGAAATACCGGCAAAAAGGTTGGATGAAATAAAAGTTAAAAAGGCCGTTGCTAAAAAATTAGCTGCGTGGGAAAAGATGACAGAGAATCTAGCGGGTGGGATGTCTGCTGCAAATAATCAAGAATTGGTAATGAAAGTTAAGAAAAAATTACGGACGGACGTCAAACAGGTGTTTAATTGGGTAGGCGATTCAAACTTTGGAAATGTAAAAACGGGCCGTCAGTTAAAATGTTTAGAAGAGGTGATGGAAGATGCGCCTTTTTTAGTTCGGCAGGGTTTAATGCCTACAATGGAGAGGGGGGCACCTGATCTGAGGCATGTGGTGGATTTATACACTGAGTCACAAGCCATGAAAAAATTTTATCACAAGGGAAAAAGATTGGCAGAATTACACAAGAAGTTAGACAATAAATATATAAGGGATACTTTCAAAAAAAGGGTTCCAAAGGCAGTATCAGAGGTTTGTGAAATAAAAGATCATTTGGTTTTGAGAAGAAGCGGGGCTTTACGTAAGTATAATATAACAAATAAAGAATTTGATGCGGGGATCGTAGGTAAAGAGATGGATTTGGGTTATAGTTCTTTTGGGCCTGCATCTTATCGTTTTCAAGATACAGATCAAGTCTTGATCAAGATACCAAAAAAGGAAGCGAAAACGTATTTAGATAATAATATGGCTTTTGAGAAAATTAATCCGGTTCAAGATGTAAATGAACTTGTAAACAACAAGAAGGAGATAACTTCTTTTGACTTGTTTCCTTTTGAGAATGAACAAGAAATAGCTGTAAAAAATTATTACAAGATTATTTCCACTCATGTAGATAGGGCATCAATAAGGTGGGTAGTTGTTGAACCAATAAAAGGGAGAATGTAAAATGCCAACGGTATATCGAGAGACTATAACAGATGAAGAAATAGAAGAGGACCAGGCACATAAAGAATGGTTCCATAAATCTTTTGGGCCTTATTTTGCTGCAAATATTGACCGGTTGAAGGCTGAAAATCCGGATATCCCGACCGAGGGTTTGTATTATCTTGCAGTGGAAGACATGGTTATGTCAAAAAATAAATAAATTTTATCACTCCCCTATATATTTAAATATAAGATTAAATATTTAAATATATAATATAAGAGGGGTGATAAATAAAATGGAATTTAAAGCCGTAATAAAAAAAGGTGTCCGTGAAAAGGGTGGTGTAAAGATCAGGACTGCTATTGCTTCTACGCTGGCCTTAGACCGAGATTTAGAAGTTTTGGTTCCTGAAGGCGTTCTGTTGGACAATTTCATGGAGAATCCGGTAATGCTCGGCATTCATAATTATTGGGATTTTCCAGTGGGCAAAGTTTTGGATGTAAAGGTTTTTCCAACCGAAGTTGTGTTTGATTTCACGTTTGCTGATACGGAAGATGGTAAGACTCTTGATTACATGTATGATCATGAATTCATGCGGGCCTTTTCTGTTGGGTTCATTCCCAAATCCAGAATCGAAGTTGATGAAAAATCCCCGGATAAGATCGCAGTAAAAACTTTATCCGGAAAAGGCATTGAGGTGGATTTGACTAAGTATGAATCTCGGCCTCGACGCATTGTGGTAGATTGGGAGCTGCTTGAAATTTCACCAGTTCCGGTTCCCTCGAATCCTGAAGCTTTGATTCGATCTAAAATGGCTGAGAAGGGTGTGGTTCCTAGTCCTGTTTTGAGTGGGTTTTATAAATCAACTCAAGAGGGCATTGAAGCCTTGGTTAATGATGCAATAGTTAACATGGGCCAGATCGAAAAAGGGGTCATTCCTTTCATCTCCAATGAAGTTAAGACTGGTGCCTTTGACCCTGAGTTAGAGGTTGACCGGCTGTTAAGTAAGTTTTCTAAAGCAGATTCCTTGAATTGGGAAGATATCGGGTTTGCTTACGCTGCCGTTGATTTGACGGCAACTAAAGTCAAATCGTCTTACAAATACATGCATCACTTCACGAAAGATGGAAAGGTATTTGTTTCAAAAGAAGCGGTTGACGGCCATATCGAGAGTATTAAGGAATTGCTGGAGGCCGACGCTGATTCGGAAATTTTGAAGGGAAGTCTGGACCACCTGAACCGTCATGTTCTAGAGTTTGTAGAGCCGGAAACGTCAGAGGAGGAGGGTTCGGGGGACGATGCCGGACAAGTTGAGACCTCAGAGGCCTTGAGTGCTTTGGACGGAAAGTTGGAGGGTTTAACAACTCTGATGAAAGCTGTTGATGAGTCACTTTCTGTTTTAAGGGTAAGGGTTCAGTATTTGTCGGAAATGGGTGAGAAGGACATTTCCGTTCAAGATTTAGGTTACACTGATGAGGATCTTGGTGGGATTCTTTCAATGCTGAAGAACAGCGGGTAACGTTGAGTGATGCCGAGTGTTGTTTAGGTATATAATACAATTTTTTTATTATTGTGGAGGGGAAAAATTATGGAAATGTTGGAAGAGTTAAAGAAGGGAATACAAGCTGCTCTTGCTGAGTTCAAAGGGCAACGGGATGAAATCAAGATGTTGAAGGATGTTATTGCAGAATTGCAGAAACGGCAGCTTGAAGCTCCCGAATATGAGGGTTTGGTATTACATACCCCGTTCAGGAATGAGGAGAAGGCCGCTGATTTTATGACTTTTTGCCGGGGAGCTTTCCATAGAGATTTAACCGCCAAGGGAATGACTGAGGGGGTTGATGCTGATGGAGGGTATCTTGTTCCCACTGAATTTCAGGCAATGCTACTTCGGATCATCGAAGAGTATGGGATCATTCGGAAGGGTGCAACTTTGATTCCGATGGGAACAAATGAAATGGATATTCCTTCTCTTGTTTCCGGGGTTACGGTTTATTGGATCGGTGAAGAAGCTGCAATAACCGAGTCCAAGCCTGTTCTGGGCAATGTCAATTTTATCGCCAAGAAAATGGCTGCCATGGTTCCGGCCTCCTCTGAGCTGTTGGAAGATAGCTCTTTGGGAATAGCCAACCTTTTAGCGACTCTGTTTGGCGAGGGAATGGCCGAAGAGGAAGACCGTGTGGGATTTGTAGGCGATTCCGGGGGAACAGATCCGTTTGATGGGATTCTGCTTGCTACTGGAACCAATGGGGTGGTGATGGGTGCTGGTGAGACCGGTTTTGGTGATGTCACCGCCGATCATCTCAGCGATATGATAACCGCCTTGAAAGCCGGAGCGCTCAGGGGTGCAAAGTTTTATATGCATCGAACAATTTTTAACGTCATTCGGAAGTTGAAGGACACTGCCGGTGATTATATTTATCAGAATCCTTCAGGACTTCAGCCTGGCACCATATGGGGTTATCCGTATGAATTGACGGATTCCTTACCGGCCCTGACTGACACGGCGGTTTCCACTCCCTTTGTTTGTTTCGGAAATCTGAAATATCTGTATATCGGAGACCGTAAAAAAATCAGTCTGGCTCAGTCTACTCATATCGGGTTCAAGAATGACCAGACCTACTTGAGAGCAATTCAGCGGGAAGCAATGATTGTTGGCCTTCCTGCGGGATTTGCTGTTTTAACTACGGCGGCTGTATAAAACAAGCGGCCTCGTTAGAGAAAGGAAGAAAATAAGGCGAGGGGGATTTGTCTCCCCCGCCTTTTTCTTTAACAATGAAAAGGGGAAGAAATGATTTACAAATGTAAACGAACTTTTACGCAGGCACAGCTTGCAGTAGGGGCAAGTGCCGGAGAATATTTAGAGATGGACCCAAAATTGGCCAAAGTTCTGGGAGTTAATAAGACAGGGGAAAGAAAAAAGTTATTGTTCCCCGTAACGAGGTTGCCCAAGGGTAGGACTGTCCGGGCAATGAATCTCAAACACCTGGCACGTAAGAAACAGTCCGTTGAACCGGTGGAGGAAGAGAAAGTAGTGGCTGGTGCAAGTGTCAAAATTGAAACCGGCAGTGTCATAAAGTAAGAAGGGTAATCATGGCGAATACTACACTAGAGAATTTTATTGAAGCCTCCGTTCAAGATATCTGTAGTTATTTACAGGTCAAAGGGATTGAAGGAAACATCCATGTGACAGACCCTGCTGTTAAGACAGCTGTAAAATTGACTTACTCTTTGATTAAATCTTATTGTAAACGTGATTTCATGTATAAAGAGGAGTTAGAAGAATATTATCCCATTTTCCGGATTACAGGGGAATCTCTTAGACTTGCTCCCGTGGAGTCGATTATTAAAGTTGTGTCCAATGGGGTGGAATTAGCCGCAACTGATTACACTTTAAAAGGCAACACGCTTTCCTTGGGTGCCGATTACAACTTTTTGACAGGTGGGAGTTATCTTGATGAAGATCTTACAAGTGAAGTTACTGTTACTTACACTGGAGGGTTAAAAACGGCCGGTGATGTTGATATTTTAGGATCGGCTTTAATAATTCAAGCAATATCTTTTTATCATAACCGCAGTATTCTGGGCCTTGATTCAGTATCAAGCGATAAGGGCACTTCTAAAAAATCTCCTATTGAAAACGGCCATCTGTCTCAATCTGTTATGGAGTTGTTAGGAGATTTGATTTATTACGGTTGCGCTGAAATATTATAAGAGGTGAAAGCATGCTTGAAGTAACAGTAGATAAATCAAAGGCTTTACAGGATATAAATGAAGTTTTTGATAAACCCACTATATTAAGAGGTCTTACCCGGTGGCAAATGGACATTGATGCCGCAACAGGTATCAACCTTGGTGGGAAGGTATTAAAGCGGCGCACTGGACAATTAGCAAGGAGTATGGGGTGGGCAGATATCAAAACAAGTGATTTTGATATAACTTTAACTTTAACAAGTGATGCTCCACAAGCAAGATTGTTGGAGCACGGAACAGAGGGTTTACCTGGTGGAGTTTTAAAGCCTGTCAATGCAAATCATCTTGCTATCCCTCTTCCTGCTGCAATGACAAAAGCAGGTGTGTTGAGAAAAGGTCCCCGGGAATGGGCAGACACGTTTGTTCAAAAATCAAAAAAGGGTAATCTGATCATTTTCACGATTAAAGGAAAGAAGAAGCTTGTTCCTTTATTCTTGTTAGTTGATGAGGTTAAGATTGAACCAAAAAGATGGTTCAGCACTTCTGTTGACGATGCACTGGACAAACTTAAAGTTCGGATAATTGAAGAAGAAAATAGGGGCTAATTGTAATAGTGGGGGATAATAAAAAGCCTCCTCCCTTCTCAGCTATTGATTGTTTGATGGCTTAAAGTTCTAATACTCGAAGAGGAAATTATGACAGCTAGCATCAATTACGGAGGGGTAAGGGAGGAGGTTATACAAGAGTTAATACAGGGTCGTTTAGTGCCTTATTTTCGCAATGATGAAAACGGTCTGCAAAGAACTTCCGTGACAAGGGGTTTTATCGGTGCCGAAGTGAGTCAGTTCCCCTCTATCTTTGTATTTGAGGGTCGGGAAGGGATTAAAAGGGTGGCTGATAATCTTTACGAAAAAACAGATTTGATAACAATTGAATATTTTGATAAAACAGTTCCACAAGAAATGTGGAAGAGGGGCAATTTAATGGCAGAGCGGATCTTTTCTGCTGTTGAAACAGATAAAGATTTTAGGAGGCTGGTGTCAACCTATGGAGCAACGTCAATGGAAGTAGTCCCGATGACCAGCACCATAGTTGATGTAGTTGTGAATTATGAATTTTTTTACATTAGTAAATATAAATATTTAAGATAAGGGAGGGTTAAAAATGCCATTGGCTTATAACGTGAATAATTTCATGTATGGAAAAGGGAGACTTTTTTTTAAACTTGAAGGTGAAACTGGGTATCTTGATTTGGGGAATGTTCCCAAATTTGAACTTGAGCCGATACTGGAAAAGTTGGAACATTTTTCGAGTCGGTCCGGGATGGACGAAAAAGTTCTTGACTTGGTTAAGCAGAAGAAACTGACGTCTTCTCTTGACCTGGAAGAATACAGTGCAGAAAATTTGAATATTATTTTTTTGGGTGATGGAGTTCAGGCCGGGTCCCAGATCGTCGGGTTTGTTGACGGCGAGACGATTACCCTTATTGATGATCGATTTGTTGAGGTTGAATCCGGAAAATTTAACATGACCTTTCATAAAGTAAAACACGGAACTGTAACCGATGGACCTTTTGTGGCAGGGGAAACGATAACCGGGGGAAGTTCGGCAGCTACTGCACAAGTTGCGTGGGTCGGCACCAACGAGTTAGAATGTGTGAATGTATCCGGAACTTTTGATGTGGATGAAATAATCACCGGTGGGACTTCGACAGCGACAGCAACTGTTACCGGAACCGAAGATCTTGAGGACGGTGTTGTGGTTGATGATGCAGCGACTCCTACTACTCGTTATGTTCTCGGAACTGATTATTCCTTTGATGGCAAGGGTGGACTGATCAGAAAACTGTCCACTGGGAGTATACCGGCTCAAGTTGCAGATGTATCTTGCAATTATCCTGCCAAAACTACTAAATCTGTTAGAGGTTTGACCAACTCGCAGGTTAAGGGGTCAATACTTTTTGTGGGTGATCCGGATCAAGGACCGCAGTTGAGAATTGAAATTTGGTCCGCTTCTATTACGGTGGGTGGTTCTATCGGATTTATTACTACAGAAGTTGCCTCAATTCCGATGACTGTTGAGGTTTTATCCATGTCCGAACTTCATCCTAGTGAACCCTTTTTCAGGTTAACTGAAATTAGTTAAAAGGGAAAGTGGAAAATGAAGAAATTAACGGTGATAGTTGCTTTCTTTCTGTTGACAGGTTGCTCAAGTGTAGTTTTTAATCCGGGAACAGGCGAAGTGACATATAGCCGGGTGGGGAATCAACAGATAAGAGGTTTAAAGGTTATTCGGTTTGCTGATGGAAGAATCGAGTTTGAAATAAAAGATCAGCAGTCAGAAACAAAAGTCATTAAAGCAATAATTAAAGCCATGGAGTTGGTAAGATAGTTTTACCAGAAAGGTAAATAATGCAGATATTTTATAGAGAGGGTTTTAAATATCAATTAGCTAGAGATTTTTTTATTCAACTACCGGCTGAACTGAAAAGGGAAGAGCCGGTGGAATTGCCTTTTATTTATCTTTCCGAGGATGGCCACTTGAGGGTAAAAACAGGCTATGCTTGGGACGGCCCTTCTGGGCTCACAAAAGATACGAAAACATTTATGAGGCCATCTTTGGTTCATGATGTTTTGTATCAGTTGATACGGAACGGATATCTTGAACATACTGCAAGAGCTACCGCCGATGACTTACTTCGGCAGTTGTGCCTCGAAGATGGAATGAGTAAGTTTAGGGCCTGGTATGTTTACAGGGCTGTAAAAAGATTTGCAGGTTTTGCAGCGTCTGCTTCTAATCAAAAGAAAGTTTTAGTCGCTCCGGTTTTTGAGTAGAAAAATAAATTAGTTGAATTAAAACGAAAGGCAGGTTTAGACAGTGGCAAAAATCAATACAAAAATAGGCAATAAGGATGTTGAAATCAGGGAATTGACAGCAAAAGAAATCCGTGTTATTCTCCAGTCTTTTGATGATGAAAAGAAAGAGGGCACCAAAGGAATCATGGAAAAACTTGAGGATATAGTCCCCTTAGTTTCAAATTTGAAAATGCTTGAATTGGAAGATTTTACTCCAAGTGAGTTAGAAGAGATATGGGGGCATGTTCAGAAGGTAAATAGCTCTTTTTTCGGACTGATGGAAAAGGCGGGGGTGCTGGCGAAAATAAAAGCGTCACTCTCAAAGATTTTGATAGAGTCCTTTTCCAGCTTATAGAGTGTGGACATACAGCGGTATTGGATTATGAGTATTCATTCTTCGAAAATGTGGTTGATTTGGCTGTTGGGCAGGCTAAAGAGGCTAAGCGAGAACGAGACAAATTAAAAGGGAAGAAGTAAATGGCTGATGATGTAAAACTTACTATTGGGTTGTCTGCAAAGGGCGTAGCTGATACCATGAAGAAGATCAGTGGTGCTTTTGATAAGACCCTTAACGGCATGGGTAAAGAAGCCGTTGTGGTAGGTAAGAATATCAACAAAGCTTTTAAGAATTTGGATGTAAGATCTTTTAAAGATATTAACCGGGAAGTCAAATTGGTTCAAGCGTCATTAAATCGGTTAAAGGCTTCTGGTAAAGTTTCAATGATGGAACTTGCAAGGGTAACACAAGTTGCAAATGCTCGGATTAAAGCTTTAAAAAATGAGGCGTCAGGAGTAGGGGCGGCTTTTGATTCCATGAAGGGGTCAGCCATCGGCTTGGGGATAGCTTTATACACTGTGAAGCGGGCTGTTGATACGGTTATTGAGTCGTTTTCGGCTTTTGATGATACAATGAGACTGGTTAAAGCGGTATCTCAAGCAACAGAAGAAGAGTATGCAGCTTTAACGGCAACCGCCAGAAAAATGGGAATTTCCACAAGGTATTCACCCTTGCAAGCTGCTGAGGGTTTAAAGTTTTTAGCAATGGCTGGTATGACTGCTCATGAAGCTATTGCTGCATTGCCTGGAGTTCTCCAGTTGGCTACAGTCGGCAATCTAGATTTAGGTGAGGCGGCCGATATAGCAACAAATATTTTAACTGGTTATGGTTTGGAGGTATCAGCATTAACCAGGGTTAATGATATTTTAGTGCATACATTCACCTCCACAAATTCAACACTATCAGAATTGGGAACAGCTTTCTCTTTGGTTGGGCCTATTGCCGCTGCTGTAGAACAAGACTTTGAGGGATTAAACGCCGCAATTGGTATGTTACATAATGCAGGTTTGAAGGGGTCAATGGCTGGCACGGCTCTAAGGGGGGCCTTGGGTGCCTTGCTTAATCCTACAGACATGGAAGCCGCTTTGATGAAATCTTTAGGGGAGCGGCTTGGTCATGTTCTGGAATTGACAGACAAAACTACAGGCAAATTCGTTGGATTTAAAAAAGTTATTGAGCAACTGGAAGATGCAAATATTGGAGGTGCGGAAGCTCTTGCATTGTTCGGTGAGCGTGCCGGGCCTGGTATGGCGGCCTTAATCAGACAAGGTTCAGATGCTCTTGGTGCGTTGACTGATTCATATGGTGAGAATGTTGGAAAAATGGCGAAAATTTCTGAGGATATGGAAGCCGGTATTGGTGGAGCTTTAAGAAATTTGAAATCAGCTATGCAAGGACTTACACAACAATTGGGTGAGGGTTTAGCACCGGCAGTTATGAAACTGGCTGAAGCCTTGACCTGGTTGTCCAGGGGAATCATAGAAGTGGATTCGGTTACAAAATATCTTGTAGCTTCCATAGGGGCAACGGTTGCGGGTATCACATTGTGGAAAGTAGGTCTTGGGGCCATGCTTTCCGGTTTTAAAATGATGATATTGGCCATCAATGCAGCGGCTAAGGCTTCGGCAGCATTGACCTTTGGCCTTACTGTAGGTTTGGTGGGTGCAATTATTTATACCGGTATTCAGGGGATCCGGTTAGCTTACGAAATATCTCTATATACGCAGGCTATGATGTACGCCGCTAAGATGGCAAAGAAAGAAGCGGCGGCGTCAAGAGAGTTTGCCGATTCAAAAAAACAGGAAATTAAAACCCGTTCAGAGATAAGAAATTTAACAAAAGAACAACGGAAAGAATACGAAGTGGCGTTGATTTCTGCGATGAAATTTTGGACCCATACAGAAAACGCTGCAAGGATGGCCGGTAAATCGGTAAAAGAAGCGGAAGGCAAGACAAATGAATATACAGGGGCACTTATAAATTTACGTAAAGGCACTGATGAAGTAGGTGTATCTATAAAAAGTAATTCAGAGAGATATCAAACTTTATTGACTACTGCCAGGGAGACGTATAATGGTTTAACTAAAGCGGTAAAAAAATATGCTCAAGATGTTATTGCATGGGAAGAAAAGATCCACATGGCTCGAATGTCTACTGAAGACAAGCTGAGAGCTTTGAAACAGAAAGGGATGGAAGAGGAGGCGGTTTGGGTAGATAAGAGAACTCAAGCAGAAGAAAAAATGCTGGAAGCTCAGAAGATGATCGGTGAGGCTTCAGCGGCTGAAGATGAAAAAGTAATGAACTTGAGATTAGCATCGGCTCAAAAACTGGTTAAGGGTGCTGAAAGTCTGTTTGCAGATTTGGCGAGAGAGATTAAAACCGGGGCCGGTGATGAGGCTATAATTGCTGTTCCGATTGAAGAGGGCATTAAGGTTGCTCAAGAAGGTATAAAAGAAGTGGGCAAAGTGCAAATTCAGATTTTAGAATTACAGGCTCAAAGCTCTAAGGATGGGTTAAAAACAACGTCTAAACAAGCTGAAGAGATGAAATTGATTGTTGATGACCTTGTCAAAAAAAGAGATTTACAGATCGATATTGAGTTGTTAGAATTTGATCGAGTGAAAGCAAGATTACAGGAAATTAACTCTTTGTCTGAACCAGTAACAAAGACCGTCACTGTAAAAACAGTATCAGAAGGTGGGGGTAACCAATCAGCAGGAGCGATCGGAGCAAGAACAGGTCGTTATTTTCCTGGATATGGTGGTGGGGATCGTATACCAATTATGGGTGAAGCCGGGGAATATATGCTCCGAAAAGAAGCAGTTAGAGCAATCGGTGTTCCAAAATTAGACAAATTAAATGCTTTAAAGTTGGACTCTAACTCTCTTTTGTCTGGTTTAAATAGTAAAATTGGTAGCAGTCCCTTAAGAACAAATTTTGCTACCGGAGGACCATTAGAGGGGGCCAAAGATTATGGCCGTTTAGAGCTGTCTTTTGGGGGTGGTAGCTACCCAATCATGGGTGATATCGACGTTATTGAAAATTTAAAGTCGGCTTTAGTTAAAGAGAGCCTTGTTGGGGACAATTAAAATGGCTGTAACTCTGGAGAGTGTGGTGTTGCCTGATTTAATAATTGAAAATGAGTTTGCCTGGACCGGGGTGAGTGCCGAGGTTGCCAGGACCTTGGCGCAAAACCTTATTATTTGGGAAGAAGAAAAAACGGGCAAACCCTTAGATTTGGTTGGAGATTACTTACACGGTTGGATTACTCGCGAGACATTAAACGAAATATTGGAATTGTCTAAGGTTACGGGAGCGAGCTATGAGCTTCAATATGAAACCGATCTATATGTGGTCCGTTTTCGTCATGAGGATCCTCCTGTAATTGAGGCAAGCCCATTAATTCCTAGGCCTAACCAGGGTGGTACTGATTATTATAGTAATGTTAGACTGAAATTCATGGTTTTAGAATAAAAAATTAAGGGGGTCCAGCAAATGAGTATAAATGTAAGTGATATCAAGTTTAGAAAGAGCGTAATGGTTAATGACGCTTCAAGCAATGGAGGCCGTAAGGGTCAGGTTGAAGTTGTGTCCGGGGTTAGACATAATTTATTCCCCAGGGTTACCAAGTCAGAAAGAATAAACGGAGTTACCCGGTGGCGTAAAGAATTTTGGGCCAATGAAAATGCTGACGACGATATTGGATATGGTATGCTGGTTTATCCAGAATATCCTTCTAATGCTGATGATCGTTTTTATATCGGGGAGGGTTCTCAAATTGACGTTCAGGGTGATCTTGCTGATTATTCCCCTATTCTACTTGGGGTAGGATCTTTGGCGGCTGATATAACCGCCGGGGATGGGACTGTCACTCTTTTGATGGAAAATAATGATTTTCGATTCTTGAATGGTGGGGTTTTACATCTTACCGATAAGTTTAAAACCAGTCAAACTATAGCCATCGGGGTTAGGGTTGGTGATAGTGTGGAATATTCCGGAGGGGAATGGGTAAAGAGAACGGCCAGTGTTGATATAGAATATCCTTATGGGCTGTATGTGGGATCTAATAAGGTTATGACCCTGGAAGCCACCACGAAAGAAGAGTGGCTTGATATTGCCGATAACGCTTATGTGGGGGAAGTCATTGGGGCCGGGGATGACACCACTGCTCCTACTTTATCAACCTTAACCAATATCACTAATGGGATTTGTCGGCAACCAGATTCATTACCGGAAGTTACAGCTGGAGCCCAGATTGTTAGTATTGATAAAGATGGTGTATGTTCCGGGGATTGCAGTGCTGGAGAATTGAATATGGCAACCGGCGCCTGGACCACTCAAATCACCTGGACCTCAGTGGTGGCGACGGGAACAAATGTGACCATCGATTATAAAGAAAATTGCTTTGCTTACACGGGTAATCAGGTCGTTGTCACCCTGGAAAATACAGTTGCAAACAGTTACACCGCCGCTAATAACAACACGTATGGAGCTGGCTGTTTAGACGGTGGTGAGATTACCCCGTCAATGGATAGTTGGGTTGAGACTTCCGCAAGCGGAACCTACGATGAATCGGGCTATCCGGTCCTGATGTTTAATGATGGAACTGAAGAAGATGATTTCACCCTGACACTCACCGGGGGTGGAACTACTTTTTCAGCTGCTGGAACAAATGCAGGAGCGATTGGATCAGGAACAGTCGGTGTGACCTTTTCCCCTATTAATCCTAATACAGGCCAACCTTACTTTACCCTCACCGGGACCGGGTGGGGCGGGACTTGGGCGGACAGTGAAAAAATTGAATTTCATACTGATCCCGCAGCCTTCCCAATTTGGCTGAAAGAGGTTGTCCCGGCACTAACAGCACAAGACCCAGACAATCTATTTGTTCTGGGCTGGTATGCTGAATAAAACAGATCAATTCAAAACCTGATGTGTCAAACTTCTCTTAATTTTAATTATTAATTTAGTCCCTAACTATACTGACAAGGGGCAAATCAATTTAACGCCAATATGAGATTCAAAAATTTTTAAGGTTTCTCGTATTAAAAGATAGTGCAAAGATTTCAAATCAGAATACTAGAATTATTGGTGTGCATACAAAACTAAACGGGACGAATGCTGCAAGGTGATCCGTGCTAATTTTCTGGTATTTTTAGTCAAAATTGAAAGGGTTAAAATGGAAGGCGGTGTCAAAAACGATTTAGGGAAGTTAAGGTTTGATCTTGTTCCACCCCGGGCACTTAAGGAGCTTGTGGCCGTATACACTTATGGAGTTGAGGGTGCCGGTAAAGAGGGGAAGGGCCACCCTTTTAGAAACTGGGAAAAGGGAATGTCCTGGGGTAGAGTTTTCGCCGCTTTGATGAGACATTTATGGAGTTTCTGGGGTGGGGAAAGATATGATAGTGAGTCGGGCCTTCACCACCTTGCACATGCTGCATGGGGTTGTCTTACTCTTTTAGAATATACCAGGCACTTTCCGAGGCTTGATGATCGGTCTAAACTGTGAGAGGTTAAATAAATAAATGGAAGATAACATATTATTTGTGAGGTTGATGTGAGAGATTTTGGATTGTTTGACACCTTTGAGGAAGCTGAAGAATGGTTATTGAGTTTTAAAGGGAATGAGAAATATTTTGAAGTGGGTCAGGTTCTCAATGGTTATATTGGTAAAATAACTCATGAGACTCTGCTCATAAAAAGTGAGGGTGGTTTTGAAGAGGGTGATGTTGAAGAGCGCATTCGTGCGGCGATTGAAATGTTAAAAGATGCAGGTTTAAAAGGATCAAAGGCCAGTTTAAAACGTGCCCTTAAAAAAGTAGGTGAGTAGATGAGTGAAAATGTATTCACAACAGATCCGGCGGCGAAAGGGTATTGGAATTTTGAATATGATGCTTTTCTTATTGATGGCATTAATAGCCAGACCCTTGTCAATACGAATGGAGCTACACAAAGTTTAGTCAGTAAGGTGGGGAACAGGTCCGCTGAATTTGACTCTACCTTTGCTCAATATTTATCGGTTGATGATTCTTCGTTAGTTTCCGGGTTCCCGTTTAAATATGGTGAGGATAACAAGATTGTCACTGTATGTGGGTGGTATAGACCTACTGTTCTTGGTGTGAATGATATTATATTTGGAAAATGGTTTGGCGGTGCTAATAAAAGATCTTTCATGGTTTATACTAATGGGATTGAAATAAGAATTGGAATTGGATACAACGGGGGAGTAGGGACGGAGACTAAAGGTCATGAAAGTGCGCTCACTCTAAATGAATGGTATTTTGTATGTATAGCCTTAAATGGAATTACAAAAGAGTTTAGAATACACATTCTTGATGGAGACCTGGCCCAACTAGGTGATGATGAAAATGGTTTTTTTTCTAATGAGCCATCTATAACTTCTGCTGAATGGTCTATCGGGGGAAACCTCGACGGCGAGTGCTGCGACGGGTTAATTGATGGAGTAGTGATATTTAATCGGTATCTTGACACCGCTGATATGGATACGATTGCTGATGAGATGTATGGCCAGCTATTCGTAGCCGGGGGATGGGAAAAGCAGATAACAGTTGTACCAGACCCCACCCAAATAGATACAGATCTTGACGATTATCCACTTGCAATTCATATTAATGATAGCTGTGGTACTTCTAATTATGACGGCTCCGAGTTTTTCGACAAGTTAAATGCTCCGTGGAATACGATTGCTGAAATATCAGATGATTTAGACGGGTCGGATGGGGATAAGCCTACAGAAGATTTGTGGAATATGTCTGATCCGGATAATATTTATTTTGATGGTGGTAAATTGGAAATGGCGGCCTCCTCTTCCACAGCTACAGGTCCACGGATTGAATCTAAGTATCTTTTAAAAGGTGATTTTGATGTCCAGGTATCTTTTGACTTGTTGACCTATCCTGATACTAATAGTTGGCGTTGTGGTATTTGGGCGCGTTGTGCTCAAGGTAGGCATTATACAGATGCTGCTATTATGGGTTTAATATATTCCGGCGGAAGGCGGTATGAATTTAATAAAGTGTTTAATGGCTCTTGGTCAACTACCGGAAGCTCTGGGAGTTCTGATACTTCTGGTAAGTTACGAATTACGCGAGCGGGAAGCGTGTTAAAGGGATATCGTTGGAGTGGGTCCGCCTGGTCCCAAGTTGGGACTTTTACAGATGCTAATTTTGAAAATACTGATATGGAAATATGGGTGAGGAATGGGCTTTGGGACAATAAGCCTACTACTAAATTTAAGTTTTATGATTTAGTAGTTAATTCAGCGGGTTCTATTGGATGGGTATTAAACAATCATCCGGGATCTGCCCGGCTCGCTCTAGTTGCTAAAATGAATAATATAAAACAGGAATTGTATGGAGAGATAGGTTATTGGAACGGTGACTCTTCAAAGGCGGTAATCCATACCCGTGTCCCAAAAATGTTGGCAATATCAGGCATGAAAATAGATATCTATATAAGACCAACCGGCGAGCGTAATGATTATTATATTGGAAGACGTGGGGAAACCCCGTGTAAACGTGTTTGGAATGACTATTATTTAAGAGTATTCCATTACAGTTGGGTAGTTAACGGAAATAATGAATATGCTACTCAAGAGGTTCTTTTTGACTCATCAAAATATAATATAACCGGGGATTTACATATGAGAAATAATCCCTGGGAAGAATGTGACGAAGGTGAGATGGGTTACTATATTTATCTACAGGATAGCGGTTATGGCGCCATTGCTAATTCTTCCGAACTTGAAATAAAACAAGCTATGTCTGTTGAATGTCTTATGTATACGATGATAGATAATAGTGGCGGTGGAACAGATCTTTATTCGTGGGCGTCGAAAGGTGGACCTGATGGAACAGACCTACCTTCATGGGATTTTAATTCTTATGGTGATGGCGTTGACGGAGTAAAAAACTGGAAATTTGGATTATTGAAACAGACCTCCGATGAAATGATTTATGCTGGGGTAGACGACTTTGATTGGACCTATCACAGTTGGCAAACATACGTAGGAACTTATGACCGGGTAGCCGGAGAGTTAAAAGCTTATAGAGACGGCGTTCAGATGGGATCTACGGTAGAGCATAACGAAGAGATGAGAATTTCAGGTGAACAAATTAGAATTTCCGGCATCTGGTATGATGGGGTTTGGCAAGGAACTGACACCTGGTATTATGCCGATGAATGGCGGCTATCTAAAGTAGCTCATTCTCCTGAATGGGTGAAGGTGGATAACAGTGCATGGAGAGATACGTTAAACAAACTGTCCAACCCGGTAAATTTAAGCATCCAGATGTCTTCTAATGGGTTAGGCTTTGAGTCTGTATTTAATTATCTTATCAAAGTTGCAGATTTAAAATATGTTTCATCTTTAAGGAACCGGGTCAAAGAAATTCAAGCACCAGAAGGACTCATAGCGTCGATGGGCCTTGAATCAATTAAGGCCGTGCCTGTTCCTTTTGGACTCCAGGAAAAGCAAGATATATATTTAAAAATTGGTGCAATGAGGTATATACAGGATATTTCTGCAATTATAACAGATCCGGCAAGGGGGATTGAAACAATCGGCAATCCCTTGGGTATGATGGATGTTCAGGCTTTTTTGATAAAGTTGGGATTGAATGAAATACAAAACTTGCGTATGGGTGGTGGTCTTGAATCAATTCAGACTATTAAGAATCAAATAAGTGAGGGAAAAGCGGCCATCCAAGAATTAAAAAATGTCATATCTGGTGATTCTTACCAGGCTATCCAGGCCATTTTAAATACCCTGGAAGAAACCACCTACATTAATTCATTGCAACAAATCATATTCGGATTTAAAGATCATGAAGCCTACTCTATATCAATACCATGGGAAATTTACCTTGATGGGAAGTCGATTAAAAGAAAGATTAAATCACTGTCGGTGGTGTATGATGAGAATCAAATACACAACACTATTTCGATATCTTCAACCAGTATTGATTTGCAATTTGACGCTGATCCAGAAGATAGAAAAGGGGAGTCAAGAATTGAATTACAGATCGGTAATAGAGTTCTTTACTTTCTGCTGGAAGATCGAAAGGGTGATAAATACTCATTTCAATTATGGGGCCGAAGTCTTTCCGCACTTGATGATTTACCCTACAGCAGTGAAACTGACTTTGTGTTAGATACGGCCACTTTAGCATCTGAAGTAGCTGGTGGGGTTTTGACTGCAAATGCTCTTGATTGGGAGTGTTCCGATTGGGTCATTCCGGACGTTTTCGAAGTAAGAGGAACTCCAATTCAGATCATTAAGAAAATAGCTCAAATAATAGGGGCAGTAGTTAGGTCACAAGATGATGGGTCAATATTGGTTAGGGACCGTTTCCCGGTTCGGCCGGTTGACATAATGGCTGACACTTCACCGGTTGCCTGGTATACTGATATTGAGAATCTTATTGGATTGAATTATCAAGTCATAAAAGGTAAGGGTTTTGATTCAGTCGAGGTCAATGGGGGCAATGATTATTTGATCTTTCCTACTTTAGAAATCGAAGAATCTAACCGGCCACAAGGCGATAGCGTCCATGTTAGGGCCTACTGGGAAACGGTCAGGACTCCAGAAGAGGCGTTGAATTATTATGCTACTCAAGGAAATGTTACTTTTCTGGGGAATTTTGACGAAGAAAAAGAAGAATTTGTGGTTTTTCAATCCGGAAAAGGGTCTACTGCTAAGCCGATTCAATCTATAATATCTATAGAGTGGATTGGTATGACCGGGGGAAGTGTTGGATATGCAGAAAATAATAAAGAATTGATCATCGGCGGGAATGCTTCAAGGATTGCAAAAATAAAATATGTCACAAATTATGACAGGTATTTAGTGGCTGAGCATGATATTGAAAAATTATTGTATGTCCTTGCTATAAGTGGTGGGGAAAATGTAAGTGTGTTAGTTCAGACCGGGGAGGGGGTAAAAGAAGCTCCGTCAATTCAAGATATTAACATAGTCACTGAAAGTGTGGCGGTTATCAGGGGGAAGGCTTATCTAGATAATAGTAAATATGACATTAAAAAATTAAGTATAGTTGCTCCGTATAAAAATGAGGCGGTTGATGGCAAATTAATAAGCTTAGACGATGCCGGTTTAAAAATTTATGGCAATGTTCATTTAGAAAAAGTGACAATCTCTATCCAAGGTTTAAAGGTGCTGAATAATATGGAGGTTAAGCAATGCCTGGTATAAAATCATTATTAGACGTTGATAAAAAAGAAACCCCCGTGATTATTGGAGTAGTGTCTGAAGTGGAGACCGGGGGCCGTTTAAAGATAAAAGTTGGTAATAAAACTTACAGAGCTACAACTGGAATTGAAACTGACATATATTATATAGGTGATAGAGTTATTTTAGCCATTACTGACGACGGTGTTACAGTGGTTGGCAGGGATAAGCTTAAACCAAGAGAAAGAAAAACTGTAATTATTGAAGGGTAAATTCATGAAATCTGAGAAAGCTTTATTGATTGACTTTACAACGCCGGAAGAGGAGCAGGAAGACCGGGGACAAGATTTTTTAAATGCGTCTTTAGTTCTTGACTCTGAAAAAAATGATAACCAATCTGAATTTGTAATTAACACACCTGCTTTTTGTCGGTATTTCAGTGATGTTTATACGCCTTACAATCTGTCAGTTAATTTAGGGGAAGCTGCCAAAGTGGGTGAGGATGTCCCGCTTTTTGTGGAGGAGTTTTTAACTTTTGTGAATACCAAAGAGCAATCTTTAAATTACATGCCTTTTTTACCGGCTCAATATAATTGGGTGGGTCGGGTTTATCCTGAAAGTAATGTTATAATTGAGGGTAGAAATGTAAAACTACCGGAAGAGGCTATTGGATTATTAAAAGTTAGTTACCATACTACATATGATTCAATTCGGGTCGATTCCCCTTCATCCGATAAGGTTCTGTTGGTAGTGAATCAAGATGACATTTACTCAAGTCTGGTAATTCCTTTTGTTGAACCTGGAACCGGTCCAGGAGGTGGGATTGAATACACTGACGTCAATTTATATGTTAAAGATTTTTGCAGTGATTATAAACTTGAGGGTGCTTTGGTGGTTGTGTCTGGACCTGGTTACAATGCAACTAAAACGACAAACAGTGAAGGACGTATTTTATTGGAGCGTTTAATCAAGGGTCAAACTTACACTTTAATAATTACGAGGGCTGGGTATACGCCTTCAGACCAAGATAGTATTAATAATGGGAGTTTTATTGCTTAAGGGGTTGTTATGAGTGTAAAAAATGTGACTGCTTGGATGTGTCCCCTACAGGTTAACGGGATTCAGTATTTTGATCAACCCCCTGAATGTGGGGGAAACACTGAAATTGATGGAGCAGTTACTGTCGGCCTTTTACCGGAGAAATATGGAATCAATCCTTCTTATGTGGCGGCTGGTATAGTTAAAACGCTAGAGATTCCCAGGTGGTGTATGGGTCAACGGGAAGGGGCTTTGCACTGGGAGGTTGACTGGACATGGCAGAGTAATTTTGTTGACGTTCATTTTTCAAATCCTTTGATATGTAATTGGACTATGACAGAGGTTTACACGCAGCACCATGGCCTATTAACAATGGCTTTTCCCGATTCCGGGGATGGGCTTTGTCCAGAAAATAAAGAAGATGCCCTCAGAATTATTGAGCGCATGGAAAAAGACACCAGGGAGCTTATACCTGGCGAGATGTTATATTTAAAATGGAAATACGATGGCCCGGTAGCAGTTCAAGTAGCGAATACTTATTTTTACACTTGCTGTATGACCGGAGGCACTGTTATTTCTGTAATAGGGGAATACGGAAAAGATGACATCAAATATTCTGTTGAAATAGAAGGTGCGGAGTATGAATGTGAATCTTCTGATTTTTTTGAATACAAGGTTGGTGATTGGGTCCAGGTGTTAAAACCCAATGGTTCGGGTTGTAGTGATTGGCAAAGAAATGATCAGTGTGAAGGCAATGAGTTTAAAGGTGGAAAAGCTTTAATTTTCCCTCTGAATGTTGATGGAAAAGGGCCGACAGGATGACGACAATAAATTGGGACACACCTCATGATTTTATCAAAATAGCTGATTCATCTGTTCTCAAGGGTGAAATCGTTGAAGTTGATTACGAAAATGATACCGCCACCGTTGATATAGATGGCATTGGTGAGATAGAAGATATTGAAATATTTTACCATTGCCCGGAAGAGGCAACAACAGAAGGCGGGTCAAAGGCATTCAATGAGGGTGATAAAGTCTTTATTCTTAATACTAAAGTGGGCGGTGGGGTTGCTCCAGGGGCTGACTATTTAAAAATCATTGCTTTTCAGGATGGCTTAAAGCCTTGTGGTAAAAATTTACTTTTCATGTGGGATCCAATTTTTTGTTTTGACCATGAGGGGAACCCTGTAATTTGTGATCATGAAGATTCTTCCCGGCGTATGTATAGTCAATATCATGTCAAGGATTGGTCACTTGATCCTGAATACTGGGACAGTCTTACTTGTGCGATGAATGGATTATGTAATACCGGGCGCAATTCGTCTTCACATGGGGCGTTTAACTGTTTTAACTCCTACTCTAAAACGTATGATGATTATACAGCCATAGCGGTAGAGGTTGAGGAAGCTATGTCTCCCCCTCGTTGGTATTTATCGGTGGATCATTTGGGAAAAAGACTGACGGTTGACGGTCAATCAATGTTCCCCCCGGATGGATTAAGTAACCGGATTACTCACACCGATCATATGGGCAATCAATCTGCTGTCTATAAAGCCTTTGATATCTGGAAAGAGGGAAATGATACCTTTGTCAGTTGTATAGGTGATGTGGAACAAACAATGTATGTGGCGAAAGTTTCAGACCCAGACAGTGAAATTGAGGTTTTACACGTTGATGTAAGGGCGTATTTTGCTACCAGACATCCACCCAATATAATTCCTGAGCATCATTGCCATCTTTTAGGTTGCACTAAAAAGAAGGCTTACTGGGCATATACAAACGTATTTTATGGGACCCTTCAAGGCATCGGTGAATTTTATGAAGTTGATATGTCAACTGAAAGTATCACGCTCACAGAAGAGGCGGCTGTTTTTGCTGCCATCGATGAAAAAACCGGGGAGTTGGATTTTTATCCCTGGACAGAGGTAACTGATCCATCTATTACTGAATGCATAGGGGTTGAGCAGCAATCAATCAATTGTTGGAGGTTGGTTGGGGCTTTGGTTGCTTGTGGTGATGCCTGTCCGGGTTCTTTCTTTGTGGTTGATTCATATGATAGTGGTGTTTGTGGGGAACTTTCTGTAATGGGTTCCAGTGCTTGCGGTCATAGTGTAAGTTGTGAAGATGAAGTGCAAGTTTGGACAAGTTATATTTTATCTTATACACAAGGCGGCTCAAAAACACTACAAACTTTTGGCGGGTCAAAATTAACTGATGGAAATGAGTGGCAATCACGCAAGACTTTTCGGTGGTGGTGTTCTGGAACGTGGATCACTGTTTCAGGGTATCCAATAGATCAAGGCATACATACATATTATAATAATTTTATAGTTGGTCGAGGTGTGTCAAAAGCACACATCGCTCCAGACAAAGTAGGATTCCAAGTTCATGTGAATTTATGGAATGGGAAGGATTTAGATATAACAGAAACAGAAGAGGATTGGGACGAATGGGGTTATGAGGATTCATATAAAGTCAATGGCTTTCCTTTCCAACTTCCCTACGCCTTGTTGAAACATGGTAAGGACGTAGATGGGAACGAGCATATAGATGTAACGGCCACAAGAAGAACGGCTGATGGTAAAGTGGTGGTGGGAAGTTTGAATTTGCCAGCAGGTCCCTTTTTCTTTGAAACTTTGATTAAAGAATAATTCAGAGGTGTGGAATGAATAAAGATAGGACCAGGTCAATTTTGTTTAATTTCTGGACGGAGGGTGTTTTTACAAAAAGCGAAGTTGAACGGGCAACGGGGCGGTTGATAGCCATTAATAGATTGGATGTTTTTAAGTCAATATCTAATTCCTTTGATGGCCGTATTATGGTAGTTTTTATGGGTTCCAATTATGTTATATCAGCGCAAGGGTTTAATCTTCAGAAAGTCATAAGGGTTGAGATTACCTCAGATACTGATATATCAGGCCCTTTGTCGATTAAAGCCTTTGGAGACATTATTCCCCTTGATGGTTTTCCAGGATCTGTAGTTACCCCCTGGTTTGCAGGGTGTTCGGAAAGATCGAAAATATACAGACAGGACAAGAGTCAGTTTACAGGTCAACTGACTGGAGGAGACAAACAGAGTTGGAATAAGAAAACTTTAACCCCATAATTGAAAGGATAGTTAAATGTTTCCAGAATTTCAAGTGAGAAACTATATAGTGTCTAGCAGTTACCCAGAGACAGCAAAGAGTATTAATCCTTCTGTTTTGCAAGAAAGAAATCTTTTTCTGCTCCATACGACTGTTTTAATGCCTTTCTTTTTGAAGTCAGCTATTAAAGATGAAGTTCGGTGCAGGGTGTTGAGTGGACTTAGGTCAAATGAGTTAAACAGATTGGTGGGGGGTGTGATATATTCAGATCATAAGGACGGAAACGCCGTTGATGTCACTGCTGGTGCAGATATGTGGAATTTTAGATTATTCAGTTTTCTCAATAAACATCCTTTTATATATGGTCAATTGATTGCTTATTTAAGGAAAGACTCAAGTATTCGATTTATACACGTATCATTGCCTACTAACAGGCATTATAAAGATACAAGGTTAAAGTTTTTCAATAGTGAGAGGTCGGAACCATTCAAGTGCATGTCACAAATTCGTTTTTAAAAAGGGGGGAATAACCAGTGGACTTAAACGGGGGACCAGACAGGGAGGTAATTACAGTGAAACAGATTGGGGCTTTGATTGCTTTTTTGGGTTTGTTGCTTGCTGTTCTAATTCCTTTGGGGAATGCTCTCAGTAATAAAGCGACAAAGGCAGATTTATTGAAAATGGAAACCCGGATATCATCGCAAGTCATAACCAAAGAAACCGTTTCCCATGTTAATGCCAAGAATTTAAAACAGACCATTAATTTAATCCAGGCCAACTTGAAAAAAGATATATTTGATTTGAGGTGTGAATTCAAGACCGGCTTAAATCGGGTTAAAGAAGATTTTACTTTTCAGCTGAACAAAAACCAAGAAGACATACGTCGGGAAATGGAGATATCAAAAATTACTATGAAAGAGGATGTCACAGAATTGAAAGAGGATATCCGGGACATAAAAACTTTAAACCGTGAAGTGTTTGATATCTTGACTAGGATTCAAGTGCAAATTGAAAAACTGAAAAAATGAAAGGAACATCTTATGTTGAAAATACAGAATGAAGTTATTGATGTATTGGCAAATTCACGTATTGAGGGCAATAAATTATATTTGCCCTCAGGACAACTTGATAGAAAATTATATGTTGCTGTCAATAAAGTTTTGGTTGCAATAAAAGGAAAATGGGATAGAAAGAGCAAAGCCCACATTTTTAAAACCTCGCCTGTTGATGTTGTTGAAGCTATGCTTTTGTCGGGGGAATACACGGATCAAAAAAAGAAATTTAATTTTTTTGAAACACCATCTGAATTAGCAACAAAACTGGTTGAGATGGCAGGTATAAAAGAAGGGGAAACTGTGCTAGAGCCTTCTGCGGGCAAAGGAAGAATTGCAAAATTAATAAATGGGTGTCATTGTATTGAGTTAAATCAAGAAAACAGAGATTTTTTAATCAAGGGTGGTTTTACTGTTGTCGGTGAGAATTTTATGGATTTTGATAATAAACAGTATGATGTGATTGTTGCAAATCCTCCATTTACAAAACAACAGGATATTGATCATATTAACAAAATGATGGATTTGGCGAGGAGGAGGGTTGTTTCTGTGGCGTCTGCTTCTGTTTTATTTCGCACGAATAAAAAAACTATAATTTTTAGGGATCGGGTTTATTCTTTTGGGGGCACAATAAAAATGTTACCAGAAAAAACGTTTTCTAAAAGTGGCACGAATGTTCAAACATGTATTGTATGTGTTGATGTAAATTAAAAAATTAAATGAAAGGAATGTAAACAATGGAAACAACAATTATTCCTAGAGTATTGAATGACGGAAAGTGGAAGACCGGCTTTCAAGTCCCAAATGATACAGATGTTGATCAAGTGGTTAATATGATTTTTAGGAAGGGTTCAGTAAAAAAATATAAAGAGTTAAAGATTGAGCCCTATTCAAGCAAGTCTTTTTTCTTCGAAGAAAAAGGAGCCTGGATTGCAGAAATACAGCACAACAGAGGAGTTTACCCGGACGGCATTTTATTTGATACCAAGACCGGTGCATTTCAATTCATACCAGGTAAAAAAAAACTTTAACCGGGCTGTATAGGGAAAATAGAAGGGCTTACTGGTTGCAGACGGAAACCGCCGCTTGGGTTTTTTCTCCCCATGATCCGTATAATGAAATTGATTTTTTACATCGGAAAGCGTTTGAAGATGTTTTATGGTCAGTGGCAATTGATTACCCTGCAATGCCTGGAGAAGAGTCAGCTCTCTGGTTGGGATGTTTTTCTAAAAGGTTTATACAAGACCTGTCAACACATAAGCATCCTGAACATTCTCACCGGGATGGCAGGACTGTGGATTTTGGTTCCGATCTCAATGTTGGCTCCAACAATACAGGGTATCGGGGTGGTAAAGTTCCATGTAAGACTTATATGGACTATTCAGACAATCGGATGATTCCAGGAGCGGGATCGTTTAAAGTTGAAAAGAATGTTTATTTATGGTATCTATTAACCTTAAGATTTCCTGCTGTAAAAATGCGGTTGGATTTTAGAATTTATGACGAAGTAAAACGACTGGGTGGTTTCAATGGTAGATACGAAATATTAAAGAAAGCGATACACCGGGACACCGTTAAGAAATATAACCATGATACTCATATTCATGCTGATTTAGGCCATGAGGTTAGTGATCATATTGGAGATAAAAAGGTAATAAAATGAGAGAGAAACTTTTTAACGTGACAATAAAAGATTGCAAAGTTGATGTTTTTCGGTCGGGTGGTAAGGGTGGCCAGCATCAAAATAAGACATCGTCGGGGGTCAGGATCACCCACTTTGATTCGGGGGCCATAGGTAAAAGCACCGACACACGGAGTCAGCACCAAAACAAGCGTATAGCGTTTAAACGTATGTCTGAAACTAAGGCATTTAAATCTTGGTGTAAGATCGAGGCTTCTCGGGTAATTGAACTAATGGGTGATTTAAAAGGGGTTAATCATGGAAATTACGGAGAATTTAAGGAAACAATACAAGTTAAAGAAGGTGCTAAAAGTCTTAATTGAAGAGGATATTTTGGAACCAAGTCAAGAAACTAAAATAAATCAAAAAATAAATTTTTACCAGGGGGGTGGTAGTGGTGCTCCTCAGGGGGGGTGGTGCTCCTCAGGGGATGGGTCTTAAATAAAAGGGGGTGGGAAATGAGTTGGTTATTTATAAATGAAGATGATGGGGGGACCTACGCTGAAGAAGGGTCACCAGACCCTCAGCAGATTGTGTCCGTTGAAGAATTACAAGCAAAAATTGATGATCTACAGACTAAAATCGATTCGATTGTGGCAGTAGTGCCTCCTATAGGTGCCGGTGAGGATTTGTCTACGTTGATTGATGATGTAAATATAGCTTTAGGGTTTTATCTAGCTGAATTTGAAATGGAACAATTAGAATTTATTAACTTAAAAACGATGTTGGAGGCTTTATAAGATGGCCATATGGTGCGTGTCTTGGCTAAATGGAACAACCGGAGGAGCTGGAACACCTGCCGATCCAATGAAGTCTATATCGGAAGTGATTAGTGCTTCTCCGGGGGATGAGATACGGGTGGAGGCGAACCCCCCGGATGTGGTTCTATCAGGAATATTGACTTTTACAGACGGCAATACAAAAATTCCCACGAGTGTAGACTTAACCGCTGAAGTATTCCCTGGTGATTTTGTAAAATCTACAAGTGTTGGAAATTCAGGATACTGGGCAGTCACCTCCGTGACTGCTACAGAATTGGGTTTAGATAGACGTTATTCAGGTCCAAACGATATAGCGGCTGGTGTAAAATTAGTTCCTACTGATACTGGAAATGCGTCATCATCATCGGAAAAAGTCCAGCAAGTCATTAATGAGGGAGCATCTGGTTCACCGCTTATAATATCCGGGGGATGGAATCCTGCCTTTGATATTAAAACAGGGACCACTTATTTTAGACAGGGTGTCATTCCTTATACATCTGTAAAAAATGGTTATGGATTATATATATACAATAGGAAGTATATAGAATTATCTGATATTCATTTTTTACGATATTACTATGGTTTAAGTTCAAGTTATTCGGATTATTTTGTATCAACGGGCCGTTTAGAATGTTTGGCCTGTCAATATGGAATATATGTGAGTACAATCAAAAATTGTGAATTCGGGGGTATAATTTGTAATGCTAATTATAACTATGGATTTTATTGCTATAACACCACCAATATTAATATTGATAGTTTAGTTGTTTGTAGTAATGGTGGTTACGCATCTTATATTTATAGCTCTTTAGATGTTGTTATAGGGGCTTATACTGCCAGACGGAATTATTCGAGAGGGTTGCGCAGTTATTATATGTTCGCTTGTACTTTCGAGAACCTTTTGATTGAAGAAAACGGGAGCTATGGCGTTGAGTTATACCGGTCTAATAACAATATATTCGCAACTATCGAAACAAATCATAATATGACTTATGGAATACGATTTTACTATGCTTATAATAATACGATTACCCGGGCCACTGTCCAGAATGAAAGCACCGGTATACATACCAACTATGGGTTTGATAACAAAGTATTTCATCTCACTACGTCAGCTAACGGTAATGATATCAGTGCATTAAATATTCAAGGGATGATCCCGGGTTTTACCGTAATACATTATAATGCTCCTGATGTGGATAAGTACATTTTTAACACCTTATACGGCAATGTAGAAAGAATACAGGGATCGGAGACTTTAGACGGCGACGGGTTTAGATTTTGCCCTTTGAGTGTCACTGATTATATATATCATATTTGGACTATTGCCGCCGCTGCTGGTGCTAATACGGACTTGAGTATTTATTTAAAAAAGACAGCTGTGTTTTCCGGGGAATGCTCGGGAGCGGCTTTTTATATGGGGGTTCGGATTACTGATTGGGTTGAATTTAATTTGACTGAAGATTATGAAAAATATACTGTAAGCGTATCAGGTAGCCTTATTACGGATAATTATCCAATTGAGTTAGTTGTCCGAACAACAGGATTGACCAGTGAGTATGTTTACGCAGACGGGTTTCCAGAGTATAATATTGATGATGTTTATGCTTTATTATCCTCTTTTAAAAATACTGTTGAGAGTAAATTACCCGATAATTACATCATGGGGAGCAGCGACAAAAGAGACAAAGATTCCACCTTGATTGACCTGGAAAGGGCCGTTGGTGTTTGGGCTCTTCCCGAAGGCTGTAATGCTACGAATTGGATCGATGAGGAAAACGTAATTGATGGGAGTTTAGACACATATAGTTATATTGATGTATTGGCGTATAATTGGAGTGATTGGGCCGGTTTCACTGTTCCGGAAATAGAATCAAAATTGATTAGATTTTATGCGTCTACTGATCATCCAGAAGATTTTGACCAGGTGAATATTGAAGCTTACTATGGGGATGTTTGGCATCCAGTGTATAACGGGGCTTGGGGTAAAAATGAAGATTGGTTCACGGTTGAGTCTTCTGAATTAAAAATTTATGAACAGATCAGGATCCAATTTTATAACAATGACCCTCACACCAGGGAAATAAAATTGCATGAAATCAAAGCAAGAGAAAAATCTTATGCTTTGCATGAGGTGAGGCAAAATGCTTTGGCTATTAAAGAACGCACGGACAATTTACCGGACACACCAGCAAGTCAAGTGGATGTCGCTGCAATTTTATTAGCAACTCAAAGATTGTTGGGGCTGTCTCAAGAAAATGTTTATATTGACCAGCCTGTTTATGATGGGGACTCCAATTTGACCTCGGCCAGGCTCCGAACTTATACAGATAAAGTAAGTGTCGGGACTGATAACGACGTTCTAGAAACATACCAGATCCAGGCTGATGGAAACGGGCCTGGTAAATTTACTTTTTGGAAGCAGGTCCAGGTATAAGGGGAATCATGGTATCAATAAGCATAACCACAAGAGGTAAGTTTGGGGGTGGGTCCATTGGGATTTCAACCCGTGGCAAGTTTATTGCTGCGATGAGTAAAAAGATCTACAGAAGAGTTTATTTTTTGGCGGGTAAAATTCACAAACGTATTTTTAAATCTGGCTACATAAAAAGATAGGAATTATTATGCTATTGAAAAAACAAGGAAAGCTGTTAAAAAGAATAGTAAAAACAGGTTTTTTGAGATCCTCTACTTCAAAAGAGGGGGTCTTGTTAAAGAGTGTATCCAAGGCGGGGGGTTTGGGCGTTAAAATTTCTCGAACATCTTTATTGAATTTAACTGAGAGGGTTGAATGATGGCTGATAATCAAGAGGTTGACGGGTTTGTTGGTGATGAAGGGACGGAAATCTTAATTGATGCCGGGGAGAATTTAACCACGCAGACGGTGCTTAAGATGAAATATCGAAAGCACGATGGATCCACGGGAGAAGTTGACGCTACAGTTTTTGAAAATAGATATGCCAAATATTTGACTGAGGCAGGGTTTTTTAATACCAAGGGAATTTATAAAGCTCAAATTTATGTTGAGATGCCGAACTGGAAAGGCCATGGAGATTTCGTATATCTAAATATAGAAGAACCGATTTCCGTTGTTTAAAGTAGAAAGTAGAAAGTAGAAAGTAGAAAGTAGAAAGTAGAAAGTAGAAAGTAGAAAGTAGAAAGTAGAAAGTAGAAAGTAGAAAGTAGAAAGTAGAAAGTAGAAAGGGGAGCCGTGAGAACATTTGTCTTGGTTGACTATGCGTGGTTGCAGTATAGAAGTTTCTTTGCTTTTAAAAATCTCTGTTACAAAGGCACACCAACTGGGGCCATGTATGGGGCATTAGATTTTTTGACAAGGGTTGCTATTATTCCAGATGTAAGGGTTATTTTATGTATGGATTCCCGGAAATTGTGGAGGAAGAGCTTTTATTCTCTGTATAAAGCAAATAGAACCGGATCAAATGAAGGAGGTGTTCACCCCAGAGATTTAGAAGAAAAGATTTTGCAGGCTGCTTCGTTGTTAGATTATGTTCAGGCCGTGGAGTGGGACTTAAACGAAGCTGATGATATCATGGCAAGATTATTTTTTATGCTCCGGGGGAAGGGTGATGTGGTTATTTATTCAGGGGATAGTGATATTTTACAGCTATGTCAATTCGGAGCTAAGGTGGCAAATCAATTTTCTCAACAAGGTGGTTTTACGTATTGGGGTAATGAGTATCTTAATGAAAAGTTTGGGATTAATTCAGAGCTTTTGCCTTATTGGAAAGCATTAAAAGGCGATAGATCAGACAATGTTCCTAATGTCACATCAATGGTGCCTAAGACAGTAGTTAAAAGGTTTGCTTTAAAGTGGCGGGAGCTTAACAGTTATAATCAAGCCTTACAATATGTCAATCATTCTTCACTCAAAAAGTTTGTTTTGGGTGAGAAGCAGGCTTTAATAAATTATAAAATAGTAGACTTGACTTTCCACCAGTTTGACAATAACAAAGGCAGTAAGCCAAAAAAGAAGCAGCTTTTTCCTAGTGTCGGGGTGGCTAAAGAATATGGAATGGTCCAGTTTCTGAAAGATCAAAATGAAATTAACAGGCGTTAAGTTAAGTAAACAGCAAATTGAAGCTTTAGTTTTTATCAGATCTAGATCTTGTGGTTTAATAAATTATGGAACCGGGGTGGGAAAGTCATTAATTGCCATCGGGTCAGTAATCATCAAATTCAAGCTGCTGGAAATAGATAAGGCTGTGATCGTTGGAACCAGGGTTTCAATAATGGAAATCAACAATGATTGGCTTAAGTTTACTGATTATAAACCAGAAGTAGCTAAGAACTCTGACAGTCTTGAACCTTTTATGAGTGGTAAAGGGAAGGTTCTTCTTTGCACTTATGGTGATATGAAAAAGGCCGTTGAGTCAAAGAGTTTTTGCATAGCCATGAAAGATCAACGGGCCATGGTGGTAGCTGATGAAGTTCACAAGTTAAAAAATCCTCTTTCTGGGCTGTCACAAAAGTTCGCCACTGTCCGTAAAATATCTACTTTATTCTTCGGGTTTTCTGCTACAAATATTGGATCAAAGTTAGAGGACTTATACTATATCACCTCGTATATTAGTCCCGGGTGTTTGGGGACTTTGTATAGTTTCCGGGAAAATTATATGGTCAGGCGGCTGAAGTCCTTTTATAAAAGGGGCGCGTTTGGTAAACTGAGAAAAATGAAGGTTTGGGTTACAGATTCGTATCAAAATTTAGATCAGTTATATGATCAGCTTAAAGGGGTTATGATTTCTTATTTTCCACAAAGGGAAATTGATTATCAGGTGTTAGAGGGTGAGTTAACCAATGAAAAAGAATATAGTATTGCAGCAGATGGCTATGCAAATTCAACAAGTCAAAAGGATTTTCTTGCTCGTAGGTTTGATCTTCAAAAAGTAGTTAATCAAGACCCAAGCAAATTGGCTTTGTTAAAGAAGTCATTAAGTGAGAACAGGGCCACGGGTTCAATGGTTTATTGCTCTTACTATGATTCAATTGATTTGGTTTCTCAGAATATACCCCCTGGACTGGAAGTGATTAAAATCACTGGTAAAATGAAAAATGAGGATATTGAGGCGGCAAAAAATAAGTTTAATTCAGACCCTAAAGGGAAAGTGTTGATCGTTTCCCCAATTGCAGGGGCGTCGATGAATTTGCATTCTACGAACCATTTAATTTTCTTTGATATTATGGCCACTCCTGGTAACTTTGTCCAGGTTATTGGTCGGGTAGTTCGGAGCTATTCAAGTTATACAAAGTTTCGTATAACATTTATATGTTTGAAAGGGACTATTGATGAATATAAAATGATTTACCTTCGTAATCATAGAGAGTTATTCCAATCAACGTTGAAAAATGAGGTCATTCCCCCGTCAGAATTTGAGCAATATAGTGGGTTTTTATTGGAGCAGGTAAGAAAGGAAATGATGTGGAGAACTCAACCAGGGTTTCGCAAGAACAGAGAATGAGATTTTTAAAAGCTTATTTTGGTCGGTTTTATGTCCAGGTGAAAAAGGAAAAGAGGGAGCAAATCAAAAAAGAAATTGAAGAGTTGGATTCTTTTTTTTTATACAAGCTTGCTCCCTCCTCAGAGTTGACGAAGTTCGGGGCGGTGGCATTATCCTTGTGGGGTAAAAGCTACCACAAAATATTATCTTATGAATTATTGACGATGTATCTAGATGAAGGTGTTTGTTTTTATGAGCATCCTACCGATTTTTTAATTATCTTACATTTAAAAGACACTCCACCAAATAAATTTTTGCCACATTTAATCCAATATACTGCTACGCATAGAATGGAGCAAGGCAAAAGGACCTTGGTCCTGTCTGAAGTGAAAATACCTGGTGTTTCGGCTGTCAGAAAGGAAAAGGAAGGGGTGCTTGAATGTCCGAATACAGAAGTCTTTTAGAGTTATCATCCGTGGTGGTTACAAATCTTAATAAAATTGAAGATCTTACATATTGCAAGACTCTTTTGGAGGCTGTAGAAGGGTCTTCAATTGAGTATTTGACTGAGCTGCTCACTTTTGCTGATCAGTTCGCACAAGATAACAAAAAATTTCCGGATAAGGTTTTACTAGATTCATATTTTCCGGGGGTGGTGGGTGAACCGACTTTTGAATATTCAAAAGATGTGGCCACTCATCTATTAGTAGAAGTGAGAAAAAGTTCAATTGTTGAAAGATGTCAAATTGAATTATCCCTTGGGCGGGTAGATAATGCTAGAGAAATTATCTTAAAAGAGGGCGTTGTTGATAGTCCTTATGTCAAGGTCAGTGCATTAGATGCAGTTGCGGATTTAAAAAAGTTGAATGACAGGCCTTCCGGTATTATGATGGGGTGCCCTGAAATTGATGAAGTTGCTAAGGGTTTTACATATGGGACTTTGACTGTAATTGCAGCACCTCCGGCAAGTTTCAAATGTGTAGTTGATCACACCAGGGTCAACACATCTATGGGTTATAGAAGGATAAAAGATTTACCTATGTTACCGATTGGAGTAGATAAGTTTGTCCCCTTTAAAGTTAAGGTTAGAGGGGGTGCTTATTCCAGCCATCTTTATTATGGTGGGGAACAGCCTATAATCGGTATCAGGTCATCAAGGATGGAGTTAGAAGGGACTCCCATTCACCGGGTAAGAATTGCCTCATCTAAATGGATACAGTGGAAAGCATTAAAAGATATAAAGATTGGTGATTGGGTGGCTTTAGACAGGTCTGAACAAATTATGTTTAATAATCCTACATATAGAACGATGGCCACTGTAGGCTTATCAGAAGAAGGGTTTGGTCATTTAATAGGTAAATATCTAGGTGGTTCGGGGGCTTGCTGCCGTTGGTTGATTAGTAAAAACGATGTTAAGACCCTTCAATTATATCAAGAAAACACAAGAAGGGTTCCTGAATGGGCCTTTAGATCAAATAGAGAATTTTTAGTCGGTTTGCTTTCTGGTTTATGGGAAGCAACCGGCAGCGTAAGAAAAGGAACCTTGAACCTTATGCATCAAAAAAGGGGTCTATGTCAGGATATCAGGGACATATCTCAATTGTTCGGCCTACATCCGAGAATTGAAGAAGGCAGTCGTGAGGTGTTTGATAAAACGTATTCTTTTTATTCTGTTATTTATTCAGAATTAGAAAGTCATTCATTCCCCATTATGTCCAGTGTCAGGGAACAATTTAAGGATATTTTACCTGAACGTTTACAAATTCCTGTTGAAGCATTAGAATTTACTTTTTCACCAGTAGAGGAGATCTGGCATAGTCGGGGTGAAGTGTATGATTTAACTGTTCCAGGAACAGAGGAGTTTATGGCCGGGGGACTGGTTAACCACAATACAACGGCTGCAATTTCTCTAGCTTATAATGCCTCAGTTAAAAATAAATTTAAGACTGTATTTTTAACTCTTGAAATTATGAAAATACACTGGTGGGCGTCTTTATTGTCTCGACATTCGGCTGAAATTGGAGAAGGGGACTTATCAGCACAAGATTTAAAAAAGGGTTTATTGGAAGAAGACAAGTTCAAATCTTTAGACAAAGTCAGTGAATCTTTGCATGAAGAAACAAAAAAATCTTTATCAGTGTTGCAGGGCGATGATTTTATAGATTTTTCGTTAACATCTATGAATCGGATGTGGGAAAAAATGAAGGAAGATATGGGGGGTTTGGATATGATTATTGTTGATTATATTCAGCTCTTTAAATTTTATAAATTAAAAGGATATACAGAAACAGAGTTTGTGAATTATATCATCCGGTATTTTTCCAATCTGAGCGTTAGAGAAGGGATTATTGTTGTTATTCTTTCTCAGGTTAACAGAACAGGGATTAATCAGATGGAGCGGCATAACAGGGCCAATTTAACCGTGCTTGCTGAATTTAATGAGTTAGAAAGATCTTCAACCCTGGTGATTTTATTGCATGGGACTGAAGCCTTGACTCTTGCAAGTCAGGTCAATGTTTCTATGCCCAAAAATAGGTTAGGACCGCACTTTGAAGAGTTCATTCCGACGTATGTAGATCCAGACCATTTTGTATTCGGATCCTCAGATTTAAAGGGCATCATTAATGAAGGTGTATTAGAGGATATAGATTTGGGTGATACTGATGACTTCTTCTAGAGATACGATTTATAAAGAGGCTCTTAAAATAATATCTAGTGACATTAATGCTCTATTTTTTGTGGTTTCCAGGGCAATTGACATTGAAGTGTTTACTGGTAAAGGTAAAAAAGTGCCATGCCCATTTCACCGGGATACTGTCCCTTCAGCTATTTATTTTGATGATCCGGAATTTCAAAAATTACATTGTTTTGGATGTAGAAAACAGTATACATCTTATCATTATATCAAGCAGATAATGGAAAAAAAACCGCTCAATATTTTAATTCAGTATGTCAAAAAAGATAAGATAATTGAAGCAGTGGGAGCGTATAAGTCAAGAGAGATCGGAGACGGCAAAGAAAGAGATTATGTCAGCTTGTTGAAAGAAGGGAAAAGTTTAAATGAGGTGTTGAGGGAGATTCATAAGCTATGAGCCGTGGTTATTCAAATTATTTTAAACCGGTTGGAGAGGACCTTAAATTTCAAAGTTCTTTTCGTCATAGTGTGGTTACGTCTGTTGATGGCCTAGAGGCCTATTTAACCGGGACAACTCGTATTGGTTTAGATACAGAGACCACGGGTCTTGACTTTATTAATGATTCTATTGTAGGCTTCTCCGTGTCTAAAACATCTTTGGACGGTATTTATATTCCTGTTCGTCATTCAGTTGGTAAAAATGCACCTTTAGATGTTTTGAATGCCTTGATTGAATGGATGACAAAGAATCTATCAATTTTTTATAACTCGTTTTTTGACCTTCAGATGCTAAAGCAAGATTCATTCTTGGATGATCCAGACGTTGAGTCATTCAAGACCTTTGAGGTTCAAGCATTAACATTCAATGCCGACACTGCATCTATAATACGAGATCTAAAGGGCAATGCAAAGCATTATCTGGGCCGTGATTGTCCTACATTTGAAGAGGTAACAGGCACTAAAGGATCTTTTGCTAATCTTGACCCCATTGCCGGGGCGTATTACGCTGCTTGTGACTCTTCGAACACGTTAGGTCTGTTTGAAGTCTTGTTTCCGAGAATGGTTAAAGAGTGCAAGTTCATTATCAAGCTTGATAATGCTCTCAGTAAGGCCATGGCATATTATAACACTCAAGAGCAGTATATTGATTCCAAAGTGATTAAACAGGTCGATGCTCAGTTAGAGGAGGAGGCTAAAGCTTTAAAGTTGGATATTTTTAGGAAGGTTGGATATCCATTTAACATCAATTCAAATCGTCAACTCTCTCAAGCTTTACTTTCTATTGGTGTAGACACCGGACAAAGAACCAAGTTAGGGGATATGGTTTTATCAGCTCAAGAACTTGGGAAACTGGATCACCCGGTTGTTGATATGGTGATCAGGGCTTCTTCAATTTCAACGTTAAAATCAGCTTATTCCAAAAAGTTCATGGATTCAACCAGGGGCCGCTTTTCTTATAATATGTTCCTTGTTCCCACGGGTCGCCTTGCTTCTGGAAACAAGAAAAATCCATACTACATGAAGATGAATTTTCAAAATATACCAAAACCAGCACCAGCATTTTATCATGCTGTCCCTTCTAATTCATCAACTGCAATACTGGGGTGGGAGTTTAAGCTCATTGACCCGTCAATAACCCCCAATTTTTCAAAAGATTATATTGTTGAGGGTTATACGCCTGATTCAAATTTACGTCAGGGCATAACGGTTGAAGATCCTACTACCTGGTACTATCTTGCAGTCGATTACTCACAAGAAGAATTAATGTTTGCCGGTTTCCTGGCGGGTGAAAAGGTTCTAACTCAAGCATTTGAAAATGGGGAAGATGTCCATTACTCCACGGCCATTAATATGTATGGAAAAGAAAATTATACAAAGGAAAAAAGAAAGCTTGCAAAGATGGCCAATTTTGAATTGTTGTACGGTGGTTCAAAATATACCTTATTCAACACTTCGGGATTGTCTCTTGAGGTCTGTGAAAGTTTATATCGTGTTTATTGGAATACCCTCCGCATTTTGGCTAATTGGAAACGACGTCATATTTCTCTTGCTTATAAAAACGACGGTGTGGTTTATTCTCATTACGGCAGACCACGTCGGTTAAAGCATTGGTTATCCTCTACTGAACATCGAGAAAAAAAGTTTGGTGAACGTTCCGTTTCATCTCAAGAAATTCAGGGATCTTGTGGGGACGTTATGAGAATTGTAATGGTTAAATTATATAAAGAGATATTTAAAGCAAGGCCGGACCATATAAGGTTTGTTGGAACAATTCATGATGAAATTGATTTTGCTGTTAGAAAAGATCGTTTTAATGAGTCAGTCAATCATATTTTAAAAATAATGAGTCATACACCGCCTGGTTTTCCACAATCCTTGTTAGCTGAAATAGAGGTTGGTACTTCGTATGGTATGGTTTGGCCTTTTGAAAGAGAGGGTGAGACCTGGAAGCCGACACGTGCAAAATAATCTTAACTAAACATATTTTGGAGGTATTCATAATGATATTTGGTCTGGACACTGAGACAAATAAAAATTATAATCAAAAGGGCTCCACAAGGTGCATTCAAGTTTATTCACCGGTTAAAAATCATGTAGTGGTTTATCATCGAACGGATGAAATGACAGAGAGTTCTAATATTTGGAATATAGCCATCTGGACACCTGATGAAAAAGTTATCCGGTTGGAGTCAGTAGAATCTACTGACAAAATCATGGCCTTTCTGTCCAGTCATTCGTTTATCACTCATTCAGGAGGGTTTGAAAGTTGGGTTCTTTATAGAGATTTTAACGTTAAATTGAAATTAGCTGGTGATTCTTATCTGGCCGGTATAATTGCACCCACTCCACCCAACCAGTTAAATAATCTTGATGCTCTGGGTAAAGTTTTTATTGGTCCAGAGTATAATAAATTTGCTACAGGCAGTTGGGAGGACTACGATTGGTCAAAATCTTTACCTGATGATGCTATTAGATATGCTGCCCGTGACGCTTGGGGCTGTTATCTTATTGAGGCGGCTTTGAAAATTCAATATATAAAATATTTAATTCCCGCATATGATCTTGAATTGGAGCTAACGCCAATTATTGGCAGAATGAAAGCACTGGGATTGCGAGTAGAAAAAAAGCTTTTTCCGGGTAGGGTTAAGCTTTTACAGGATCAATATAAACAGGCCCTTGCTTCTTTTCATATTTTTGCTGGTCAGAAAATTAATCCCAACTCACATAAAGAGGTAGCAGCCTGGTTGTTTGGATACTTAGGAATAGAACCAGAGGTGTTAACCAAAACCGGAAAGCCTTCTGTATCCAAAGACACTCTTCAAAATATCTCACATCCAGCCATTTTTGAACTTTTCAAGATTCGTGAAATTGGGGAGGTTTTAAAAGGTGTTAAAAACCTTTTAGATAGTGATCACGAAGAGGATTCTGATTTTTTGATTTTTCATCCAGATTATTCTACAGTTTCTTGGAATCAAGATTCCATGATCAAGACAAAAAGTCCGGCGGCGGCCTCTTGGCCTTTGAAATTTCGAGAAATTGTTAAACCTTCCACTGGTAAACAGTTTTATTGTTTTGACATTAAGGCTCTTGACTGGGCGGTTTTAGTCTTTTATGCTCAAGAAAAAGAATTGATTAAACAATATTTATCAGGGGTGGACGTTTGCCAGGCTTTTGCTGGTGAATTGAGCATGACTGGAGGAGAAGAGAAGGCTGTTGTGTCAGGTATTCTTAATGGTTTCGGGGAGGTCACTGTTGCTCAGAAGTCAGGGGCTTCTATATTCAAGTCGGCGGCTCTTGTTAAGTTCTATTTAGAGAAATTTCCAGGGATAAAGGCTTTACAGGACATGATCATTTCCCATTTACAGATGACAGGTTTTGCTTTATCGCCGTTGGGCAGAAAAAAGGTGGTTAGTCCATATGGTAAGAAGGGAAAAACAAGACCGGCTGATGAAAGAACGGCATTAAATTATTATGGACAAACTGGTGGAGCCGACTACTTGAAAAAAATAATAATTCGTTTAGAAAGTTCCTTGCCTTCTGATTGTGAATTGTGTTTTACGGGTTCAGATACGGTGTTGATTGAAGTGCCCGAAACGGCTCAAAAGGATCAGCTAGATCAATTAGTTTCCAAAGTCCTTACCTTTGATAATGGTATAAAATTTCTTTTTCATTCTGAGTTGTGTAAGACATGGGGAGAGTTTAAGAAATAACTTGACAAAATATTGAATTGTATGGTAGGTTTGTATAATAAAGCTAAAGTTATTTTACAGGATGCCGATAAACTAAATAAGAGCAATAACAATTCAAATCAAGGGGAATAAAAATGGAAGATGGCAGCAGAATGAAAAAACAGCCCGATGGAGCTTACAGGGGCATTGAAAAAATGGCTGATGGAACTTACCTTGCTTTGACTTTCAGTCAAAGCAGGACCTTCAAGACCCTGAAGGGAGCTAAAAATTGGATGTCCCGCCGTATGCCAAAATTAGTAAATTAAGATAAAAACTAAAGTTATTTTACAGGATGCCGATAAACTAAATAAGAGCAATAACAACAAACTTAAGGGAGAATCAAAAATGAAGACAAGAAAAATAACACGGAAATGTGAATGTCAGTGGTGCAAAACCGTAGCTAAAATCGAAGTTTATGATTTCACAGCAAAAAAATATGTTCCTTACTGCGAAAATTGTCAAGAAGAAATCCCAGAATAATAAAACTTAAGGGGAATTAAAATGACAAACACAATTGAAATAAGGGAATTTGTGGACACTGTAGACGCCGTTTATTTTGGCATGCAGGCAACTGAACAACAAATGGCAAGAATGAAACAGTTGAAAGAGCAAGGCGAAGAAGAGTTTGTCACCCTGATGGAACAGGCAAAGAAAACTAAAGATAGAACACTGAGCGATAAGGCATTGAAGCTCGCTGTCCGAATTCAGTTGTTAAGAGAATCGATTGAATGGAAGGAAATTGAGAATATTTTAATTACCCTGTAATTCTACAACAAATTAAGGGGAATAAAACAATGAGAGATTTGGTCAAAACAACAGTTTATAGAAATTTTACTGCCGGACTGACTGAAATTACCAGAGGGATTGAGAATACAGCATTGGGGCTTTACTTGGAACCTTTGAACAATATGCGATATGCAGCCCGGATCAAATGGCAGACCAAAGAGAGATTGGCAAAGGTAAAGAAGTTAATGGGATCATTGAGTGACTGTCAGTTGCTAACTATTTTGACAGACCAGCATATGGAGAGATTCCGTTAAAATCAATAGGGGGGATAGAACATGATGACTATGAAAGAAATTGACGAAACCCTAAAAAATCAGTGAAATATTTGGTCAGGGGGTTTACAGAGGATCAAAAAAATATAATGGAGGTTCATCCAAAACAGGAAAGAACAGTTATTTCATAGGATGCCGATAAATTATATAGTAACACACACAATAATCCAAATTAAAAGGGGCAAGTCATGGGCAGAATTGAATATGAGATGATAAGAGGACCGGAACAAAAATTGAGATGTAAAGAAGGTGGAAATAAATTGTATTGTGATTGTGGGTGTCAGAGTCCTCACGTTGATGACTCTGAAATTAATTTAGAGGGCGTAATTGTAGCCGGTAAAGCCAAAACAGGCTACGCCGAGTATAAACTTGTGAAAGATGGCGAGGTGGTGGGTTATTATAACACTCAGTGGTCGGCCTTAACCTTAAACGGCCGGGAATATCTTGGGTGTGATCGGGAGGGCCTTGCCCCGTTAAATGATCAGATTTTTAATCCTGATGGCGTGAGTAGATTCAAGACAGACCCTACTACTATAATTTCAGCCGGGGATACATTAGAAGAAACCGGGGCCAATGAAGCCACAGCGGAAAAATGGGAAACGGAAGATCGGGATGAACAATACAAACATCATTCTGGATACTGTAATAAATGTCATGATTTTTGTTATGGTGAATGTTCCGTATAATTTTATAAAGGGGGTAGAATATGAACAAACAAACATCAAAATCTTGCTTGAAAGTAGTTAGGAAGGATGGCCTGGCACTCCGGTTTGTTTTTAATCAGACAGAGGGAATTTGCCTTGCAGCAGTAAAACAAAATCATAGAGCTCTTAGGTTTGTTTGGCGTCAAACTGTGGAAGTTTGCAGGGAAGCTGTAAACCAGAATAGATTTGCTTTTGAATTGATTAGAAATCAATCTGTCAAGGATATTTTAAACGGGGGTGGTTATGTTTAAAATGGCAGTTGATGTTAGAGAGAGGATAATTTCTACATTGGAGGATCTAATTTTCCAGTTGTCTATAATAGATGATGATGAATTTTGGATTGATGCCCGCCATGATGACCCAGTGGAGTTGTTACGGAAACATCAACAGGAACTTACAAAGAGTATTGAGGATTAAGACATGTTACAAAGATTGTTTATTCTATTATTGGGCGTCTATTTTGGCTTATTAATTGGTCACGGTTGGTATATATTTAAACAGGAACCTTATGCTTCAGCAGTCTCTATTACTGATTTTTCGTATTTAAATGAGTTAGAGTTTAAGGAAATTAAAGCACTCTTTGATAAAGCTGTGAATTTCCACGGGCGGCATGAACAATACTTTTATCATCGTGGCCAATTATTTTTTGTTAGGGATGGCCATAAAATTGATGCAGTGAAAACAATGCAGATGAAAAAGGGGAAATCGTGGAAACCCAATTTAAAATAGGGGACATGGTTAAGGATAAAGATGGGACATTGGGAAAGATAGTTGAAATCAAAGGAACTTGGTCAAGGTTTGAATGCAGGCCTTATGCTTGCCTTGCTAACATAATTTGTAACCCAAAGAAAGCGGTTAGGGTAAGGCGATTTTGGAACATGAATAAGAATTTAACTCTACTTCCTGATTTAACTCAAAGATAAAAAGGGGAATAATGTTAAGAAAGTCAACAATGACTTGACGCCAGGCCTGAGAAGGGAAAATAAGATGGCTAAGGAAATTGAAAGTTATTTTGGTTTTCTGGATGAATTAAAGGAAAGTGGAATTGTCACCATGCATGGGGCAAGGTTTTATTTATTGTCTACTTTCCCTGAGCTTGATGATGGAAGAGCTATTACTATCATAAGTCGTTGGATTTTGAGAGCTGATCAGAAAATTTTGATAGCTCTAACATCGCCTAATTTGGATTATTTTACCATTTCATGAAGGCTGACACGGGGTTTTCAATATAACGCAAATCAGGGAGTCAGAAATAAATCTTTGATAGAATACGTAAAAGAATAGAGTAAGCATAATTCAACACAAGGGGGAAATCATGACAACCGTTTACACAGACACGGAGTTTGAAAAGCTGATTGAAGATCTTATCAGAGTTGGTCAGGAATATGAAAGACTCCAAAGTCTTTATAGAGAGCAAAAAGGGAGAAAGTTTGTCCCTCCAATAAAATTAAGTTAAGAATTAATCAAAAGCCAGTTTTGGGAAGGGGGTGAATAAGAAACAATCGATGTCAATTAGTAATTTTTAGATAATCTTAATTGGTTTTGGCAGGTTTAAATAAATTTTTTAAAGGGAGTAATACAATGAAAAAGTGTGTAACAATGTTGGTAACAATTTTATTCATGATCATGTTTCCTGTTTTGTTGGCGTATGCCGGTCCCGGATGTTGTGGGCTCAATCAATCCGGTTTATCAATCAGTGGAAGTTCGGCGGTTTTCGTTTCCAGCCATGAGGGTATGGCCGATATTACTCAAGTTACGTGTGACAGTTTTTCGCAGTCTTACCGAATAGATACCGTCAAGTATAACGGAACCTCCGTGGGTACCTCCGCTTCCGGGGTTGTAAATATTAATTCAACTGGTTATGGTTGCGGCCATATGCCCGGTTATATGCCTGGTTATATGGGAGGTGTGGGAGTTTTTGAGTCCTGTGCTGCCGGTAGCTTGGCCACTCGGAGTTATAATACTTCAATGACTGGTTGTTATTCTGCAAGTTCCACAGTGGTAGTAGGCGGTGAAACCTACTAAGGGATTTGGGGGGGACTCTTGTCCCCCCCTTTTTTCTATTTTATTTTATTTTGGGGGTGTTATGCAGGACAAAGTTTTAGCGAAATTGGAGTTAATCAGTATCGAAGCAACCACGCTCGAAGATGGCTGGTATAAAAGCCTTATGGCAGTTTTAGATAAAGGCACTGATTACTTAATTTCTCGGGGGAGTTTTACAGGTCGTTATAGGAAGCAGTTAGATTTTATCACTGTTGTTTTTCGATACCCAGGAGCTCGGCCGTTAATTCCTTTTGTCCCGGAAGGTGTCCCCGCTCCAACCGATGACGATTATATAGCGGAATATTTAAGGTGCCTTGTTACCTCCAACAAACAATCCCAAGAGGGTTATATTTATGGTGATGACCTGGAGGAGCAGATTGAAAAAGTAATTAAAATGTATAAGGAACCCGGACCAGGAACCAATCAGGCATACATGGCGGTGGGTGATCGTCATTCATTGGATTTGGAGCATTCTCAGTGTTTAAGGGGGATTGACACCTTTGTCAAAAATAATAAATTACATTTTATGGTGTATTTTCGATCATGGGATTTGTGGGCCGGGTTCCCCTCTAATCTTGCAGGCATTCAGCTTTTAAAAGAATATATGGCTCAAGAGATTGGAGTTCAAGACGGTGAAATGATTGTCACAAGTAAGGGGCTCCACCTATACGATTATTCGTTCGATGTTGCTAAAAGGGTTTTAAACCGTAAGTAATAGGAGTGTAAGAAATGAGGGTCATTATTCAGGGTGAGTGGTTTGACTCAAAAGATGAAATGATTGTTTTAGTTTTGACCGAGGAGGACAAAAAATTTATTGGAGAAATGACCCCGGGGCAAAATACATACGCCTGCTTGAAAAATTCAGAGGGTCTAACATTGGTGGAGGACGTGACCAAGAAATTGGAGATGGAAAAACAGTTTTAATAGAAAAGGGGAAGTGATGTTTAAAGAAAAATGTTTTAATATGGGTATTGTTAGTTTGGTTTTGAGTGGTTTGCTTAGTCCGGCGGCGTTTGCAGAAGATTCACAGACTACGTCGGCAGCAGCCCGACAAGAGCAAGAAATGAGTTTAAATATAATTGGTCCAGTTCAAATGCCAGCTGATTCTGTCAGCCGGGTGAATACGCATCTAAACCCCATGAATGCTCCTGTAACTGAGACTCAGCCATGGTTTGGGGAGACTCCTAAAGATTGGAATGACCAGTCACGGACTATTCTTCCTTTCTTATTAGCGAGTCGGGTTGAATGGACTGTGAAAGAGGCCAAGAACTTGAGAAATAAAAAGGTGTCTTCCATATCAAAAGCAGTTCTTACTAAGAAGGAAAGAAAGCGAGCGGACAAGACTAATCCGGTAAAAGATAAGAACGAAAAAGAGGCGAACTGCATTAAGGTCTTGAATGGATACAATCCTTTGATTCTCAAGGGTAAAGTCCTGCCATATAAAGTTATGGGGGTGGTTACTGTTTATGGTAAAAGAAATCAGACGACGATTGATTGTTTCAGCAGGGCCGTTGAGGATACTGCCAAGTTTACCGGCAATGTCTTGGTGATTTTAAAGGCAAGTTCTACCCCCGGCATGGTGTCAAGCACCATTGGTTTAGGTGGAAGTGCAACGGGTGGAAAAATGAGTGGAAGTCAGGAAGCCTACAGTGGTGGCTCTTGTATCGGGTATGCCCGGAACAGTGGCGGACCTACAAGCAAGGCATATTTGCACGGCGTAGCTGTAAGAGTATCTCCAGACGTTTATAATTATTTTCATCCTGATTATAGGATTTTATTAAATGGCCGTCATGTAGCACCAGAATTGCCCGACAGCATTAAAGGCCATCAAACGGCCGGTAATTAAACAACTTACAAAGGGGGAATTAACATGAAAAAGAAATGTGAAAACAGTGTGTCGTTTATTGAGGGACATCTAGCATTACTGGGTTATAAGGTTGAAGACAAAGTCACCGAGTATGAAGGGGTGGTTAGTTCAATATCGTTTGACCTCTATGGATGCATTCAAGCGTTAGTGGTTCCAGTAGAGCTAAGCAAAGACGGGAATATTGAACCGGGGGTCTGGTTAGATGTTCAGAGATTGGCAGTGTCAAAAGCCGTCAAGCGGGTTATGGAGCCCCCTGATTTTGAGGGGTCTATTGCAAAAGGTGGAAAAGGCCCTGCAAGTTTACCATTGAAATAGGAAAGGGATGTAATGAAGAAAAGAGGGTTTAAATATAAGAGTCTAAGAAAAAATCTTGGTTTGGCAGTGGCTGAGGTTGCCGAAGAACTTGATATAACTCCACGTCAGCTTTATGACTTTGAAAGCAATGTTTTGCTTAATCCACTTGTCGAGTTAAAAATTTGGGGCCTGGTTGATAATCATTATAGGGAAATTAAAAGAAAGATTAATACACAGGAACTAAAGGGATTTCAACCGGAAGAATTACTGTCAAGGGACCATATTCCTAAAGGGTTTAGGTTTAAGATTGGCGATTCAGTTATTCGACCTGATAATGGTGTTAATCTGGGAAAGGTTGTTGCAATCACAAAGAATCTTTTTTTAAAGACTTGCCTGAAGTGTTCCGAATCTGGATCAATTACCACGCTTTACCATCCGGATTATTATAAGCCGACAGGGGAAAAGCTTTTGTCTGATTATCTAAAATAAAGGAATTTTGGAGGGGCTTTCAAGATTTGTTTATCAAATTAATCTTTTATAGGAATAAATCAATTTTGGAGGGGATTAAATGAGAGCACCAAAACATGCACACTCAGATAGGGATAGAATTTACACACCAAGGGCCGTTGCTGTTCAGCTTATTAAAAAGATACCGGCGGCGGTGGGTGATAGCTGGTGTGATCCTTGTCTAGGTCACGGCGCATTCTATGACAATTTCCCTACTGACAACAAAGAATTTTTTGAAATAGATGTGGGAAAGGATTTTCTACGTTGCTTTAAAAGATACGATTGGGAAATTG
>Ga0209345_10000227_pt1 | contig 77815 bp, 66 predicted proteins | sample Cruoilmetagenom7_FD_187294 | JGI IMG/M metagenome (GOLD analysis project Ga0209345, IMG submission 187294) | Oil polluted marine microbial communities from Coal Oil Point, Santa Barbara, California, USA - Sample 7 (SPAdes) (version 2) | ecosystem: Environmental > Aquatic > Marine > Oil seeps ... | reverse complement strand
AAACGCCAAAGGATGCCGTTGATCACACGGCGATCATCCACTCGCTTCACACCCCGCACTTTCGTCGGAAGCAACGGCTGGATAACCGCCCATTCCTCATCGCTCAGTTCATGTCGCCGCATCACAACCTCCTCTGTCGGAGATACTGAATCACGCGACGAACGAATGGAGAAGCCTGATTATGGGGACACACCCTAGTTCATTCATCGCGACTCCAAGTGGAGCAGTCCGGCATCGCGGACGGTGAGGGTATATAGGTCCTGCCGTTGAGAGGCATCGCGAGGGGGGCGAGCGGAGCGCGGTCGATGGCCGCTTGCCCGACCATCATGCCGGCGAGGGGCACGGCCGCATCCCGCGCGATGGCCCGCTCCTCGAGCAGAGTAAGCGTGCCGAATGCAAAGGCATTGCTATGGCCGGTCGTGGTCGCGAGGGTCGCTACGCTGGCGAGGCAAGCCGATCAGGGTGGTGAGGAGGGAAAAGCCGCTAGTGGCGAAAAAAACTTCCTGCCACCGCACTCACGATGCGGTACTGGGGCTGGCTGGCTGCTCGGTCTCTGGATTGCCTTTATCTACGGCGTCATCATCTTCGTTACTGAGTCCGTTTGAATCGGAACGGCTGTTGTTCACACGCTCTACAGATGCGGCAAAACTGGCATTCAGAGTGGCGGAGTTTCGTCCGACAGCTGCGGCACGCGCACGGACCAGAACGGCCCGGATGCGCTCCAGCCCATCTGTCGACAACGTCGCGTTCTGCTGCACCCGTGTACTGAATGCAGTCAATATATCCTGAAGCTGGGCATCACTGATGGAATTGCTGCTTGCAGCGGCAGTCAAAGCTGTATCGATCGCGGCCAGATTGATCAGCGGAACACTTGCCAGCAAGGCCATGCACCCGGCAGCATCCTCCGCGCAAATCGTGGAAATATCATCCAGATCGCTTGTCTGCGCCTGACCCGGAAGAACAAATGCTCCCAGAACCAACCCGGCAGCGAGGGAGACCGCTGAAAAGCGGCTAAATAAGGACATAGGCATAAGAACCTCCTGAAAAGGGGTTGGATGGCAAACCGTCAGCCCGGTATACTCCCGATTATGTCAACAATTCCTTTCCATCACAAGTGACACGCATGACCACAGCACCACTGGGGCCGCGCTTCGCATTGATGGCTGCGATCACGCTTGTTGTACTCGCATCAATTCCGCTCGCCATCGAACTGCGAGGGTTGAGTGGAGGCGGCTTGCCCCCGTCCGCGCAGGCGCAAGCCATTGCCCGAGGCCAGATGTTGCCCGGCTGGTCCACAGCCGCACACAAGCGGTTTGCGAACCGATGTCATGCATTGCTGACAGGGGAATTGCTAAGACCTGACGAGGCGCCGCTGGCACCTGCACTCGAAACAGCAGTCCGGGATCGGTGCGCCTCTGGCCTCGAACAGATTGTTCGCAACAGCCCCGGCGATGCAATCGCATGGTCGAGTCTTGCATTGATCCGCGCACAGAATGCCGACGCACAAGGGCTATTCGACGCGCTTGCCTGGTCTCGCGCGACCGCGCCGGCCGAACTTTGGATTGCGGCCCGCCGTGTCAGGCTCGCCGAACCGATGCTTGCCGTTCTTTCCCCTGCCGATGCACTTGGCCACCATCAAGACATGCTCGTTCTGGCACAAAGCCTCAGAGGCGTTCGTCAGATCGCGACACGCTATCTGACCGATCTGGAATTTCGCGACCGCATCGTCGCATTGGTAGAGTCGTTATCTGCGGAGGACCAGGTGCGGTTTTTGCAAAACGTTCGACGCGCGGCACGTGAAGCGGGTCTGCTTTGAGTTCGCGCCGAACCACCGACCGGGCACTGGGTGCGGCGATCATTGTGCTGACGATGGTCGCCCCCCTGCCCTTCGGGTCCAATCATCCGGTGTTGTGGTTGCTGGGCACCCTGCTGATCGGAATGGTTCTGGCGCTGTATTCGGGACTCCTCATCAAGAATGGCCGTATCTGGCCCGGCACAATGACAGGTGCCACCGGTGCGATGAGTGCAGCAGGCGTATATCTGGCATGGGTGTCCTTGCAGGGATTGCCCTTGAGTTGGCTCGGTCTTGATCCCTTCCAGACCATGCTGCCATCGGACGAAACCGTACTGGTGCACGATACGATAAGCCTGACCCCCGGTTCCAGCCGTATCGCCGCAATACGAATTGCAGGCTATGGTGCACTGTTCTTTCTAGCCATCCAGATGGCTGCGGACCGCGGATATGCACGTCGTCTGGCGCGCGCCCTGACCGTATGCCTGACTGCTTGGGCAATCTACGGCGCGCTGGCCGTCACCACGTTCGACGATACCATCCTGATCTTCGAGAAATGGGCCTATGAAGGCGTCGCCACAGGCCCCTTCGTCAATCGCAATTCTTTTGCGACCTTTCTGGCGTTCGGGTTTTGCATGGCAGGCGGCCTGGCGGCAGGACGACTGATGTCACGGAGGGCAGGGCCGGGAAGAACCAGACGCACCCGCTCTCTGGCCCGCATGCTTGAACGACGCCGAATGGAGGGTCTGATGATGGCCTTGGCAGCCCTGATCCTGTTTGCGGTGCTGCTTCGGACCGGATCACGTATGGGCGTTCTGTCTGGGTTGGCTGGCGGATCACTGACATTGGGACTGGTCATCGGGAATCGTTCGAAACTGCGGCCAAGTCAGATGGCGCGCTTCGCAATTGCGGGTACTTTACTGGCGACGCTTGCATTGATTCTGTTTGGGAACATTCTGTTCGATCGGCTTGGCAGCCTGGAACGGGACGCCGATATTCGCATCGCTCTTTATAAACAGATCGGGCAGATGATCGCACTCAAACCATGGACCGGTTGGGGATTAGATGGATTTGAAACCAGCTTCCGGGCCATCCGCACCCTTCCCGTCAGTACCGATCTAAGCTGGGACCGCGCGCACTCGACCTATCTCGCCCTATGGGCTGAGGCAGGGCTGTTGGCTGGCTCGATCCCACCTTTGCTGATGCTGGCGGCCTTCGTTGCCTGTTTGCGCGCCGCCCTTACGCGGCATAGCGATGTCGTACTGCCCGCGATCGGCGCCGGTGCCTTGCTGGTCGGCGGGATACATTCCACCGTAGATTTCGGGCTGGAGATGCTCGCAAATGTCTGGCTCCTGCTCGTCATAGTCGCTCTTGCGCTGTCGCGCCCTGCCCGCTCCGAAATTCCAAAATGATGGATGTCATCAAACGGCTGGTGCATATATTCCGTGCTGCACGCCCGAACTCGCCCGCAGTCGTTCCGCTGCTGTTACCGGACGGACCGATCTACGCGATCGGTGACATTCATGGACAGTTACACCAGTTGGAAAATCTGGTCCGCACCTTATGGAACGATGCCGCTGCCAGACAGGAACCGCAGCTGCGCATTGCGCCCTTGGGGGATATGATCGACCGCGGCCCTGACAGCGCGGGCGTGATTGCATGGATGCTTGCCCCTCCGCCGAATATCGAAATTCTACCCCTGCGCGGCAATCATGAAGCAATGTTTCTCGATTTTCTGAAAGCACCGGATCCGCGTGCACCCTGGCTGCGGACGGGCGGCGCGGAAACGCTGGCCTCCTATGGCCTCTATCCCGATCAGATAGCAGGCGCAGGGCGGCATTTGTCAGCCATGCTGGACGCATACGTGCCGGCCTCTCACCGCGATTTCCTCGAATCTCTGCCACTCGCCCGGATATCGCCAGAACATCTTCTGGTTCACGCCGGGATAGACCCTGCCCGATCGATCACGGCGCAAGATGCTCAGGCGCTTTTATGGATTCGCAAACCGTTTCTGGAACATGACGGTCCATTCGAGCGGGTCGTGGTACATGGACACACTCCTGCGAAAACTCCACATCTGGGTCCGTGGCGTATCGGCATAGATACCGGAGCGGGGCATGGCAGGGCGCTTTGTGCGGTCCGTCTCGAATCCGGATGCGCCCCGGTTTTTTTTCGCGCCTCGTAAGGGGCTGGTAACTTCCTATACAATATTGCTACCCCGAAGATAAGCTCATCGCGAAGTGTCAGCGACCTCATGCCTCTCTGGAGAAAGCCATATGGCCGAAGACGATACCGATCTGGATCTACGCGGTATTTCCGGACTCGTTCGCCGCCAAATCCGGCTGATCGCAACGACCATGGTTCTGGTCCTCGGTCTTTCGGCCCTGTGGATATTCTCGCTCACACCTCTCTATACGGCCAGCGCACTGATCCTGATCGATCCAGCCAGCAGCAATCTTCTGGATGCAGCGACCCGCACCACCCAGGCCGCGACCGACAATGCCCGCGTCGCCTCCGAGGTGGAGATCCTGCGATCCGAGGCAACGGCACTGGCTGTCGTGGAAGCGGGTGATCTGGTCTCCTCCTCTGATTTCGGCGTGCAGATCAGCCTTTACGACCGGGCGAGAGCTTTCGTCGGACTTTCAGACAGGCCCGATCCCGATCCACAAACAGCTCTGCATAGAGTGGTCAGGCGCTTCTCGGAAACGTTGCAGGTCGAACGACGCGGCCTGACCTATCTGGTTGCGGTCCGCGTGACATCTCCCGATCCCTCCCGTGCGGCAGATCTCGCGAACCTGACGGCCGGTGTCTATATCGATGCACAGGTCGCCGCCAAGGTAGGTTCGGCGCTGACCGCGCGTGATACGATTCAGTCCCGTCTGGCGGAAGCGGATTCCGAACTTGTGGCCTCCGAACGCGCCTTCAATACTTTCATCGAAGAAAACCTCACCCGGATCGAGCTGCAAACCGGGCGCAGCGATCTGTCACGTTTGCGCACCGAGCTGGAGCGACTGCGTGATGACAGCAGCTTACGCCGCGTTGCCGCCAATACTGCCAGCCTTGATCTGCAACAACGCGACTGGGCCTCTCTCGTCCAGACATTGCGTGACGACACTCTCGCGGCCCTCGAACGGCAACAGGCGGAACTTCGCGGCGATCTTGCGGATGCCACTGCGGAACGCGCGATTGATCTGCGCGCCGAACTTGACGCATTGGATGCCCGGCTCGCCTCCCGCGCTGACGTGGCACTGGCAGATCTGCGTGCCGAACTGGCCAGTCTGGATACGCAGGTCGATCAGGTACAGTCGGACCTGCGCGCCAGTGTGCTCAACGCCGATCTGCCACCGGAAATTTTGGGTCAGGTCTTCTCGTTGCAACAACGCGGAACGCTGGCGCGAAACCAGTACCAAACTCTATTGAGCCGACTGCGTGATTTTGAGGCGCAGGCTGAGTTGCAGATCGCCGATGCGCGTCTTGTCTCCCCTGCCCTGCCGCCAATCGATCCCTCCTTTCCGAATTCCGGCCTCATGCTGGCATTGACGCTGTTCGCGGCAACCGGTCTTGGCGTGACATTGGGTGTAATGCGAGAATTCTACATCGGTGGTTTCGTCTCGGATCTGCAAGCGGCCGATGTATTGGGTGTCCCGATCGTGGCTACAATCCCGCGTCTGGATTCATCCGGCAATGAACCTGCCGATGAGATTGCAAAGGCACCTATGTCGATCTATGCGGAATCCATGCGCCGCTTGCGGGCTTCTCTCGATCAACGACTGCATATGACCAACGCCAGGACCGGATTTGCAGATAACAGACCCGGCACAATCCTGATGATTGCCTCCACAGTCCCGGCAGAGGGCAAGACGACTTGCGCCCTCAGCCTCGCACGGACATATGCCCTCTCGGGAAAGCGAACGCTGTTGATCGATTGTGATCTGCGGAAACCTTCCATTGCTCCGAATATCGGACGGGATATCGAATACGGCCTACTTGACTACCTGTCTGCTCTGGCGCCCGACGCTTCCGCCGACAGCCAACCACTGTCGTTGGACAGTATCATGCAAGCCGATCCGCAAACCTCCCTCGATCTGATTTGCTCCACGGGTCGCTCACCTCGCCCCACCGATCAACTTCTCAGCAGCGAGAACTTCACTCAGTTGCTGAATGACATGCGCGATCAATACGACATGATCGTTCTGGACACTCCACCAATGCTGCCGGTCGTAGATGGGAGATACCTCGCGCCGCATGCAGATGCTCTGGTACTGGTCCTGAAATGGGCCGAGACCCGTCAACAGGATGCGCGCCGCACAGTTGCCATATTGCGGGAAACCGCAGGTAGCGAAGTTCCGATCGTGGGAATATTAAACCAACAGGATATGCGCGGCGGTAAATATTACTATCAGGGCTATTACGGCTACGAGGGATAGGCAGATGCCCGGTTTCGCATGCGAAACCACGCTATCCGATATCTCGATTTCGCATGCGAAACCTCAGGCCCGATACGTGGCCCCCTTCTGATGCCAAGCATGCGCCGAGCCAATCATCGCGTCCAGCGTTGAGCGTTCCGCCTGCCAGCCCAGAACCTCCCCCGCCAGGATCGAGCCAGAGACCAGCGCCACCGCGTCCCCTGCCCTTCTCGCGCCCTCGATCACCGGCACCTCCAGACCGGTGACGCGCGCCACGGCCTCCACCACTTCGCGTACGGAGAACCCACGTCCGGTGCCGAGGTTGAATGCCGTCTCCACCCCACCCCGCGCCAGATGGTCGAGGCCAAGGATATGCGCCTCCACCAGGTCCTCCACATGCACGTAATCGCGAATGCATGTCCCATCGGGCGTGTCGTAATCCTTGCCGAAGATCGTCAGCGCCCCGCGCCGCCCGGTCGCCGCTTGCAAGGCCAGCGGGATCAGATGGGTCTCGGGATCGTGCGCCTCGCCGATCTCGCCCGCTGCATCGGCGCCCGCGACGTTGAAATAGCGAAACGAGACATGCGCGATCCCGTGCGCCCGGCCATAATCGGACAGCATCGATTCCACCGCCGCCTTGGATGCGCCGTAGGCGTTGAGCGGCGCGAAGCCCGCCGCCTCGTCCAGCACCACGCCATCGCGGTCACCATAGGTCGCGCAGGTGGAGGAAAACACGATTTTCTTGCACCCCGCCGTGACCATCGCATCCAGCAAATTCATCGAGCCGCCGACATTGTTGCGCCAGTACAGTTCCGGCTGGTCAGTGGCCTCTCCGACATTGCTGAGGGCTGCGAAGTGCAGTACCGCTTCGGGTTTCCAGCGGGCGAAAACCTCGGTCAGATGGTCGGTGTCGTGCAAATCCCCTCGCTCGAAGGGTCCGAACTTGACCGCATCCGCCCAGCCGGTGACGAGGTTGTCATAGGTAATGGGCACATGTCCGGCCGCCGCCAGCGCCTTGCACGCATGGGATCCAATATAGCCCGCACCGCCTGTCACCAGAATATTCGCCATGAGATCCCTTCCTGCCCAGCGGTTATATAGCAGCCCTATCAGGTGGTTTCACGGCAAAACCCGGGGCAATACTCCTCTATATGGAACGACATCACGGCGCCGATCCGTAGGGTTTCGCATGCGAAACCACCGTTTTCCGATATAGCAAATATTCATCCTTTCTTTACCATGAACCCGGCACTTTGGTTGCAAACGTTGCCCAATGACGGGTCTGGCTCCTACGGACCGGCTTCCCTTAAGATCGGCGTATAATATGAGCTTACCGACTGCAGGACGACAGCCATGCCCAGTACCACTATCCACCCTCTGATCCTTGCCGGTGGTTCCGGAACCCGTCTGTGGCCGCTCTCACGTAAGGATTACCCCAAGCAATTCGCTTCCCTGATCGGTGAGACAAGCCTGTTTCAGCAGAGCATCACGCGGCTCAGCCCGCCGGGCTATGGCGCACCGGTGGTCGTTACTGCATCCGATTTCCGTTTCATTGTCGTCGAACAGATGATGAATGCCGGGATTGAGCCGGGGGCAATCCTGATCGAGCCAGATGGCCGCAATACCGGCCCTGCCGTTTTGGCCGCCGCCCTGCACCTTAGCGCCACCGATCCCGATGCGCTGTTGCTGGTCGCTCCCTCGGATCATGTGATCCCGGATGCAGCCGCCTTTCGTGCCGCTGTCGATCAAGGCCGCGCCGCGGCCGAGGCCGGGCGCATCGTTACCTTCGGCATTCGCCCTACCGCGCCCGAAACCGGATATGGCTGGCTGGAGCTTGCGCCCCATGCAGGCCCAGGCCCGCAGCCGCTTGTCCGCTTCGTGGAAAAGCCCGAGGCAGATGCGGCGCAAGCGATGCTCAATGCCGGAAATTACCTGTGGAACGCGGGGCTGTTCCTGTTTTCCGCGCGCACAATCCTGGAGGCGTTCACCACCTATGCTCCGGCGCTGATGGGGCCGGTGGGCGACGCGGTTTCGCATGCGAAACCCGATTTGGGATTTCTGCGTCTCGACCCTGGATCTTGGGCAGGGGCGCAAGATATCTCCATTGATTATGCCGTGATGGAGAAGGCTGGAAACCTGACCGTGGTGCCCTTCGAGGGGCGCTGGTCCGATCTGGGCAGCTGGCACGCCGTCGCCACCGAAATGGGTCAGGACGCGGACGGCAATGCGCTCAGCGGTCCGGCCACAGCGGTCGGATGCACCAACACCTTGCTACGGGCCGAGGACGATGCGCAGGAGGTCGTTGGCCTGAACCTCGACAATATCGCCGTAGTCGCCATGCGTGATGCGGTTCTGGTGGCTGACATGGACAGCGCGCAGGACGTGAAACAAGTCGTCGGCGCGCTCAGGGAAAAGGGAGCAACGCAGGCTACGAGCTTCCCCCGGTGCCATCGCCCATGGGGCTGGTACGAGACGTTGAGCGTTGGGTTACGGTTCCAGGTCAAGCGCATCATGGTCCATCCCGGCGCAGCGTTGAGCCTGCAAAGCCATGTCCACCGCTCCGAACACTGGACGGTGGTGGAGGGGGCCGCAATGGTGACCATAGACCAGGAGAGAAAGCTGATGGGGGAGAACCAATCGGTCTACATCCCACTCGGCGCGATGCATCGGCTGGAAAATCCCGGCAAGGTGGATTTACACCTGATCGAGGTGCAGGCCGGCCCCTATCTGGGGGAGGACGACATCATGCGGTATGAGGATGATTACGCCCGCAAGTGAACGCCTAAGGGCCTGTGTAGCTACTTGCCCTTGCCGTCGACGACTACGCGCACCGTGGACAGCAGGATATTCAAATCGGTGCGCAGACTGACCTCCCGCGCGTAGCGGGCATCGTGATCGACACGCGAGATGAACTCATTATCCTCACGGCTCGACACCTGCCATAGGCCGGTCATGCCGGGGCGCATGGCGTAATAGCCCACGACGTCGCCCTGATACAGCCCCTCTTGCGAGGGGATAAAGGGGCGGGGGCCGACGAAGCTCATCTCACCGCGCAACACGTTAAACAGTTGCGGCAGCTCGTCGATGAAATAGCGGCGGATGGTCCGGCCCAGAGGGGTGATGCGCGGATCGTCCTGAAGCTTTTGTTCCGTCAGCCACTGCGCAGCGGCGGTGGGGTCACGGGCGATCAAATCGGCCAGACGCGCCTCCGCATCGATGCACATCGAGCGCAGCTTCCAACAGGTGAATATCCGCCCCCCCCGGCCCACACGCTGCTGACCATAGAACCCCGTTCCGCCGTCGCGGCGGATCAGCAGCCAGAATGCAGCGATCACCGGCGCGGTCGATACCAGCAGGATCAGCGACCCTAAAATATCAAGGATACGTTTGAACCCGAAATCGAAATAAGGACGGAAGCCGATATCGCGCAGCAGGCTGCGCAGATACCGCGTATCATGATCTGTGTCGAAATCTTTCATTCAGTCAAACTCGTCTTACCCGGCCCGGACGCCTCTTTCTCACAGAAAAATATTAAAATCAGGTTTTACCTCGAAGTCCCCCGACCCGTTGGGCCCAATTTTAACGGGTCCTGTCCGGAAAGTGCAGACTTGGTCCCGATCACTGCAAAATATCGGCAGAAGATTGCCAGAACAATAAGAGGACCAACCCAAAGAACGAACCTGGGAAGCGCCTGAATGATCGAGCCTTCCGGGAAAACCAGAAGCGTCAGAACCGTGCACAGCATGATGGAGAACGGATCGGTTCGCCCCAATCTGAGATAAATCCGGTGGATCATCTGTAATATGGTCCCATAGATCATACCGCCGACAACAACGCCAAGCGTCCCGAAATTCAACAAATACTCCCCGACCACACCGACAGCCCAGCCGTTGAAAGCCCATGGCTCGTAAAGCGCGCGAAACCAACGCCCAATCAGAAGGATGTCCGGTTTGCCCTCCCAAATCGCGCGCGGTACGGCAATCAGCACACCATTGAGGAAATCCTCTCCCTTGCGCAGGGTATTTGCGTCACCGAAGTCCTGAACCACCAGCATCAGTGCATCGAAACGCACCATGTGCAGCGAAATCGCCACGGTCGTGCTCAGATCCCGCTCACGCATACGGCCACCGCTCAACAAATCGAGCCTGTAGATGTAGAGCCACGTCACTATAGCAGTCAGAATGCTGGCCCAGAAAATCATCTTCAACAACACTGGACGCGACATTTCACCACCTCGTCCCACCGCCAGCGCGGCGACGAAACCCAGCAGCAAAACGCCGATCTCCATCCTTGATCCCCATAGGCTGAAGGCAAAACAGCAAATGCCTGCCGCAGCCAGCCAAGGTATTGCCCGCAAGGTCGAGTATCGCCGCGAAACATATATATCAGCTGCCAGCATAAAAGCGCCGATCGCGCCCAATCCCGCGATCTGACGTAATCCGAACGTGCCCGCCAACGCCTTATCTATTTTGGCTGCAATCAAAATATCGCTCAGCGAGCCATAGCGCGAAAATTGCCAAACGATCAGCCAAATGGCGAAAACTGTCGCGATGCGCACGGTCCAGCGCATCCCCCAGCGAAAGTGAACGGCAGACATGCGAGGCATGACCGCTACGGCAGGGCCCAGAATCGGACGGGTTATACCAAAGGCAATCCACGCGCAGGCAAGATAAAGCAGAACATAGAGCATCGCGCGTGAGGCAAGATCGCCGATGTCAGGGGGGAGAGCCGCCGTGAACGGAGCGGCGCCCAGGATCAGCATCAGAGGTCTTGTTCCGTGGGTCAGGGCAAAGAATGCCAGCGACAATACCACCGGTACGCTGCCTACCCGAATGGCCTTTTTCATGAACAGGCCCCACATACCTAGAAAGAGCGCAAATGCGAGGATCGGCATCATCTCAGGCTCCTCCGATATCCTATCCGGTTTTCAGACCAGGGTCCTCTCGTGGCACTCCGGCATCCGTTCGACAGCATCGCACGCTGAATACTAACGTTTCGCAAAGACTATACCGCGGTCAGCAAGTGCGTCGTATTCCTCAGCCAACGCATTGCGCAAGCGCATGATTGCTTGGGTATGTTCGTAATCGGCACGGGTGGGGGGAGGGCGTGTCGTATTCAGCCTGCGATAACCGTCACGCATGACGGTGCGCAACACTCCGTCGCGCGGCAACAGTAGGCGAGCCGCCTCGGCTATGCTGCGCAATCGCGTGGAGCGTACATCGTAGCTCCGATTTTCCGAAGGCCACGCATAGTTTTCGTAACCTTCAAAGGAAAGCCCGAGCTGATCCAGAACACATGTCACAGCCACACTCGGATTGGCCAGCATCGCACCCATTTCCAGAACCATGATGCGATCGGCGGGCAGAGCGCGCTCCCATTTTTCAAGCACGAGACTGAAACGCGCCCGGCCGATACAATCGCGCAAATGATCCTGGGGAAACGTCTCCGCCGCTTCGCCCGTCAGTATCATATCGATGAAGCGTGGCAGGCCAATATCCTTCGGAATATAGTCCCGGCTGTTTGAAAAATACCGCCATGTTGAGATGATCTGCATCACCGGGTCGCGCAGGACGAACAGGCATAACGGGGGGCCGGGTAGCTGTGGAATATGCTCAAGTGCGGTTTGGTGGTGAGCATAGCCCGGCGTCGAGTCTATCAGGATATCACCCGCTCGAGCATCTTCAAAAAGCGATGCCAATCCTGCCAGGCCATGATCGCGCCAATTCGCCTGAGGATTGAAAAAATAGCTTTTCGGATCGTGGAAATAGCCCAGCTCCTTGCGGATACCGCCGCGGATGCGCGGATGCTGTGTCAGCCAAAGGTGCAATGTGGATGTCGCGCATTTTGTAAAGCCACAGATCATCAGGCCGGGCGTCGCAGGAAGGGTCGGATCGTAGCTGGGGATGGTAAAGTTCATGCAGTCATTCCTGCCAGTATGCCCTGCCATTGCGCAAGTATCGCCGCTTCGCGGTAATGTGGCAGGTCTGGGCCAAGGTCCCTTACGACATCGTGGCTCAGGATCGTATCGGAGGATGAGATCGCTTCCTCCAGCGCCTGTGCAAGCGCTGTCACGTCTCCTGCCGGAACCACGCGTTGCCGTGTATCGAGAGATGACAGCAACGTCGGAGGAGCCCCCCTGTCGGTCACGATCAAGGCGCATCCCCGCGCGCGCGCTTCGATAACCGTACGTCCGAAAGGTTCCGCCCATAGGCCAGGCAGGACCAATAGGTCGATATTGTCCAGAAACCGCACCGGATCGGACACGGGACCCAGATACTTGATCCCGCAGGCCTGCGCGTCTGCACGAAGCTCTATTCCCTGATCCGGTCCAGCGAGCAACAATTGCGCGTCTTGCCGGTTTCGCATGCGAAACCAAGCATCGATCAACACGTTCACACCCTTGCTGGGGTGCAGCCGGCCTAGATAACCCACCCGCAGCGGACCCGGCGCACGTGCCGGGCGCGGCGTGTCGAAAACGGCGTCGGGCAGGGCAGGCGGCACAATGATCGGGTCGGGAACCCCTGCCAAATTCTGCGCCAGATCAGCCATCGTCTGACTGATCGCCACAACGCGTGTCGTTTTGGACAGCTCTGTTCTACGCCACGTAAGGGTCGCGCGACAACGCCCGCACAGCCCTTCGCAAGGTCGATCACCCCGCATCATCGTACCATGCGCACAGACCCATCCGTAATCGCGCAGCACCGCAACCGTCGGTACGTCTGCCAGCCGACAGGCGGCCAGCGCCAACGCCCCGTGTCCCGCTGGATTGTTGAAAATCACGACATCGGGGCGGTCATGCGCCAGCGCGTGTCGCCATCGCAGGGCCAGCGCCGGATCAATTTCCCCCCGCAGGTTCCATAAAGCACGCGAGACGAAACTGCGTTTACCAGCGGCAAGTGGACTGGTCCCAAGCCGCGATCCTTCGATCACTTGAACTGGCAGACCGTCTATTCGCTCGGGATAGCCCGGAACACCATCGGACAGAACGATGCGTACGGTATGTCCTGCTCGCGCGAGCCCGCACGCCAATGCACGGGCGGAACGTTCCGCTCCTCCCAGTTCATGGGGATACCAGTTGAAGGACTGCATCCATATCTTCATCGCCGCACCGGCCATAGAAACCCGCCAATGCTCGGATCGATCCCTGGTATTTTACGTGCCATCAAAACCGCCAGCACTGTCCATATCGAGACGGCCAATGCCTGTACCGTTGCGGCCCCCTCCATTCCCCACAGGCCCACCGCGACCCAAAGTGTCGGCATTGAGGCGATCGTGACAATAACACTCAGCCGCAGGGCGGTCCGTTCCCTGCCTGAAAGCTCCAACAACACCGAAACGGGGCCGGTAGCGGCATTCACCAGCTGCCCCCCGATCAGGATCAGAAGGGCAGGGAGCGCATGTTCGAATCCCGGTCCGAAAAAGGCCATTGCCGGTCCCCCGAATAGAGCCGCAAACAATGCCGCAATGCTCGCCAACGCCAAAGAACCGCCCGCCACCAGACGACAGATATGCGCCAGATCAGCATAGCGGCCTTCGGCATAGGCGGCTGCAATCATCGGTCCGGCTGCAATATTGCCTGCCGTGAGGATTAGCGCCACCAGTCCGGCTGCCCGTTGAGCCGCAAAAAATGCACCCGACGATGCCGCATCGAGTTGCGCGCCGAGGATCAGGACCGCGATTTGCGGAGTCGCGATCTGAAGGACGGACAGTGCCCAAAGTCCGGGTATGGCAGAGCGCCATGCGATTTTTCTCTCTACATCCGACATACCGGTTTCGCATGCGAAACCTTCGGAAGCGATGCAGTCATTGCGTAGCGGCAGCTTTCCATGCCCACGATGCAGGTGCCTTTGTGCCACGGTTGTCACCAGCAATATCGCGGTCATGATCGCGATCGCCTCGACGGCATCATCCGGCACGATCACAACAAAGGCTGCCAATGCGCCGAGCCTCCAGAACAGATCCCGTGGCGCAAGGGCCGATGCGACCGGGCCGAACGCCCGCAGATAATGCGCCTGATATTCGGCCAGTGCCAAGACAAACGTTAACGCCCCGGTTGCAGCCGCCAGTCCCCGCGGGCCCGGCGCGATACCAGCCAAATCTGCCAATATCAGAGCCAGCCCTATTCCACCGGATCCTCCCGCGACCAGAAGGGCCCCCTTGCGCACCGGCACCATTGCCGCGTTCAAGTCATGCGTGACAAGCGCGCTGGAAAATCGCAACGAAGCCATGCGCTGGCCAAAGCTGCCCACCGTGGCCAGCAAGGTCGCCGCCGTAAACGATATTCCAAAGGCCCCGAATTCCTCAGGGCCCAGCATCCATGCAAGTTGCCCCAACAACAACAGCATCAGACCGCCGCCCGCAAATTTGAGAACGAAAGCCGCCGCGCCGCCAGAAAGGAGTTTTCGCACGAATATATTTGCCAGTGCGTTCATCCGCCATGTGCCGCAAGCGCACCGTCTACGACATCGCGCATCGCCGCGCGAAAGACCGGTGCCGCAAAGGTTTCGGCATGGGCGCGAACGATATGAGGATCGAAATCGTCTTGTGCCGTCTCGAACCGATCAAGCGCGGCTGCCAGTGCACCGGGCCCAGGGTCGTAGAGAATACCCGTCGGTGCATGGTTTGCATCTGAAAGATCACAAACGGTTTCCGCCGTACCGCCCAGCGACGGCGCGATGACCGGTGTGCCACATGCTTGCGCCTCAACCGGAACGATCCCGAAATCCTCAATCGCTGCGAAGACGAAAGCCCGTGCGCGCTGGAACCTTCTGACGACTTCATCGCGCGGCAACCAACCGGTAAAAGTAACGTTCGGGGGGGCCATTGCGCGCAGTCGTGCATCCTGCGGACCGGTGCCGATCACATCCAGGTGCAGGGCAGGGCGCGCGGCAAACGCTTCGATAATCGTGGCGGTGTTCTTGTACGGTACGAACCGCCCGGCGGTTACGTAGCGATCCTCCCGCGTGTCCGTACTTAATGTGAACGTTTGCACATCGACTGGCGGGTGGACCACGACCGCTTCTCGACCATAGACCCGAGCAATGCGCCGTCGCACAAAATCCGAATTCGCCACCAGCCGATCCACCGACACCACCGTTCCCCGGTCCCACATCCGGAAGCGATGCAACATCCTGTGCGCCAAGGCCCGGCGCAACCCGGCCAGTGTGCCCTGAATTGTATCGAGATAGTCGTGACTCAGGTCCCACGCATATCGTGGCGGACTGTGGATATAGGCAATATGAGGTTGATCCACCCCGACGATCACACCCTTGGCCAGCGCCGCCGAAGAAGATATTATCGCATCGTATCCCCGCAAATCGAACCGCTCGACAGCACGGCAGCATTCCAACAACATGTAGCGATAATAACGTCGCACCCCAGGCAGCTGGTTTAGCGTCGAGACATGCAAGGGACGCCCCGAGGTGACATAGTCGCGTTCCTGCGGATCGAGGAAGTCAAACAAGGTGAAGATCTCTGACCGTCCGTACATTCCCGCCAACTCCGCCAGCACATGCTCGCCGCCACCAACGGTAGGCAACCAGTCATGCACCAGCGCGATACGAGGATCGGCTTTCGAGCGTAGGGGCACGCTCATGCATCCGAACCTGAGTCGAGTATAGCTGCGACAGCGCGTAGAATTTCATCATATCGCTGCGGGTCGGGCTCTGCGCCTGCCGCATGCAGCGTCAAGCCACTCGGGTCTTGGTGTAAAGTCAGTGCGCCGCCCCCTCGCAGGCTGTGTTTCGCAAGGGCAGGGCAAGCCGGTTTCGCATGCGAAACCTCCCGCTTTGCAGGTTTGGGTTTGATGATCCTGTCCTTCAGTACTCCGTCCAGCGCCGCGTTCTGACCTGCGGGGTCCTCATAGGAGCCGGTGTCCAGCGCCGTGATCAGCCGTTTGGCGTGGCCTGCCCGGATCGCTTCGGCCAGGCGCAATCCCAGCCGTTCGTTCACCGCCTGCGGGAAGACCAGCGAATTGCCCAGCTCCTCGACCACCGCGACGAAGCTGCGGATTTTTGAGCGGCGGGCCTTGGACCCTGCGGCATAGAGCACGTCCACCGCCGCCTCGACACTGTCGAACACTCCGGCGCGTGCGGCCATCAATGCCACGCGGGCGCGCTCGAAATGGCTGATATCCTCGCGGATCTCGTTTTCCTCGACCATCGCCACGTAAGCTCCGCGCAGGTCGTCCGGTTGGCGGATGAAGGCCTTCACCGTCTTGAACCGGGCGTCGCCGGGATGGTCGCGCGCCAGATCCATGAGCGCGCGCATCCGCCGGTAGCCTGAGATCAGGCCGAAATGATAGGGCGGCTCTTCCTCCGTCGGCAGCAACTCGACCGGCATCCGCTGGCCGTGTTCCAGGATCGAGGCGCGTAACGCCTCCATCCCCTCGTCGCTGGCCTTGATGCGGTCGCGGGTCAGGTGGAACATGTTGATGCTGGCGATGGGCACGGCGTGGATCAGGCGTCCGGCCTCATCCGCCATGGCCAGCGCGCGTTCGCCGCCGCCGGCACTTTCGCCCGCGACACGGGCGATCGGGGGTGCGGCGGACTTGCTTACCGCCGCCAAGCTGGTCCCCCCGGTTTGCGAAACGGGTGCCGTGCTGCCGATCTCGAACGGGTTCAGTCTCTTGCGTTTGGCCATCAGATACCCTCCTCCTGCGCGATTGCATCTCGCTTCCAGGCACCAATCAGCATCTTCTTGAACATCGCATAGGTCTGGTCGAAGGTCTCCCTCCCCCGCGCATAGGTGTCGCGGTTGAAGTCGCGGTAATCCGCCTCGTAGATGCCGTTCACCTGTTCGCCCGCCTGCCCGATCAACGCCGTGAAATCCTGCCGGTACGGCGTCATCATCGGCCCCATCCACCCCTGGATCAGGGTGGCCATCTCCGCCTGCTGGGCGGCGTCGTAGCGGGTTATGATAGCCGCAGCGGCATCCCATTCGAATTTCAGTTCGGGCTGCCCCAGCGCGCGGGCGGCCGCGTTCTCCCCCTCCTCGATGGAGGAGAATGTCGCGTGCAGCATGTCGAAGAACCGGCCCGTGGAGTCGAATTCCAGGAAGCTCGCCCCCAGTGGCACGATCATGATATCGGCCGCCGCCAGACCATTGATGGTCAGGTATCCCAGCGCGGGCGGTGTATCGAGGATGACGATATCGTATTCGTCCAGTACCCCGTCCGCCTGCAGCCGGTTCGACAAGGCCTCCCACAGCTTCCAGCCCCGCGCGGTGGTGCGCCAGACAGGGATCTGGAACTCGGCCCAATACAGGTTCAGTTGCGCACCGATCAGATCGATATTGGGCCAGTGGGTCTTTGCGATCACGTCCTGGCTGCGCATCTTGAGCGCGTCGCCCAACGTCTCATCGAAGGGCAGAGGGTTGTCGCCGCGTGCCATGCGCGCGCGGTTCTCGGCCTGAAGGCTTTGCGCGTAGTCGCGCGCGATCAGCGGGAAGACAGTCTGCCACTCATCCTCGACCGTCGCCCCGAAGATCGAGGACATCGAACCTTGCGAGTCCAGGTCGATCACCAGCACGCGGTAACCGTCGAGCGCGGCGCTCATCGCCAGATGGGTGGCGGTGGCGGTCTTGGCCACCCCGCCCTTGAAATTGGCGACGGCCACGATCTTCGCGGGCAGGCCCTTGGGGCGGTAGGGGCGGTATTCCTTGGCGCGTGATCCGCCTGTCGCGAAGTGGTCGCGCAGGCGCAGCACCTCCTCCAGGGTGAACCACTTCGCGCCGCCCTCCGTCTCGGATATGCCCTGCGGCAGATCCGGGTTCGTGCGCAGCACCCGGCGGAAATGCGCAGGTGCTACGGGGATCAGATAGCGGGTGATCTCCCAAGTGGAAAACCGGCGCAGCACTTTCTGCCCGTCGGGTGAATGCCCGCGCCGAGCCAGATCGTCCCGACCCTGTGCGACACGGGCGGCGACATCGGCGAAGTCAGAGACCCCGATCCCGTCACTCAATGCATCGGCAGCCCGGTCGGGATCTATGTTGAAATAGGGCGGCAACGGGAGGTCCGACATTCAGGTTCGCCTGTATGTTGGCCGGATATCCGATCTGGAACCGGCGGAATATGTCGGGCGAACCCGATCCATGTATCGTCTTTCTCAAAAGATACCACAAATCGTGTCACATGCAATTATTTACGCACATTGCAGGACAAACATTCCTGTTTTCAATGTCTTACCAGATTTCAACAGAGTGTCCCGTCACGTGTGGCAATGCAAGCATCCTGTTATATTTGTGTTATTTACTGTGTTACGGTCCGCTTAATACCCCATAAGTCACTGAAAATATTTTGATTTTTTTGACAAGGCGACTCCAGAACCACGATTGAACGACTCTGGAACCACGATGATGCGATTCCAATCCCCCGAAGGCTTTTCCCCCGGCCCCGTACGGGACGCTGTGGGAATTCGGCAGAAGGTGATATGAAACCACGTTAGGCGGAGGCGGTAAAACCGACCCCCCATTTTCCCGCAAAGACGGGACGGCCCGAGCAGCCCCGACGGCATCACGCCCGAAGGAAAGGTGGTCGAAGACGAGGTAGGCGATGGCAGTACTTGATCCGGGCATGTCCGGGCCGAGCGGAGACGCACAGGATTTTTTCCTCTGCGATATCCTCGGCGCGATCCCGAAGGACGACATGGCGAGCATGGAACACCCGGTGTTCTCGCTCTCGACCCGGCCTGACCGGCGGGTGCTGAGCTATGCCCATAATGACGTGCGGGTCGAGATCACCCCCTCGGTCAAGGGGCTGGCGACGATCCACGACAAGGACATCCTGATCTATTGCATCAGCCAACTGATCGCGGCGTTGAACACCGAACGCCCCGTCTCGCGTCGGCTGACCCTGCGCGCGCATGATCTGCTGGTGGCCACGAACCGAGAGACGTCGGGCGATGGCTATCGCCGTCTGGTTGCCGCGTTCGAGCGCCTGGCAGGCACGCGCATCACCACAAACCTGGTGACTGGTTCGGGCGATCAGGCCCGCACCGTGACCGAAGGCTTCGGCCTGATCGAAAGCTGGCGCATCGTGCGGGCGAACAAGTCGGGGCGGATGATCTCCGTTTCCGTCACGCTCAGCGAATGGCTGTTTCGCGGCGTCACCTCCCGCTCGGTCCTGACGCTCAGCCGGGACTATTTCACCCTGCGCAAGCCGCTGGAACGCCGGGTCTACGAGATCGCGCGCAAGCATTGCGGCCGGCAGGAGGAATGGCGCATCGGGTTGGAGGTGCTGGCGCGCAAGTCCGGCTCCGCCTCCGCCTTGCGGGTGTTTCGCAAGATGATCCGCGATCTGGTCGCCTCGGACCACCTGCCCGACTATACGCTGAGCTTTGCCGACGATGTGCTGCTGGTGCGCCCGCGTGAGGTCGAGGTGATCGCCCGCGCGGCCCCGGTGCAGGCGGCAGCACGGGCGGCGGGTCAGGGCGGGCCGTTCCTGGCTCCCGCCACGCTGGACGCGGCGCGCACGCTGCTGCCCGGCGCGGATGCCCATGCCCTGGCGGACGATTGGCGCAGGCACTGGCACGCGACGGGACGGCCACGGATCTCGGACCCGGATGCGGCCTTTCTGGGCTTCGTGCGCGGTCGCGCCGGCCAGCGCAGCACAAGACGGTGATGAAACCTTTAAGGCAGTAAGTCGGTTGATATGCCAGTTCAACCGCCTCGAAAGAGGTTATTTTGTCTAAGGGGATTAACATGACCGCATTTATCAAAACGCTCGCCGCCGCCACGCTTCTGACCGGATTTGCCACCGCCCTCTCCGCGCAGGACCTCATCGAGGAAGGTGAGTTCGAGGGTGAGACCTATACCGGCAGCATCGCCGCCGACGACCTGATCGGCAACGATGTCTGGGAAGAGGACGGCACCTATATCGGCAAGATCGTTGCCGTCAACGAAGGCGCCGACGGCCTGGCCAACACCTTCCTGGTGCTCAACGCCGAGGGCGAGGAGCTGGAAATTGATGTCGCCACCGCCACCCGCACCTCGGTCGAGCCGGTGCTGGATGCGGACGCCGCCGAGAAGTTCAAGTAATCAGAGTTACGTTGCAGATTCCTGTGATTTATCGGGAAAGCTCTGCACCGGATTATTCAGAAAGAGCCCTTGGATTCGAGGGCTCTTTCCAACAGATTTATGAGTATTTTAAGACGCAGCGGTCGGGTTATGTTACCGCAGCCCAGATGAGCATTGCTTCCACGTCTGCTTCAAATGCGTCACGAATTTCCAGTATATCGGAGCCCAGCGTGATTTCCACGTTATCGCCATTTTGCGTTGTTGCCGCGAAGGCATCAGCCTCACTGGAAAAGCCCAGTCCGGATATATCGACGAAATCCAAGCCTGCCTCGAAATCTCGTATCGAGGCGGTTTCATCTCCGGAAGAAAAGACAAAGACGTCCGCGTCTGCACCGCCCCAAAGTGTATCGGCACCATGGCCTCCTGACAGGATATCCTGCCCCGAACCGCCATTGAGCATATCATTGCCGCCATCGCCGCTTAGCATGTCGTCGCCGGATTGACCGAACAGGCGGTCCGCGCCTTCTCCACCTTCCAGTTGATCATTTTCCGTGCCGCCATCCAGCAGGTCGTCGCCATCGCCACCATTCAGATAGTCGGATTGGCTGTCGCCGCGCAGCGTGTCGTTGCCAGCGTCGCCCAGCAGGCTGTCGTTGCCTGTGCCGCCGCGCAGGTCGTCCATGCCATCGCCACCCGACAAGGTGTCATCGCCAGTCCCGCCGTTCAGAGTATCATTGCCCAGACCACCTTCCAGCACGTCAAATGCGTTCTGTCCGAACAACTGGTCGTTCCCGGACCCGCCGATAAGAAGATCGGAGCCATTGCCCCCATCCAGCAGATCGTCACCATCATCACCATTGAGTGTATCGTCGTCATCCAGGCCGAACATCGTGTCATTGCCGATGCCGCCATCCATACTATCGTTGCCGCCTTCGCCGCGCATGTTGTCGTGGCCGTCACCGCCGTCCAGGGTATCATTTCCGATACCGCTATTGAGCACGTCGTCGCCGTTACCGCCCTTCAGACTGTCATCACCCGATAGTCCGAACAGGCTGTCATTGCCGATGCCGCCTTCCAGCGTATCGTTACCGTCACCGCCATTCATCAGGTCGGCGCCCTCATCCCCGCGCATCAGGTCGTCGTCCTCTTTGCCGTAGAATTCGTCGTCGCCGTTGCCGCCCGACATCGTATCGTCGCCTGCACCGCCCGAGAGCCGGTCGTTGCCGCCGCCGCCCTCCAGATTATCTGCCCCTGCATGGCCGAACAGGCTGTCCGCGTCGTCGCCACCGTTCAGGCTGTCATTGCCATCCCCGCCGTTAAGCAGGTCGATCCCGGCATGCCCGAGCAAGGTATCGTCACCGCCCTGTCCGAACAGCCGGTCGTCGCCCAGACCGCCCAGCAGCATGTCCCTCCCGTCGCCGCCATCCAGCAGGTCGTTACCATCGCCACCGTCCAGGCTGTCCTGACCTTCGTTACCGCGCAACGTGTCGTCGCCCAGACCGCCCAGCATAGTGTCGTCGCCCAGCTCACCGGTCAGAGAATCCGCGCCCAGACCGCCATCCAGGCTATCGGCCCCAGACCCGCCGTTCAGGGTGTCTGCATCCGCGCCGCCGGAAACCGTATCGTCGCCGGAACTGCCGAACAGATTATCCCGCCCGTTATCCCCCATGAGCAGATCGTTATCATCACCGCCATCCAGCAAATCGTTGCCATTGCCGCCTTGCAATGTGTCCGCACCAGCGTTGCCGCGCAACGTGTCGTTGCCGAAGCTGCCGAGCATGGAATCGTCGCCGCCACCGCCGGTCATATCGTCCAGTCCGGTCCCGCCATCGAGAGTATCCGCGCCATCGCCACCGTTTAACGTATCGTTCCCATCACTACCGAACAGATTGTCTGCTCCCGATTGGCCAAAGAGCCGGTCGTTCCCCAGGCCACCCAAAAGCATGTCATTATCGTTGCCGCCATCCAGAAGATCGTTGCCGTCGCCGCCATCCAGTGAATCCGCGCCGTCCTGTCCACGCAACGTATCGTTTTGTTCTCCGCCCACCATGGTATCCAGGCCGTCGCCGCCCGATAGGCTGTCTTCGCCATCGCCTCCACGCAAGTCATCGTCGCCGGCACCGCCGATCAGTGTATCTACGCCGATCCCGCCATCGAGCGTATCGTTTCCATCCGCACCTGACAGTATATTGTCCAGCGCATTGCCGGTGATCACGTTGCCCAGCTCGTTGCCGGTTCCATCGGTGGCGCTGCCTGCCAGGGTCAGGTTTTCGATATTTGCATCGAGTGTATAGTTCCTGGTCGCCGTCACGGTATCGGTGCCGGAATTCGCATCCTCGACCACCATGTCGCCAGCGTCGTCCACCATATAGCGGTCGTCACCCATTCCGCCGAGCAGGGTGTCGGCGCCTGCGCCCCCGTCCAGCGTGTCGTCGCCAGCGTTGCCAGCCATCTGGTTCGCGGCGGCGTTGCCGGTCAGGCTGGCATTGCCGGTGCCGAGGAAGGCGAGGTTTTCCAGATTGTCGGCGAGGATCGTCGTGGACAGTGACGTCAGCACGGTGTCCTCGCCTGCATCCGCGCCCTCGACGATTTGGTCACCACCATTGTCGATCACGTAGGTGTCGTCGCCCAGGCCGCCGGTCAGCAGGTCCGCGCCGGTGCCACCGTCGAGGATATCGTCGCCCTCACCGCCGGTCAGGGTGTCGTCGCCGCCGAGTCCCTGAAGAGTGTCGTCGCCTGCATTGCCGCGCAGTTCATCCGCGCGGGCCGCGCCGTAGAAGCGGTCGTTCCCGATCGAGCCGGAATAGTCGATGATGTGGTCGTCCAGAATGGTCTGAAGCGGCACCGGGTCGCCGGTCGCCGCCGCCGCCAGTGCGGACATCAGCGCAGGGCGCGGGATGTAGAGCCCGCCGAAGCTGAGCACAGGGATGTCTGCGGGGGTGCCGTCGCTGGTGCCCTCGACGCTGAAGACCAGACCGGTGACGAGGCCGTCCTCCGCCGTGTCGAGCTGCGTGCCGGTGAAGGTCGCCTTCAGCCCCGATGGGTTCGAGGCATCGGCGAAGGAGAACGCGGTGGCGTCCTCCTCGGTCAGGGTGCCGGAATAGATCGCGGCGATGAACAGATCGTCCACATCCGCCGCGATGTCCTGTCGGGCGGTGCTGGTGTAAGGAGGCTCGGGGTTTTCGGGACTGGCGTTATTGTAGGTGATATTTGCAAAATACCCGCCATTGCCGGGAGTATCTGCAGGAGACTCACCTATTTCGTAGCTCTCGACGACGATATTGTCGGGATCCACCACATAGAACACGTAGTAATCCGTGCCCGCCGGAATGTCTGTGCGGGTTTCGAGATTGAAAGTCAGCTCCTCGGCGCTGTTTCCTGCAAGGCTGGGCAGCGCGGCGCGGCCCAATTCGTAGTCGCCAACATCGAAAAATTCATCGGTGGACAGATATACTGCGACATCGGTCGCGCCCGCGGCAACTTCATTGGAGTTGTAGACCTGAACGCTGACTTCCCTTGGAATGCCCGCAGTCAGGGAGTTGAAGCCTGATGCCTGCAAGATCACCAGATTGGGCAGGCTCGCGGTCAGCAGTTCCTGATGGGTCCACAGGTTGCCGCCGAAATCGTAGGTGTCGATCTGTGCGGCGCTGACCGCGCCCTCGACCGCCGCGCCCCCGGTGCCGGTGAGGATCAGCGAGCGGCGGCTGGAGGAGATGGTGATGTCGTAATCTTCGCGTGCGCCGGTCAGGACCAGCGTGTCGTCGCCGGTGCCGCCCTCAACCGTGGCGTCGCCCGCGCCGGGCGTGAAGCTGTCATCGCCGTCGCGCCCGTACAGCGCATCGTTGCCGTCGCCGCCCAGCAGCGTGCTGTCGCTGTCGGTGGCGATCAGAACGTCGTCGCCGGCGGTGCCGGTCAGGGTGAAGGTGCCGTCGAGATCACCCCATGTCGCGGTCAGCCCGTCAGGCGAGGGGGCCGCGCCGTAGATCTGTTGCAGCGCCTGCACGTCCAGCGGTTGCAGGGTGGACACGATGTCGCCGCCGGAATTGTAGCTCATCAAGGTTTGCGTGGTGTCGAAACCGGGATCGGTGGCATCGTCATTGGGATGCTGAAGCCCGAGAGAATGGCCCAGTTCGTGCAGCAGCGTCTGGAAATTCCGGGTGCCGGGGCTGTAATCCTCAGCCCCCGAAACGCCTACGGTCATCACCAGATAGCCGTTGGCGGACATGTCGGTGAAATTTTGCGTGCTGACATCCGCAACCTTGGGCAATTGCGACACGCCTTGCAGGCCTGCCTCGGACGTGGTGGCGTTCATTACCCGGATCGAGGCGTTCCCGGGATCGCTTACCTCGATGAACCGGATGCCCGCGACGGCCTCGAACTCGGCCGCGGCCAGCCTGAAATCCGCCTGCTGATCGCTGGAAAATGCGCCGAAGGAGGTCAGCGCGTGTTCGTCGCCATCGGTATAATATGTTTCGAAATCAGAGGCTACGAAGCTGTAGGTAATGAAGGTCGGGGCACCGTCGCCCGCCATGGCGTTCCAGCGTTCATTCTGTTGCGCGAGAATGGCCAGATAGTCTGTGCTGGGGACGGGAGGCATAGTTGGCCCTCTTTCTCATGATGTCGGTGTCTAGAGGCATACAGTAGTGGCTGCATCCCACAAAAGAATAAATCATTCGTATAGGAACCTTACCCGCTTCAAGAGGCAATATTTGGGCAATGCATCACAAGATTGGGTGAAACTGACGATATAGCGCAGAAAGGACGATGCCGGGGGCCGATTGGATCGACCATGATGGAACACGCCATGTTTGGACACCATGATTGGGCTGGCCCGCCTGGACGGGGCAGACTGGAGGCATCCTGTCAGGCAGGCGGGATGCGCCGGTGAGGGGCGTTGGCCTTGAAGAGTGTTGGCCTTGAGGGGTGTTGCCTTCGCTATCGGAAACGTTGCCGTGGCGAGCGCGGCCTCAGCCCTCGTTGCGCCCGACGCCGACCAGATGCAGGCCCGCGGCGGCCATTTCGGCGGCGGTGTAGATGTTGCGCAGGTCCGCGACCCGATCGCCGCGCATCAGCTGCGCAATACGCGGCAGGTCCAGCGCGCGGAACTGGTTCCATTCGGTCAGGATCACCAGCGCGTCGGCCCCGTCGGCGGTGGCGTAGGCATCCTCGGCCCAGGTGACGCCGGGAAGCAGGGCGGTGCCCTCCTTCGCGCCCTCGGGGTCGGTCACGATCACCTCGGCGCCGGCGCCAACCAGGGCGGGCACGATGGTCAGGGCAGGGGCGTCGCGCATGTCGTCGGTATTGGGCTTGAACGTCACGCCCAGCACGCCGATCCGCTTGCCCGCCAGCTTGCCGTCGAACAGATCCAGCACCTTGTCGATCATCCGGCGTTTTACCGTCTCGTTCACCTCGATCACGGTTTCGGTGATGCGCATGGGGCAGGCATGTTCCTGTCCGATACGGGCCAGAGCCTTGGTATCTTTCGGAAAGCACGAGCCGCCATAGCCCGGACCGGCATTGAGGAACTTGGGCCCGATCCGCGCGTCCAGCCCCATGCCGCGTGCCACCGATTGCACGTCGGCGCCGACACGCTCACACAGGGCCGCGATCTCATTGATGAAGCTGATCTTGGTCGCGAGAAAGGCGTTCGCGGCGTATTTTATCATCTCCGCCGATTCCAGATCGGTGAACATCACCGGCGCGTCGCGCAAGGATAGCGGGCGGTAGATGCGGGCCATGATGTCACGCGCCCGATCAGTGTCCACACCGACAACGACGCGGTCGGGGCGCATGAAATCCTCGATCGCGGCGCCTTCGCGCAGAAATTCGGGATTGGAGGCGACGTCGAAATCGGCCTCGGGCGCGGCCTCGGCCAGAATGGCGGCAACGCGGGCATTGGTGCCGACGGGCACCGTCGATTTGGTCACGACCACCGTGTAGCCGTCCAGCGCCGCGGCGATGTCACGGGTTGCGGCCTCCACATAGGTCAGATCGGCATGGCCGTCACCGCGCCGCGTGGGTGTGCCCACGGCGATGAACACCGCATCGGCGGCGGCGACTGCGGATTTCAGGTCGGTGGTGAAGGTCAGGCGGCCTTCCTCCACATTCTTGGCCATCAGGGCGTCGAGCCCCGGTTCGAAGATCGGCACCTCGCCCGCATCGAGCCGTGCGATTTTATCGGCATCGAGGTCCACACAGGTCACGTCATGTCCGAAATCGGAAAAACAGACACCTGAGACGAGGCCGACATAACCGGTTCCGATCATTGCGATATGCATGGGACGCTCCTGAGTGATTTTGCGAAGGGATACGCGATTGTTTTGATCGGGTCGAGAGTTCTGAAAATTAACGTCTTGTTAGGTGGCGTTTGGTAGAACTTCCCAGAACAGCAGCATGAGCCACAGTCCGCACCGCTTCGGTGTCGTGGCCCTCGTCCTGACGGGTGTGATGCTGCGTTGCAGGTGCGGTCCTTGGGGAAAGGACGCACAATTGATCCAGTTTAATCTCAGCCCTATCGCAATGATCGGGCCTATCGGGCGCGCCGCGCTCTTTGTAAAGGACGTCGCCCTCAGCCCGCTTCCCCATCTTGTTGCAGGCATGACCGGTGAGGAAAGCCACTTTACCGATGCCGGCGGCACTACATCTGCGGCAATTGGGGATCCGGTCTGGGTCGCCCAGACCGGGACGGGGCCGGACATGGCAGCCTCTGCCGCCGACGCACGGCCGATATTGCGGCGCGACGGGGCATTGTCCTATCTGGCGTTCGACGGCGTGGATGACCACATTTCCACTGCGCTGGATGCGATAAGCCTTTCCGCAGGCGCAACTGTCGGGTTGCTGGTTCGGACCACCGATACGCAGGCCATCGTTCTGGCCGACAGAACGGATAACAACAGATATATCGGCGATATCGAGGCAGGGGCCGCTATCGAGTTGGGCAGATATGGGGGTACGGGCGGCACCACGCTGGTCGAGGGCACTGTCTGCTCCGGCACCCGAGATGATTTCTACACAGCCGTATGTACCGGGAGCTGGACCAAGATCATCGTGTCCGGGGCGAACCTGGCGGGGTGGCGGCGATTTGGTATCTCGGCCCATCAAAGCGAGTTGTTCAGATTTTCCGGCGACGTCGCCGCCGCGTTTGTGCTGTCCGGGGCGACGTCCGAAATCACGGCCGAGGCGGATGAGCGGCTCGATACGCTCAAAGAACTGGCCGCGTGACCGGTCCGGGACCGGTAGCACATTCCATGCGCTAAATGTTTCTTCAGAAAGGACTTTCAAATGAACAATCCATTTTCAGCCCGTGCAGCAAGCTTGCAGGGTCCGGGCACCGATTACCTGCCAGTGGTTCCGGACGATATGCTGGAACTGCCTGAGGTCGCGATTTCGCTTTATGCGGAAACGGGGGGTGCCGTCACGTTCATCAGCGTACGCGGTGTCGAACGTACCGTGACATTGCCTGATTGCGGCTGGCTGGTTTGCGGTGTGCGCGCGGTGAAGGCGACGGGAACCACGGCGAACGGACTGCATGCCGTTCTGATCGGCTAAGGCCGGATTAGCGCCCAAAGCCGCCCAGAACAGTGCGCAGCGTATCGAAGACGATACGTGTATCGGTCCGAAAGGATGCGGTGCGAATATATTCCAGATCCGCGTCCACCTTGGCGCGGGTCTGATCCATGCCTTCGGCATAGCCCAGACGGGTCTGGGCCAGACCGCTGATGCCCGGACGCATGGCGTGGCGCTGGCGGTAGCCCGGAACGCTTCTGAGATAGGCGCGCGCATGGGACAGGTAGTCGGGGCGCGGGCCGATCAGGCTCATATCACCGCGCAGGACATTGAGGATCTGCGGCAGCTCGTCGATGCGGGTGCGGCGGATGAAGCGACCCAACGCGGTGATCCGGCTGGTTTCCAGCGGATCGTCCGGGCCGCGCGCGTTTTCGCCGGAGCAGACCATCGAGCGGAACTTGACGACCTGAAACGGTTTGCAGCGATACCCCATGCGAAATTGACGATAGAGCAGCGGCCCCTGATTGCGCCACGGGTTCACGATCAGCAGACCGACCGCGCAGACCGCGAGCAGTGGCAACAACGCCAGGCTGACCAGGATGTCGAAGCTGCGCTTGCCAAACAGGTAAAAGCGGTTCGGAGCGGGCAAGACCGTAGTCGTGGCTCGTTCGCCCTCCAAATGGACGTCATATGAAGTATCGAGCATCGAGAACTCCGGCTGAGAACACAGTTGGCCACATTCTTAACATGATATTAACACATTTTATCACAGAACCTTAGTGATTCCCATTCTTGTGTTGCAAGTGCGAAATGCCACATTTGGCGCAACATGGTGTTGCCTAGAGCGTATTTTTTTTCGAATAACGGTACCGTGAAGCGTAATAATACCCGTATTGCTGGCTCTCCGCTCCGGTTCCGCGACCCGGTTGATAGTCGTTGAGTACGAGGCCGTCGATCTTTGCTCCGGTCTTGTCCAGCGTGCGTATCATCGCCTGCACCATGCCGCGTTCGGTATTGCGATGGCTGATAACGCACAGCATCCGGGGCACCAGCTTTCGGATGATCGTCGGGTCGGTCACAGCCAGGATCGGCGGCGCATCATAGATCGACAGGTCGAATTCGGCGCCCAGCAGCTCCACCAGTTCGCGGTAGCGCGCGCTCATCAAAAGATCGGCGGGATTGGGCGGATAGGCCCCGGCCGTGATTACGGACAGATGCGGGGTAATCTGGTGGATGATATCCTCCAGCGTGGCCTGACCGGAGAGGTATTCCGACAGGCCCAAAGTGGAGCGGGGCAGGTCGAAATAGCGGCGCAGATAGCCGCGCCGCATGTCCGCATCCACCAGGCAGACCCGGTTTTCCGGACCCGCCGACAGGTTGGCGAGGTTAGCGGCGATGAATGATTTTCCGTCCGCCGGCGCGGCAGAGGAGATCACCACCGCGCGCGGAGTCTCGTCCATCATGCCGAAATAGAGCGAGGTGCGCAGGGACTGGAACGCCTCGATCACCGGTTCGTGCTGGCCGCGTGCGGGGTCGAGCATCAGCGTGCGGTTGCGTCCGCCGATCTTGCGCCGGCCGGGCAGTTGGCGGATCACGCCGTAGAGCGGGATGCCGAACTCATCCAGATCGGAGATATCGTCGATGCGCGAGCGCAGGAAGTGCGCGGCGAGCACGAGTGCTGCCCCCAGCATGATGCCGAGCGCGAAAGCCAACGCGACCGCCTGCGAGCGATTGGGTGAGACGGGATAGGGCAGGGCCTGCGCGGTATCGAGGATACGCACGTTGCCAACTGTGCCTGCGCGCACCAGCTCCAGCTCCTGCTGACGGTTGAGCAGTTGCAGATAGATTTCGCGCGCAACCTCCAGCTCCTGATTGAGGTTGAAGAAACGCTGCTGCGTCTCGGGCAGGGCGGCGGTTTCGGATTCCAGCGCGTCGAGTTGCGCGCGATAGGCGGCGCGATTGGCGATCAGGGTCTGATAGACCGGGTGATTGCGGGTGTAGCGACGCGAGATTTCATCCTCGCGGATATCAAGTTCGGCCAACTGCGCGCGCAGGGCGGTCACCTGGGTCAGCAACCCTTGGGTTTCCGCGCTCAGATCGATGGATTGCTCGGACACGCGGAAGGCGTTGATCTCGGCCTGCGCCGTTTCCAGATCGCGCAGCGCACCGGGAAGTTGCTGCTCGATGAAGGCGAGGCTCTGCTCCGTCTCGGCGGCGGAGCGTGCGACGTTCTGGGTCAGAAATTCTTCGGTAATGGCATCGAGCTTACGCTCCGCCATCTCGGGCGTGGGGGCGCGGAAGGTCATCGACAGAACGTCCGAGCCGCGACGCTCCGTGATGCTCAAGGCGCTGCGCAAGGTAGAGATCGCGCTGGCGCGGGTCCTACGCGACACGGAATAGGTGCGCCCTGTCGGACCGATCAGGCGAGAGACCCTCAGTTCCAGCCCGGTCGCGTCATCGGTCAGCAGGCTGCCCACCTGTCCTTGCAGTTCACGCCCATCAGGCAGGATCGCGGCATAACGGCCATCGTCGTCCAGCTTGCGCAGGGTTACACCGTAGGGGGCGGTCTGCTGCATCGTGAAGCGACTGACCTCGATCTGCTCACCGCTCCACGCATAGGGGGCAAGCAGCCGGTTCAGCCACGGCGATTGCAGATGCGTCCCCGGCCAGATGGTCGCGATATCGCGCAGAACCGGCAGCGGCACCGGAGAATAGGACAGCGTCAGGTCGAGACGGTCCACCACTTCGCCCAGAACCCGGCGAGAGGTCAGGATCTGGATCTGGGTGGTGGTGCTTTCCTCGATTTCGCGCCCCATACCCGTCAGGACTTCGAGTCCGGGGATCGTGCTTTCGCGGTTTTCGATCTGGACCAAGGCGTCGGCCTGATAGATCCGGGGTTGGCTGACGGCCCACGCAACGCCAAGACATGCGGCCAGCACGGCGATAATCGCGATCAGGAATTTGCGGGCCCAGATGACGCGAAGTATTTCAACCAGATCGAGATCGGACTCGTCCTCGTTGGACAGGGAAGACTTGTCGCTCATGCCGCCACATCCAGACGGGTGGACCAACCCTCGATACCGGCCAGAATGTCGGCAACGGCGCGTTCATGCATATCGGTGGGGCGGCGATAGGGGTCTGCCACGGCTTTTCCTCCGGACCATTGTGTCACCAGAAAGGTGCGCCCGCCCAGATCGGGGGCGCGGCGCAGGATGGCGTCGCGATGCTCGGCCTCCATCACCAGGATCAGATCGTAGCGGCGGGCGCGCGATTCCTCGAACTGGCGCGCGCGATGTGCGGAGACGTCCAGCCCGTGGGCCAGCGCCGCGGCGGCACTATCGGGATCGGCGGGATGATCCACCAGCGCCCCCAGCCCGGAGGAGCCGACATGCAGGCCGGGAAAGGTCCGTGCGAGAGCAGCCTCGGCCACGGGCGACCGGCAGATATTGCCAATGCACACGGTCATGGCTGAGCGAATTTTCAGGGCCATCGGGTGCCTCCTCAGCGCGGCTTATTCGCCGATCAGCGTGTCAGCTGCGCCGGCCAGTGCGGAAGTCGCACCCAGGCTGGGCAGAAGCTGGCTGATCAGGTCGTTCCAGCGGGTGACCGGGGCCGTGGTGATGTAGATCACATCACCGGGTGCCACGTCCGTCCGCTCGCCCACCAGATAGCCTGCGGGGGAGGTGAGGTCCAGTTGACCTACCCGCGTGACATCGCCCACCTGCCGGAACAGGAAAACACCGTTCACATCGGCCCTGCGCTGATCCAGACCACCGGCCAGCGCCAGGGCGCGGGTCAGGGTCATGTCGCGGCCGGTCAGGTCGATTTCACCGACGCGGCCGGCCTCTCCGAACAGGTAGGCCTGGTTGGATTCACGCCGGGCGACGCTGACGATATCACCGGCACGCAATGCGGGGTTCGTCGCGACGGGCAGGCCCTGCTCCGGTCCGCTGAGGTCGAGTGCATAGAGGTGACCGCCCCGGTCCAGCAGCACGCGCGACATATCGCCATCGGCCGTTGCCCCGCCCGACATCAGGACCGCCTCCAGCAGGCTGAGCCCGGTATCGGTCAGCACGACGGCACCGGGTTCGTTGACTGCGCCGGTCACGACCACGCGCTGCGAGGTGAAATCGGCGATGCGCACATCCACCTGCGGGTTGGGCAGATAGTCGGCAAGGCCCGCAGCCAGCTGGTCACGGATCTGGCCCGGGGTGCGGCCCGCAGCCTGAATATAGCCGACATATGGGAAATAGATGCGTCCGTCCTGCATCACCGTCAGGCCGCCGCCCTCACCGCCCGAGGGGTCGGTCAGCTCGGGATATTCCCAGACCGTGATGCGCAGCAGGTCGCCCGGACCCACGCGGTAGCTGCCACCCTGTTGCGGCAGGTCGGCACCGGACACAGCGCTGAGCGCGGCGGGCGCGATGGCGGGTGCGGCAAAGAATGAGGCTGTCCGCTGGTCCAGCAGCACCAGTTCAACCGGTCCATAGGACGGCGTTCCGGGGGCCGAGGCGAAGGAGGTTTCGTTGCAACCGGCCAGTAGGGCGGCGATGACGAACAGTCCTGCGACTTTTGAAAAGCGGTAACGTGCCACGCCCGCGTCCTCCTGATCTAATATACGGATTGCCCGCACATGCTGTTGCCGGTCTTTTACATGGGGTTAGCGGTTTCGGGCTTCATTGACTAGTGCGCAGTAAGGGCGCAGGCGCATTCGCCCGCATGAAGTGCAGGTGTGCAACGATGCGCATGTCATCGAGCGAACACAGGGGGCGCAGAGGGCGACATGCCCGGATCGGCGAGGGCCCGAAGGCCATATCCGTGCGCGCAATCGGAAAATGGTGTGGAGGTCGATCCCCGCCGCCGCGATGCGCGGACTGGTCGGGGTATCGGGTGCGGGGGCTGCCCACCAGCCGACCGCACGTGCGGCTAGCCCGATAGTCAGGTTGTGCGATACATAATCGCAGACCGGGCCGGGCAGAAGGACATCATGTGTCCTTCGTCCGGCCCGACCGGGATCGCGTGGATCAGTCCGTGTCGCTGGAGGAGGAGATCGCGGCGACGATGCCGACAGCCGCCAGAGCGGCCAGAGCCGTCAGGCCGACGCCGCCGCCCAGACCGCCAGCGGTCGATACGGTCGCCACGGTGGTGCCGCCGGTTGCGGCTGCGCCGCCACCGGCCGCCGCCGTAGTTGTGGTGGTCGTCGCCGGTGCTGCCTGAAGTGTCACGATCTGACCGTTGGCCAGTTGCGCGGTGAAGGTCTCACCGGGGACGGGGGTCGTGTTCACGGTGACGGAGCCGTCCGCGTTTATCACGACGTCCTGCGCGTAGGCGGGGAGGGTCGCGCCAAAGGCGACAGCGAAGCTGAGAGCGGAAGCGAGAACGGTACGTTTCATGATGTCATTCCTGTTGTGACGGCCCGGATGCTGCTGATTTCCGGAAACTCTACTAGATATCTTAGCCACAATATAGCGCGATGCTGCGCTGCAATCAATTCGTAGAAATTGAGAGTAAGCTTTTACCCGAAGGGTTTAAGCACTTCGATGTCCAGATAGCCCTGTTCCTGCGAAATCCACTGGCGCGAACGCCAGACCTTGCCGGTGACCGGATCGACCCACCATGTATTTACGAAGGCTTCGGGGCGGTCGGTGGAGATATCGGCGCAGGGTTCCTCGATTCGCACGGTGGCGAAGTCCAGTTCGACGATCCGCTGCGGATCGGGCCCCGAATTGGTGAAAGTGCACACGAAGGACGAGATCTCCACATCCTCCAGCGGGCCGATGCGGCGAATCGTTCTGCTATGTGTCGTCCCCTCGATCGCGGTGCCGGCGGGCAGTGCCACACCCAGCCCCAGCGGCAGCGCCGGTTCGCTGAACTGGCCCGAAATGTCGTTGGTCAACCCGCGTGAGCGGACCAGCTCCGGCCCGACAAAGGCGATGCTGACACCGTCGCCGCTGCGATAGGTGACCTGGCCGTCCAGCTCCGCCACCGCGAGCAGGATCGCGCTGCGCCCCAGCCGGTCGGTCACCCGCAGGCTGGCCGCGGGATTGGCCGCGATCTGCGCCCGGGTGATCGGGGCGGGGCCAGGCGGTGGCGCGTTGCGCTGTTCCAGAGTGTCGCGAAGCACGTCCGCCGCGCGCCCGAACGGGCCTGAAAGATCGCCGCAGGCGGTCAGCATCAGCAGCAGGGCCGCCGTCGCCGGAAACTTCAGTGCACGCATCGTCATTGCCAGACCCCGCCCCATTGTGTGCCCAGCCGGTGCCACGAGGCATCGCGCACATCGGTCCACAGCCGGTCCGGGACCTCCAGCCGTGCGCCGCCGTCGCGGGTCAGCGACCGGACGGTGGTGGACACACGTTCGCGCGTTTCACGGTTGGACGACCAGCCCAGCGGGATGGTCAGCGTCAGGCCCTTGTCAAAGGAGCCCTCGCCGAACTCGTCGAACGGCACGTCGGTCAGGGTGAAGAAGCCGCCCAGTTCCCAGCCATTGTCGAAGCGGCGACGGACGGAGAACGTCGCCCCCACATCGCCCGCCAGATATTGCCCGGCATCGACCTGCACCTCGTAATCGTGCCAGCCCGTATCCCAGTAGAGAGAGACGTGTCCCGTCACCGCATCCAGATCGCGCAGCCCGAATTGCTGCTCGAACTCACGCTGGCGGGCGTAGTTGACCTCCACCCCCAGACCGACATCCCAGTCGACCGGGCGGTACAGAAGCTCCGCCGAGACGCCGGCATATTGCTGTTCGAGGATACCGGCCGTGATCCGGCCATACAGATCGGGCGCGACCTTGCCGCGATAATCCGCCGTCAGCTCGGTGATCGCGGTGGTGCCCTCACGCAGGTAGGAGGCGATCAGGGTGCGCACCTTGGGCAGGTCGGACGTGGCGGGCCGTGTCACCGTCTCGAACCCGTTGGTCAGGGTCTGGCGCAGGGTGCCGTTCAAGGTCAGCCCGCGCACCGGCTCGTAACGGCCGCTGAGCGCGATGCCCAGATCGGGGCGCAGCGGATCGTCGGGATCGAAGGCATTGATCGCCAGCGACGGCGCGATCCCCCAGGAGAATCGCGGAAACGCGCCGGGCAGGGTCAGCGGACCGTCGCGGCGCGGGGCGCCTGCGGAAAACTCCGCCGCTTGCCACAGTTCTGCCTCGCTGTCGGGGGCGGTGGCGGCGGCCTCGATCTCGGCCCGGGTCAGGGTGGTGGTGACCAGCGGCAGGCCGGATTCGACCAGCGTGATGTCGAAGGTGGAGACGGAGCCGGGAAGCTCGCGCACCAGAACCCGCGCCGCGCGCCCGATGGCGGTGGTCTGGTTGTTCCAACGCAGGTTGCGGATCGACACGCGGGCGGTGTCGATGCCCTGCAACGGATCAGCGGCGACCAGATCCAGCCCTTCGAGCGCCATGGCGAAGGCCAGAAGGTCGCGCGCGCCCTGCGGCTCGACCGGGCCCAGATCATCGGTGCGGCGGATCACCTCGGGCGGGGCGGGGGTGAAGCTGGGCACCAGCGGGCGTTTCACATTGGTCGAGACATTCAGCGACAGACCGAATTCCGAGCCGTACATCCGGTACGCGCCCAATGAAAGGCTGTCGTTCAGGGCGTATTGCAGACCGAAGTTGAAGGGGCTTTCGCGGGTGAACGTGCCGGTGCGCTGCTCATCCTCGTAGGCATCCGAGGAATATTCCGCCTTCAGCACCAGCCCGTCGATGGGCGTCTGCCAGTTGACCCCGGCGAAGAACGCGGCGTCGGGCCCCGAAAACAGATCGCCCAGATCGACATCGCCCCCTGTGGCCGCCCCGCCCGAGCGTGTGGCAAAGCTGTCGGACAGTGAGATCAGCGGATTCTCGAACCCGTTGACGCCGCTGAAACGCCCCCAGCCCAGACCGCCGGTCACGTCCAGACCCGGCAGGACCTCCTTGGTCGCGACGAGGTATTCGCCCGCCAGAACCCCGGTGCCCAGAACATCGCGAAACCCCAGCGCCACCGAGGGCAGGTAGTCGGTTTCCTCGACCAGACGGAATTTCAGGTCCAGCGAGCGGTCGAAGCGGGTGGTGCCTGCAACACGAAAATCCGAGGTGCGCGCATAGCGAAACGCCCCCTCCAGCCAGGGCAGCGCCTGAAAGCTGAGGCTGAGCCGCTGGGTCGGACCAAAACCGCCCGCGCTGATCGACAACTGCCCGTCAGGCTGCATCCGCGCGGACGGCATGTCGATGCCGCCGGTCATGCCGTACAGGTTCAGGCTGTCGCGCGGTTCGACATAGAACGGATAGCCCCATTGCTGCGGTCCCGCCTGCGCGAAGGCAGTGGACGTGCAAAGGGTCAGGCCAGCGCCCAGCACCGCGATGATCTTGAGGAATTTCACGATCGCTCTGCCCCGTTTCGTCTGTCAGTTTCGATATCCGCCCGGTGGTGACGTGCGGCATTCATTCTGATTGTGCGGTATCGTCCCGTATCAGGGCGTATTTCGGGCAACTATAGCCAGCAATGCGCCGGCCGGTCCACCAGACGTATCGGGCGCGCGCATAGCGGGGCGATGTGATGCAAGCGGGCCACGCAGCCGCGCGGCCCGGACCGTTCAGAGGAACGCGCCGCCCTGCCGTAGATTTTTCAACCCGCTCGCAAACCCGATCTTATTTTTCCACGAGGCCCTTGAGGTAGGTGCCGTAAGCGTTCTTCTTGAACGTTTCAGCTCGGACCGCGATCTGTTCGCGGTCGATCCAGCCTGCCACGAAGGCAATCTCATCCGGGGATCCGATCTGCAGCCCCTGGCGTTCGGTCAGGGTGCGCACGAAATTCCCGGCATCCAGAAGACTGGAATGCGTGCCCGTGTCGAGCCAGGCAAAGCCACGGCCCATCCTCTCGATATGCAGGTCGCCTTCGGCAAGATACAGCTCCAGCAGTTCGGTGATTTCGAGTTCCCCCCGTGCCGAAGGCTTTACACGCGCGGCCAGTTCCGGCGCGCGGCCGTCCAGAAAATAAAGTCCCGTCACGGCATAGTTCGAGGGCGGTACAGCAGGCTTTTCGATGATGGTGCGCACATTGCCCCCCTCATCGAAATCGACCACGCCGTAGCGTTCGGGATCGTTGACATGATAGCCGAACACCGTGCCGCCCTGCGGGCGTGCATCCGCAGCGGCCAGCAGTTCGGGCAGACCATGTCCGAAGAAGATGTTGTCCCCCAACACCAGCGCCGACGGTGCCCCGGCAAGGAAGTCCTTGGCCAAGAGGTAAGCTTGCGCCAGTCCGTCGGGAGATGGCTGGACGATGTAGGTCAGATTCACGCCCCACTGGCTTCCATCGCCCATAAGGCGTTGGAATTGCGACTGGTCCTCGGGTGTGGTGATGATGGCGATCTCGCGTATGCCGCTCAACATCAAGACCGACAAGGGGTAGTAGACCATCGGCTTGTCATAGATCGGCAAGAGCTGTTTCGAGACGCCCATCGTGATCGGCCACAGGCGCGATCCGGATCCGCCTGCCAGAATAATGCCTTTGCGTTTCATGACGCTGCTCCAAGTTCAGTGACAATCGCGTGCAGCCCGGCTTTCCAGTCGGGCCGCGAGATGCCGAATTCCCGCTCGAATGACGTGCAGTCGAGCCGGGAATTCAGCGGGCGTTGTGCCGGGGTGGGGTAGTCCGAGGTCGGAATATCCTCGATCCGGCAGGGCAGGTCGGCCGCCTGCATGATCGCGCGTGCAAAATCCGCCCAACTGACATCCGGCGCGCCGGTGAAATGAAAGGTGCCGCCTGCATGGCCCGCGACCATGGCCGCCGTGGCAACATGGAGCGCATCCGCAATCGCGGCAGCGGGCGTGGGACCGCCGATCTGGTCGGCGACCACCCGCAAGCTGTCACGCTCCGCGCCCAGACGCAGCATCGTCTTGACGAAATTCGCGCCATGTGCCGAAACCACCCAGCTGGTGCGCAGGATGAGGTGCCGGGCCCCGCTGTCGCGGATCGCCTCCTCACCCGCCAGCTTGGACCGACCGTAAGCCGAAACCGGCGCCGTGGGATGATCGGGGGCAAAGGGCTGCGTGCCGGTGCCGTCGAAAACGTAATCGGTTGAGATATGGAGCAGCGGAATGCCCATCCGGGCGCAGGCCCGCGCCATCGCGCCGGGGGCGTCGCCATTTATGACCGTGGCGTCCGGCTCGGCCTCCTCGGCCTGATCTACGGCGGTCCATGCGGCTGCGTTGATCACCGCGTCGGCCCCGGAGGCCAGAACGGCCTCCGCGCATGTTTGGGGGGAGCTCAAATCGGCATCGTCCCGGCCCAGAAAGCGCGCCTGAACATCCGCCGGGCACCGCTGTGCCAGTTCGCGCGCAACCTGACCTGTCTTTCCGAATACGAGCAGTTTCACGTCTTCACGCCCAGACGATCACCCACCCCGGATCGGTTCAAAAGCGGCTGCCACCAGGCCTCATTTTGCAGATACCATTCCACCGTCCGCTCCAGCCCCTGTTCGACCGTGACGGACGGGCGCCAACCCAGTTCATCGCGGATGCGCCGGGGGTCGATCGCATAGCGGGCATCGTGGCCGGGACGATCCTTCACAAAGGTGATCTGATCGGCATAGGAGCCCTGGGGTTTCGGCTGTTTCTGGTCCAGGATCGTGCAAATCGTGCGAACGAGGTCGATATTGCGCAACTCGTTTTCGCCGCCGATATTGTAACTGCGTCCGGGCTTGCCCTTCTCCAGCGCCAACAGCAGCGCATCGGCGTGGTCCTCGACATACAACCAGTCGCGGATATTCTCACCCTTGCCGTAAATCGGGATCGGCTTGCCGTGAAGCGCGTTCAGGATGACCACAGGGATCAGCTTCTCGGGGAAATGACAGGGACCGTAATTGTTCGAGCAATTGGTCAGGATGACCGGCAGGTCATAGGTTTCGTGCCATGCTTTGACCAAATGATCCGATGATGCCTTCGACGCTGAATAGGGCGACCGGGGGTCATAGCCCGTTTCCTCGGTGAACAGGACGTCCGGATCGGCGGGCAAGGAGCCGAACACCTCATCCGTTGAGATATGGTGGAAGCGAAAACCCTCCAGCTTTCCCTGACGTGTCCAATAGGCCCGTGCGGCCTCCAGCATGTTGAACGTACCGGTGATGTTGGTCTCGATGAAATCCGCGGGAGCATCGATCGAGCGATCCACGTGGGATTCCGCCGCAAGGTGCAGCACGGCATCGGGCGTATGTGCCGCGAAAATACGGTCCAGCGCGCTGCGATCCCGGATATCGGCCTGCTCGAAGGAATACAGAGGCGACCCGGCGACCGAAGCGACGTTTTCGAGGCAGGCGGCATAGGTCAGTGCATCCAGATTGACGACCCCATGACCGCGCGCGATGGCAAGGCGGACCACTGCCGATCCGATAAAGCCCGCGCCCCCCGTAACAAGAAGTTTCATGAGAACTCACCAAAGGTAAAAGGAGACTGGAAACCGGAAAAATGCGGCGCTGAGGCGTCCTTTTCAGACAGGACAGGATCGTCGGATAGCGGCCAGTCTATCCCCACGCTGTTCCAGTGAACCGTACCGTCACTTTGCGGTGCGTAATAGTCCGAGCATTTGTATTGCACCTCTGTATGCGGCTCAAGCGTGACAAAACCATGAAGGAAGCCGCGTGGAATGAACAATTGCCGCCCGTTTTCCGCCGACAGCGTGGCACCGGCCCAATGCCCGTAAGCGGGGGAGCCAACCCGGATATCGACCGCCACATCATAGATCGACCCGCGCGTGCACCGCACGAGCTTGTCCTGGGCATGCGGGGGGGATTGGAAATGCAGCCCGCGCAACGTGCCCACCGGGACAGACATCGAATGGTTGTCCTGCACGAAGTCCACATCGATCCCCAGCGCTGCAGAGGTCCGGCGGTTCCAGGTTTCCTCGAAATACCCCCGATCGTCGCCAAAGCGTGTCGGTTCGACCAACAGAAGGTCGGGCAAGTCGAGGGGCATGGTGGATAGCTTCATGTTTATAACAACTCAGAATTGGAAGGTGGTGGCATCGGGGAAGCCGAAAATCCACGTTTTGTAGGGTAGATAGCATAGTTGGAAATGCCAGGATATGGACGTCCAGACCAAAAAAACCGCCATCAGGCCAAGATACGGCAATGCTGCATAGACCGCACGGTTCCTCTGAATCGGCAGAAACGGAATGCGCGCGAAGATCATCGCCTGGATCGGGATCAGATAGTACCCCAACCGGTCACTGATGACCGAGGATACCGGCACAAGGAACAGCATCGCAATCATCATCAGCGCGCCGAGCACGACCAACTTGTAGTCCTTGGGAAAGGCGCTCTCCCATTTCTTTTTCAGAAACAGGAAGAAGAAGAGGCCCGACAGGGCCAGAAGGCCGACGCGGAACAGCGCCCCGGCTGAATCAACGCCGCTGCCGATATATTGACCGCTTGCCGACTCCGCTGCCTGAGTGCTCAGCAGGATAAGCCCCCCGGGTATCGCCAATATGACAGACAGGAACAGACGGCTCTTCGAGTATTTTCCGGCAACCATCGGGGCGATCAGCAGCAATATGATAGCGCTCGAATGGAACATGGCGGCCACAATCGTCAGGACCACGAAGCGGAATGTCGAGCGGTCGATGAAGGCCGCGAAGGCCATGCATATAATCCCGATCCCGGCGGCCTGTCGCATCGCGGTCATCGGCATGTTTATGATCAGGATCGGAAATATCAGTATCAGAAAGGCGAACGCGTCCGGCTGACGCCGCGCCAGAACGTGCACGCCATAGAAAAACACCGCCGAGGAAAAGACGTTGATCCAGGGATACGGCAGATCCAGGAAGTGCTGGATGGAAAACAGAGCGACCCAAAGCGGTTCATGAACACCCAGACCCTCAAAGAAGGTCAGTTGGGCATAGACATTGTACTGGTTCAGATAGCCGAACCAGTCACATCCAACCTCGAACCTGAACGCTGAAAATACAAACAGAAGAATCAGCAACGGCATGTACAGTTGTTCACGCAGACGCGTGTGGCCACCCAGAGAGTAGCGGAGAAATATCAGAAATAGGAATATTAAAAAGTAAATCACAAAAAGTCATCTTTTGCGGCGTTGGAAAGTATTTCGGCGACGCGCGGGCCCCACACTTGCAGACTGTATTTTTCCTCGACCTTTTTGCGCCCGGCAGCTCCCAATCGCGCGCGCAGTTCGGGATCGCGCATCAACATCGAAAGCGCCTCACGCCATTCGGCATCGGTCGAGGCCAGAAATCCATTGACGCCATGCTCCACGATCCGGGCGTTCACGCCGACCGGCGACGCGATGACGGGCAGACCGCACGCCATGTACTGGATGAGTTTATAACCGCATTTGCCCCGTGCCCAAGGCGTATCGTTCAACGGCATGATGCCGACATCCATGCTTTGGATCAGCTCGACTTCCGTGTCCTCCGTCCAGGGAACCACGTCTAGGGTTCCGCTGGTGTCAGGCTGTAACTTTGCACCTACGGCGCGGAACACGGCTGAGTTTTCCTCAAGGATCGGGTGCAGCACATCGTAGATCGGGCCGGCTTCCTGCCAGGTATACGGGGTTCCGATCCAGCCGACGCGCAGCGTGGTGTCGCCCGGTAGGCGCGGCTGTGCCCCGTAGACGTCGATATCCACGACAGTCGGCACGACCTCGACATTCGGCGCGCCGTATTCCTTCGCATGATCGGCCAGATAGGCATTGCCCGCCGTTACGCAGCGGGAATGCCCCATGACCTGTCCGATCTTGCGCCCCAAAACCGTGCGCACCACCGGGTTGCGGTGGCAGTCGTATCGGTGAAAGATCGCGTCGTCGATATCCGTGACGATCGGCACGCCGCGCGGCAGGAACAGACGTTCGACAGGCCACGGAACCCATGGCAGGGCCTCTTTCTCCAACCAGATGACATCCGGTTTTTGCTGACGCGCAAGGATCTTGAGCCGCTGTAAAAAGTAGGAAAAGGCGGAAAATCGCGGCGATTTTTTCGAATACACGCCCTGAACATATTGATCGTCGAAAAATGGCTCGACCTGAATATCAAGGCCACGTTCGCGCAAATACGGAAGGTATTGGAGCGTGCGCAGCCGGCTGGAAGCCCCCATGCGCGAATACCGTGAAAGAACCAATATTTTCATCATATTCTCATCTATCAGCATCCGCCCGAATGGTCGCGCATATGATATGTCCTGCAATTGAAGCGCAAGGAGCCGGGGAAAGATAACGCCCCGCGCGCGCGACCTAATGTGCCTGCTGTTTCACGATGTCATGATAGGCGTGCAGATAGCTCTGTATCCCTGAATCGAGCGAGTAGGTCTGTTGTGCGACCTCACGACAGCGGGCCGTGACGACCGGGTCGCGCATCAGCGTGACAGCCTGATCCGCCGCCCGCGCGAGCGAGGCGGCATCCTCACCCTCCAGGATCACGCCCACGTCCCCATGCTGCAAGGTGGTCGCCACATCGCCGATGCCGCGATTGGTCACGACCGGCACGCCGCAGCCCAGAACCTCACCCATCCGGGTGGGCGACCGGCCCAGCTCCGATGTCTCACCCGAGGCATAGAAGAAGACCGACAGGTCCTGCATTTGCAGGCGCGTGTGGATTTCCGATGCCCTCGCAGGCTCGATCGTCAGGGATGTGTACCAGTCGGGCATGGCCTGCGATTTGGTTTGCAGCGCTGCCGCCAACGCGGCCCGGATCTGCGCGGGGTCATCGCGGGTAAGGATCTCGAACCGGACATCGGGCAGCCGCTGCGCCAGCAGGTCGAACATCGCCGCCAGCAGATCGATGCGGAACCAGCCATTCAGCAAGGAGCCATGACAGCCAACGACAATGCTGCCCGTGCGCCCGTTCGGGAGGGGCCTGAACCGATTCAGGTCGGTGCAGGTTGGAATGACGCATAACCGATCCGGCGAAAGACATCCGGGATGGGCCTGTTCGAGATAGCTTGCCGCGACATGGGTCAATGAGACGACCTTGGCCGCGTCCCGCAACAGACGTCCTTCCGCCTTGAAGATCAGCTTGTGCAGCAGGGAACCCCGACGCATCCGGCGGGAGGTGATCAGCTCCTCCGCCCAGAGGGACCGCATGTCGAAAATATAGGGTATACCGGTCGTGCGGGACACCGCCCAGGCCGCCGCGGCGGGAATGTATGACCGGGCATGAATCAGCCGGGCCTTTGAAGCTCGCGCCTCTCGCCACGCATTGAACACCAGCAGCATCAGGTTGAAGGCCGCCGCCAGAATCTTGGGCCGGCGGCGATAGCGCAGACGCACCCACTTGATACCGTGTTGCGCGCACTGCGCCTCGATACGGGCGAGCTGCTCCGTATCCTCCAGATCCGCCGCGCGCTCGAAGCTGATCAGCGTGACGGCATATTCTTTCGACAGCCCGCACAGATAGGCCAGAACCTGGCTCTGCCCCAGCGGCTCCAATATGCCCGTGCGCGACAGGTAAAGGGTGGGGGTCAGGGGCATAGCAACTCCAGATAACGTTTGGCGGCTATGGCAGGGGCAAAATCCGCGGCGCGTCGTTTCAGCATGTCAGGGTCGTGCGGAGTGGTCAAAGCCTGCTCCATCGTTGCGGCGAGGGCACCCGGATCCCCGACAGGCACCAGCGCGCCATACTTGCCGTGCTCCAGTATTTCCGCGGGACCTGACGGACAGTCGGTGGACACCACCGGCGTTCCACAGGCCAGCGCCTCGACGATGACATTGCCGAAGCCCTCATAATCCGAAGACAGCACGAAGAGATCGGCCGTCATGTAGAAAGGGGTGGGGTCAGGGTGAAAGCCTGCGAAAACCACCCGATCCGCAACGCCGAGCTCCACCGCCAGCGCCCGCAAATCAGCCTCGCCCGCGCCGGTCCCCAAAAACATGAGGGACGCATTCGAAGTCTGGATTTGAGCAAAGGCGCGCAGCAGCAAGGGGTGGTTTTTCTGCGTTTTCATGCTGCCGACCGTTACGATGCGACAGCCGCCGCGCGTGGGCCACATCGCGTCTATTTTTTCGAGGACTGCAGCCTCGGGCACGGGGCGTGGTGCCACCGGGTTGTGGATCACATCGAACCGTTTGCGCGCCAGCCCCGAAAGAGTGGCGATATTGTCCACCACACCGCCGGACACGCCGACAATCGCATCGGCCAGCCGGTAGCCCGCCGCCATACTGCCCCGCAACGCCGCAAGATGCACACGGCCCTTCCCGCCATATTGCGCCGAGAGATTATTATGCTCGGACACCACGATCCGACCGCGATACCCCCAAAGGCGCGCGAGTGGGGCAATGGTGGTCAGAGGCCACATCGCGGCGAGCAACGCATCGGGATTGTGCGCCCGAAGGTAGCGCCGAAGAGCACCGGGCAGGTTGCGCGCCCGGGAACACTCAAGATCGACAACCGAAAACGCGGCCTCCGCCTCAGGCAACAGTTCACCGCGCGCCTGCATAAGAACGAATTCCACCTCATGCCCGAGACGGGCGAATTCGTGGGCAAGCACAATACGGATCCGCTCCACACCGCCGCCACGCAGATCGGGGAGAAGGATTGAGATGCGCCGCCCTTCGGTCATTGATCTGCTGATCGATCGATGAAGGATTGAACTTGATCCGACAGTTGCGCACAGTCGACTTCGATATTGGCCAGACTGGTTCTTTCATGCCAATTCTTGTCGTGCGGGCACTGCTGATAGCCGTATTGATGGTTCATGGTCTTGGCCAAATTCACATAGCAATCATCATGCTTCATGGACCACGTGTTCGGACGAATATCAAAGACACCATTGCGGAAGGGCAGCAGCTCGATGACGGAACCGCCTTCCTCCATAAAAACCATATTGGTCAATCCAGCCCCGTGATTTCCAACTATGAAATCAGCGTGGCCAAAAATGGAGACCTGATCCTCGAAGGAATGGTTTTCAGGGTAGAAAACTTCGAAACCGAAGGCCTTTAACGCCGTAATGACTTCGGTTTCGTTGGATATCTTCCGGCCTCTGGAGTCGCCGCGCGAAATATATAATCTGCGCCCGAAACTGGCGGTGGAGCGTGTGTTTCCCCTCAGCCGCCTGCTCATATCCAAGATCAAGTCACTTGCCGTGGTTCCGTAATGCTTGGGGCAGGAGGTGATGAAGGCCTGATCGGTCGATATATTGTGGGTCGGAAAGTGTGTGAATTTTATGCCAAGCAGTTTCAGGGATTCAATATGGAAACTATTGTAGGTGCGGGGCAGGTGAATAGTCGCCTCAGGCGCCTCTGACTCAACCGCAATCGCTCTGGGCAGGGACTCGGTGATCCAATGATAGTACCCCCGGGACCACTGGGAATGGACGAATGCAGGTATTTCGGCACCCCCAACAGGTTCCGGGCGTCTCTTGAGGGAGCTTGCCAAAGAAATGGCATTGGCCTTCACAATAGAGTGGGGGTATCCATACATTGTGCCCAGCATCGGAACTGAGTTCCTAATGATAGGTCCAAATGATGTAGCAACGACATTGTCTACTTTTTTTACGGATGGCCTATAAATTTCAGACCAGCTTTTTTGAAATACATCTCGCAAATCAGGAATCCCGCATATAGATTTTTGGGAAACTCTGGAGCAACAGATCCTCATCCTCAGTGAATGATTTTACTGTGCAGTGGCTGTCAGAGTCTTTGATATGTTCATTCAGACCGTCAGCATCCGACACCACTGATACTCCCTCATTGTGAGAGACTGTTGTGGAATAATAGTCCATGAACTTAAACTCACCCCCCAACAGTTTGTCCGAAAAAGAAACCCAATTATTGGGAATCTTGTAGCTATCAGCCAATATCAAACCATGCAGAGATGATGAGTATATTTTTCGGCACGCGCAAAGCTGTGTGATAAAACTTTCAGGGTCCTGTTGAACGCTGATTATTTTCACGTCTTTCTCACCTATTTCCGACAGATAACCCCGCACTTGAGCTTCGTCTGAGAAGTGTGGAACGATCCCGATATCGGTCGTCTTTTCAACGTCCGGCAGGAAAAATCGCGGCATCAGGACTGCGGGGTCTCCCAAGGGCAAATCATCCAGGCTATCGGCTACATTTTTCCTAATCAGTTCAAGCGTGTATTGACCACGAAGCGCGTAGATATTTTCCTTGCGAAGCGTTCGATTTGGAGCATCCCCATTGATCGACCCGCTTCCCCAAATTCGACTGAAACGACTGGCCGATCCCACCACGCTGCCGACAGCCCTGAGATGCGGCTGCATGGAACTTTTCACCTTAACGATGTCACGCCCGGAAATCCGTGGGATCAGATACTCATTCAATAGATCGCCGACATTGGGTGTGCCGGTGAAGTAGACTACAGGAATGGAGGTAGGATTCAGCAACCTCGAATTCGCGTCGGAAGCTAACCTCAGCCCTGCGTTTATATTGCTTCTGAACGACATTTTAGAAAGTAATTCCCAAATTTCTGACAAAATACGATCGTGTTTTCGCCCGCACCTGTTCGCCTTAATTTTAAGCCGCATCCAACCTCTTCGTGCAGCTATCTGCCTACACGATAAATGTAACGCAAACGCTATCCCAATGCATCGACCTTGTCTTTACGATTTCGCTAGCTGGTAAGTGTCCGGCCTCACTGCTCTGACGTCCCATAGAGTGTGTTGATAGCGTCCACCAATGATAGCGGACATCTTGAGGGCAGATATGGCGGGTAAGAAAGGTCAGAAGAAGCGGTTCTGTGCTGACCTGGTTCGGATGCACCCGGGGCTTCGCGGCGATCTCCTGGATCGTCTTGTCACCTCGCAGCGCTTCCAACGCGACCTTGGCCTTAAATTGGCCTGTAAACTTCCGGCGCTTCGCCATTCTCGTATCCCTTCAAAGGTTCGGGATACACCTTGGCTCGCTGTCCAGTTTTCTGGGAGCACTTCAGAATCGGGAATCGCCGCAGCATGAGAGGGTTAATCCGGGCGCTCAAGTGTAGGATCGAGATCATATTCGTGGCCCAACCACGACACGCAAACCGTCCTTTAAGGCACTGCGTATCCCCATTGCGTAGAACGGTTGACCGACGTAACCACCTTTAATCATAATTTTAACAAACTCATTTAAGCGTTCTCGAAAGCGCTCAGCCAAATATAATTTTCCACGAAGTTCTTGGATTTCAGATAAATGATAAAATTCTTGTGCGTTATCGTTAAACGCTGATTTCCATGTTGGTTTATCAGTGCGCATGGCAAGATTTTTCATATAGTTGGCGCATTCTACTGCAACTTCTGCTAAGAACGCATAATCATCTCCAGTGACACCGCGCGATTTTGCTACGCGTTCACTTATAGACTTTCGGTCATAGTTGCCCGTCACAGTCGCTTCATGTCTTCGGTAGAGACAAACGGGCGTACCTAGAATCGTAATCCCACCGAGTGCGTTGGCAATCACACAGGTCCATTTATCATGTGTTAGTTCCATTTCTTTTGGGTACCAGCTTTTCGGCAAAGGCTCATCTAAATACAAATCAATCATATCTTTAGAAACAGTTTTAAGGAATCCAGGCCAAACCCAGAAACCATACTGCTTTCCCCGGCCATGTATTCCAGTATCCAGGGACCTTGGAAATTTTGTTTCACGCAATTTAAGAGCACTATCGCATAGAAATGCATTTTGTAGAACCATACAGGCGTCTGCTGCGCTCTCAATAGCTTTTGCGGTCTCGGATAATTTATTGGGAAGCCATACATCATCCTGATCACAGAACGCGATCCAATCACCTGTACAACGCTTCGCTGTCACAAGAAAATTTCGTGCATATCCTAGATTGAATTCATTCCGGTGAATATAAACTGGAAACGGCGCACGAGTTTTGAATTCTTCAAGTATTTTGATGGTTTCGTCTGTAGACCCGTCATCGCCGACAACAAGTTCGGTCGGGTGGTGTATTTGATCAACTAAACTTTTAAGCTGTTCGCCAATATATTTTTCACCATTATATGTTGCCATCGCTATAGATATACGCATATTAAAATATCTAATCTACTTTAGAGAGAACTATCGTATTATTTCTAGTGCGAAAGTATTCAAGCATTTTTTTTGGCTGATAATCTGGAAACTTACCTATTATGCGAGCCAGCTTCCACTTTAGTAAATTTATATCTAATGATAACAAGCTTAAAAACACTGAATAAACCCTATTTAATAAAAATTTGTCTGGCCATGACGCTACAGTACGCGAAAACTTTAGCCTACGGTTTAACTCTTTGAAATTTACCAAGGATTTATCTTTGGCATTTTCTGCGATCCATATAAAAAATTCCATTTTTTGGATATTTTTTTCTGATGATAGTCTTGAATCTAGTTCAAGGTCACGATAGTTTTTATTTGTTTTTTTATGGTTACTTAACGCTAGATCGTGCATTCTATACTTTATAAGAGATTCAGGAGATATAGAAACCTTACATCCGTTAGAGTAAATAAGAAAATTAAATAGATTATCTTCAGAAAAATCTATATCATACCTTCTGGGCAAAGGGAGAGAAAAAACAGATTTTCTATATGACGCGGTTGACCCTTGAATAACCGAATAATCATATTTTATGTTTTTGAATAGTTCTGATTGTTTCTTTCTTGCATCAAGTGATATAGGATCAGAAACATTTAGCTTAATTGTTTGTCCTTTATCTCCAATTAAGTCATATTTACTTGAAACTGCCAGTACAGATGCATCATCGTATATAGGAAGATGTTTTGAGCAACGATTCGGTTTTGATATATCGTCACCTGCTGCCACTACTACAATTTCACCCCTTGCTTCGCTGCCTCGTAGTAAAATATGCGGAGTTACACCAAGATTGACGTCCGTTCTTGTAACTCGGACATCATGGGGTCCTTCATATGATGCAGTCATCTCCTGCATTATTCTGTAGGTTCGGTCCGACGAACAATCGTCAGACAGGATGATCTCCAGCGGTTCGTATGTTTGAGAGAACGCACTTTCCACCGCTTCGCGAATGTATTTTTCTTGGTTGTAGGCGAACAGCGCGAAGGTGATGAGGGGGCGTTTGGCTATAGTATCTATCATGATGTCTCCGAGATGGGCCATCCAAGTCTGGCATATAGACGGGTAAGCCGGGCAGCAAGGCGGCCTTCAGGGCCCATCTTGATCAGAACGACACGCAACCCGAACACTCCGGTGGCGAACGCGAGCAGGGGTGAGGCAATGGCAGCCATAGTCGGAACACTCTGTGCCAGGATAAGCAGCCCTATCGAAAGGGCGACATGCAACGTCAACAGCCATAGCGAAAGAGACTGCCACCGGAAACCCAGCAGGGTGTGAGCCAGAATGTTCAACAGCCCGAAATGCAGAATATACGCGATCATGAACGCAGGACCCGCTGCTATCAGGCCGAAATATGTAAGACCCGGCCAAGTGATAAGCAGGAATATCGCATTGAAGTTTATTTGCAGCAATAGGAACGTCTTGCTTCGCGCCGCCGCCACAAACGCAAATCCCAGCGACCAACTGGCAAGTTTGAAGACGTTTCCAACGGTCTGCCATTGCAGCAACTCTGCTGCCGGGCCGAACTCGGAGGAATAGAGCAGTGTGATGACCCAGGGGGCCAGACCGATCAGCAGCAGCAGAACCGGCCCCCCGATCGCCAGACCCAGTTGTGCCTGATCGTTCATCAAACGTGTTGCTGCAACGGGGGTATCGATGACCTCGGTCAGGCGGGGATAGTAATCCGCAGACATCGCACCCAACAAAAATCCGACATAGGTCATCGTGATGCCCCATGCGGCGGCGAAATGGCCCGCAGCCTCCAATCCCAGCTCCTGCGTGATCAGGCTGCGCACCAAGAGCAGGGTCGCGGTTGTGGTGAGCCCGCCCAGCATGAACGCCGCGCCAAGTTTGGCCATCGGCTTCCAGACGTGCCATATCTCGGAGAGGGATGGATATAGGGCGGTCGGTTGCGGCAACCGACGGGTATAGTGCAAGGCGATCAGGATCGCGGCAAGCGGTTGAACCACGACGAACCAGACCAGGCCAGCCTGTCCGTAAAGCCACACAGCCGCCAGTCCCGCCATGGTCCCCACGAGCGACCCCAGCACCGTCACACGCCCCAGGTCGCCAATCCGACGCATTCCCTGCAACAGGGCAGTTTGCGCCGTCGCCAGAAGGGTGAACAGGATAGCCAGACCGATCAAGCCCACTTCGGTCGCATAACCGGAATCGGCAAACAACCATTCAGCGATCTGCGCACGCAATAGCCAGACGCCGAGCAGGGCGAGCGTACCCTGCACCAGATGTGCGGCGAAAAGAACCCGGCGGACCCGGCTCAGTGCCTGCTCCTCACCCTTGGCGCCTGCGATTTCCCGCACGCCGCTGGACCCCATCCCCAGCCCGGCCGCTGTCTTCACCATGCTCAGCAAACTGTTATATATGCTGAGCAAGCCGACACCGGACGGCCCGAGAAGCAAGGCGAGCACCTTCATACGCAGGATTGCAATCAGGATTTTCGCAACCTGTGCGCTACCAATGATAATCATTGATTTTATGAGGCCGCGCGATTCAGACATCTACTTCGCTTTTTTCGAGACGGATGATGATTGTCCAAACCGCGATTCAAACCACCGGATATCATCTGCAAGAGCGCGCTGAACGAAGGCCCTTTCTTCCTGCGTCATAGATTTTGGTGGAGTGGGGGCCGTAGAACTGAGAAGCGATCTGCGAATTTTCTTGTACAGCCATGAGGATTTCAACCCTTTGGGGACAAATCGCATGGCTTTGGTTGCCATTTCAGGAGAAATACGGCCAATTTTATTCGTCTCGTTCTTCTTTTGATGTTCTTCACTCAAAGTGAATTTCGAAACGTTTAGAAAGGAGAAGCACTGCTCCATAACATGTGAACGATCATTCAGCAGGTCTTCCGAAGAAATTACAAGACAATTTTCCTCTCCGACAGCATCCTTCCAGATTGCGTATTGCCGCTCATATTGCGAGAATTCGAGATAGGCCATATACCCAAATTGCGTTGGTTTTTCTGGATTATAGCCGACACCGTCCTCCTTGAGGGCTTGCAGGAAACCACGCTTTTCCAGTCCCAGGCGATATCTCCAGCGATAATGCGAAAAACACCGGTCCACTGGATGGCGCAAAAGAATGATCACTTTTGGATCGTCGAGGTCGCTGGCTACACGTGCCGCTGCGTCAGCCCAAGGCAGATAGCCTGTCGAACTCTCTCCGAAATAACGTACACCCTGTGTTTGTTCGAAAAGCTTATTATGTGCGTTCGCGCCCTGCGCATAGATATCATTACGTGCAAAATGATGAGGTTCCTTACTGGAGCTCATCGAAATTTCAGGATGTTCATTGAGGTATTCATGGAAAGACGAGGTGCCGCTTTTTGCGGCTCCGGGCACGATCAGATTGCACAAATATTCAGAAGGCATTGCAAACCTCGCAGATGACCGTCTGTTGCTGTTGCAGGTCCAGATGAGGCCCGATCGGCAGGCTCATCACTTCGTCTGCAAGTTTTTGCGCGAGGGGGAGTGCCTCTGGCGCAATGCCCAGCCCGGCATAAGCGACCTGCATGTGTGGGGGGATCGGATAGTGGATCAGCGTGCCGATCCCGGCGGCGGACAAACTCTTTTGCAGACTGTCGCGCGCGGTGCTGCGCACGACATAGAGATGCCAAGCAGGCTCAGCCCATTCTGGCACATGTGGCAAGATCAGATCGCTGCCCTGCAAACCCTTGTCATAGGCCCGCGCGATGGTGCGGCGGCGTGCGGACCATTCGTCCAGATGATGCAACTTGACCCGCAACACCGCCGCCTGAATGGGATCCAGGCGGGAGTTCGCGCCCTGAACTTCGTTCACGTATTTCACGCGACTGCCATAGTTGCGCAGCACCTTGATCCTGTCGGCCAGATCGGCGCGGTCGGTGGTGACGGCCCCGCCATCCCCCAGCGCCCCCAGATTCTTGCCGGGATAAAAGCTCCAGCACACGATGTCGCCATGCGCGCCGATGCGGCGCCCCTTGTAGCGGGCGCCATGCGCCTGCGCGGCATCCTCGACCACGTAAAGACCGTGCTGACGGGCCGTCGCCAGGATCGGGTCCATATCGGCGGATTGCCCGTATAGATGAACCGGAAGAATGACCTTCGTGGCAGGGGTGATCGCCGCCGCGATACGCGCGGGATCAATGTTGTGAGTGGCGGGATCGGGTTCCACCGGCACGGGCCGTGCCCCTACCGCCGTCACCGCCAGCCATGTGGCGATATAGGTGTTCGAGGGGACGATCACCTCATCCCCCGGACCGACCTCCAACGCGCGCAACGCCAGGATCAGCGCATCCAGCCCGTTCGCCAGCCCCACAGCGTGCGATGCCTGGCAATAGCTGGCCCATTCCGCTTCGAAGGCTTCAACCTCAGGCCCGAGGATGTACCAGCCACTGTCCAGCACGCGGTGAATGGCGGCGTCTATATCGCTCTTAAGCTCGCGATAGGCAGCGCCAAGATCGAGAAAAGGAATGCTCATGCTTTGGAACTCTCTCGCTCAGCCAGAAAATCATCATAGGTCCGCAAGTAATCTTCTGCTTCATATGTTCGGGACGCGAAAACCAGCAAGACAGCATCCGGACTATAGCGATATTGAGTGCCCCAGATCATTTCGGGCATGAAAACACCCATATCCGGCCGGTCGAGCGTGACCTCGCATCTTTGAAGTCCATCGTCCAACAGGACGCGGCATGACCCATGCATGCAGATCAGAAACTGTTGACAGCGTTTATGCGCATGCTCCCCGCGCAGTTCGACAGAGGGAACATCAAAGACGGTGAAGTATCGCGCCGGCGAGAATGGCACTTCGGTGGGGACCTCCCCCACGGTCAGGGCACCGCGCGCATCGGCAATCCTGCGCATGAGGTAAAGCGCGCTCTCTCCGACGCCTAATGGCACGCGTGCGGGTCTGTCGAGATGGGCGAAGCTGTGCACATCGACATGATGCGGATCAGGTCGAAACGCATCCACCACATTGTTCTGATAACCGACCACCTGGGCCGGATTTCCCTCGACGATGGCGTTGGGAGGAACGGAGCGCAGCACGACTGCACCGGCGCGAACCCATGCACCTTGCCCGATGGTCACGCCCTCGCCGATCACGCAGGCCGCATCGAGACGCGCATTGGCCCTGATAAGAATACCGTCACCAGCAAGGACGACGCGGCGACCTATGCTGACATCGTCTTCTATCCTGGCACTGCTGGGAATGACGCGGTCGTCGGATATCCCATTCGTGTCCATCATGCCTGAGTCTCCTGTTCGAGAACTTTCAGGAACCCGTCCCGATCTTTTGTGAACGTCTCTCTGCGGTATGCGAAGTAGATGTCTTTTTCGTCGCGGCGCAACTCTGTCATGCCCAGGCGCGTGTAGAATGCCAGCGCTTTTTCATTGTCGATCCTGACATCGACCAGCGCCTCGGGCAGGTCCAGCAGGTCGAACCCGATGCCGAAGGACAGTACAGCGCTTTCCAGCGCGGCCTTGCGCGTTTTGTTGTGGTCTAGGATCCAGCTGCCCCAGGTGAAGCGTTCATCGTCGATATCGTAAAGTCGCACCAGACCGCAGCGGATGCCGTCCTTTCGTTCGATAACATAATAGAACGCGCGGCCCTCGGCCTCCTCAGCCTTGTATCCCTCGATCCACCTGCGCTGATCCTCGGCCGTTCCCCGGACTTCGGACAGGTGCCGATTATAGGCTGGATCGCTGCGCAGGCCGTGCACATACTCCGCATCCGACGGCTGGATCAAACGAAGGGTCAGATTGGGGCCTTCGACCCGCTGCACTGAAGACATGTCCATCATCGCCCCGAATTTCCGGGGGAACGTCCAACATGCGGGGCATATGCGGTCAATGTCATGTGGTGCGTCATTTTCCTGAATAGTCCCGATACCATGCAACGAACTCGGCGATGCCGTCGCGGAAATCCGTCTGGGGGCGGTACCCCGTGAGGGTCTTGAGCAGATCCGCATTGGCCCAGGTCGCGGGCACATCGCCAGCCTGCATGCCCATGTAGTTCCGTCTGGCCTTCTGCCCCAGGCAGTCCTCGATCGCATCGACGAAATCAAGCAGACGCACCTTGTCGGAATTGCCGATATTGACCACGCGGTAGGGGGCAGCGGGCGACAGGCTGTCGCCTTCGGGCACGATACCGTCCACGGGTCGGACCGGCGCCACGTCGATCAGCAGGCGGATCGCCCGAACCAGATCGTCGACATAGGTGAAGTCGCGATACATGTCGCCATTGTTGTAGATATCGATCGGACGATCATCGAGGATCGCGTCCACGAACTTGTAAAGCGCCAGATCCGGGCGGCCCCACGGCCCATAGACGGTAAAGAACCGGAACATCGTGGTGGGCAGATCGTACAGGTGGGCATAGGCATGGCCCATGCTCTCATTCGCCTTCTTGGTCGCGGCATAGATGGTCAGCTGCGTGTCGGCCTTCTCCGTCTCGGTGAAGGGCATTTCGGTATTGGCGCCGTAAACGGAGGAGGTCGACGCCATCAGCAGATGGTCCACCTGCAATCTGCGCGCGGCTTCCATCACATTGAACGTGCCGATCACGTTGGTATCGAGGTAGGCGCGCGGATTTTCGAGGCTGTAGCGCACGCCCGCCTGACCGGCGAGGTGGACGATCACATCCGGGGCGAAGGCGTCGGCGACGCTGTCGAACAGGGCCTGATCCTCCAGCATCCCCTCGGTCGCGGCAAAGTTCTGGTTTTGCAGCAACATCTGATGACGCCGCTGTTTCAGCGCCACATCGTAGTAATCCGTCATTCCGTCATAGCCATGGACCACGATCCCCTCGGCAAGAAGGAGTTTTGCCAAGTGAAAGCCGATGAATCCAGCGGTGCCGGTGATTAGAACGCGCATCAGACAGTCTCTCCGTTTACGGATGCCGAAGCAGAATCGCGTGCGAGGTCCGCAACAATGGAACCATAGGCATCTATCACGATTTTCTCATCGTAGCGGTCTTCGATCAGATTCCGGCTGGCCGCTCCGAATGCGGCCTGAACGGCGGGGTCCAGATCCAGAAACGCCGACATCGCGGTGGCCAGATCGTCGGCATCCTGCGGCGCGACCAGGAATCCGTTTCGATCCTGCACAACCAGATCCCTGCAACCGGGCATGTCGGTGGTGATGATCGGGCGTCCGACGGCACCGGCCTCCAACAACGAGCGAGGTGTGCCTTCGCGGTAGAAGGACGGTAAAACGACGCAATGTGCCTGTTGCAAAACCGGTAATACTTCCTTCGTAACGCCCAGGTATTCGATTGCGCCACTTGAAACCCATTCCTCAATCTGGGGTTGAGTTATCCCACTTCGGCTTTCAGCGTCAATAGAACCGAGCAGTTGGAAACGCGCGTCGGGATGGCGTGCGCGGACCTTCTCGGCCGCCTCAACGAACACGCCGACGCCCTTGTCCCACAACATGCGCGCCACGAGGAGAAAGCGTCTCTCGGACGGATCCGTTGGCATGGGCGTTTGGGCAAATGCCTTGAGGTCGACGCCCGATCCCGGCAGCAATTCCGCCCGGTCCGCGTCGATCAGACCCGCCTCGACGAAGGTTTCAAGGTCGTTGGGATTCTGGAAGAACACCCGGTATACCTTGTGAAAGGCCACCGAGTACAAAACGCGCACGATGCGGTTGAGCAGACCGGGCGCGTTGAACGCGGGCCCAAGCCCGGTCACATTGGGAACGGCCGGTATCTTCAGAATACGGCAGGCAAGCCCGCCATATATATTGTTCTTGATCGTATAACTGAAAACGACATCCGGCTTCAGACGTCTGATTTTCATGAAAATATCGTAAACCAGCCGGATTTCCTCGAAAATCGCGGTGCCATTGCGGTTCATCGTGATCGGGACAAAATCACAGCCCATCGCCCGCAAGGCGTCGACGTAATCGTCCGCAGGCGCCAGAACAGTTACCCTATGCCCTTGGGCGATCAGGTATCTAACCAGACCTTGCCGGAAATTGGCAATCTTGAATGCCGTATTGCCCGTCAAAAGAACATGCATCACGCGCTCCTTGCTGGAACCAGTTCAGTATCAGCCGATTCACATATGAGCAAAATCTTTCGGCCGGCATCTCGCCAGCACATCATTATCGCCATCGGTGGGGGTGACTTCGCGCATCTGAACAGTTTGAGCCGTCTGCTGTTCGGCCTGATATGTCTGATCAGGCGACTGGCTGTCCAGTGATGAGCATGAACTTTTGGCGGTTGCCCCCGGGTTTCAAATCGGGGTTCAAATCGGGGGGCAAATCCGGTGCGCCTTAGGGGCGATAGATCAGATCAGCCGGATTGCCGCCGGTGATGCTTGCCAGAACGGTCTGGGGGCCGTCGGTGGTCGCGGGATGCAACGTGTCCGCAGCGGCGGCAGCCGCAGTCAGCAGCAGGGCGACGGTGATGGAAGTGGCAATGTGGGTCATGTCGAGGTCTCCTCGGACGAAAAGTGAACGCAGCGTCCCGGAGGGCCCGCACCCCTGATCGGGGTACGGGTCGCGGTAGGGTCGATTTCAGTGAGCAAGATCAGCGTAGGAATCGATGTGGTTCTCGTTATCTTCGATGATCGCCTTGATGGTCACGATCTGGCCCAGCGTCAGGGTTTGCGCGACGTCAGCGGGAATACCGACGGAGGCAGCAAGCTGCGACGTGTTCGCCATAACGGGCGTTGCGAGAGCCGCAGTCAGAGCGGAGGCCGCGAGCACGGTTTTTGTAAAATTGGTCATAGGTCTAATCCTTGATCTTCGGTTCAATCGGGGCGGAACAATCCGTCATTCGATGAGATGGAAATAAGGATGAAAACCCGACCCCGGTAGAGCCGTGATGGGCGTCTGAGTGTTTCCATTCAGAACACAATCGCGGATTTTCACGCAATTGCGATTGCGGCGGGACCGGCGGTCTCTTATGCGGTGCGGTTGACCTGCGGTGTCAGACAGATTCCCCACACCAGCCCGGTCAGCACCACCGGCACGCCGTAGAAATATGTACCTGAAACCAGCGAATAGGCCGCCATCGTGTCCAGCACGCACAGGGCCGCCATGGCCGCCTGTCCTGCCCGCAGGGCACGCCGGTGCGCTTCTATCCACAGCGCGGCCATAACCCCCATGGCCAATAGCCCCATCGGCACCCCCAGCCCCAAGAGCAGATCCAGTGGGAAATCGTGAAGATGGGTCGATAGATGGCTATCTTGCAGGAATATGTACTGACCCCAGCCATATCCGCTGATCGGCGACTGTCCGATCAGGTCCACAGCGTTGCGCCACATCTCTATCCGTCCGCTGGACAGGGTGTTCAGATCGCCTGTGCGCGCGGCGGAGTACTGGATCTCTTCGAGAAACCCCAGACTGCGATGCGGCACCGGCAGGATCAGCGCCAGCATCACCGCAGGCGGCAGGAGGGCCAGCACCCGCATTACCCTGCACCCGATCCCCGCACGCAGTGCCACCACCGACACGATCAGCATCCCCATGCAGGACGCGATCCACGCCCCGCGCGCGCCGCTCCACAACACCAGCGCCAGGGCCACCACGCTCAACCCCATAACGCAGATTTCGCGCCAGCTCAGACGATCCCGGGGGGCGAACGCCACCAGACCCAGACCCGCCACCGCCGAAAGCGTCAGGAGGTGGCTCATCTTGCGAATATTGTTGAAGCCCGGCATCCCGTTGAGCCAGTCCAGCGGGCCCGCCCCGCCATAGACCATCTGCATCAGCGGCAGCAGCAGCGCATAGAGCGGCCCGGCAATCAGCAGCATGACCAGCGCATATTCGGCCAGTCGCGGCCCATCTGCCCGGATCGCCAGTTGCATCGCCCGTCCGGCGATCAGCGCCCCCACCCAGAATTGCAGCACCGTCAGCGAAAATACCGTATGGGGGGCCCGGACAAGGGCGAGGAACACCGCAAATCCCATCACCAGCCCGGTCAGCACCGCCAGACGTCCGCGTGGCAGCAGCCCCGTGCGCAGTTCCGGCCACAGGATCAGCATCGCCAGCGGCACGATCATGAACGACAGGTTCGCCAGCCCCAGCAGCATCATGTGATCCGGGTCGAGCGTAGCCAGCCCGGAGCCGAAGGGAAGCAGTGCGATCAGGGACAGTACAGCCAGATGGCGTGTTCGGTTCAACATCTGATCCCTTGCCGGTGCGCTTCACCGGGTATCAGCCTCGGTCGGGTCGCAACGGTCAAGGTAAAGTTCGCCACGAAAGCGATAGGCACGCCCCCCGTCGCCGGATAGCAAGACGGCAGGACAGGAAAGGTAACGTAATGGCCGGGACCAGCTGCACATGCCGGGGGCGCGCATGATCCGTGTCGCGCTGGCCGTTTTTACCGCGATGTGCCTGATCGTCACCGGCGATACGGCAGGCAAGCTGCTGACGCAGGGCGGTATCGCACCAACCTTCGTGGCCTGGTCACGCTTTGCCATCGCGGCGCTGGTGCTGCTGCCGTTCAGCGGATTGCGGCGGGATGAGTTGCCGGCGCTGCTGGATTGGCGGGTTCTGCTGCGCGCGGGACTGATCGCCGCGGCGATCAGTTCCATCCTCACGGCATTGCGGAGCGAGCCGATTGCCGATGTCTTCGGCGCGTTCTTCGTCGGACCGGTCGTGGCCTATATCCTGTCGGTCCTGCTGCTGGGTGAGGCGGTGACGCGCACGCGCAGCCTGCTGCTGGCACTGGGGTTCGCAGGCGTCATGCTGGTGGTGCGTCCGGGGTTCGACGGCGGGGCGGGGATGGTCTTCGCCCTGCTGGCGGGCAGCCTGTATGGCGGCTATCTGACCACGACCCGCTGGCTGGCGGGGCAGTTCCGACCGCGCTTTCTGCTGATTTCGCAACTGATCGTGGGGGCGGTGGTGCTGATGCCGACGGGGGTCGCCGCGCTGCCCGGTGGTGTCGATCCGATGCTGGCAGGGCTGGTGGTGCTCAGCGCGCTGGCCTCGGCGGCGGGCAATTACCTGCTGGTGGAGGTCAGCCGGACCACACCCGCGACGCGGGTCGTGCCGCTGATCTACACGCAACTGATCGCGGCGACCCTGGCCGGGGTGGTGGTGTTCGGAACATGGCCGGGTCCGGTCGCCCTGATCGGGTTGGCGGTGATCCTGACATCGGGACTGGCGTCGCTGCGGCTTCGCGGCTGATCACATCAGAACATCCCCCTCGGCCCAATCGGCGATCCACGCGGGGGCGGTATCGACCGGCGCGTCCTGCACCGGCACGGAGGAGCCTGAGTTGCGCTGTTCGTACGTGAACATGATTTCGGGCATGGCGTACCACTGGATATCCGGCGCGACCTGCTCGAATTCGAATTCCATCTCGAACAGGCTCAATCCGTTGTCCCGCTCGGATGAGGCGACCAGCAGCGCGCCGTCACCATGGGCGATCATGTCCAGACCGGAGATATTGGCCAGCGTCGTGTCATGCGTGTCCACGATGTCGCGCAGGTGCACCAGATCACCCTCGCCCGTCAGCTCGAACAGGCTCAACCCCGCATCGGCGCCGCCTGCGGCCACGACGGTCATGTCGCCGATGCGCAGGGTGGCCAGTTCGGACACGCCGGAAAAGCGCGTCATCATGTTGTCCCATTCGTGATCGGTCAGGATCAACTCGTCGCCCGCCACCTCGAACACGCTGAGCGAGGAGGAACCGGAGGCGGCGATGATCGCGAAGTCCCGCTCATCGATTTGCACCGTCTCGATGGCGGAGACCCTGTTGTGCCAGAACCCGTCCTCGGCCAGGGCGACATCGGTGACCGTGCCCGACGCATCCAGCAGGGCGATGCCGGTGTCGAAAGCGGACCCGGCGATCACCCGCCCGTCCGACAGGCTGGCCAATGCGGTGACATCGCCCAGCGGGGCGGTCGCATCGTCCGCGATATTCAGGGTATCAAGGGTCAGACCGGCCGTGTTGCGCACCGCGCTGGCAGTATCGGACAGCGCAACCAGATTTGCCTGACCATCGGCGGTGAAGCTGTTCGCATCAATCGTGACCGCGTTGCCCCAGCGGGCCAGCGCGGTCAAACCGGTTTGCGTGGCAACCAGATCGTGCAGGCCGACATGGGCCGACAGCCGGAATGTGTCGAGTTCGGTGAGCGCGCCGTCATAGCCGAAACGCGTCAACGCATTTTCCCCGGCCGAGGCCGCGATGACCTGAAGTCCGGTCTTCGTTTCGAGAAATGCCACCCCGCTCAAGGCCGCAAGATACCTGTCCTGCGCATCGACTGCGCAAGAGGCGAGCGTAACGCCCGTCAACATGGAACCACCCGTTGTCCCGCCGGGAGGCCTGTCCGACCCCTCGGACAGGCAGCTCCCGGCTACCACCAATTGTGGAACGCGCCTGGTTTGGTCCGACCCCTCGGACCGGGTGCGTTCCACCCACGGATCATCAACGGTCGGGCAGGCCGGACGATCCGTCCCTGGACACCCGAATTTAGAAAAAACTCTAAGTTAACTGTATGTTAGGCATATGGTGGCGGGGGCATGAGGCGGTCCTGTGCCCTTTCCATCCGGGCGCAGGGGGACTGGCCCAGTGCGCCGGTCAGGCGGAATATACCCGCAAATGACACCGCCCAATTGCCCGGCATATTCAAGCCCCGGTATATTCAAACAAGGACAAACGCGTTTCGTGGCCTCGCCAGGCGTGACGGCTTCGCAGCATCCCGAAACCCAAAAGGCCCCGCATCGCTGCGGGGCCTTTTCGTTAACTGCAACCTGTGCGGATCAGACGACGATCAGGCGACGATCAGGCCGCGATCAGACCCATCGCTTCGAGCTTGAGCAGGATCTGCTGAGCGCAGTAATCCACGTCCAGACCTTCGGTGTCCACCACCAGTTCGGCATGTTCCGGAGCCTCGTAAGGGTCGGAGATGCCTGTGAATTCCTTGATCTTGCCTTCGCGGGCCAGCTTGTACAGGCCCTTGCGGTCGCGGCGCTCGCATTCCTCCAGCGAGGTGGCGACGTGCACCTCGACAAAGGCGCCGAAGGCTTCGATGTCTTCACGCACGGCGCGGCGGGTCGCGGTGTAGGGTGCGATGGGCGCGCAGATTGCGATGCCGCCGTTCTTGGTGATCTCGGACGCGACATAGCCGATGCGCCGGATGTTGAGGTCGCGGTGCTCCTTGGAAAAGCCCAGTTCCGACGACAGGTTCTTGCGCACCACATCGCCGTCCAGCAGCGTCACGGGGCGGCCGCCCATCTGCATCAGCTTGACCATCAGCGCGTTGGCGATGGTGCTTTTCCCGGACCCGGACAGGCCCGTCAGGAACACGGTGAAGCCCTGCCTGGATCGTGCGGGCTTCGTGCGGCGCAGCTCCTCCACCACCTCGGGGAAGGAGAACCATTCGGGGATCTCCAGCCCTTCCTGCAGGCGGCGGCGCAGTTCGGTGCCGGAAATGTTGAGGACGGACGCGCCCTCGGGCACCTCGTTCACGGGCATGTACTCGGCGCGATCCTCGACCCAGACCATGTGTTTGAAATCGACCATCTCAATGCCGATTTCCTCCTGATGCTGCTGGAACAGATCCTGCGCGTCGTAGGGACCGTAGAAATCCTCACCGGCGGAGTTCTTGCCCGGGCCTGCATGGTCGCGCCCGACGATGAAGTGGGTGCAGCCGTGGTTCTTGCGGATCAGTCCGTGCCAGACAGCTTCGCGTGGGCCGGCCATGCGCATGGCAAGGTTCAGCAGGCTGAGATTGGTGGTGGCCTGTGGATACTTGTCCAGCACCGCCTCGTAGCAGCGCACGCGGGTGAAGTGATCGATGTCGCCCGGCTTGGTCAGACCCACGACCGGATGGATCAGCAGGTTGGCCTGCGCTTCCTTGGCGGCGCGGAAGGTCAGTTCCTGATGGGCGCGGTGCAGCGGGTTGCGGGTCTGGAACGCGACGATGCGGCGCCAGCCCATCTTGCGGAAATAGGCGCGCAATTCGTTGGGCGTGTCGCGGCGACCGCGATAATCGTAATGCACCGGCTGCTGGATGCCGGTGATCGGTCCGCCCAGATAGACGGGGCCGGCATGGTTGTGCAGGTAGTTGACCGCCGGATGCGCGCTGTCATCGGCGCCGAAGACCTTCTCCGCCTCGCGCGCCTTGTTCGGCGTCCACTTGTCGGTGACGGACAGGATGGCGAGGATTACACCCTCGGCATCGCGCAAGGCGATGTCCTGGCCTTCCTCGATGGTGCCCGCGAACTTTTCGGAGATATCCAGCGTGATCGGCATCGGCCACAGCGAACCGTCGGCCAGACGCATGTTTTCCACGACACCGTCATAGTCTTCCTCGGTCAGGAAACCCTTGAGAGGGTTGAACCCGCCATTCATCAACAGTTCCAGATCGCAAATCTGGCGCGGCGTCAGATCCCACGAGGGCAGATCGCCCGCTTCGACGCGCAGCTTTGCCGCGCTGTCATGGGAGACGTAGAGTTCGGGGATCGGAGCGTGCGGCTGCGGCTGCATCTGGGCCTCGCAAGATGAAAGATATAAACTCGCGGTTACTTGCAGTGAAACCCTCAAAAACGCAACAGCGTCACGCGAAACTCGGCTATGCCTGCGACTTTTAGGAACATCGTTCCAGTATTTTCCACGCGGGGCAGACAACGATCTGCAACACGACGAAACGAGGCGCATCTGTCGGGCGCAGACGGTTTGCGCTAGAACGGCGCGACCATGATCGGGGAGTTTCATGACCAATCCCACCGGGCTGAGCTGTTTCAAGGCCTATGACGTGCGCGGTCGTCTGGGCGAAACCCTCGACGGGGATATCGCGCGGGCCATCGGGCGGGGGTTCGCCGCCGCGCGGCAGCCGAAATCCGTGGTGATCGGGCGCGACGCCCGCGAAAGCTCGACCGATCTGGCCAATGCACTGGCCCGCGGCCTGATCGCGGGCGGGGTGGACGTGATCGATATCGGCCTGTGCGGCACCGAGGAGGTCTATTTCGCCACCGACCATCTGAAGGCGGACGGGGGGCTGTGCGTCACCGCCTCGCACAATCCCATCGACTATAACGGCATCAAGCTGGTGCAGGCAGGCGCGCGCCCCCTGACACCTGCCGATTTGGATGCGGTGCGTCTGGCCAGCGAGGTCACGCATCCCGATGCAGCGACCCCCGGCACGAGAATGCAGGCCAATCCGCGCGCGGACTACGTCGCCCGCGTGCTGGGCTTCGTCGATCCTGCGGCGCTAACCCCGCTGCGCGTGCTGGTCAACGCAGGCAACGGCGCGGCGGGCCCGACCTTCGACGCGATCGCGGATGCGCTGGCGGCGGCCGGGGCCCCGGTCGAATGGGTGCGGATGCATCACGACCCGGACCCCAGCTTTCCCAACGGCATTCCCAACCCGATGCTGATCGAAAACCAGCCAGTCACCGGCGACGCCGTGTTGGCGCAAGGCTGCGATCTGGGATTGGCTTGGGACGGTGATTTCGACCGGTGCTTCTTCTTCGACCATCACGGCCGGTTCGTGCCGGGAGAATACATGGTGGGCCTGCTGGCGGCGGCCTTTCTGGAGGGCAATCCGGGCGCGCAGATCGTCTACGACCCCCGAGTGACGTGGAACACCGTCGATCTGGTGAATACGGCTGGCGGCGTCCCGGTACAGGCCCGCACCGGCCACGCCTTCATGAAGGCGGTGATGCGCGCGCATGACGCCGTCTATGGGGGGGAGATGTCGGCCCATCATTACTTCCGCGACTTCATGTATTGCGACAGCGGCATGATCCCGGCCCTGCTGGTGATCGCGCATATCTGCGGCACGGGGCGCAGCCTGTCCGATCTGGTGGCGGCCCGGCGGGCGGCGTTCCCGTCCTCGGGTGAGATGAATTTTGCGGTCGAGGACGCGGAGGCGGCCACCGCGCGGGTGATGAAGGAGTTCGCGGGGGGCGAGATCCGGCGCGACGATTCCGACGGCACCTCCCTCGAATTTGCCGAGTGGCGGTTCAACCTGCGCCGGTCCAACACCGAGCCATTGTTGCGCCTGAACGTCGAGACGCGCGGCGATGCCGATCTGCTGGCAGACAAGGTCGCCCGGCTGGAGGCCCTGATCCGGGGTGAGACCTCCAAACCGCTCAAATCCCATCCCCTTCGCAAAGGTCGATAAAGTGCCGCGCGCGCCTATCGCGGAATTGCCCGAACCGGGCAGATCGGCGTAGAACCGGTAAGCCAAATCACTATCGGCACACGTACAGTCGACCCGCAGAGCTAGAATGGAGCAAACCGTTGTCCTTCAACCGCCCCACCGATATCCGTTATCGCAAGTTTCTGGGAACGCTGCATCAAAACGTCACCGTCGACTGGTATCTGGAAGTGGGATGCCGACAGGGCCATTCACTGGCTCACTCACGCAGCAAATCCATCGCCGTCGATCCGTTTTTTCGCATGGAAACCAACGTGATCAACGAGAAACCCGTATTTCATACGTTTCAGATGACAAGCGACGCCTTTTTCGGAAGCGGTTTTCTGGAAAAGAACGATATCCGACTGGGGCTGTCATTCCTCGACGGGATGCATCTGTTCGAGTATCTGCTGCGCGATTTCATCGCGACCGAGCGCAACAGTCTGGAAAATGGCTTTATCATGCTGCACGACTGCTGTCCGTTCGACAGCGACATGACGACGCGCGATCTGGACAATCTGCCGCCCGGGGCGTGGACTGGAGATGTCTGGAAGCTGATCCCGATTCTGCAGCAATACCGCCCCGACCTGACCATGACCGTGTTGGGATGCAAGCCGTCCGGGCTGGTGATCATCAACGGCCTGAATCCTGACGATGACACATTGACCAGAAACTACGACAAGATCGTGGCCGACCATGTCGATGTCTCCATCGATGATTACGGGCCGGACAAGTTTTATGGTTTGTTCGACTATACAAAGGCTGAGGACGTCTCAAACAACGGGTACGCATTCTTTGACAGTATCGCGATCAATAGCGAAGCTGTGCCGCAATGGGTCACGCCCTGAAATGTTCTTCAGGGCAATCGGTGCATATTGGATAAAAGTGCGATGAGCAGAGAAAAATACAGATTTATCAACGGAACCAAAAACCCGCAAAAGGTATTCTCGATATTATCTCTTGTTCAGGACGAAAATCGATACAAGCGTGTCGTCGAATCCGCAATAAATCATGGCTTCGATCTTGAGAGATGCGAATTCGTGGCCATAGACAATCGTCAGGGCCCTGAATTCGATGGCTACACATGGATACGACCCGCAGTGCTGGAGGCAAAAGGCGCCTATCTCGTATTCACCCATGACGACATCGAATTTTCGGATGACGGGTACGAAGAGTTGCACAAACGCCTGGATGAACTCGAACAGCTCGATCCAAACTGGATGATCGCAGGTATTGCCGGGGGGGCCTACCGGTCGGCAAACAGGACCAAGGATGTCGTCGCCCGGATCACGGACAAGAGCGGTAACGGGCGGCGGGAGGGCAACTTCCCCCACAGGGTGGATGCAGTGGACGAGTGTTTCTTCATCATGAAACGGGATCGCTTTGTCGTGCCATCCATTGATCTGTCAGGGTTTCACTTCTTCGCATCCGACCTGTGCCTGCTTGCAGAAGTGATGGGGGGAACGGCTTATGTAATCGATTTTCTGCTCACCCATCACGGCGACAGCGCGCGCGGCAAAACGTACAAGATCGGCAAGCGGACCCTGAAGGACAAGTACAGCACCGTTTTTCCCGGGCGCAACTTCCATACGACCACCACGGTCGTACGGTTTTAACGGTGTTTTCGCTTATACTCTGATCTTTGAGATCATCTGTCTGGCCTGCGCGCGGCCATGTCGCCGTCGCAACCTGCGGATCTGGCGTGCGAATTCAGCATATTTCTCTTCCGGCACCAAAGCTTCGTTCTCTGCCAGGCCGGATTCAAGCGAGGCCTGAAGCTCCTCTTTGGTCGGACTGCGCCAAGGCGCGCCGCTCGGGATGTATTTCCGTTCGCTCAGCACCCGGCCGAGCCGTGCGAAATCGAGTTGAGCGATTGACGTACTGATGACGGATGTCGGCGGATAGAATATCCGATCTATCGCATCGAAGATCTCGGGCGGGGCGGGTGCGAAAGCGGTCATCTGATTTAGGATGAGCGGCGGAATTTCCCGTCGTCTTGAGATAATGCCCACCGATTGCTCTGGCCGTTTGACCAGCGCGAACAGATGCAAGGCCGAGCTTTCGGGAAACAGCAACGTTCCCGCCGACTGGTAGAGGGCGATTTGGCCTGCCAGGTCGAGCGTTTCGGGCGCGACGATCTCGTAGCCGTTTGCCGCCAGATTTTGCTCCAGCACATCTTCGCACGCGATCCGGCCCAGTTTCGGGGACAGAGCCGTGCGCGTCAGGTAGACCTTGCGATCAGGGTCGACGGGTCTTGTGGGGGGCAGGCGCTCGGCAAGCCAATTCCTGAATTCCGGGGTGGTGCGCCCGCCTAGCTGTTCCCCGAACAGATCGTTTGCCACCACCGCTGAGCCCACGCGCATTGGCCCTGTGTAGTGCAGGATCGGGTTGGGCACCGAAAGCAGGTCGAGCAGCGGGCGCAGGAACCGGATCCGGGTCTGACGGATGTCGCTGTGGTAAAGCAGCGGCGTCTCGGCCTCAACCCGGTCGATGGCCCACAACCGCCCCAGTGAATTGAGGATGGTAAAGCCGAACTGATCCGTCGCATGGCCGCCATAGAAGACCTCACCCGGTCTTTGGGCATAGTCCTGAGGCCAGGCCTCCAACCGGTCACGAGAGCGGGTGAAATACTTCACCCCTCCTATATCGGTATTATCCATGGGCAGACCGTCGCGCGTGTAGATCCCGAACGGTGTGCTTCGACCTTCGCGCGCCTCGCGCAAGACGAGAGCGTTCCGGGCTCTTTCGACGCAAGGAGGTGGCAGGGGGGTGGATGACACGGACATTGCGGGGCTATGCTTGTTCCAGCGGCGTGTCCTTGTCCGCAACTCCTTCGGCCTTCCAGTGATCGACCAGCAGGGTCAGTATGGAGCGCAGCGCCTTGTCGGTCTGCGGGTCGTCCAGCAATTGTTCGCGCGCCAGAACCTTTTCCAGACGAAACGGCTTTTTCGCCTCGCAGATGCGTTGCAGGACACCGGGGAACATGCCCGCCGCGGAACCCGCGATCACGAAGCCGCGCAGCTGCTCCATCTCGTCCAGCGTGCTGTCCACGCACCATGTCCGCTCGAACAGCATCATGATGAAGTCCAGAACCTCGTCGCGCGGATGGCGGCGGTCATCCTTGTAGGGCTGGCCGAACGCATCGGTAACCAGTTCATAGGACGGCCAGTAATGCAGCACCCCCTCATCGCGCAATTCGCGGTACAGCTCGTCTATCGCGACGCGCAGCACCCCCTTGGACACCGCGTTCGAGGTGATGCACGAATTGTCACGGAACGTCGCCTGCAACGGGATCGGCGACAGGGTGAAGATGATCTTCGCGTCGGGGCGATGCTTGCGGATCAGATCGTAGATCCTGCGCATGTTCGCCTTGTTTTCCTCGACGGTGGAGACGCGGAACTTGTGCCGTTCGGGATCGTAGGCATCCTTGGGGATCGTGCGCCAGAAGACGTTGCCCGTCGGTTCATCATACCAGATCTCGGACAGGCCGAAGGTCAGGATGAACACGTCCGTCTTGTCGAACATCTTCCTGGTCTGGGCCTGCACTTCGGGGTCGTAGCCGTAGGATTCCGTGTCGTAGCCGTGCCACAGCTCCTGATCGAAGACTTTACCCTCCCAGGCCCATTCGAACTGCTGCAGGATGACGAAGGAGTTCACCATCCCCTCACCGCAGGCCACCACATAGGCGCGTCCCGCATCGTCGGCCTTGTTGAGGACGTTGTAGTTCCGCTTGGACAGCCAGTTCGAGATGTTGGCCGCAAAGCAGGACCCGAACGCCGTGACCTGCGTGTTCACGTCGATCGCGGGCTGTTCGGGCTGCCACCCCTTCAGGACGTATTTCTCGATCGCGCCGGGTTTGAAGAAATGTCGGTTATGGGGCAGCACGTTGGTATGCTCGCCCCGGAACCAGGTGCGGTATTCCTTGCCACTGCGCGACGTCGTCTGGAATTGCAGCTTGTCCGCCTTGCGTTCTTTACGTGCCATATATGCAGTCCTTTCGATACCGCCTGTATCATCCGCAACACTAAAGACATCCAAACCCGAGTGCGAGCAGAATGATAGGACCCGCCGGCCAACTATCCGGCTTGCCTAAGAACTGATTTCGGCATCGGCGCCTTGTTCAATCCTGGGATCGGCTGGTTTTTCCGAACAGGCCGCGCTCTATTTCATCGAGACGGGCATGCGCGGCACTCGCCGCCTCGGCCGGTCCCACAAAATCGAGCAGCTTGCGCATCTGCGCGGCCATGTCGCGCAACGTGTCCGCAGGATCCGCATTGCCCGCCGCGGCAAAGGAGGCTGGCGCGGCAGGGGCGTCGGCGGCCTGCTCCAGCTCCAGCGACATCGGGGCCATGTCGCGGGTGCGCAGGTGGTCGCCGGCCGCGATCAGCCTGGAAATCTGGTCGTGCAGCGCCGAAAATTCGGGCCGCGCGCGCAGTTCGGCGATCTTGGCGTGATGCCATGCAACGGCATCGTCATGCAGTCGGGCGGTCTGCGGATCGTCGCGCAGCGCCGCGATCTCGTCCTCGACGGCGGGCAGATGGCGCTGGATGCTCAGGTCCCGCTCTCCGCCCAGGCACATCTTCTGCCAGTAATCCGCCCCCAGCACCTGTCCCACATGGTTCGCCCGCCCCCGGTCGCGCTTGATCAGATAGCTGTCGAGCGAGCGCACGGCATAGTGGTTCATCTGTGCGGCATCATAGGCGAAATGCGTCCTGGACTTCGCGTTGCGCATGTCCCCGTCGAAGACCGTGCCATCAGGCGCGCGCGAAATATAAGTCTCGACATGCTCCTGCGCGACGATGGGCCGGTGCAGGCCGAAGCGTTCGACCCGGTCCTGCCCGCGAAACAATGTCTTGACGAAGCGGTCGGGCATGCCGCCCTGGTCCAGCGGGCGCTGCGCATCGGTGAACTGCGCGATCAGCGGGCGGTCCTCGAAGGCGACCTGACCATCGTGGGAGAACAGTTTCCACGTTATCGGGATCGCGTCGGTATTGTCCGGCTGCGCGTCGATCAGCGCCTGAACCGAGCCGTCGCCGATGTGGATGTTCAGGAATTCGTCCACGTCCGATATCAGCATCCATTCCGCCGCCACTGTCACCGGATGGACGCGCGCGGCCTTCAGCGCGCTCTTGTGCGGACCGCGGCGCAGCACCTTGTTGCGCTCATGCTGTACGATACCGCGTTCGGTCAGCCGGTCGAGCAGCGTGTCGGTGCCATCCTCGCAATCATTGGTGTAGATCAGAAAATCGGCAAATCCGATGGCCCGGTGATAGGCGATCCATTCCAGAATATAGGGGCCTTCGTTCTTCATTGTGGAAATGATGAGCGGTCCGGGCGTCGTCATGGGGCCGTCCCTTTGCAAAGATGCGCGGTTGCGGATTTGGCGCGATCCTATCGTGCGCGCACTGTGACAGGCAATCTGAATGGACCCGATAATCAATTGAAAAACACGCTTGCACAGGGCAGAACGGGGGCGGTTTCCTGCTGAGAGAGTATATGTCCATGCCCGATCTACCCCGCGTCGCCGCCCTGTGGATCGGCGGGTCGCTGACATGGCTCGAACAGCTCTGCCTGACCTCCTTCGTTGAAATGGGCCATCCCACGGTACTGTATACATACGGCGAAGTCGGCGGCGTGCCCGCAGGGGTCGAGGTGCGCGACGGGGCCGAGATCATGCCCGATCCCGACGTCTACACGCATGAGCGGTCCGGCTCGGTCGCGCTGTTCTCGGACATCTTCCGCTTTCACCTGATGGTGCGCAGCCCCGGCACGGTCTGGATCGACACGGATGTCTACTGCGTCAGACCGCTGGACAGGGGGCCGTATATCTTCGGCTACGAGACCGATGAGAACCGCTTGAACGGCGCGATCCTTGCGCTGCCGCCCGAAAGCCCTGGCCTGAAACTGCTGCTGGACCTGACGGCGGACCCCTACCAGATTCCTGAATTCTACACGGGGCGCGGGCGTGCCCGGCTGGTGGCCGCCCGCGATGCCGGCACGCCGGTTCACGCCAGCGAGATGCCCTGGGGTGTCTGGGGCCCACAGGGCGTGACTTGGGCCATGCACAAGAGTGGCGAAGTTGTGCACGCGCTGGCGCGTCCGGTGCTGTATCCCGTACATTTCGCCGAGCGGTCGATCTTTTTCAAGCGCCCCATGCTGGTAGATCGCCTGATCAAGCCCGAGACCCGCACCGTCCATATCTGGGGCCGGATCAAACGCATCTCAGCCAAACGCTACGATGGCGGGGTGCCGGAGCGATGCTGGCTCGACCTCAAGCTGCGCGCGCACGGCATAGACCCCATGGCCGCGCCGATCACCAGCCACGGCAGGTTCGACTATTCCGATGCCCAAGAGGCCGATACCGTTGAGGAAGGCTGAGATCGTGCGGCCTCCCATTATCAGCTACTGGCCGGGCGGGCGGCTCGACTACCTGCGACGCGCGGGGCTGGTCTCATGCGTGCAGGCGGGCCACTCGGTGATGCTGTGGTGCCATGCGCCGGTGCCGGACCTGCCGGACGGTGTGACCATCCATGATGCGGGCACGTTGCTGGACCTGTCCACAGTGCCTGCCGCGAACCGGGCTCTGGTCGCGGACCGGATGCGATGGCTGGCGCTGCGCGCGGTGCCCGGCGCGGTCTATGTCTCACCCGGCGTGCTGGTGCAGGCGGAACTGATCCCCGACGAAGACGGCTACCTGTTCGGCTGGCAGGATGCGCGACATCTCGCCCCCGATCCCGTGGCCCTGCCCGCAGACAGTGCGGAATTGGCGGCATTGCTGGCGCTGAGCGAAGATGCGGCACCGGTGCCGCCCTGGGCGGATGCGAACCTGCGCGCGCATCTGGAGGCGGAAGCCGCCGCCGGTCGCCCGGTGCCTGCGGGGCATCTGCCCTGGGGTCTGCTGGGCGCCGTCGGGCTGACGCATGTGTTGCAGAGCAGCGGTCGTATTGCACGGGCTTGGGGGGTAGAGGTGCTTGCCCCTGTCGCCTATGCCAACCGCGCCGCGCTGCTGGAACGCAAGCGTCGAATTTCCAGCCTGACCAAGGCCGAGACCCGCGCGGTCCAGATTTGGCCTGGCGAAACATTGCGGGAAATCTCCGCCACACTGGCCGGACTGCCGCGCTACTGGTGCCCGCTGGGCGAGGCGCTGCGCAAACTGGACGTGAATGCGCGCGATCATCTGCCCCGCGGCGTGAACCTGCATCCGAAAGATGATCGATGGAAGCGCGAAGACCGCGCGCCGACGCCCCTTGCCCCCCCTGCGCCCAAAATCAGCCCGACCCCCGCTGCGACCATGGCTGATCAGCGTGTGGCGATCATAACCTGTATGAAAAACGAGGGTCCGTTCATTCTGGAATGGATCGCCTATCACCGCGCAATCGGTGTGACAGACATCATAATCTATACCAACGACTGCACCGACGGAACGGTCGAGCTACTCGACCTGCTGGTGGAAAAAAATCTGGTGAACGCCCGCATAGATAATCCATGGGGTGTCGATGATGACAGCACCGCGGGGGATCCGCAGCGTGCCGCCCTGTGGCATGCGCAAAATCAGCCCTGGATGGAGCAGATCGACTGGATCCTGCCAATGGACGTGGATGAGTTCCTCAACATCCATGTGGGCGACGGGCATCTGTCCGATCTGTTTGCAGCGCGCCCCGATGCGGATATGATCTCGATCCTGTGGCGATTGTTCGGCAACAGCGATCTGCATCGTTTCGAGGACAGCTTCGTCACCGAGCGGATGCTGCGCGCCGCCCCTGAAAATGCCCGCAAGCCGTTCCAGGCCTGGGGCTTCAAAACGCTGTTTCGCAATGACGGCAGCTGGGGAAAGCTGTCGGTCCACCGGCCACAGAACATCGCAGCTGAGCGCAAGGATCAGATCTGCTGGATTTCGGGGGCGGGCGTTCAGATGCCCGAAAGCTATTTCGAAAGTGGCTGGCGCGCACTTAAAGATCACGCAGGCTATGGGCTGGCCAGTCTCAACCACTATGCGGTGCGCGATGCGCAGAGCTATCTTGTCAAGCGCGACCGGGGACGCGTCAATCACATCCACGAGGATCAGGGGCTGTCTTACTGGCTGCGCATGAATCACAACGTCGTGGAGGACCGCTCAATCCTGAAGCGTCTGCCCGAAATGCGCGCGCGCCATGCCCGCATGATGGCTGATCCCCGGATCGCCGCGCAGCACCGTGCCTGCGTGGCTGCACATACAGACCGTATCGCGGGCCTGCAATCGCGCCCGGATATGGCCGCACTCTATGCCGCGATCACCGGCGGAGTGATGGAAAACCTGTCGCGGCTGACGCTGCATCTGGGCAACCGGATTTTCGACGCGGGGCCGCAATCCTTGCCTGATGCCATGCTCGACTGGGTTGCGGAATGGAATGGAGTCGATCCTCTGCCCGACATGTTCGACGATCCGTTCCCGGTAGAGAACGACCAGGCCGATCCCGATCGCCTGCTGCCGCGTGGCAGCGATCTGAGCTTTCCCCAAATGCCGCCCGAACGCACGCCCGCAGTGGATCCAGCGCCTTCCGCCGCAACCGCCGACGGGGGGCAGCGGGCACAGGTTCTTGCTATTCCCAGCGGATATGCACCATCCGGAGACTCGATCTATACGGGGATTGAGGACGACAAGGCCATGGAATACATCCAGACCCGTACCCATCAGCGCAATCCGCCGCTGGATCCGCCGACGAATCCGATGTCCAACGATAATATCGTCGTGGTCACGGCGATGAAGAACGAAGCTCCGTTTATCCTGGAATGGATCGCGTGGCATTTGGCGGTGGGGGTGTCGCACTTCCTCGTGTACACCAATGACTGTACCGATCAGACGGTCGCCATGCTCAATCGGCTGGTGCAGATGGGCCATGTGACACATCTGGAAAACCCTTTCGACCGTGACAGCGGGCAGAGACCCCAGCGCGCCGCGCTCAACGATGCCTGGACCCAGCCCGTCGTCGAACAAAGCGACTGGTTCGTGATTATTGATTGCGATGAGTTCGTCAGCGTGCATGTCGGCGATGGCACGTTGCAGGACATGATCTCACATATGAACGAACCCGATATCGTCTCCATGACCTGGCGCCTGTTCGGCAATGGCGGCGTGATGCAGTATCAGGACCGGCCGATCACCGAACAGTTCGTCCGGTGTGCCCCACGGCATCTGCCGCGCCCGCGCAAGGGATGGGGGTTCAAGTCGATGGCGCGGCCCTCTGGCCCAATCGGCAAGATCGGGGTCCACCGCCCGCTGAACCTTGACCGGTCGCGCGACATCCGCTGGGTAAATGGATCGGGGCGCGTCATGCCTGAAAAATCGATCAACAACTCCACGTGGTTTTCGCGCAAGGATTCCATCGGCTACGACATGGTCACGCTCAATCATTATATCCTGCGCTCGGCCGAGAGTTTTCTGGTCAAGCGTGAGCGGGGTCGCATCAACCATGTCGAACAGGATCAGGGCCTGACCTACTGGAGCACGCGCAACTATGCGACGGAGACGGACACCCGCGCGGCCGGGTTCATGGCCACCCGCGTGGCCCCGGTGCTGGCGAAGCTGAAGTCCGACCCCGTGCTTGGGCGCCTGCACAACGAGGCCGTCGAATGGCATCGCGCACGCATCGCCCACCTTAAGGCGCAACCCGATTACGAGGCGCTTTATAGGGCAATCACCGATCCTGCTCTCGCGGATGCGATCCATGTTGCACAAACCGGCAGCACACAAGAGCCCGGCGATGAGTGAAAAAATGAGTGAAAAATGAGTGTGCCAGACCAGACCCCCCTCTCGATCCGACTCAAGATCGCGCCAGCAAACATGGCGCGGGCACAGCGTTGGGGGGACTATTTCTTTGCGTGTTCTTTGCAAAATGCGTTGGAGGACCGGGGACATTCCGTGGAAATCGATGCGCGCGACCAGTGGTATGTCGATACTGCACCGGGAGGCGTCGATCTGGTGCTGCGCGGATATGGCGGGTTTGAACCGATACCCGGTCGCGCCTCGCTGCTGTGGGTGATCTCGCATCCGGGTAATCTGGATGCGCAGGAAATGGCCAGCTATCACCACATTTTCACTGCGGCGGGCGGCGGGCTGCGCAAATTGCGCCGTATGGTCGGGGGCGGGCGCGTTTCACACCTGTTCCAGGCTACAGATCCTCAGATCATGCAACCCTATGATCCCGATATCGGGGATATGGCAGTGGAGCCGGGTGCCATCCTGTTCGTAGGCATCGACCGGCGCGGCGGGCGGCCCGCCCTGCGCATGGCGGAGCAATGCGGCTACAACGTGGCGCTGTGGGGCAAGGGCTGGGAGCAGCACCCGACCCTGTCGCCTATGGCGCGCGGCGCGTTCATTCCCAACGGGGAACTGGGCCGACACTATGCTGCGGCGGGCGTCGTGCTGAACGATCATTGGCGCGACATGCGCCTGAACGGGCTGGTGTCCAACCGGGTGTTCGACGTGCTGGCCTGCGGCGCACCGCTGGTGTCGGACAATGTGCGCGCGCTGCCCGCGGACTTGGCCGACTGGGTCTATACCTTCACGGATGAGGAAAGTTTTCGCGCAGGCGTTGATGCCGCACTGGCTGAAACGCCCGAGCGCCGCGCCGAACGTCGAGCGTTCGCGCAGGTGGTGCGGCGCGACCATTCCTTTGCCGCACGCGCCGCCACGATTGAGGATCATGCCCGCCGGGTGCTGGCCGCGTTATAGTGCTGATATCAACATGCGGCAGCGCTGCCGCCTTGCTTGAATCCCGGTTTGCGTGCAAATGGGCTAAGTGGAACTGTAAGGTTTGACCGGATAATCGATCAGGGAAATGCCATGCTTTTCCGCCAGACCGTGAAGATAGGTGCCTTTGCGCGGACCCGCCTCCGCCAGACGTCCACGCAGGCCCGTGGCGTAGAAGTGGATTGACAGCGTCTCGTCCTTCAAGAGCGGCTCTACCAGCCCGGGACGGCGCAAAAACAAGCGTTTCGCGGTGCTGGGGACGGGGTAGAGGACCTCTGCCCGTTGCGCATGGTCGATCTCGCCGGTCGCGCGCAGAAAATGGGTCAGCGCATACGGACCGGTGGTCGCCCAGGGCAGGGTGGCAAAATCGGCGGGCGCGCCCTGCTGCGCGAATTGCGCCTTGTCCGCGTCCGACCACCAGGGTGGCACGGCCCCGCGAGTGGACAGGAACACCTCAAGCTCGGCAAGCGCACGCGACCCCGGCGGCAGCGCCAGCACCCCGTTGTTGACCAGTCGCCTGTCCTGCCAGGCCATCAGATATCCATCGAAGGTTCGGAACGGGCGCAGACAATAGGCGTCCAGATCGGCCCAGATCTTGCCTGTGCGCGCAATCATCTTGACCCGGAAGACATCGCTGTGGATGGCGGGGGAGTTGCGCTGTGTATGCACCAGAATGGTGTCGTCAGGGTAGATTGCGCGCGCATCCGCGATCTCGACCCAATCTGGCGGATCCTCGATCTGCTCGTAGGTGTAGAGGGTGAAGCGATGCCCCGCATCCACGAAGGATTTCATGCAGAGTCGTTCGAGAAAGCTCAGATGGCGTCCGATCCAGAGGGAGCCGATATCGGGCAGCGTCATTTCGGACTGCTCGTATTGGAGCCGGAAGACGCCCAGCGGAAGCTGTAGTCGCCCTGCGCCACGGCGCGCGCCTTGGGGACCGTATATTGCGCGGCCTGTGGTTCACGCGGGCGCTGCACTACGTAGCCCAGGCTCCAGCGTCCAGGCATATTGCGCCCGCGGAACCGATTGCCGCTGGGGCCGGTGTCGGCCACCTCGCGGAAGGGCAAAGTCGGATCGTCGAAGGGTACGGCAGCACAGCGATGCACCGTACAGCCGCGCATCTCCTGCCAGTAACGCCAGACCATTTCCGGGCTGATCTGGTAAAATCCGTGGCCGGGCCACCCTGTCAGCCCGTTCATGGATATAAGCACCCCCCCCGGGGCGAGCATATGAAACATATTGTCGAGCGCCTGGGGGAAATCGAATACATGCTCGGTTGTGCCGCCATCTATGATCACGCCAAACTTGCCACGCAGTTTGGCAGGCAGCGGTTGGCCCAGATCGTGCAGGATCGTGGCCCCCTCATAGTCGGACATGTCCATGGTTTCGGCCCCAGGATAGCCGATCTTATCCAGAAAGGTTTCTGAAAACCCGTCAGCCTGGCGCATCTCCTCGATATCCGAGGGCAGTTGCAGCGCATTCAAATCGCGTCTGAGAAGCCGTGCCTGCCGGCCTGCGCGAACCGACAGCGTAAGGCGCCCAAGCATGACGATACGCGCATCCTTTGCAACAAGATCGCGTGCATCCAGCAAGATACGGGCAAGTTGCAGGTCTATGCCCAAGTTCATTCCTCCCGAAACGATCCGTCACTGTTCAACCGGAACAAGATTCAGGCGAACGCTGTCTTCGCTCTGATAGCCGTATTGAGGCATCTGTGCACACATTTATTCAAAAGAAATCTACGACGCCAACCTGCGCGCCGGATCGGATGCCTCCACCGGGACCAGGGCGCGCACCAGGTCGCGCATGTGCAGCAGGCCGACCTGCGCGCCGTCCTCCATCACGCGGTAGTTGAGGTTGGTGTCCCCCTCGGACAGCGCGATCACCCGTTCCAGGTTGGAATTCGCATCGACGTCGCCCGCGATGTTGGTGCCCGGATCGGTCGTCACCTCCATCACCGAGCGGACGCGCAGCACGCGCGCGCGGTTGATGTCGGCGATGAAGTCCATGATGTAGGGATCGTTGGGATGCAGCAGGATCTCCTGCGGTTCACCCTGCTGGACGACGGCGCCGTCCTTGAGGATCACCAGATGATCCGCCAGCTTCAGCGCCTCATCCAGATCATGCGTGATGAAGATGATGGTCTTGTGCAATTCGCGCTGCAATTCCAGAAGCAGGTCCTGCATGTCGGTGCGGATCAGCGGGTCGAGGGCGGAAAACGCCTCATCCATCAGCATGATCTCACTGTCCGAGGCCAGCGCGCGCGCAATGCCCACGCGTTGCTGCATACCGCCCGACAGCTGGTTTGGATAATGCCCGCCATAGCCGGACAGCCCGACCCGGTCGAGCCACTTTTGCCCTTCCTTGTCCGCCGCCTTGCCGCTTTCGCCGCGCACGCGCCGGGCCATGCCGGCATTTTCCAGAACCGTGCGGTGCGGGAACAGCGCGAATTTCTGGAAGACCATCGACATGGTGTTCTGGCGCAGGGCATCCAGCTTGGTCGCATCGTAGGCCAGCACGTCCTCGCCATTGACGAGGATCTCGCCCGCGGTGGGTTCGATCAGACGGTTCAGGTGCCGGATCAGCGTCGATTTTCCCGACCCGGACAGACCCATGATGACCGTGATCTCACCCGCGCGGATATCGACATTGATATCCTGCAAGCCCAGCACATGCCCGTGCTGTTCCAGCAATTCCGGCTTTCCCAGCCCGCCGCGCACATGTTCCAGTGCGGCCTGCGGATCGGTGCCGAAGATCTTGTACAGGTTCCGGATCGAGACCTTGATGTTGTTTTGCTCTGTCATGGTCTCACTGCTCGCTCGAATTGATGCGGCCAAGCGCCGCCTTGGTGGCCCGGTCCAGCAGGACCGCCAGCAGCACGATACAGAAACCCGCCACCAGACCGACGCCCAGTTCCAGGTTGTTGATGCCGCGCAGGACCAGACGCCCCAGACCAGGAGCGGAGACCAGCGAGGCGATCACCACCATCGCCAGGCTCATCATGATGGTCTGGTTGATGCCCGCCATGATGTTGGGCAGGGCCAGCGGCACCTGCACGCCCGTCAGTTTCTGCCAGTTCGACATGCCGAACGCATCCGCCGCTTCGATCACGTCCTTGTCCACCAGCCGGATGCCCAGATCGGTCAGGCGGATCACCGGCACGATGGCATAGAGGATGATGGCAATGCCGTAGAGCTTGCTCTCCGTCACCGAGAACAGGAAGATCAGCGGGATCAGATAGACGAAGGTCGGCAGCGTTTGCAGCATGTCCAGAATGGG
>Ga0209345_10000226_pt1 | contig 77941 bp, 75 predicted proteins | sample Cruoilmetagenom7_FD_187294 | JGI IMG/M metagenome (GOLD analysis project Ga0209345, IMG submission 187294) | Oil polluted marine microbial communities from Coal Oil Point, Santa Barbara, California, USA - Sample 7 (SPAdes) (version 2) | ecosystem: Environmental > Aquatic > Marine > Oil seeps ... | reverse complement strand
CGCCGCCACCGTCAGCGGACCATCCACCAGCCCGGAAATGTCGATGCCGGTCAGGGAATAGGAGCCATCGCCGGCAACCACCGCGGAGGTGGTCACCACGTTGTTGTCGGCATCGGTGATGGTGATGCTCACCAGGTCTCCCTGAGCCACATCACTGGTGGTGCCGGACAGATCCAGTGTCTGGGCCGTGTCGTCAATACCATCAACCGCTACGGTCAGGTCGCCCGCCAGATTATCGAGTGTGTCGCTGGCAGTATCAGAAACGGCGCCACCGTTACGATCGGTGGCCGTGGCTGTGACCGTCAGGGTGCCGTCAACCAGAGTAGACACATCTACGCCGGTTACAGAGAAAGAACCATCACTGTTAATGATCGCAGTGGTGGTGACCTGGTTGCCCTCAGCGTCTGTAATGATGATGTTGACCTGTAAACCTGGTGCTACATCGGCTGTGATGCCGGCCAGATCCAGGGACTGCGCGTCATCATCGATGGATGTGCCTGTTATAGTCAGGATGCCAGCGACAGCGTCCAGTGTGCTGCTGTCGGTGCCGGATACCGGGTTGTCATTGCGGTCTACAGCGCTGGCTGTCACGGTCAGGTTGCCGTCAACCAGGCCACTGATATCTGTACCTGTTACAGAGTAGGAGCCGTCACTACCGACCAGGGCGGTAGTCGTGACAACATTGCCGTCGGCATCTGTGATGGTCAGATTAACGGACTGGCCCGGTGCAACGTCGGTAGTCAGGCCCTCCAGGTCAATAGTCTGAGCGGCGTTATCGATCTCGCTGATGCTCACTTCCATTGTGCCTGCAGTCACATCAAGGGACGTCAGGCTGGTATCGGTGACTCTTATGCCGTCCCGGCCGGTTCCCGCCACCACGATGGTCAGGGGGCCGTCTACCAGTTCAGTCAGCTGAGAGAATACGCCTGTAAATGAACCGTCCGGACCTGCAGTGACTTGCTGGCTGACGGTGCTTCCATTCTGATCTGTAATGTCTATCTGAACAGTGCTGGATGGTAAGAGGTTATTGCTGGAGCCAGTGACTGTGAGCGTCGGGGATGCGATAGAGCCGCCATCAATCAGACCAATGGCAATGTCGCCTGGCGCCGGTGTGTTATCATCGGTCCCGTTGCCTTCCTCGGTCAAAAGGCTGTCGTTGTCAAAGGCCGATCGTTCAAGACCAAACTCTGCGGGATCAATAGTTTCGACAATGCGGGCAAGGCGAACAGAGCTGCTGCCTCCCGAGCTGCCACCTTCCAGACCTGCAGCCGGAGCTTCCGCATCTTCAATGGACCCGCCGAGGGCTTCTTCAATAGAGGCCAGCGCCTGGGCGATGCTGTCGTCTTCAACGCTCGTATCGGCAAGCTCCGGTGCGAAGTTTCCGGCCATTTCGGGGGTCGCAAGCAGTGTTGTGCTGCCCTCTATAATGGTAGAGTTGCCATAGCCAAAATCCAGCAGAATTCTTGTGTCGTCTTCTGTGATCAGTCGTTCTCCAGCCATCAGCGCACTGCCTTCATCGAGCAGACGGCGGCTTCCGTCGGGTGCCTCGGCCCAGGCTTTTCCTGAAACGTTCAAAACGATGGCGATGGTGATACTCATGGCGGTTCTCTTATGCAGATTGGGTCCAGACGGAAAATATGCGTCCTGGTAGCTATTGTTAAGATACGGGCGTATCTGGTTGTTGCCTACTGGACTCAGGTACAGGTCAGGGGTGTTTCGTGCAAGGAATTGTAAATACTTGTGATATCGGAGAGTAAAGTGCACGTATCACTGACAAAATAAATGGTATGGCAGGCAAGGGACCCCGGCATTGATGGTGATGGGGTATGGAAGCTTGCGTGAAAGCTGAGTTAAATTATTGCTTTCGGGCTATCTGCCCGGGAGCCTGGAGGTAGGAATCTTGTCAATTGTTAAACAGGCCGTTAAATCCGGCGCGGTAGTGTGTTTTTGTGCTGTTTTCCTCGCGTCGCCGCTTGCGGCTCAGGAACAAACGAATTCAGATTTGATTAAAGCAGTACAGGCGGCGATAGAAACAAACCCGGAGGTGCGTGCGAGCTGGCACCAGTTCCTTGTTGCCGGGCATGATGCAGATAGCGCCTTCGGCGGCTATCTGCCGTCGCTGGATGCGCAGGCGCGCTACGGGCTGGAACACCAGAATTATGGCTCTGTAAATGAATATGATGGTTACGACGGTCAGCTGACTCTCACTCAGATGCTGTATGACGGCTTTCAGACAAAGAGTTCTGTGCAGCGGCTGGAAGAACAGCAGCTGGTGAGCTATTTCGAACTTCTCAGCCAGATAGAGGAAACGTCGCTTGAAGCGCTGGGAGCTTATCTTGATGTCTCGCGCCAGCGTGAGTTGCTTGACCTTGCCTGGAAGAATCTTGAAACCCACCAGGAAGTATATGATCAGGTCAGTGCCAGCGCAGAGGCTGGAGTGGCACGCGCGGCCGACCTCGAACAGATCAGTGGCCGGCTTTCTTTGGCGGAATCCAATCTGGTTGTCGTTGCAAGCAACCTCCATGACGTCCGGGCCCGCTATCTGAGAATTATTGGTGAGAACCCTCCCGCGGAAACCGGGGACGTTTCCCTCAGCGCTGATCTGTTGCCCGCGACGGTGACTGAAGCCCTGAAAATTGCCTACGAAGGTAATCCCGGCTTCCGTGCGTCTCATCGTGATATCAAAGCAGCCGAAGCCGGTGTTCAGGAAAACCGGTCCGGCTTTCACCCCAAGCTCGACCTGGTCGCAAGTTACGGCCATCGCTCATATGATGATCTGGGTTTCGACCAGTCTGAAACGGACGGCCGTGTTGGCGTTGAGCTGAACATCAATCTGTACCGCGGTGGTTCGGATCGTGCCCGGGTCAGAAGTGCGTACGATCAGGTCAACGTTGCCAAGGATCTCCGGGACAAAGCCTGTGTGGATATCAGGCAGGAGATTCAGATTGCCTTCAACGACGTGCGCAATCTTGACGCCCAGGCGCCTATCCTGAATAACCATCGTTTGTCCTCGGCCAGAGTGCGTACTGCCTATAAAGACCAGTTCGATATTGGTGAGCGTACACTGCTGGATCTGCTGGATGCAGAGAATGAATATTTTGACGCCAGCCGGGCATACGTCAATGCGCTCTATGATCGCAAACTGGCAGTTGCCAGGGTTCAGGCGGGTATGGGGCATCTGGTGTCTTCCCTGGGCCTGGTCCGGGATGGACTGCCAACGCTCGAAGAGCTGGGCGCTGAGCCATTGCAGATTACTGACGGTGTCTGTCCGGCGGCGGAGATCGACGAATCCTTTGAACTGATGCTGGATTTTGATGCTGACGGCGTCAGAAACTATAAAGATCAGTGCCCTGGCACTCCTCCTGGTACGCCGGTTGATATCAAAGGCTGTGCGAACGCCGTCCAGCCCTCGGTGATTGCAACGGCGGTGGTTGAATTCGCAAATGATTCGGCCCGGATCGAAGCGTCCAGCGACGAGTTTATCGATGATGTCGGCAAGCTCCTGGAGCAGAATCCGGAGGCTGAAGCTTTGGTGGTCGGGCATGCTTCAAGAACAGGTGCCCCAGCATACAACCAGGCGCTTTCCATGCGCAGGGCTGAAGCTGTTGCGCAACGGCTGGTTGATGTTTATGGCGTCGACCCTGCGCGGATAAAGACGCAGGGGCTCGGTTTTTATCAGCCGAGGTTTACTCTGGATGCATCTGCCGCAGTGAATGCGAATCGCAGGGCTGATATAACGGTAAGTGCGCCAGGCACGATTTCTGAAGCGAACTGATTCAGGTGTGAATAGGATGGATTGTGGGAAAACCTGAGCAAGTGTTCGAAGCTGACAGTTTGCTGACATGCCTGCAGGTTTTGTGCAGGTTTCATGGTCGTCAGTCCTCTGCCGAAAGCATTCTGTCCGGCTTGCCGTTGGCAGAAGGCCGGCTGATACCCTCTACCTTTGGCCGGGCCGCCCATCGCCTGGGCTTCTCGAGTCAGATCGAGAGGCAGCCCCTTGATGCAGTTAATTCTGCTCTCCTGCCAGCAGTGCTTTTGCTGAACGGCGACCAGGCCTGCGTGCTTCATGCGGTAGATTATGAGCAGGGAACGGCTTCGCTGGTTTATCCCCAGTTGCCGGATTCGGAGACCAGGGTCCCGCTATCCGCTCTTTCGGAGGATTACACCGGAACTATCATTTATTGCCGGCCGAGGTTCAATTTCGAAAGCCGGGCGTCCCGTACCCATCCGAGCCGGAAAGGACACTGGTTCTGGAGTGTTATCGCCGAGAACAAGAAGCTCTATCGGGATATATGTATTGCGGCGTTAATGATCAATATTTTTGCCGTAGCTATGCCGTTGTTCGTAATGAATGTTTACGACCGTGTAGTACCAAATCATGCAACTCATACCCTTTGGGTTCTGGCAATCGGGTTATTGATAGCATTGTCGGCGGATCTTTTACTGAGGCTGATGCGGGGGTGGTTTGTTGACCTTGCGGCGAGCCGCTCGGACGCAAAGCTTTCTGCCACGATTATGGAGCGGGTGCTTGGGCTGAGTCTTTCCCACAGGCCCCAGTCGGCAGGTGCGTTTGCTGCCAATGTTCAGTCCTTTGAATCCATCCGGGCCTTCGTCAGTTCCATGACAGTTGTGGGGCTGGTGGACCTGCCGTTTGTGTTGCTGTTCCTGCTGGTTATCATGCTGATCAGTTGGCCTTTGGGTATTCCGGTAATTGTGGGGGCTGCGGGTCTGATCATCTATGCCTCTGTTGCCCAGCGGCGCCTCAGAGATCTGTCGGAAGAAAGCATGGCGGCAGGCTCTCAGCGAAATGCGACTCTCGTCGAGGGGCTTTCCAATCTTGAGGCGGTAAAGACTTTCGGTGTTGAAGGCCGTATTCAGGAAACCTATGAGCGCACATCTCTGTACATGAGCAACATCAGTGCGCGCCTCAAGTTTATTTCCTCGTCGATACAGAATGGCGCGCAATGGTGTCAGCATCTGGTATCTGTTGCCATTATCATTCTGGGTGTTTACCTCATCATTGCGGGAGAACTGACCCAGGGCGGGCTTATCGCTGCGTATCTTCTTTCATCCAGAGCAATGGCGCCGGTGAGCCAGGCGGCAGGGCTGCTGGCTCAATACCATCAGGCCGCGACGGCTTTGCGCACGCTTGATGAAATTATGGAATTACCTCAGGAACGTACCCAAGGGAAGAACTGGGTCTCCCGACCGGTGCTGAGCGGCAAGATTGAGTTCCGTGACGTACAGTTTCAGTATCCCGAATCAGGCCAGCTGGCACTCTCTGGCGTATCCATCAAGGTCAATCCGGGGGAACGGATTGCTGTACTGGGCAAAAACGGGTCTGGTAAAAGTACGATACAGCGCCTGCTTCTGGGGTTGTATTTCCCCGTTTCCGGAACTATCAGCCTTGATAATGTGGATATTCGGCAACTGGACCCGGCAGAGTTACGTCGGAATATTGGCTATGTGCCTCAGGATGTGGAGCTGTTTTACGGCAGCCTGCGGGACAACATCATGTTGTCCCGGCCTGTTTCGGATGAAGAGTTGCTGCGGGTTGCCGAGCTTGGTGGTCTGAAACAATACATTGATGCGCATCCGGACGGCTTCGATCTGCAAATCGGAGAACGGGGGCAGAGGTTGTCTGGTGGTCAGCGGCAGTCCCTTGCTATAGCGCGGGCGATGATCGGTGATCCTCCTATTCTGCTGCTTGACGAACCCACTGGCTCTCTCGACCATTCCAGTGAAGAGCATTTCAAGCGCAGTCTTGCGCGGGCTGCGAAGGGGAAAACGGTGGTGATGGTTACTCATCGCACCTCGCTGCTTGAGCTGGCAGACAGGATCGTGGTTCTGGACGGAGGGCGGATTGTCGCCGACGGTGCCAAGGATGCCGTTATTGAAGCCTTGCGTCAGGGCAAGATCCGGGGGGCGTCATGAGCAGCGGCCGGGAAAAACAGTCCTTCACTGAGAAAAGCTTCCATGGTATTGGTCGAGGCTCCGACCGTGTGGGCCGGCGAACGGAACGGTGGCTTGATCGTATTACCGGGCGCTGGCTCCGGGTTCCGGATAAAAACGGTTGGGAAGTCGATGGGGAATGGGCCCGGGTCCAGCAAGAACCTGCCCGGGCAAGAGCGCTGCTGTGGGTGGTTTTTTTCGCTCTGATCGCACTTTTGGTATGGGCGGGGCTGGCCCCGATTGATGAAGTTGCGCGTGGAGAGGGCAAGGTCATTCCGTCAAGTCAGCTTCAGGTTGTCCAGTCGCTGGATGGTGGCGTGGTTGAAACACTGTCTGTTCAGGAAGGCGAACTGGTCAGGAAAGGGCAGCTGCTTGTCAGTATTGAATCCACACGCTTTGACTCGGACTTTGCTGAGCAAAAATCCCGTGAGATGGCGCTGCAGGCCAACATCATTCGCCTGCGCGCGCTGGTAGACGGCACAGAGCTCCGCTTTCCTCCGGATTTCATTGAGCGCTCTCCCGAACTGGTTTCAGTGCAGGAGTCTCTCTTTGTAAACAGTCGCAATGAGCTGCAGGAACAGAAGGTCATCTACCAGCAGCAGCTCGAACAGCGCCAGGCCGACCTGAGAGAGGCCCAGTCCGCGCGCCAGCAGTACCGGGAGGTGCTTGCTCTGGCATCGAGAGAGCTTGCGCTGAAGAAGCCACTATTGGCATCAGGAGCGGTGTCGGAGGTGGATCTGATCAAGCTTGAACGTGAAATATCCAATGCCCGTGGCGAGGTTAATCAGGCTGAAGCTGTTATAGACAGGTCACGCTCGGCAATTGCTGAGGCGGAATCGAAAATTCGTGAAACCCGGCTGGTGATGACGAACAGTTGGCGGGAACGGTTGTCTGAAGCGGTCAGTGAGTTGGCAGCGACTCAAGACATGATCTCAGGCCTTAGTGACCGGGTCAGAAAGACACAGATTGTGGCACCTGTGGATGGCACGGTTCAAAGGCTGTTCGTCAAGACCGTGGGTGGTGTGGTTGCTCCGGGTCAGGACGTAATCGAGATTGTTCCCCTGAATGATGAGATGCTGGTAGAGGCCCGCGTGCGGCCTAAAGATATTGCTTTCATTCACAAGGGGCAGGACGCAATTATTAAATTTTCTGCCTACGATTTTGCCGTTTTTGGTGGCCTCAAGGCAAAGGTAGAGCATATCAGCGCAGATACGATCACTGACGAAAACGATAATACTTATTACCTGATACGGCTGCGGACCGAAGTGCAGGGGTTTTCTGATCAGTTGGCAATTATTCCCGGTATGACTACTCAGGTAGATATTCTTACCGGCCAGAAAACAGTGCTGGAGTATCTTTTGAAGCCAGTTGTGCGAGCAACCTCCCAGGCGTTGAGTGAACGATGACAGACGGCCAATCCCTCCTTGTTTATGCGCCAACATTTTGCCCTCGGGACCACTGGCAACGGGTGCTTCCGGGTGTTCGCCTTTTTGAGACCAGTCAACACCTGCCACCTCCGTCTGACGGGCATGTCCTGTGGCTCTGCAGTGACCTGTCAGACTGGCAGGATGTCAGTCAGAGCTGGTCCCGCAGCGGCAGTCGGGTGGTGGTTCTGACTCGTGAGCCTCAGTCCGGAGAGATGAACCTTGCTCTCGCCAGCGGAGCCCGGGCCTATGTGCCTGCGCTCGCGAACAAAGAAGTATTTCAGCAAGTCGGAGAAAGCATTAACTCTGGAGGGCTTTGGTTTCCGGAAGATATGCTGGGTAACCTGTTGAAAATGGTGTCTCATGCTCTGGATAAAGGGGCTGGCCGGCGGGTTGAGGTGGACTTGTCCATGCTTACAGCCAGGGAGAAGGAAGTTGCCCTGGAAGCATCGAAAGGCACAACCAACCGACAGATTGCTGACGCCCTTGGCATTACAGAACGCACAGTTAAAGAACATATGGGCTCCGCGTTCAGGAAGCTCGGGGTACGGGATCGTATGCAGTTGATGCTGCTTGTAACCGGACAGCGCGGAGCAGGTGAGTCCAATGATGTATATTAAGCGCAATGAGAGCGGAGAAGTCGTAGCCGTGAGTGAAGAGCGGCTTGCCGGTTTTGTCGAGGTACCCTCTGATGATGCTGGTCTTCAGTCGTTCCTTGCTTCCACAGCGACCGACTACGTGGACAGCCGCTTTCGTGAATCTGACTCATCTCTCATCCGGGTTATAGAAGATCTGGTTGACCTGCTGACAACCAAGGGCATCATCCGTTTTACCGATCTGCCATCGGAGGCCCAGGACAAGCTGATGCTACGGAAGTCTTTAAGGGGACAGGATGAACACCTGAATCTTATCGACGAAGCCGGCGATGATATCTTCAACTTTGACTAGTCCTGATCATCCTGATGCGCTGCTATACCCGGCCCTGTCACCCCATCAAAACCCGTTTCCCAGGCCACCTGAACACAATGCCGGGATGTCGCCCCCGCTAAATAGACCTGAAGACCAATTGAATGAGCCAGAGCTGTGAGCCGCTGCAGGTATTGCTGGGTTGTGCTGTCTGAATCCAGGCGCTGAGCATACACCGGATCTGTCTTGATATAGTCCAGGCCGAGTTCGTGAATCCGTGAAATCCGTTCGAGATTATGGCCAACGCCGCTGATGCCAACCTGGCTTCCCCCTTGCTGCGCACTGTGAATGAAAGAACTCAGACGAAGGTCGCCGATACCCAGCGCAGATTCAGGTAGTTCAAGCCGGAACAGTTGTGCCGGTACAGTGCGGTTTGCAATAGCATCCAGTATCCGGATGCTGGTTTCCTCGTCCATCAGGGTGGCGGTGGAAATATGTACGACAACAGGCTCAGAGGTTGCCTGTGCCGGCAATGCGCAAAGATGGTTCACCATTGCACTGTCCACGAGGGGAAGTAACGACAGGCGCCGGCTCCACGGCAGGAAATAGCCTGCAGTCTGCCAGTTTTCATTGAGCTTCAGGCGAATCTTGGCCTCATGGTGCAGGGGGGCGCCGGAGCGTCCTATCAGCGGATGAAACTCTGCTTTCAGCTCTTTGTTCCGGATTGCCTGGCTGATGGCTTCCCGCCACTCGGTGGCGCTGTGGAACGGAATATTGCCCTCATCATCCTGGGCGACAACCAGTATCTGTTGTGTTTGTTCTGCCTGTGCCAGCAGATGATCAGCTTTCATCAGGACTTCAGCCCGGGAAGAGCCTGGCCGGAACGTGCAGACAGACAACCGCAGGCCCTGCATCAGTTCGCTGTGGATAGACAGTTGGATATCCCGGGTCAGCCTTTCTCTGAGCCCCGGTATATCATGAAATTCGGTGAGCAGAAGGCCAAAATCCGAACCGTTCAGGCGCCCGAGGAATGCATCTGAATAATCGTGCTGACGGTGTTTCAGAGTCACAGATATCTGTTCACAGAATTTTCGGAGCTCTGTATTCACCTTTTCATGTCCGAGCTTCGAATTCAGTGCTGTCAGGTCGGGTACACGAACAAGCACGAGTGTATGCTGAACCGCTGTGTCCCCGTCTGCAATAAGCGCATCAAGGCGGCTGATAAAGAACTCTCGGTTGGCAACGCCTGTTACGGGATCGTGGAGGGCTTTCTCGCGCATTTCCGAAAGCGCTCTGGCTTCACCTTCGAGAATGTTCTCAACCCTCTTGGAGAGTTTGTTCATTGCGCGCACAACACGCTTGAACTCCGTTGTGCCGGGTTCTCTGGAAACAATGAACCGTCGTTCCCCGATAGCTTCTGCCTGCTGGATCACATCCTTTAAAGGATGGCTTATCCGCCGAACCAGCCAGCTGCCAGCAAGTCCTGCAAACAGCGCTACCAGGGCCAGCCACAGGAAAAGCCGTTTTGTGGTTACCCATAAAGAAGTCTGGGCATAGGTAGTGTCGCTTTCCACTGAGAGGGCTCCATACTTAACCCAGCCATCAGAAACCGTGGCCTGCCCGGCCGGAACGTTCAGAGGGAAAAGGGTGCGGAACCATTCGGGTGCATTTTCTCCGGTTGGTTCACTCCGGAGATCAAAGGATTGGCCGTTCTGAGTGTTCAGTCTGATGCTCTGGTAGTGGCCTGTGGCAAACTGCGCGTCGAGAAAGGACCGTATTAGCGCAGGCTCTTTTTCGGTATGTGAGAGCGTGATGGCAAGAGAGTTTGCGCTATCAATGTTTTTCAGAGCCAGCTGCTCCTGATAGTAACTGTGTGCGGATACCAGACTGGCCGCAAGGCTGGCGCCAAAGGCAGTGACAATCAGAAAGCTTGTGGCCAGCCACAGCTGTTTAACGAGAGACATTGAAGCTCACTCCTTCACTTTGCATTCGATTGAGGACGTTTCGCCAGGGGGACAGACGGGCTGTTGAACTGCCGGCAGAAGCTCCTGCACCACCCGCCCAGAGTTCACTGCTGTTAAAACTGAACACCGGCGTCAGGTCTGTGCGCTCTCCGGCTGGCAGGATATCTTCCATCAGGCTGTCCAGTAGCATGGGTTCGGATCCGGGTGTGGGGTAGTAGCCCAGCACCATGTGAGCTCTTGTGACCGGGCTCGCCGGCCCGCCGATACGGGCCCGAACGTAAATAAGCCTGAGCTGGTCATCGGTAATACCGGCGCTGAGAAGCGTTATGTATTGAATGATAACAAAGTCTTCGCAGTCACCCACGCCGTGGGAAAGAGTCTCGAGCGGTGTCGCCCAGTAGTCTTCACGCTGCCATACCACGCTGTCCAGTTTGTAGTTCAGGGACTTGTGAACGAACGCGTTGACCTGGTTGAGCTTGTCTTTATCGTCGAGCGGTTCAATGCGCTGCAGCAATGACTGCCAGTCTTCCAGAATGGATGTATCTGGATCGTAGCCGTAATTGCGCCACTGTGTTCGGCTCTTGGTAAAATCAATGCTGGCGTAGACGGTGTTCTCTGAGGAGCTGGAGGGCAGAACCAGCAGGGCGCAGGCAAGTGTTAAAAGGGCAATGATCGCTTTGATTGCCCTCTTGCCGTTTGGTTTGCGGTTAATAACGCCCATCAGTACTCACTTTCTTTTCCGGGTCAGGAGCCGGATGCATCACCCTTGTGTGACGATCCTGAGTTGACCAGCCTGATCGAAAAGTCTCAGGGTGTCAGTTGCGTATGTGTAAACACTGGCCATATTTTTGACAGGCATCGGTCATTCATGAAAAAAATGATGAATATAGATCATATAAATTTCAATTATAAATTGAATGCTACTAGAGTACTCGTCAACGCAGGCAAACCACATATTGTTTTGCCCTGAAGTCAGTCATCAGAACCGTCATTAACACACAAAGGATCGAAATCATGCCTTACGCAAAAGACGTCGATACCATTGCTTCCATCCTGAAGCAAAACCCGACCTGGCACGCTATTAACCCTAAGCACGCAGCTCGTATGCGCGCCCAGAACAAATTCAAGACTGGTCTGGATATTGCCAAGTACACCGCCAAGATCATGCGCGAAGACATGGCAAACTACGACAAAGACACATCCCAGTACACCCAGTCTCTGGGTTGCTGGCACGGTTTTATCGGCCAGCAGAAGATGATTTCCATCAAGAAGCACTTCGGCAGCACCAAGCGTCGTTACCTTTACCTGTCTGGCTGGATGGTTGCAGCCCTGCGTTCCGAGTTCGGCCCGCTGCCTGACCAATCCATGCACGAGAAGACGGTTGTTTCCGGTCTGATCGAAGAACTGTACACCTTCCTGCGTCAGGCGGATGCATGGGAACTGAACCACCTGTTCCGTGATCTGGAAGCTGCTGAAAAAGCCGGCGACAGTGCCAAGGCTGCTGATCTGATCAACCAGATCGACAACTACGAAACCCACATCGTGCCGATCATTGCTGACATCGACGCTGGTTTCGGTAATGCCGAAGCGACATACCTGCTGGCCAAGCAGATGATCGAAGCGGGTGCGTGCTGCATCCAGATCGAAAACCAGGTTTCTGACGAGAAGCAGTGTGGTCACCAGGACGGTAAAGTAACCGTTCCTCACGCTGATTTCCTTGCCAAGATCAACGCTGTTCGTCTGGCGTTCCTGGAGCTGGGTGTGGACGACGGTGTTATCGTTGCCCGTACTGACTCTCTGGGTGCTGGCCTGACCAAGCAGATCGCTGTAACCAACGAGCCGGGTGACCTGGGCGACCAGTACAACAGCTTCCTGGATGGCGAGTACATCGAAGACGCTTCTCAGATCGAGAACGGCGACGTTGTTATCAAATCTGACGGCAAGCTGCTGAAGCCGAAGCGTCTGGCTTCTGGCCTGTTCCAGTTCAAAGAAGGTTCAGGTGAAGACCGTGTTGTTCTGGACTGTATCACCAGCCTGCAGAACGGTGCGGACTTGCTGTGGATCGAAACCGAGAAGCCGCACGTTGGTCAGATCGCTGCCATGGTTAACCGCATCAAGGCAGTTGTGCCTGACGCGAAGCTGGTTTACAACAACAGCCCGTCCTTCAACTGGACTCTGAACTTCCGTCAGCAGGTATTCGATGCAATGAAGGAAGAAGGCAAGGACGTATCTGCATACGACCGCGCCAAGCTGATGAGTGCTGAGTACGACGACACTGAACTTGGCAAGCTGGCTGACGAGTGGACTGCTAACTTCCAGCGTGATGCCGCTCGTGAAGCAGGCGTGTTCCATCACCTGATCACTCTGCCGACTTACCACACTGCAGCTCTTTCTACCGACAACCTGGCTAAAGGTTACTTCGGTGAAGAAGGCATGCTGGCCTACGTTAAAGGCGTACAGCGTGAAGAAATCCGTCAGGGTATCGCTACTGTTAAGCACCAGGATATGGCTGGTTCTAACATCGGTGACGACCACAAGGAATTCTTCGCAGGTGATGCTGCGCTGAAAGCTGGTGGTTCAGATAACACCATGAACCAGTTCGGTTAATCGAACGGTTTACTGTACCTCCGCTCCCGGGCTTGTCCCGGGAGCAGGAAAACCCCGCGGCTGGAAACAGTTAGCGGGGTTTTTATTTTGGGTTTTGCTATATTCTGTTACCCGTTGAGGAACAGGAGGTCGCACTTGAGTCTCGAGCAAGGCATTGTATTTTCGGTGCTCGGAATCACCCTCGCAATGTTTGTGTGGAACCGCCTGCGCTTTGATGTGGTGGCCATGCTTGCCTTGTTGGCGGTAGCCGTTACAGGACTGGTGCCGACCGAAGAGCTGTTTGCCGGTTTTGGCCACCCGGCAGTGATCACTGTGGCAGCTGTGCTGGTGATAAGCCAGGGGCTCGTAAATGGCGGAGTGGTCGATAACATTGCGCGCCTTTTGGGCAGGATTGGTCATCGCCCGACACTCCAGGTGCTTACGCTGACCAGTGTGGTAGCTCTGTGCTCAGGGTTTATCAATAACGTAGGTGCACTCGCACTGCTGATGCCGGTGGCAATCTGGATGTCCCGGGAAGCCGGACGTTCGCCTTCACTGCTGCTGATGCCTCTGGCCTTTGGTTCCCTGTTGGGTGGCACCATGACACTGATAGGTACGCCGCCCAATATCATTATCGCTTCCTACCGTGAAGGCGGCACCTTTGGTCTGTTCGATTTCGCCCCTGTTGGTGTTGCAATCACCCTGGCGGGGATTGCCTTTATTACCCTCGCGGGCTGGCGCCTCACGCCCCGTCGTGAAGAAAACCCCGGTGACAGCAAGCTGTTCAGCGTTGGCGAGTATGTGACGGAGCTGCGTATTCCAGCCGGTTCCCCGCACGCCGGTTCAACCTTGCACAGCCTGCTAACCACATCCGGGGATGAGTCGGATTTGGTGGTTCTCGCTTTGATTCGGGGTGAGCAGCGTCTGGCTGCACCTTCCACCTATAAAGTAATGCGTGAAGGCGATGTGCTGCTGGTGGAGGCCGACACCACCAGTTTACAGACATTCCTGGATATCACCGGACTTGAGCTGGCCCACCAGGCTATTGATGATCAGGAGGCAGAAAACGAAGGCGACAGGAATAACGATGGCCTGACGGATGAATCCCGAAACAAAAATGGATTCAGGGAGAACACCGGGTATAGCGATGCTGCTGGTGCAGGGGATGATAAAGCGGCGTCAGACCCTGTAGCGAAAGGTGAACTGCACCTGGTGGAGGCGGTGATAGCTCCTGAGTCTTCTCTGGTCGGACAAACCGCCAACCGGCTTCAGTTACGGGAAAGTCACCAGATAAATATAGTGGCCGTCGCGCGGCTGGGTCACCGGTTAAAGCGGCGCCTTGGGGATATACGCTTTAATGCTGGTGATATATTGCTGGTGCAGGGCTTTGAGGATTCTCTGGGTGGCGCCCTGGCTGAGCTTGGTTGTCTGCCACTTGCGGAGCGCGGTCTGAGGCTCGGCTCTCCCCGCAATACTGCGCTGGCCTCTGGCATCTTTCTGGCCAGTATAGTGGTCATTGTTTCCGGGCTGCTCTCAGCTCCGGTTGCTCTGGTAGCTGCGGCCGTCGCAATGGTACTTGTAAAGCTTCTGTCTGCTGCAGAGGCTTACAAGGCAATTGACTGGTCAGTAATTGTTTTACTGGCGGCAATGATACCGGTTGGTCAGGCAATGGAAAGCACGGGGGGAGCTGGCTTGATCGCTGCGCAGATGCTGGTGCTGGGCGAGAACCTCTCAGTTGCTTCGGTACTGGTTATGATACTGGTGGGTACTACGCTCTTGTCTAACGTAGTCAATAACGCTGCGGCGGCTATTGTCGTTGCGCCTATTGCCCTGAGCCTGGCCGGCGAGCTGCAGATAGCTTCGGATGCCGTCTTGATGGCTGTTGCCGTTGGTGCATCCTGTGCTTTCATGACGCCTATAGGTCATCAGTCCAACGCTCTGGTTATGGAACCCGGAGGGTATCAGTTCGGTGATTACTGGCGTCTGGGGCTACCGCTGACTGCGATTGTCACTATCGTTGCAGTGCCAGTCATCATGCTGGTCTGGACCTGAGAAGGTATAGACGAACCAAACAAGAGGAATCGTGATGGACGCGGGGCAGATGCGGAAAACCGAATTGCTGGCAGAGCTTGCCCTGACGCGGAAGCGAACACGGGAGCTCATTACCTCGCTTGCAGAGCAACAGCTTGAGGTTCCATATCACCCGGGAGTAAATCCACCTCTCTGGGAAATGGGGCATGCAGCATTCTTCTATGAAGTATTCGTATTTAACCTTCTGGACGGTGACGCCAGCTTTGATCCGGAAATGGACGACCTCTGGGACTCGTTCCACATTGATCACCAGGATCGTTGGTGTCGTGACCTGTTCCCGGGCCTTGAAAAGACGCTGTACTATTTTGATCACGTCTACAACAGAATGGCTGAGCGTATTGAGTGTAAGCCACTGACAGATAAGGCAGTTTACCTCTGCCGTTACGCCATATTTCATCAGAATATGCACATCGAGTCTCTGGTGTGGTGTCGTCAGACTGTTGGTTATCCGTCGCCTCCGGGGGGCGATTTAAAGCGCCCTGCGCCTGCTGAGGTGTCAGATGAGTTTCCGGGGGGAGATGTGATTGTACCTGCCGGGGACTGGGAGATCGGCATGCCGGGCAACTCATTGCAGTATGCAACTGAGGATTTTGCATTCGATAACGAAAAGCCTCGCCACCTGGTCCGCCTGGATGAGTTTGCGATTTCCCGGTGCCTCGTCAGCAACCAGCAATATAGGGTTTTTGTAGAGGATGGTGGTTATCAAAAGCCGGAATTCTGGTCTTCGGGTGGCAGGAAGTGGCTGACAGAAAAAAACGGTATGGAGCTGGTAGAGGGGGAAATGAAGCCCCGGACGGAGGCGCCAAAGCATCCACTTTACTGGCGCTGGCATGCTGGTCAGTGGCAGGAGAGGCTGTTTGACCACTGGAAACCGTTGATCCCTGATGCGCCAGTGACTCACGTCAGTTATTGGGAGGCTGAAGCCTATTGCTGTTGGGCCGGGCGGCGTTTGCCTGATGAGTATGAGTGGGAGGCGGCGGCACTCGGTAACCGACAGGGGGAAGCATTCCATAGGTATCCCTGGGGTAACGAACCGCCGGGGCCTGTTCATGCCGATATGAATGCCAGCAGTATGGCGCAGAATCCGGTGTACGATTATCCGGCGGGTGACAGCCCGTTCGGCTGCCGGCAGATGATCGGAACGGTATGGGAATGGACCAGTAGTCAGTTTTTTCCTTACGACGGCTTCTGTATAGACATGTATCCGTTCATGTCCAGCCTCCAGTTTGGCGACCACAAAGTCTGCCGGGGGGGCAGCTGTGCTACCTCATCCGGCCTGATCCGTGGCACCTATCGCCAGGCTTATCTGCCCCGGAGAAACGATGTCTACACCGGGTTCCGGACGTGCGCCCTGCCGTGAGGCGGCGATCAGCCCGCCTTGGCTGAAACGGAAGTTGATGCAGCCGGAGCCTTGTCGAGAAGGTGGCTGGCCAGGGCGACACCGGTTTCGCTCATGGTCAGGTAGGCGTTGTCGGCGCCGGCTTCGCAAATGCGCTCAGCTTCATCCGTATACATGGTGTGGGCCACGATGTAGCCGGTAAAACCAAGTTTCCTCAGCATGCGGGCCGCAATCAGTTTCGCCTCGATATCGCTCATGGCCAGAATGACGGCTTCCAGAGATGGCATGTGGAGCGCTTCCCAGAAGGTATTGTCTTCAGCGTCGGCGTAGACGACATTACGCCCTTCCGCCTGGTGCCGGGCCACTTTGGGGAGATCGGAATCCAGTGCCATCAGCCTGGCTTCCGAGTTTTGTAGCCAGTCATAAGCAGCTGTACCGGTCCGCCCCATGCCCATAACCAGTACGCGGGTGTCACCAAGAGAAATCGGGAGTTCATCCGGGTGTCGCTGATGGCTTTCGAAGGGCACAAGCTGACGGCTCAGCCGCTCATACAGAGGGTGGGCGAGGCGGTTTAGCGGCGCTGAAATCAGAAAGGAAAGTGCCACAGTTATAGCAAGAGGAACCAGCCACTCCGGCAGTGCAATGCTGGCTACGATCAGCCCGAATTCACTGTAGTTGGTCAGAGCCAGAGAGGTCAGAAAACTGCTGCGGGCCCGCAGACGGAACAGCAGCATCAGGAAGAAAAACAGAATGCCCTTGAGGGGCAGGACCAGCGCTGCCACGACAGCAAAAATTATGGCGTTTGTGTCTGGCAGGCCTCCGATTCCGATCTGTAGAAAAAAGCCAACCAGAAAAATTTCCTTCACACTCCACAGGGATTTTGCCAGTTCCTGGCTACGGGGATGATTCGCAAGAATGGCACCGAAAATCAGGGCGCCCAGCTCCGAGCTGAGGCCAACAGTTTCAAAGCCCATTCCGCCAAGAACCAGCGCCAGCAGCAGGCCGAGCAGAACCAGAAGTTCATCGTGCCCGCTGGCATCCAGCAGCCGGAACAGCAAAGGCCGTAACAATGGCAGGCCAAAGACAATCAATGCCCATTCTGAAGGTGTCTGACCCGCGGCCAGGCTCATCACCAGCAGCGCAATCAGGTCCTGCATGATCAGAATGCCAATGGCCACGCGGCCATGAAAGGCACGGAGTTCGCGCTTGTTTTCCAGTACTTTTGCAGCCAGTACAGTTGACGAGAACGACAGGGCAACGGCCAGCATAAAGGCTACGTACCAGCTTATATCCATCAGGAAGTAAAGGCCGGGTGTAAATACAAAGCAGGTGATGGAAAAGTGCAGCAGGCTGCCGCCGATGACTTCCGGGCTTATAACCGATTTGAACTTGAGTTTCAGGCCGACCGTAAACAGCATCAACAACACACCCAGGTGAGCGATATGAGCCAGCACAGATGTAGGTTCCGCGGATATGCCGACAGCGGGGTTGGCGGCGAGACCACTGAGCACAAAGCCGGCTGCCAGGTAACCAACCAGTGGCGGTAATCCGACCGCTTTGATCAGCAGGCCAAGGCCAAATGCAAAAGAAATCCAGATAGCTTCAGGCATGTGCGGTTCTTTACCTCGTGCTTTTGTGTCTTACCCGGCGGGGGCAATGTGGGGGCTGGCAAATTCCAGGAACAGGCGGGCCGAGTCTTCCGGCGCCTCGATCATCGGTGCATGGCCAATTCCTTCCAGTATCTCCAGCCGCGCGCCGGGAATGGACTCCAGGAAAACTTCACCGTTACGGTAGTCCAGTATGCGGTCTTCTTTACCCCAGACTATCAGTACTGGATCTTCTATGCGTTTAATGGCGTCGCGGAAATCCGGTTCGAAGCCGGCATCGCTGATAGCTGCAAAGATAACCTGATTCACTTCCCGGTTGGCCAGAGCCTGCTCTTCCATAACGCCCGTAATGGGCCAGGGCACAAAAGGCTTTTTCTCAAGCGCAAAATCCATAAGGCGCTCGAAATCTCCGGGCTTTGAAGGTATCAGGGGGTTGTCTCCGGCCAGTACCATATCAACCAGTTCGTTTTCGTAGTCGAGAATGCCGGCAGGGTCGAATAAGACGGCGGTTTTTATCTGTTCGGGGTAAGTGGCAGCGTAAAGCGCTGTAATCCCGCCACCCATGGAGTTGCCCATCATGTGCATTTCTTTTATGCCCAGTTCTTCAAGAATGCGGGCAAGGTGCCTGACCTGGTCTTCCAGTTTGTAGCCCAGGTCGAGTGGTTTGCTGCTCTCACCGTGGCCGGGCAGGTCTATGGCATAGATGTTGAAGTCATCACTTAGCTCCCGGGCGATGCGGGTCCAGTTGTCCTTGTTGGCTCCAAAGCCGTGAACCAGCACTACAGTGTCGCCGTTATTCATTTCTGAATTGCGCAGATATGCGATATTCAGGTCACCCACAATAACCGTGTCAGCCTCTAAACCCGCGGCAGATCGTTCCAGACCAATGGCTGTTTCGTATAAGTCATGGCGGGAGCATGCGCTAACCAGCAGAAAGGTTAAAAGGAGAAAAGCACCAGTAAAAGGAGATTTCTTCAACATGAGGGATATTCCTGACTTTTGGCGTAATTCGCCGCTGGGAGAACGGATTTACACTACTCCATAAAAAAGCCCGGTCAATAGCCGGGCCTTCGTTCAGGATGTCAGATCAGGCCTGTTCGCGTGCAATAGCCCGATAAGCAATGTCGTTGCGGTAAAACGCCCCATCCCAACGGATTTTTTCAGCAAGCCGGTAAGCACGCTGCTGGGCTTCTGTTACGGTGTTTCCCAGCGCCGTTGCGCAAAGCACCCGGCCACCACTGGTGATTACATCATTGCCTTCAAGGGCAGTGCCTGCATGGAACGCCTTCTCGCCCTCGGTTTCCGTTTCTGGCAGGCCGGAAATGACATCACCCTTGTTGTAACTGCCGGGATAGCCTCCAGCGGCCAGAACGATGCCGACGGCAGCGCGCTCGTCCCACTCAGAGTTGCACTGGTCGAGCCTGCCATCGATGGCAGCCTGGCAGAGCCCGACAATATCGGACTTCATCCGTAGCAGGATAGGCTGGGTTTCAGGATCGCCAAAGCGGCAGTTGAATTCGATCACCTTGGGCGCTCCCGTGGTATCGATCATCAAACCTGCATAGAGGAATCCCTTGTAGGGATGGCCTTCAGCCGCCATGCCGCGCACGGTCGGGTAAATGACTTCATCCATGATGCGCTGGTGCACCTCAGCGGTTACTACCGGAGCCGGAGAGTAAGCACCCATGCCGCCGGTGTTCGGGCCGGTATCACCGTCGCCCACGCGCTTGTGATCCTGGGATGTGGCCATGGGCAGCACGTGCTCACCATCAACCATTACGATAAAGCTGGCTTCTTCTCCGTCCAGGAACTCCTCAACGACAACACGGCTGCCGGCTTCCCCAAAGGCATTGCCTGCAAGCATGTCGCGGATGGCGTTTTCGGCTTCCTCAAGGGTCATGGCAACAATCACGCCTTTACCTGCGGCAAGACCATCTGCTTTAACGACAATGGGCGCACCCTGCTTGCGAACATAGGCCAGGGCTTCATCTACGTCTGTGAAGTTGCCATAGCCAGCCGTAGGAATCTTCTGGCGTGCCAGAAAATCCTTTGTAAACGCTTTGGAGCCTTCCAGCTGCGCTGCTCCGGCACTGGGGCCGAATACGCGCAGGCCGCGTTCTTCAAAGAGATCCACAATACCTGCTACCAGGGGGGCTTCTGGCCCAACGATGGTGAGGCCGACATTATTGTCGGCTGCAAATCCGGCCAGGCCTTCAAGGTCCAGAACGTCCAGGTTAACGTTCTCTACGCCCGGTTCGCGTGCAGTACCGGCGTTACCCGGAGCTACAAAAACTGTGTCCGCATCCGGGGACTGGGCCGCTTTCCAGGCCAGTGCGTGTTCGCGCCCGCCACTGCCGATTACCAGAATATTCATATCTTGTTGCCCTGTATCATCATAAAAAATTGTCACAAAGAACTGTGACAAAGAGCTATCAAAAGTGTTCTCTCAGGAACGATTGTATGCGGGGCAGAATGGGTTTTCACCCCGCTTGCAATCAGTGCCGGAAATGGCGCATGCCGGTGAATACCATGGCAATGCCGTGTTCATTGGCGGCATCAATTACTTCCTGATCGCGCATGGAGCCGCCGGGCTGGATAACAGCGGTAATGCCGGCTGCCGCAGCAGCATCAATACCATCCCGGAAAGGGAAGAAGGCATCGGATGCCATAACCGAACCTTTTACTTCCAGGTTCTCGTCGGCGGCTTTGATTCCTGCAATCCGGGCGCTGTAAACGCGGCTCATCTGGCCTGCGCCAACACCAATCGTGCGGCCCGCACGGGCATAAACGATGGCATTGGATTTCACGTATTTTGCCACTTCCCATGCAAACAGCAGATCATTCAGCTCGTTTTCGGTGGGCTGGCGGGTGGTCACAACTTTTACGTCGGACATAGCCACCATGCCAAGATCCCGATCCTGAACCAGCAGCCCTCCTGTCACGCGCTTGTAGTCCATAGCCGGGGCGCGTTCACCACTGAGCTCCCCGCAGGCCAGCAGGCGCACGTTTTTCTTGGCGGCGACCAGTTCTACGGCCTCGGGCGCAATAGTCGGCGCAATGATGACTTCAACAAACTGGCGATCAATGATTGCTTTGGCGGTTTCTGCATCCAGCTCCCGGTTGAAGGCAATAATACCGCCGAAGGCCGAGGTGGGATCGGTTGCAAAGGCCAGGTCATAGGCCTGAAGAATATCAGCACCGATTGCCACGCCGCAGGGGTTGGCATGCTTGACGATAACGCAGGCAGGATCTGCGAAGGGCTTCACGCACTCCAGCGCAGCGTCAGTGTCTGCAACGTTGTTGTAGGATAACTCTTTGCCCTGAAGCTGCTTTGCAGTGGCAACGCTGGCTTCCTTCGGGTTGCGCTCAGCGTAAAAGGCCGCGCGCTGGTGCGGATTTTCACCGTAACGCATGTCCTGTACTTTGACATACTGGCTGTTGAAGGTGCGCGGGAAATCGACGTTGTCATTGTCCGCCGTGCGCCCGCCCAGATAGTTGGCGATGGCGCCGTCATAGCCTGCAGTATGCTCGAATGCTTTTACCGCAAGATCAAAGCGCGTGCTATGACTCAGTTGGCCGTCATTGTCATCCAGTTCTTGCAGAACCCGCTCGTAATCAGAGGCGTTGACCACAATGGCAACGTCGTTGTGATTTTTTGCCGCGGCACGGACCATGGTCGGGCCGCCGATGTCGATATTTTCGATGGCAGTGGCGAGATCACAATCCGGGTTGGCAACGGTGGATTCAAACGGATACAGATTAACCACAACCATATCAATCGCAGTGATGCCATGCTCATCCATAACGGCATCGTCGGTGCCCCGGCGGCCCAGAATACCGCCGTGGATTTTCGGGTGCAGGGTCTTTACCCGGCCGTCCATCATCTCCGGAAACCCGGTGTAGTCAGAAACTTCTGTTACGGGAACCTTGTTTTCTTTCAGGAGACGAAAGGTGCCTCCGGTGGAGAGTAGTTCGATACCGCGGCCGGTAAGGGCGCGCGCGAACTCGACGATGCCGGATTTATCACTGACGCTGATCAGTGCGCGACGGATGGGGGTGTTAGCCTGGTTTGCCATGGGGTCACATTCTTCACTTGGGGTGAACGAACGAGGGCCTCGCGAAGGGTGTCCGGGAGGCCCTCATCAAGTCAGGGTGTTTCGATTATAGCAGCCCGTACTGTTTAAGCTTCTTGCGCAGGGTTCCGCGGTTCAGACCCAGCATAGTGGATGCCTTGGTCTGGTTGTTACGGGTGTACTTCATTACCTGTTCCAGCAGAGGTGCTTCCACTTCAGAGAGTACCAGTTGATAGACTTCAGTAACGGGAGCCCCGTCAAGCTGGGTGAAGTAGTTTTTCAGTGCCACTTCAACGTTGTCGCGCAGGGTAACGGTGTTGCCGCTGCTGTTCACCGTTTGTAACTGGTGAATATCATCGTTGGCCGGGGTGTTCAGAGTGTTGTTTGCCAAAGTCTCAGCGGTCATGCTGCGAATTCCTCTCCATTTCGTAAGCCTGAAAAATACTGTTGAATGCTGTCTTTCTGCGCCAGTGATTCGTTGAGCGCATTAAAGCGATTACGGAACTGTTTGCCAGGGTCATGGGACTGCAGGTACCAGCCCACATGTTTTCTGGCAATACGCACGCCCATGAGCTCTCCGTAAAAGCTGTGCAGGGCGTTCAGGTGTTCGCTCAGAATCTGTTCTACTTCATCGAGTGGCGGTGCCGGAAGGTGCTGGCCGGTTTCAAGGAAATGCAGTATTTCCCTGAAAATCCATGGGCTGCCCTGTGCGGCACGGCCTATAAGCAGGCCGTCGGCGCCGGTATATTCCAAAACCCAACGGGCTTTCTCCGGTGATGTGATATCGCCGTTGGCGAATACCGGAATGCCTACGCTGGATTTCACTTCGGCAATAGTGTCGTACTCAGCATCGCCGTTGTACTTATCTGCGCGGGTGCGGCCATGAATTGCCAAAGCCTGAATGCCACTATCTTCAGCCATACGCGCAATCGTCAGGGCATTGCGATTGTCCTGGTCCCAGCCAGTGCGCATTTTCAGGGTAACCGGAATATCAACTGCGCTGACCACTGCCTCGAGTATGTCCCTGACCAGCTTTTCATCCTTCATCAGTGCTGATCCGGCAGCCTTGTTGCACACTTTTTTAGCCGGACAACCCATGTTGATGTCGATAATCTGGGCACCGGATTCTGCGTTCAGCCTGGCTGCATTTGCCAGCATGTCCGGATCCCCGCCGGCGATCTGTACTGATCTTGGCTCTGGTTCCCCGGTGTGATCCATACGGGTTCTGGATTTTCGGGTATGCCAGAGTTTGCTGTCTGCTATTACCATTTCCGACACCGCCAACCCTGCGCCCATTTTGCGGCAGAGAAGCCGGAAGGGCCGGTCTGTTACACCCGCCATAGGTGCGACTATCAGCGGATTGGGCAGAGTGTACGGCCCGATTTTTGCCATTGGCAACATGGTCTGAATCCGTATCACGGCAGATGAAGCAAAGTCGGAGTGACGGCATTGGTCAATAAATAACCGGCGTCAGTTCCGAAGGGCGCTAATGATACCGCCGGGGGCACTGTGATTGAAGGGGCAGGAAGGCTAAAAAACTGATTATTTTTCGCTCTTTCTGGTTGACTTTTGTTCTGTGAGGTCGCGACTGACTTGCCCGCCGGGTCTCCGCCGGCGAGCAATCTCAGGGTATATAGGGTTGAAAACTGATGTTGTAATTCACGGCATCCCGGCCCGGGTCACGAATGCTGATTGCAATGCGTACCGGAGTTTCCACAGGCATGATTTCAAGCTCTTCGGCCTCTCCGGCAAGGTATTCCGATGGTGTAAAAACACTTTGGGCAACAACGTCTCCATTGAGGTTGGAGAAGGTGAGGGCGATGGCCGGGAAGGGCTGTTGAAAATCTGCCTGGTTGATGATCACCGCATCAACAACCAGCTGACTGCGGTTTTCAGGGTTGGTGCGAACCACCAGCTTGCGGCTCTTTATTGTTTCAACGTTGATCAGGGGCTTCAGTTCGCATCCTGCCAGCTCGCAACCTTTTTCATAGAAGGGCCGGAGCTCTGGTATTACCGATAGTCTGTCAAACTGGAACCAGGTGACCTGTGCAACGAGAACGCCCACAAGGCCGAGCGCGATCAGAGACCACACTAGGGTGCGTAGCCAGCTCCTGTCTTTACCACCTACCGACACAGGGTCATGTCTGAGATCGCCAAATGGAGCACTCGCTGAGAAGGGTTCGTTCTCTTGAAGGCGTTCATTGTCTGCTTCACCCCCATGTTCATTGGCAAACGACTCAAATGCCGGGTCGGGTTGTTCGTCCACATAAAATCCCGTGGCATCCGTCTGCTCCAGAGGAGGCTTTGACGGTTTGCCGGCGCTGGACTCTTCGGGGACGGCAGAAGGCTCTTGCTGTGGTTCCGGTTCCGGTTCCGGTTTTTGCTCAGCTTTTTGTTCTGGCTTCGTTTTTTCCTCTATTTTCTTGGCCTCTGGCTCAGCAGGGGCTTTTGCGGGCGCGCTGTCTTCATTGAGGATTGCTTCAGCCCAGCTTTCATCGACGTCTTTGGTAAGGTCTTCACTGTCAGGCCCATCCAGTGAGGTCAAATCCTGGGGGTCTACACCGCGAAAACTGTCGCTTAGCTCTTCATCAGAAAACGTCAGCTTCGTGCCTGCATAAGGGCCTTCTTCGGCATCTTCCTCAGGGTTGTCAGCAAAGATGAAGTCGTCTTCAATTATGTCACTGGTGAAACCCTTGGCGGAACGCTCCCTGGAAGCATGAGGAGTAGCGGGTGGCGTGATGCTGCTTTTGCCTGGTGTTGCTGCAGTGCCTGAGCCACCGCCTGCCACCTGGTGCTCGACCGCATTGAAGACATTCATGCAGTGGCCACAGCGCACCTTGCCCTTGGCAATACCAAGCTGTTCATCGGTAACCCTGAACCGGGTGCGACATTTTGGGCACTGAGTCTGCAGACTACTCTGGGTCATGCTTCGTTCCTGAAAGCGACTGAACTACGAGTCTGGGAGTTTAGTCGTTAAGAAAGCCTTCGTCATCTCTCGTTACGCCGTCCTGTGAGGCGTATCCACTCTTCACGCTGTTCCGGCTCATCCATAATAAACCAGGGCTCGTAGGCGGCCATGACCTCGCGGGCCTGGTTTGACAGGATGCCTGAAAGCACCAGAGCACCGCCGGGCTTTGTCAGCGCAGCCAGGTGCGGAGCCAGGCCAATCAGAGGCTGTGCGAGAATATTGGCAAGCATGACGTCAGCTTTGGTATCCGGTTCATTTTCCGGAAGAAACAGATCGAGCCTGGATTCGTCTACGCCGTTGCGGCGGGCATTTTCCCGGCTGGCTTCCAGTGCCTGAGGGTCAGTATCTACACCCACAACATGGTTTGCGCCCAACAGCAGTGCCGCAAGGCCGAGAATACCTGAGCCGCAGCCGTAGTCGGTAACCTGCTTGCCAGTCACATCCTGTCCGTCCAGCCATTCCAGGCAGAGGGCAGTGGTTGGGTGTGTCCCTGTACCGAAGGCAAGCCCCGGATCCAGCATAAGGTTTGCTGCATCGGGATTCGGCGCCTCATGCCAGCTTGGTACTATCCAAAGGCGTTCGCCGAACTGCAGCGGATGGAAGTCATCCATCCACGCCCGCTCCCAGTCCTTGTCTTCAACCAGGGTAACCTCAATGTCTGCGAGGGTTTGCTGGGTTTGTTGATGCCAGGTGTTGCGGACATCTGAACACAGCTGATCTATATCCCTGTCGGACTGAAAGAGCCCTGTGACGGTCGTCTGGCTCCACAGAGGTGTGGTGCCGTGGTCGGGCTCGTAAAGTGGCTGGTCTGCTGCATCTTCCATGGAGACGGCGTCTGCGCCCATCTCCATAAGCAGATCCTCAAGCTGATCCGCGGTATCGGGATCAGCCGGGATCTGAAGTTGTATCCAGGGCATGGTTTTTCCTGCATTGGGATGCAGGATGTTAGTCCCGCATCAGTTTCTCAAGGTAGTGGATGGTGAAGTCTACCGTTTTAAAGCCTCCATCGCGCACCAGTTTCCGGTGCAGGGGCTGATTGGTTTTAATACCATCGACCAACAGTTCGTCCAGCGCGTTTTTCATTCGCCTGCGGGCTATCTGCCGGTCGTCGCCCCAAGTGATCAGTTTTGCAATCAATGAGTCATAAAACGGAGGTACCGTGTAGCCACTGTACAGATGTGAATCAACCCGTACACCATTACCGCCGGGAGCATGAAAATGCGTCACTTTCCCGGGGCTGGGTACAAATGTATCCGGGTCTTCCGCATTGATGCGACACTCGATAGCGTGGCCCGTGATACGAATATCTTCCTGCTTGTACTGAAGCGGGAGGCCGCTGGCGATACGCAGTTGCTCACGAACAATATCAACACCGGTCACCATTTCAGAGACAGGGTGTTCTACCTGAACGCGCGTGTTCATTTCAATGAAAAAGAACTCGCCGTCCTGATACAGGAACTCAAAGGTGCCCGCACCTACATAGCCGATTTCCTTGCACGCATCCACGCAGGCTTTGAGCGTGCGTTCACGGGATTCCGCGTTAATGTTCGGTGCCGGCGCTTCTTCTATTACCTTCTGGTTGCGTCGCTGCATGGAGCAGTCACGGTCACCCAAATGGATGCAGTTGCCGTGCATGTCGGCCAGAACCTGAACCTCTACATGGCGCGGAGTTTCCAGAAATTTTTCCAGATAGACCGTAGGGTCGCCAAACGCATTTTTTGCTTCGGTCTGGGTAATCTGAACAGCCTTGAGCAATGCAGCTTCGGAGTGAACCACCTGCATCCCGCGACCACCGCCACCTGAGGCAGCTTTGATCATTACCGGGTAGCCGATTTTGCGGGCAACTTCCAGAGTGTGCCCGTCGTCATCGGTTAGCGGGCCGTCCGAGCCCGGGACAGTAGGCACTCCGGCGCGAATCATCGCGTTAATGGCCGATACCTTGTTGCCCATCAGGCGAATGGTCTCTGCCCTGGGGCCGATGAAGCGGAACCCGCTTTTTTCGACCTGTTCGGCAAAATCGGCATTCTCGGCAAGAAAACCGTAGCCAGGGTGGATGCCTACGGAATCGGTTACTTCAGCGGCGCTGATGATTGCCGGAATATTGAGGTAACTTTCCAAAGGACTGTTTGGGCCGATACACACAGATTCATCGGCCAGGCGCACATGCATCAGGTCGCGGTCAACCTGTGAGTGAACCGCTACGGTCTTGATACCGAGCTCCTTGCAGGCACGCAAGATCCGGAGGGCTATTTCACCCCGGTTTGCGATCAGAACTTTTTCTAACATGGCCATGAGTAGCTATCACCGGGTTCAGGAAATGATTAACAGCGGCTGGTCAAATTCTACGGGCTGACCGTTCTCAACCAGGATCTCAGTGACTGTACCGCTCTTGTCTGCCTCAATCTGGTTCATCATTTTCATGGCTTCCACAATGCAGACAACCTCGCCGGCTTTCACCTGCTGACCGATTTCCGCAAAAGAGTCCGACGTGGGTGAGGGCGCCCGGTAGAAGGTTCCGACCATCGGGGAGCGCAGTGCATGCCCGCTGTGAGCGGCTGGTTGCGCGCTTTCTTCCTGGACAGGACCCGGGGTTTCAGGGGCCGGAGCATATTGGGGCTGCTGTGGAGCGTAGTGACTGATGAGCTGGCCGCCAGAGGCCTGTTCACGACGCCGGGAGATGCGAACAGAGTCGTCTCCCTCGTGAATTTCAAGCTCTTCGACGTCAGACTCCTCGAGCAGTTCGATCAGTTTCTTGATTTTGCGAATATCCATAGTCAATCCAGTCCCGTTTTGTCAGGTCTATCGGTGAGTTCGTTGCATGGCGGCCTGGAGCGCGAATTCGTACCCCTGGCTGCCCAATCCGCAGATAACGCCTTCGGCGATATCAGAAAAATAAGAGTGATGGCGAAAAGCTTCCCGCGCATGCACGTTTGAAAGATGTACTTCTATAAACGGAATCCCTGAGGCCAGTATGGCATCCCGTAAGGCAATGCTGGTGTGAGTAAAAGCGGCAGGATTGATAATGATAAAATCCACACCTTCTGCCCGGGCTTCGTGAACCCGGTCAATAAGTTCGTACTCGGCGTTCGACTGCAGATGCAGCAGGTGGTGGCCATTATCTGCTGCTTTCTTTCGCAACCGATCGTCAATGTCCGCGAGTGTCTCGTGGCCATAAACCTCTGGCTCGCGGGTTCCGAGCATGTTCAGGTTTGGGCCATGGAGCACTAGAATTGTCGACATGGATGCGTCTGCCTTTGTGTCTTTATAAACAGGATCGCCGAATATAACGGCATTTTCCACCAATAGTGTGTGCTTTGTTTCTTTAGATCAACACTTTTTGACAATGTAGACGGTTGTCCGCCGGTTGTCACAGCAGGGCAGGCAAAGCCGGAACGGGATCCCTTTAATGATGGTAATCATTGTCGTGAACGGAGGAGGGGACTTCTATACGACGATGGTTTCATACGGGCCGCTTGCTGGAGCTGGCCCGGCCTGCTATTTGTCTCTTCAGTTATCGGCAAGCGTGACGCAGTTGCGGCCATGTTCCTTGGATGTATAAAGCGCACGGTCGGCGCGCTCACGCAAGGTTTGGGACGACTCGTCGTCCCAGGCCGCCACACCGCAGCTGAAGGTGACATTGAACTCCCTGTCGCCTGCAGGCTGCTTCAGCTCAGAGAAGCGCTCACGGATTTCGTTGAGAACGTTGCGGGCATCGCTTGGGCGGGTGTCAGGCAGGATGATGGCGAATTCTTCACCACCGTAGCGGCCGACATGGTCAGTTTTACGCAAACGCTGCTTGAGAAACATCGAAAGGCTCCGGAGAACCCGGTCGCCTATGGGGTGACCGAAGGTGTCGTTTACCTTCTTGAAGTAATCAATATCAATCATCGCAAAGCACAAAGACTGGTTCTTCTGCCGCGCACGGACAATTTCCTGATCCAGCAGGTATAGCGTATGAGTGTGATTGTATAGCCCTGTGAGGCTGTCACGGATCATAAGCGCGAGCAGAGATCGCGCGCGCCGGCCCCGGTTGTGGAGGGTTGAAATCAGGTGTTTGGGATCAATCGGCTTGGTCAGAAAGTCATCACCGCCAAGACTCATTGCATGCAACTGCTTGGTGACATCGTCCTCGGCTGAGAGGTAAATGATAGGCACACTATGGAATTTGTCCTGCTGGCGGATTACCCGGGCAATCTCCATGCCGGTGCACCCTGGCATATACATATCGAGAACGATAATTTCCGGAGAGAAGGTATCGAGAGCATTAATGATGTCCATGGGGTCAGTAATGATATGCGCGGTCATACCCGCGCGCTTCAGAACCGTTTCCATGAATTTAGCCTGTGCTCTGGAATCGTCCAGAACCAGTACCCGATAGGGCTCAACGGTATTGCCGTGAGTATAGGTTTCGATCTTTTCGATCAGCTGGCCAGGATCGACTGCCGGATAAAAAAACTCTTCGCCGCCGCAGCGGGAGGCGCGCAGGCGGGTCTCAATGGTGCCGTCTTCATCGCTGATGAAGATAATGGGAATGGGGGTGTCGTGCCGTTCCTGCAAGTGTTCAATAGTGGCGATGCCCGTATTTGGGCTGCCGCCAAAATTCACATCCACCAGTATGGTTTCCGGCTTGTGAAGGGCGCAGGCCTCGGTCAGCTCTTCTGCAGAATCATAGGCTGAAGCGCGAAAGCCGAAAAATTCAAGCTGGCGAATCAGCCTGGTTGCCATTTCTCCGCTTGCCAGTGCGATGTAAACCGGTGTGCGCCGGAATTGGTGGGGAGCTTCTGTATTGCTTTGATCGGTGCGTCTGAGGGTGCTGCGGGCAAGCGCGTCAATGGCATCCTGAAGTTGCCGCTCGGTGGATTCATCCAGAGGTTTGCCTGTCGGCCAGTGCTGGACAATCGCAAGAATATTGCTGCCAGCTTCAGCATGACCTGCCATCTCGAAACGCTGTGCATAACGCACCAGCTTGTCGGCGGCAGAGAGCAATTCTTCGCGATGGGTTGTAAATGAACCGTTGTTGGTATGGATTTTTTGCCAGGTGTCCAGGACAACTCGAGCTTGGGTGGTTACGCGGCGTGCAAAGTGCTGCCTGAGTTTTTCTTTCTGGCTTGCGTCGCTCATTATGCTCCGGCCTTTCTCTTTTCGTTATGGGCCGTCCTTTGCGGTGTGGACGATTTTGCCAACCTTAGTATGTTTCGGAAGTCTATATTGTTTAGAGTTGTCGGAGTAAGTTGCACTGTGTAACGGTTTGTCAATTATGCGGTGTGTATATAGAGGGCACCATGGGTTACGATCTGTACAGACTATTTGCTCAGCGAATTAACAAACAAGGGGCTTAACGTAATATGCCAGGCAAAATCAGACAGTATTTCAGGGACAAAAAGGACGATGCTCAGGATTATGCTGGCAACAGGGGCGTAATCGGCAAGTTTGTGGTGGTTGTTCTGCTGGTATACCTGCTGGTGGCAGTGGTGGTGGGGATTTACTGGAGCAGTGAGCCAGAGCCTTTCTCTGTGCGGGAACATACCCGGGCGGTTGCCAATGAGATGCAGAGGGAGCCTATAACCGGCTTTGCCACGACGGTAACCATGATCCGTATAGCTGAAACCCTTCTGGACAAGCCGGGCGGCTATATTACCAATGATATTTTCCCGCCTGGCCTGTGGCTGGATAACATGCCCAATTGGGAATACGGAGTGCTGGTGCAATTGCGTGACCTGTCCCGCGCCATGCGTAAAGATATCAGCCGCTCCCAAAGCCAGTCCGCAGAAGACCCGGACCTGATTATTGCCGAGCCACAATTCCACTTTGACAGTTCCAGTTGGGCCATTCCCTCGACGGAAGCAGAGTACCGCAGAGGTATTACGGCGTTGAAGCGTTACCTTAACCGCCTTTCCAGTCCGGAACAGGCGAACGCCCAGTTTTTTGCCAGAGCCGATAACCTGAGTAACTGGCTGGGTGATCTGGAAACCCGTCTGGGCAGCCTGTCGCGTACTCTGGGAGAGAGCGTCGGCAAAGCATCTGTTTCAGAGGCGGTGGCCAATGTTGATGCAGACAATCCGCTGAATGAGGAAAGCAGCGGGGGTGATATAAAAACTGACTGGACGAAGATTGATGATGTGTTCTACGAAGCCCGTGGCAGTTCCTGGGCGCTGTTGCACATCTTCCGGGCGATTGAAGTGGATTTCCGTAAAGTGCTTCAGGATAAAAATGCCATCTCCAGCGTTAAGCAGGTAATCATTGAGCTTGAAGGTGCTCAGGGCGAGATGTGGAGCCCGGTTATTCTGAACGGCAGCGGATTTGGTGTTCTGGCGAACCATTCACTGACGATGGCGGCCTATCTTTCCCGCGCTAACGCGGCGATCAGTGATATGCGGGATTTGTTGTCCCGGGGTTGAGGACGTTCGTTCAGGCATAAAAAAACCGGGCTGCGATGGCCCGGTTTTTTTATGCGCCTGATATAAGCCGATCAGCCTTTGTAGGCGTTGATCGACTCAACAATGGCTTTCTTGGCAGCAGCTGCGTTATCCCAGCCCTGAACCTTGACCCATTTTCCTGGCTCAAGTGTTTTATAGTTTTCAAAGAAGTGTCGGATCTGATCGCGCAGCAATGAGGGCAGATCGTCGATGTCCTTCACGTCCTGGTAGGCGTTGGTCAGCTTGTCATGGGGTACGGCTACCAGCTTGGCGTCGCCGCCAGCTTCGTCTTCCATGTTCAGGACGCCTACAGGGCGGCAGCGGATCACGGAGCCGGCCTGAATCGGGTATGGGGTAACAACCAGAACGTCCAGAGGGTCGCCGTCATCAGCCAGTGTGTGAGGGATGAACCCGTAGTTGGCCGGATAGAACATGGGAGTTGCCATAAAGCGGTCAACCAGAAGAGCGCCCATATCCTTGTCCAGCTCGTACTTTACCGGAGAGCTGTTGGCCGGAATTTCGATGGCAACGTAGATATCTTCAGGCGGGTTTTTGCCTGCGGGGATGTTGTCGAATTGCATGTGCGATCCTTTTGGTCTTGAGATAGGTTTAACGGCGGTTAAAAAGTGGTCGCAATTATACGGGACATTGGTGTGGATCGAAACTAAACGTTGGTCTGTACTTCCAGGCAACAGGTTGCTCCGGTAACGGGGGGTGCCTGCCGAGGGCCCGGTAGTTAAAGCCTTATTTGCTTGGCAATAAGCTCTTTCATGATCTCCGTAGTGCCACCGCCAATAGAAAGAATTTTTGCATCCCGATACAGGCGCTCAACCACCGATTCCCGCATATAGCCCATGCCACCAAAGAGCTGGACGGCCTCGCGGGTTACCTTTTCGCACACTTCTACTGAAAAGTTTTTGGCCATGGCTACCTGTTTGACGGGGTTTTTGCCAGCTTGCATCAGAGCTGCGCAGCGATAGGTATATTCGCGGGCAATGTCGATCTGGGTAGCCATATCAACCAGTTTGTGGCGAGTTACCTGAAAGCCGGCGATGTTGCGCCCGAATGCTTTGCGCTGGCTGGCATATTCCATTGCGGCCTCATAGGCCATCTGCGCGGTCATGTAAGCCATGATGGCGAGCATCAGGCGCTCAGAGAGGAAGTTGCTCATGATCGCTATAAAACCGGAGTTCTCTGCGCCGATCAGGCGGTCAGCGGGCACCCTGCAGTCTTCGAAGAAAAGCTCCGCTGTATCGCTGGCCCACCAGCCCATTTTCCGTAGCCTGGTGCTGTTGGAAAAACCGGGCATGTCGCGGTCAATCAATAGCAGGCTGATCCCGCCGTGGCCGTCACCACCTGTGCGAACAGCAACTGTGTAGTGATCCGCACGGGTTCCACTGGTGATGAAAGTTTTGCTGCCATTCACAATGTAATGGTCGCCGTCCTTCACTGCGCGGGTTTTCAGACTGGCTACGTCGGAGCCGCCCCCAGGTTCTGTAATTGCCAGTGCTGATATCTTTTTACCGCTAAGCACTGCAGGCACGATCTGTTCGCGGACCTCCTTTTTGGCCCATTTGGCAACGGGAGGCAGGCCGATATCGAGGGAGCCCAGGCTGGCAACAAAACCGCCGGAGGTGGAGCGCATCAACTCTTCGGAAACGGCGACTTTCAGGAATACGTCGCCTTCACCCACGCCCCCAAGTTCCTCAGGAAAACCGACGGCGAGCAGGCCGGCATCGCCCGCTATATTGAAGATTTCACGAGGAAACTCGCCTGCTTCTTCCCATTCGTCAATATGAGGCCTTACATGTGTAGTGATGAATTTGCGCGCACTTCGGCGTACTTGTTCATGGGTATCGTTGAAGTAGTCGGACACGGCAAAAGCCTCTGTTCAGAAATGATATGGAGCAGTGTCGCGCAATTCCAGATGCCAAGCAAGCGCTTGGTTTTGGTGTTTTGAGGGCATAAAAAAACCGGCATGAGGAGCCGGCTTTCTTTTTGGGCTGCGGGCCAGGGTTTGTGTCCCTGCCGGAATCAGATGCCTTTGCGAGGAATACTTTCTACTCCGTTGGCGGTTCCGAGCAGCAGCAGATCCGCCGGGCGTATGGCGAAGAGCCCATTGGTGACGATGCCCACAATATTGTTCAGCTTCTCTTCAATCTGGATAGGGCGGGAAATGTCCATGTTGTGTATGTCCAGAATGATGTTGCCGTTATCGGTTGTGAACCCGTCCCGGTACACAGGGTCTCCGCCTAGTTTGACAATTTCGCGGCCAACGTGACTGCGTGCCATGGGGATTACTTCCACCGGCAGAGGAAAGCTGCCCAGCAGGTTCACTTTCTTTGATTCGTCGGCAATGCAGATAAAGGTCCTGGCGACCGCTGCGACTATTTTTTCCCGGGTCAGTGCGCCACCCCCACCTTTGATCAGTTCAAGGCGTTCGTTGGTTTCGTCAGCGCCATCCACATAGAACTCCAGTTCACCGGCACTGTTCAGGTCATAGACGGGAATGCCGTGGCTTTTGAGGCGCTCTGCTGTTGCTTCCGAGCTGGCTACAGCCCCATCGAACTCGGTTTTCAGATCCGCGAGCATGTCGATGAAAAAGTTGGCAGTACTTCCTGTACCAACGCCAATAATGCTGTCGCGCTCAAGACGCGGTGCTATGTAGTCCACTGCGGCTTTGGCAACGGCTTTTTTCAGTTCGTCCTGGGTCATCGGGCGCTCCGGGTGCAAATCGTGTGAGTTCAGCTTCATTATAGCGCTTAAGGTAGGTCTGCTTATAGACGGCTGATGTGCAAACTTTCTACACTGTATGTTTTCCTCGACCATTCACCAGCAATCGGAACCAGCATGCCGCAACGCTACATCAAGAAAATTCTCGATGCGCGCGTCTATGACGTGGCCATCGAAACACCCCTCACTGAAGCCCGCAGCCTGTCCAAACGCTTTGGCAACAATATTATGCTCAAGCGGGAAGACCTTCAGCCGGTGTTTTCCTTCAAGATTCGTGGCGCGTATAACCGAATTGCCCAGTTGTCAGAGGAGCAGAAAGCCAAGGGCGTGATTTGCGCATCCGCCGGCAACCACGCTCAGGGTGTAGCACTTGCTGCCAAAAAGCTCGGTATCAAGGCCATCATTGTGATGCCGCAGACTACGCCGGAAATCAAAGTACGCTCAGTACGGGATCATGGCGCGAAGGTGGTGCTCAGGGGTGATGCCTTTGATGAGGCTGCAGCCCATGCCCATGAGTTGATCGAGAAGCACGGTTATACCTACATCCCGCCCTATGATGACCCGGATGTCATCGCCGGACAGGGTACCGTTGCAATGGAAATGATGTGGCAGTTCACCAAGCCTATCCATGCGGTGTTTATCTGTGTGGGTGGTGGTGGACTGATTGCAGGCATGGCAGCGTACATCAAGTATCTGCGCCCCGAAATCAAGATCATTGGTGTTGAGCCGGAAGATTCGAACTGCCTGCAGGCTGCCATGAAAGCGGGCAAGCGCGTGATTCTGGATGAGGTGGGTATCTTCGCCGATGGCGTAGCTGTAAAACAGATCGGCGAGTATCCCTGGGAGATCTGCAAGGATCACGTGGATGAGGTAATCACGGTTTCCACCGACGAGATCTGCGCGGCGATCAAGGATATTTTTGAAGATACGCGTTCCATATCCGAACCCGCCGGCGCGCTGGGTGTGGCCGGGATCAAGAAGTATATTGAGCGGGAATCGATCGAGAATGAAAATCTGATCGCCACCCTCAGCGGCGCCAATATGAACTTTGATCGCCTGCGATATATTTCCGAGCGTACTGAAATCGGTGAGAAGCGTGAGGCTATCCTTGCAGTTACCATTCCCGAGAAGCCGGGTGCTTTCAAAACCTTCATCAATGCTCTGCACAAGCGCAGTATTACTGAGTTCAATTATCGATATTCAGATGCGAGCCAGGCCACAATTTTTGTGGGTATTCAAATCCAGGCTGGCGGTTTGGGAAGGGACGAGCTGGTTCAGGATCTTCGTGAAAATGGTTACTCGGTTGTTGACCTTACTGACAGCGATATGGCCAAACAGCATATTCGTTACATGGTCGGTGGTCATGCGCCCACGATTACCAACGAGAAAGTCTTCCAGTTCGAGTTTCCCGAACGCCCGGGTGCTCTGCTGAAGTTTCTTATGTCTTTGGGGACTCGCTGGAATATCTCCATGTTCCACTACCGCAATCATGGTGCTGCATACAGCCGTGTTCTGCTGGGCGCACAGGTGGAAAACGATGAAGTAACAGATTTTGAAGCAATGCTGAAAAAAGTGGGTTTCCGTTATGAAAACATGACGGACAACGAGGCTTACCAGTTATTCCTGGGAGCAGGTAACGGGAAAGCGTCCTAGCCAGAAAGCAGGCAGCCCGGCTATTCCTGCCCGGGCTGTTTTTTATCCGCAATGCGTTCCGGTATTCCTCTTTTTTTATCTTACTGAACTTTAATCTGTGAAAAATTGTAAAATTCAGGATGCATGTTAGTCTTTCGTCTAATTCTTGAAAACAAGAATAGCTAACTGATTTTCCGCAGATTTAATCTTATTTGGAACAGGGATACGCGTCATGGGTGGTAAGCCTGATATTATCCGGGCCATTGTGCTGATTTTTGCTGTCGGCCTTGTAATTACCGGATTTACCTCGCTTCAGGCCTCGGAAGATGGTTCCTCGTCCTCCACGAAAAGTTTTGTTTCAAGCTATTCCGAATACATGGCCAAAGCGCCGTTAAATCGGTAACAGCGACCTTCGCTATTTAACTCGATATACCTTTTTGTCTGTCACCACGCTGTGAAGTGGTACATCCCAGGACTCAACCGGCAGTTTTTCTACCTTCTGGAACTCGTGGGCAATGCCTATTAGCTTTGGCGCTGGCCGTGTCCCCTGCCTGCTGAATGCGAAGGTTCTATCGTAAAATCCTCCCCCCATCCCCAGTCGTCCACCATTTTCGTCAAAGCCCACCAGTGGAAACAACACTGCATCCAGCGCCCAGGCGGGTCGCCTGAGCCCTTTACTGAACGAAGGTTCGGGAATGCCAAATCGATTGGCGGTTAGTTCGACGCCATCGTAGTACGGGCTGAACACCAGCTTTCCCGGGTGAATAGGGTGCAGTACCGGCAGGTAGAAGTTGACGCCCTTGCGGAGGGCCGGGGCCATATACAGATGTGGATCGATCTCGCCGTCGTTGGGCAGATAAATGGCTATGTGCCTGGCTCTGTGTAAATCCGGATTCTTTATCAGATTAAGCGCAAGGGAAGCAGCGGCTTGTTCCTGCTCACGGGGCGACAACATACGTCTGCGCTGGCGCAGTTGTTTACGTAGTTCGTTGCGGGATAAAGAAAGTAAATCGGATTCAGAGGAGTGTGAGTCGATTCGTTGGCTCAAAATGAAACTTCCCGGACTGCCGTTATCAGATGTGGCCCTTGAACCCAAAGTTCAAGGTCGGTGGCCGCTGTGACATATTAGGCTTTCCCCTGACGGGGACATGCTCACAATGCCCTGTAGTGGCCACCTGGGTAGTGCGCATCGGCTCGAGGACGAATCCGACCAGCGAACAGCCCAGGAAGTAAAATCATTATAGGGTCAGACCCGGGGCTGATTGCAACACCTATCGGGGAATCTTCGCAGAATCAGTGGTTGGAGGACTCTCCGAGAGCGTTTTCCAGCTTGCTGTCCATGGCTTTCAGCAGGGCACTGGTGGCATCAGACATAGTGTCCCGCTCAAGCAGTTCGTGGGTCATGTTCAGGGCCGCCATCACGGCGATGCGCTCGGTTCCGAATACCTTGCCGCTGGTGCGTATTTCGCGCATTTTACTGTCCAGGTGCCTGGCTGCACGAATGAGGGCTTCCTGTTCCTCCGGGGGGCAGGCAACCAGATATTCCTTGTCGAGAATTTTGACCTCAACGGTGGTGGATTGCTTAGACATCAGTGATGCTCCAGCGCCCGAAGGCGGCCGATCATGGCTTCGATCTTGTTTTTGGCAAGATCATTTTTGTGCATAAGCTGGGACCGTTCCCGGTTCCAGTCATCCTGCAACTGCCTCAGGGTGGCATTGTTCTGCTCCAGTTTCTGGCAGTGTTCGATCAGCTTGTCCAGCTTGTCCGCTAATGCTTGTACTTCGGACTGTTCCATGACGTGCCCAGCATAGGTTGAAGGTATTGCGCCTAACTATAAGTGTGCGCGCCATAGCGGTCAATTTACATGGTTGTCATAAGAGCTATCCCCTGGAGTCGTTAGCTGTTTTCGCTCTCCAGCGAGAAATGCATCACGATTCGCCGGGGCTTCCAAATCCTTGTGAACGGCTCTGGCGCCAGGCACTGAATGCTGGGACCAGTGCTACTGCCATGGCGGCCAGAGGCACGGACGCCAGGAGAACCCACTCCTCAAGGTTCAGTGGACGGAGCTGAACCTGAAGTCCGTAATTTGTGAGCAGCCAGGGGCCGAGCATTGAAACCGCGAATGCACTCAACGCCAGTGAAATCACGCAGGCCACTACCGCAAGAGCCAGGCATTCGATGATATAGAGGCTTGCTATCAGGCCGGGAGAGGCACCTGTAGCGCGCAGGATGGCTATTTCATGGGCGCGCTGGGTCTGCAGTGTGAGGAGGACTGCAATCAACCCGATCAGGCTGGTAATTACCACGAATCCGGTTATACCCAACAATGCCCGTTCAAACTGACTCATCAGGCGCCAGAGTTCGCTCAGGGCGACGCCCGGCAGAATGGCGGAGAGTGGCTCACCTGTGTATTGGTTAAGATCGCGCTGCACGCGGAATGTGAGGATCTTGCGATCCAGTCCGGCGAAGACGGCGGTAATGGCGTCTGGTGTGAAATCCCGGCCCTCAGCTTGTGCTGGCGTGAGTGTGCGGCCAGGAATGGCAACGCCAGACTCCCAGCCGACGTGTATTGCTTCCATTCCCTGGAGGCTGATGTAGACCGCCTGGTCAACTGGCGTGCCCGTAGCCTCCAGAACGCCAGTCACCGTGAACGGAGTATTCGTGTGGTTGGAGAAGCTGGTACGGCCGCCGCCATGGGAAAGTATGATTTTGTCATCGAGGGTGTGGTTCAGTTTTTTGGCTACACCCGCCCCTAAAACAACATCAAACACCCCGTCAAACCACCGGCCGCCCGCCAGAGTCAGGGGCTGCCCCCGGCCAAACCGGAAGTGCTTGCCAAAGCTTTCGTCTGTGCCGACAACCCGAAACCCTTTGTAACTGTCGCCCAGCGAAATGGGGATCAGCCAGTCAATGCGGGTATCTTGTTTGAGTTCCTGAAATGTAGACCACCGGATATTGTTTGTTGCATCGCCAATATGAAACACCGTGTACAGCAGCAGATTTATCTGGCCGCTGCGGGCGCCGATGATCAGGTCTGTATCACTGATGGTGCTGGTAAAGGACTGTTTTACTTCTGTGCGCAGATACTGGATGCCGAGCAGCAAAGTGACGCTTAACGTAAGCGTGAGGCACACCAGTGCCAATACCTTGCGCCGGTGCCACAGGCTTGCGGTTGCCAGTGAGATTGCCAGACGGGCTTTCATGCCGGCACCTCCCCGAGTTGAATCTGATGGTGAAATCGCTGGGCGAGAGAGCGGTCATGGCTGACGAACAGAACAGAGGTGCTGGACTCTTCAGCCAGCTTCAGCAAAAGGTCGATGAAGCGATCGCGGTTGTCGCTGTCCAGTGCAGAGGTGGGCTCGTCCGCCAGAATAATCTCCGGGGCACCGATCAGCGCCCGCGCAGCGGCAATGCGTTGCTGCTGACCAATACTGAGGTGTGTGACCTTCTTCTGCCAGTGGCTTTCAGGAATGTTGAGTGCGGTCAGCAGCTTCTGAGCTGCACCTGAAGCCTCGCCCGATGAGGTCTTGCGTATTTTTGAGAGCCTGCAGGGCAGGGTCACGTTGGCTTCGGCCGTAAGGTAGGGCACAAGGTTGAATTGCTGAAAAATCACGCCGATATGGTCGGCCCGGAAACGATCACGTTTGCCTGCACCCAGTTTCTGGATGGTTGTTCCCAACAGGTTGATGGTGCCGGTTGCGGGCGGGAGCATGCCCGCCAGCAGGCTCAGAAAAGTACTCTTTCCGGTTCCGCTTGGGCCGTGAAGGAAAAGGTGCTCGCCTCGTGGCAGGTGTAAATCCGGAAATGCGAGTGCTGGCTGATGCTTGTCCCAGCGGAATGTGAGATCTCTGACTTCAATTGCCGCAGTGTCATCTGCAGACCTATGCGTGCTGGATTCTGACTGCCTATTCATGTTGAACCTTATCCGCCCCGTGTATTATGTCTGGCTTATATTCGCCGGCGTTTACTTCGCTGTCAGTTTTCCGGAGAGCTTTGCTGATGATCCAGTCTTTACGTTGCCCTGCCGGGGCACTCCTTCCCGCTCTGCTGTTTGTTCTGCTGAGCGCAGCCGTCCCGGCACATTCAGAGCCGAAGCAGGAATTGCGCGAAATTGACTGGCTGGAGCTGATGCCAGCTGAAGATCTGGCTTTGCTTGAAAATATGCCAGAACTCGAGCATGAGGGCGATGGCCCACCTTTGCTGCCGGACGAAATAATGACCGGCAGGGTTGTTCCTGAGATGGCTGACGTAGAGGGGCGAATCCCCGGTTTTGTGGTGCCCCTCAAAACAACCAAAGATATGCGCATTCTGGAGTTTTTCCTGGTGCCCTATTACGGAGCCTGTATTCATGTGCCACCGCCGCCTCCCAACCAGATTATTCACATGAAATACAAAGAGGGGTTCAAGCTCGATGCTTTGTACGACCCTGTATGGGTTACAGGTACACTTGTCATTGACCGGACGGAAACAGACATAGGCACCTCCTCATACTCAATGGTGGCAGAAGCTGTTGAACCCTACGAGGAATAGATTCAGCGCCCGGGACTGAATGAACCCGCTCCATGCTCCAGACGGGTCGCCCCTTGTCCACCCGGGCCGGCCCAGGCTATATCCAGATCTTCGATGCGGGGAAACCGGGTGGTGAGTGGCGTTGTCACAGTGGGTGCCTTATCCAGCCCGGGGCAGCTTAACGTCTGGGTTACCGTGATGTCGGTATGCCGGTCTTCGTCGTCATTGTCATGTCCGTCATGGTCGTGCTTATCATGATCATGGCCGTGCTCGTTGTGATTATGGCCGCCTTCAACCTCATACTGAACCGACGTGGACTTCACCGTGCAGGTTAATTCCGGCGTGTTGACCAAAGGGGTTTCTTCGAGCCAGCTGGTTACGCTTTCTACCATCTGCTGCTGCTCTGGCGTGCGCGGACGGTGCTCGAATCCAAGTATGTTTGCAGCCGGTGACATAAGCAGTATTTCAACCCGGTCAGCACTGAATGCGAGTTGCATTTCGGCGTGTCCGTGCTGATGCGCGCCAGGGTTGTCTGCAGCAATAGCGTGGGCGCTGACGGTCAGGGTGAGAAGTGCTGATACAATGGACGAAGCCAGGAGCTTTTCAGAGAGCATTTCTTTGTCCTTTGAAAACAAGTGATATGTTATAACATATTCCACTCTTGCCCGGTGAAAATCAACTGGCGAGTGCCTTGAAGGCGCCTGAATGCTAGGATAGCTCTCATACTCCACAACACAGGATTGTCTTGTTTCATGTCAGAAACCGACACTGCCTATGACGCAGAATTCGAGCGCTGGGCCAACATATTTAGCGCCCATAAAGCATTCAGCCACCCTTCCGAATTGCATGGCGCCCTTTGCGGCCGTCTGGCCGCTGGATCACGCATAGAGGAAGACGAGTGGCTTGCCATGGTTTGCGAACACATGGGGTTGCCCGAAAGCGCGACCGGGGAAGCCAGTGACTTGTCCGTATTCATGAACGAAGCCTACGAACAAACGCTGGCTTTTCTGAAATCAGCGGATATGAGCTTTCACCCTTTGCTGCCTGATGATGATTATGCGATTGACCAGCGCCTGGAAGCCCTTGTGGCCTGGGTTCGTGGTTTTCTTGAAGGTATGGCCCTGTCCGCCGGAGAGTCTCTTGGCGAGGCGCCGGATGAAATTCGTGAATTGATCGAGGACATGGTGGCCATCAGCCAGGTTTCGGAAGATCAGGAATCAGACCAGGAAAGCGAACAGCAGCTGATGGAGATAACCGAATACATCCGCCTCGGGGCTCTGGCCGTATTCACCGAGTTCAACCCTCCGGAAAAACCGGCATCGCTAACGCCAACGCTGCACTAAGCACCTCACACACTGCGGGAGAATCCATGTCGTCTATTATACCCGTTAAAGAATTTGCCGAGCGTCGCCGCAAACTGATGGAGCGCATGGCGCCCGACAGTATTGCCATTATTCCGGCTGCGCCTGAACGAGTCCGGAACCGGGATGTGTTGCATCCATTCCGTCAGGACAGCGATTTCCAGTACCTGACAGGTTTCGGTGAGCCCGAGGCTGTGTTGGCGCTGATTCCGGGCCGCGAGCACGGTGAGTCGGTACTGTTCTGCAAAGAGAAAAATCCTGAGAAGGAACTCTGGGATGGCTTTCTTGTGGGGCCTGAGGGGGCAATTGAACGTTACGGCCTGGATGACGCCTTCCCGGTATCCGATATCGACGACATCCTGCCAGGTATGATCGAAGGGCGCAGCCGGGTGTACTACCCGCTTGGCAAAGATCAGGGTTTCGATACCCGGGTTATGGACTGGGTCAAAGTTCTTCGCAGCAAGGTTAAAAGCGGTGCGCATCCGCCGGGTGAGTTCGTGTCGCTGGAGCACCTGCTGCACGATCTGCGGTTATATAAAAGCGCGAGCGAGATCAAGGCCATGGCGCGCGCAGGTGAAATCAGTGCCGAAGCCCATATCCGCGCGATGAAGCGTGCCAGGAAGGGTGGGAACGAATACAACCTTGAGGCTGAGTTGATTCATACTTTTATGGATCATGGGGCCCGTTCCACGGCTTATCCATCCATCGTCGGTGGTGGTGCCAATGGTTGCATCCTGCATTACATCGAGAATACAGCGCCCCTGAATGAGGGCGATCTGGTACTGATTGATGCAGGTTGTGAAGTGGAATGTTACGCATCTGACATTACCCGGACTTTCCCGGTCAGCGGTAAATTCAGCCCCGAACAGCGGGCAGTCTACGAAGTGGTACTGGAATCTCAGTATGCGGCCATCGAAGCGGTTCGTCCCGGTAACCACTGGAATCATCCTCACGAAGCGGCCTTGAGAGTACTGACTGCAGGGCTGATCGATCTGGGGATTTTGTCGGGCACGGTTGATGATGCCATTGCCAGCGAAGCCTTCAGACCCTTCTTCATGCACCGCACTGGCCACTGGCTGGGGCTGGATGTGCACGATGTAGGCGATTACAAAGTTGGCGATGCATGGCGATTGCTCGAACCGGGCATGGTGTTGACGGTTGAGCCTGGCCTGTATATCGCGCCGGATAATACCGATGTGGATGAAAAATGGCGTGGTATTGGTATCCGCATTGAAGACGACGTAGTGGTGACTAAAGAGGGATGCCGGGTACTGACAAACGGCGTGCCCAAAACTGTTGAAGAGATTGAAGCACTGATGGCGGGATGAGCCTGTGACGCACTCAGATACCGATGTGATCATTGCTGGCGGAGGGCTTGCAGGTGCGACACTGGCCCTGGCTCTTGCCCGGGTTGCGCCTGCGCTGAGAGTGACAGTGGTTGAGGCTTTTCCATTGTCTGCAGATGCCTTGCCCGAGTCCTACCAGCCCAGCTATGACGCCCGCTCTACCGCGCTGGCCTGGGGTTCGCGGCTGGTCTTCGAAGAGCTTGGGCTCTGGTCGCGGTTGTCGGAGCATGCAACGCCTATCCGGCACATTCACGTTTCCGACCGGGGCCGCTTCGGTGCCACCCGCCTGGCAGCCAGTGAATACAGGCAGGAGGCATTGGGCTATGTGGTGGATAACCGCTGGATGGGGCTGTGCCTGATGCGGGAGTTACTGGATACCAATACCCAGTGGCACGCGCCAGCCGAGGTCACTGGCATGGAACCCTGCCAGCATGGCGTGAGCGTTGCCGTAAAGACTGGAGATGATACTCGCACTATCACTGGCCAATGTCTGATTGTTGCAGATGGAGGTCGTTCAGGGCTGAGAGAAAAGCTCGGCTTTCAGCCCCGGCATCATGGTTATGAGCAGAATGCTCTGATTGCCAACGTGTCCACCAGCGACAGCCATCAGTTCACTGCATTCGAACGCTTTACCGATACCGGGCCCATGGCCCTGTTGCCCCATGGTTCGCCGTCCCGTGCCGGTCATCAGTCGGCACTTGTCTGGACGTTAAGTGACAAGGAACTCGGAGAGGTTCTGGAAATGTCCGATGGCGACAAATGTCAGCGGCTTCAGGAGCGGTTTGGCTGGAGACTGGGCCGGTTTACGCGGATAGGTGAATGTAATCATTACCCGCTGAAGCTTACCACGGTTGATGAACCGGTAAGGCCTGGCGTAGCGCTTGTAGGCAATGCCGCCCATGCTTTGCACCCGGTTGCCGGGCAGGGCTTTAATCTGGCATTGCGGGGCCTGATGACTCTTGCAGAGCAGTTCCGGTTGGCTGCTGAGCAAGACCTGTCTCCGGGCGATTTTCATATTTTGCGCCGTTATCACGAGTTGCACCGCCCGGACTGGAAGCAAACCGTACAATTCTCGGATTCTCTGATCCGTATCTTTGGTAAGTCTCCGGCACCAGTGGCGGTGGCCCGTGATGCCGGGCTGGTAGGCCTGGATCTGCTACCCGGAGCCAAGCGACTGTTTGCGCGTAAAGCCATGGGCACCGGAGGGCGCAGGGCAGTCATTAACGGGCCTGCGGCAAGCGGTAAGATATGAGCAGTACAGAGGTATTCGACATTCTTGTTGTTGGCGGTGGCATGACTGGAACCGCACTGGCTCTCGGCTTGTCCCGGCAGGGGTGGAACACTGGCCTGATCGAGGCGGCTGACCGCACCACTCTGTTGCAAGCTCCGGCTGCGGTTACAGGTGTGGAGGATTTTGAGCCTCGGGTCAGTGCTATTTCCGTTGCGAGCCAGCAGCTTCTGGAGTCGCTGGGAGCCTGGCAGGGCATCACCACCGGACGTCATTGCCCCTATCAGGGTATGACCGTTTGGGATGGAGACGGCACCGGACGCATCCATTTTGATGCGGCTGAATTGCAGGCCCGTGCGCTGGGCACGATTGTCGAAAACCGCGGCCTGGTCAGAGCACTGTTCGAAGTAGTGGAAAACAGCTCGGTTGAGTTGATTGATAAGGTTCAGGTTACAGGCTGTTCGCTGGACGGGAATCAACGCAACCTTGAGCTTTCGGATGGCCGCAGACCCGGAGCCCGGCTTGTGGTCGCTGCCGACGGTGCCAACTCCAGACTGCGCCAGTGGGTAGGGCTGCCTACCCGTGAGTGGGACTATGATCAGCAAGCCATTGTCTGCACCGTACGCACGGCTCTGACCCACCAATACACTGCCTGGCAGCGATTTTCTCAAACCGGACCACTGGCATTTCTGCCGCTGTCTGCGGAAGGTGGAGATGAGCATTTCTGCTCCATCGTCTGGTCACAGGATACCGGCGAAGCCCGACGTCTGATGACGCTGGATGATGCGACTTTCACTGCGGAGCTTGAGCGGGCAATCGAAAGAGAACTCGGTGCCATTGAGGCTGTTTCCCGGCGCTTTGCTTTTCCGCTCAGGCAGCGCCATGCGAAAGACTATATTGCACCAGGTTTTGCAATGATAGGCGATGCTGCCCATACCATTCACCCGCTTGCCGGGCAGGGTGCCAACCTGGGATACGGTGATGTCCGGGTTTTGCTGGAAGAACTGGCCAGGGCCAGAAGTTCCGGCTTGAGCCCTGCTGATGAGCTGGTTCTGGGGCGCTATCAACGTCGTCGCAAGGGTGACAACCTGAGCATGATGGCTGCCATGGAGGGTTTCAAACAGCTATTTGGTCGTGATGAGCTGCCATTGAGATGGCTCAGAAATACCGGTATGCGCTGGCTTGACGGTCTTGGCCCGGTAAAAAACCGGATTGCTGCAGAGGCCATGGGGCTGAGGGGCTGAGGCGGGCTGAGAAGTTGAACGGTTCAGCGTTGCACCCAGAACTGAACATCCTGCTGTTCCAGAAAATGTTCCGCCTCCCGACCAGCAAGCATGGCGAAGGTTGCGAGCATGCCTGCCAGTGTGCAGGTTGGTGCAGCTACAGTGATGCTGTGAGGCGCATCCGGCACTGGCCAGCCATTGTGGGGGTCGAGAATGTGACTATAGCGAACGCCGTTTTTCTGCAGGTATCGACGGCTGTCTCCGCTGGTTGCCAGGGCGCCGCCATACAGTGACAGGGTTTTGCTGCTGTCTGACAACGCCTGATGGTCTTCCACACCAACAGTCCATGCCTTGCTGCTGGCTCTGGGCCCGTTGCAGGCCAAGTCTCCACCAAAGTTGACCAGAACCCTGCTGCCTTCCGGCAGCGATTGCTCAAGATCCAGTAGTACCCGATCGACAGCGTACTCTTTACCAATGCCTCCGAAATCAATTTCCATCCCTTCGGGAAGAGTCAGCCGGGGGCGCTGCCAGGAAAGCCTGTTCCAGCCGACCAACTTCAGAAGTGCATCGGTTTCGCCCTGTTCGGGAAGATTGTCGCTGCCATCGAAATGCCATACCCGGCGCAGTACTCCGGAGGTGATGTCGAACCGGCCTTCGCTGAGGTCATGGCAACGTGCGGCATAGTCCAGCATCAGAGCCATCTCATCATCTACTGTAACTGGCTGGCCTTTGCTCCGGTTAATCCGGGCTACCTGATTGTCGGAAACATAGCGGGAGAATTTGTGCTCCAGGCGCCATGTTTCCCGGGCAGCAAAGGCGAGCGCCTGTTCGGCGTCCTGATGGCTTACGTTATCCAGCAGGATCTCGCATGGGCTGGCCATAGCTTCAAAACGGCCATGCCAGGAGAGTGAACCGCCGCTGAGCCGGGGCAGGGGGTGTCCCGCAGGATTCTCTTCAGGGCTAAGGCTTATAGTTGTGGTGGCGGTCATGGTGTCCTCAGATACTGTGCCAGATGAAAAGTCTGGCACAGTACACAGGGTAAATCAGACTTGGTCAGAAACTATAGCTGAGCTGGACCCACGCGGCGCTGGTATCCGGGTACAGATCCTGACCGGCCAGGCTGCCAAAGCCCTGATCGCCGTCGTTCGTCTGCAGCAGATATTCTGCTCGTATTGCCAGTTCGCGGTCGTTGTCAAAACGATAACCCCATTTTGCACCGAACGTCAGGCCGGTCATATCGCCCAGCCGGTAGTCTGCGCTGGCTTCAGTCAGAGCCGGCGCACCGGCGTTGTACTCGCTGCCGGTGAGGTAGCGCTTGTAGAAGTCTGCTTCCGACTGCAGATAATAACGGAAGTGTGGTTCGAGATAGCTTTTTCCCATTCTCCACCGGTATTTCAAATCAAGAGTGTGGGAGGTGATTCCCCAGTCATCGATCATGAACCGGTAGGAACCATCCATGATATCCCCGTTGTCCAGCATGTATTTGGTTTGCCAGTACAGCGAGTGCTTCAGACGGGTGTCCGGTCTCTGCTCATAGACGTACACGGAATTGCCGTCTGCACCAATCAGGTTACCGCCGTAATTCGCGCCGCTGGTGTCGTCAATCACGCTCAGAATTTTGTAGGGGGCTGTGAGGTAGCCGCTGGAGTAGCTGATGCCGTACGTGAACTGCATCAGCGTATGGCGGTTGATCACCTGAGTGACACCGAATAGCGCATCCACCACTGTTTTGGTGTCATCGCTATCACGTGTTGCCGAAAACTCCTGATCGAAACCGGCCTGACTTTTGTTATTGTTTATTGGCATACGGGACAGCCCAACAGGGGCGCCACCGACAGGATCTACCAGATCTATGCCCAGAGACAGTCCGCCGGTCAGTGTGGTGTTTTTGTTATCAAGATATCGGGACAGGCTGGCGTTAACAGCGGTAGACATATAGTCATACTCCCGGGAGCCGTAAGCACCCACGCTATAGGCGTAGTCCCGGTTAATCGGAGCTTCCCAGTTGGCTGAAACGGCAACCCGGGTGTCCTTGAAAGTGTCATCCAGAGGTGCGTCTCCGGGTGCAACGCCGTAGTTGCCGTTGCCGGATGGGCTGGTATAGGTTTGTGGCAGCGTACTGGGTGTCGCGCCGGAAGGCGATGCACCGGTGAGCGTATCGGCAACCAGTTTCAGGTTGAGTTTTCGTTCACCGTCGAAGTTACGGGTGGCGCTGATAACCGGCTCAGCAGCCTGAACCCGGTCGTCGGTTTCCGAATAAACCAACAGTGCGGTTTCTACATCCCACTCACCAGGTTGTCCGTTTGCGAGACTGTCACTTGCCTGAACCCCAAGCAGGGCGCAGGTGGCTGCAGCCAGAGCACGGCCCACTGGTTTGCTTTTGTACTTGTCGCAGTTTTTCAGTTGCATCCGCAGCCACCCCCGCCGAATCCGCGCCCACCACTGGACGCTTCTTTACTGAAATAGATGTGGTCATCCAGGCCTGCGTCGACGCCGGAGACGGTTAATTGCATATCCGGATCTGCCAGCAGATCGCGCTCCCAGGGCTTCACTCCCGGATTACTGCAGCCGGCTACAGCCAGTGCCGAAGCCAGAAGGGTGGTCAGTCTCAGAGTTTTCAGGGCTGGCCGTGGAGATCCATGAAAAAAACCGGTATCAGGCATTTTTATTCCTCAGTTCCGGGCACCTAAAAGGCTGCGAATCGCTGCCTCATAGGTTTCTTTGTTATCGTTCTGAAAACCAATGTGCTGGCTGTGGATATGGCCATTCCTGTCAATCAGGTAGGCGCTTGGCATGCCCATAACCTGGTACGCCTCAGGGGTCTTGCCGTCTGGATCGTAAGCCACGGTGAAGGTTGCCGGTACCTGCCTCAGAAACTCCGCAGCGGCTTCGGGTTTCTGGTCGACATTGACGGCCACTACCTCAAACCCCTGGGCCTGATATCTGGCCTGCATCTCGTTCATCCAGGGAAAGGACTGGCGACAGGGACCGCACCAGGACGCCCAGAAATCCAGCAATACAACTTTGCCATGCAGTTCAGAAAGGGTGATCTTGCCATCTTTTGTGGGAAGGCCCAGTTCTGGCGCGAGCCCCGCATCCAGCGATAGAGCAGGCAGGCTGAGGAGTGTTGAGCAGAAAAATGTCGCGATGAGGGCAACAGGCCGCTGTATAAAGGGTGTTGCGGAAACAACCATGGGCAAGACTCCGGGCGATTATTGAAGTCAGTCTAAAGAGCAAATCTTAAGGAAGTCTTAAAGCTGTCTTTTCAGTGCAGGTTTCTGGCGAATCGGGTTTCGGATACACTCGCCTGATACCCATCCACAAACCCGGGAACCCAGTGCCATGGCAGGAACCAGCCTACTTGCTCTCATCGATGACATAGCCACGATCCTCGACGATATCTCGCTGATGACAAAAGCCGCTACAAAGAAAACTGCTGGCGTGCTGGGAGATGACCTTGCCCTGAATGCACAACAGGTAAGCGGCGTGAAGCCTGCGCGAGAGTTGCCAGTGGTCTGGGCCGTGGCCAAAGGCTCTATGGTTAACAAAGCGATCCTTGTGCCAGCTGCCGTGGCGATCAGTTTTTTTGCCCCCTGGCTGGTCACGCCACTGTTAATGCTTGGTGGGGCTTTTCTGTGTTTTGAGGGTGCTGAAAAGCTTGCCCATAAATTTCTGCACGCCAAAGAGGATGAACAGCACAAGAAGGAGCTGAGGGAGGCACTGATACAGCCAGGTACAGACCTTAAAGTTCTGGAAAAACAGAAGATAAAAGGCGCTATCCGGACCGATTTCATTCTTTCCGCAGAGATCATAGCCATTACCCTCGGCGTGGTTACCGGTGAGAGTATCGGCATGCAGTTTGTGGTGCTGGCCGTGGTGGCAGTCATGATCACCATCTGCGTATACGGGTTGGTTGCCGGTATTGTGAAACTGGATGATGGAGGTCTATATCTGAGCCAGAGAGAGAGCGCCATTGCACAAAAAACCGGGCTGGGCATCCTCTGGCTGGCGCCTTATCTGATGAAAACTCTGTCGATTCTCGGCACGATCGCCATGTTTCTGGTGGGTGGGGGTATTCTGGTCCATGGCATAACGCCGGTCTATGACGCCATCCACCATTTCTCTGTGGATCTGGGTGGACTTTCCACAACGCTGGTGCCGATGCTGGCAAACGGCCTGTTTGGTTTGTTGGCGGGTGCTTTGCTGGTTTTGGTAATTACGCCACTGCTTCGGATGTGGGAAGGCAGATCTGGCGCTTCCTGAATCAGAGGCAGGCGTCAAACAGCCGGCTAACGAGAACAGGAACAGCTGTTTCCATCCGGAGAATACGGGGCCCCAGATGAACGCTCTGGCATCCAGCCTCTTCCAGCTTGCCTACTTCGTAGGGTGTGAAACCGCCTTCCGGGCCGATGCACAGCGCAGTGGGACTGTTCACGTGGGTCGGGCAGGGGGTGGAGGTGCCAGGGTGAGCAACCAGAGCTCGCTTGCCTTGCAGCAGTGCGGGCAATTCATCTTCCACGAATGGTTTGAACAGCTTGCGGATGTGCAGGTGCGGCATAACTGTATCTTTTGCCTGCTCCAGCCCGAGGGTCATGTTTTCACGCAGGTTTTCATCCGACAGCCAGGGCGTTTGCCAGAAGCTTTTTTCAACCTTGTAGCTGTTGATCAGCCAGATGTCTTTTACGCCCAGCGTCGCACTGGTTTGCAGAATACGGCGAAACATTTTTGGCCGGGGCATGGCAAGCAAGAGTGTGAGGGGTAGTGGAGCCGGTGGTTGCTGATTCAGTACAACAATCAGTTCTGCTTTGGCATCGGTGAGGCTTACCACTTCACCCAGCCCCATCTGTCCGTTTACGCGGCCAACGGACAGTTGGTCGCCTGAGGACGCGCCAAGCACCGATCTGATGTGCTCCAGCCGGCGGCCGCGTAGCACCACACGATCGGTGGTAACAAAATCATCATCGAACAGTAACGCCATGTTCATCCGGCTGGCGGCTCGTCAGCTTCCTGCCCGGATACCTCGCGTGTGGCCAGCCGGCCGAACAGAATGCCCAGCTCAAACAGGATCCACATGGGCACGGCCAGAAGCGTTTGGGAAATAATGTCTGGCGGTGTCAGCATCATGCCGATGATAAAGCAGGCGACGACAACGTAAGGTCGTTTGGCCGCCAGGTCTGCCGGTGTTGTTATACCGCTGAGAATAAGCAGAATGGTAGCGATAGGAATCTCGAAGGCGACTCCGAACGCAAAGAACATTTTCAGCACGAAATTCAGATAGCTACTGATATCCGGCAGTTCAACTATACCTTCCGGGCCTATGGCCGTAAAAAAGCCGAATACCAGAGGGAACACCACATAATACGCAAACGCGGCACCCAGATAGAACAGAATGACCGAAGTAAACAGCAGAGGGAATGCAAGGCGCTTTTCATGGGCATAAAGGCCGGGCGCTATAAAGCTCCAGAGCTGATAGAGAATGATCGGGATTGCGGCAAACACCGAGAGGAACAGGGCCAGTTTCAGCGGCGCAAAAAACGGCGAGGTAATGTCCGTTGCGATCATGGTCTGGCCGACTGGCAGCAGTGTGCGAATGGGCTCAGACAACCAGAGATACAGCTCGTTGGCGAAGGGGTAAATGGCCGCAAAACAGATAATTACAGCCAGTACCATTTTTAACAGGCGGTTGCGAAGCTCCAGAAGATGTTCAACCAGGGGCATTTCTGGTTGCTGAGAACTGTTGTCAGGGTTGTTGCTCTGATGGCCTGGTTCTTTACCATCTGTTTTTGCATTCATGAAGGCTTATCCGACGGTTTTTTCGCGGCGTCCGGCTCGTTCTCACCCAAGGCTGCGGTGGTCTCGCCCTGTATGCTGTGGTCAGTTGCGGTTGGTTTGTCGGCCCCTGGTTTGTCCGACATGATCATATGCTCGTACTTTTTGGCTTCGTCCAGAGCCCCGCGTACGGTTTTCTGAACGTCATCCAGGCCGACATCTCCCGCTTTACGCAGTTCTTTCCGGAACTCTTCGGCTTTGAGCTGGCTGTCGAGCTCCGAGGTGAACTGGCTAACCATTCGGCGGGCACCACCAACCCAACGCCCAGCCGCGCGCGCAGCCGTCGGCAGCCGTTCGGGGCCAAGTACCAACAACGCAATAACGCCACAAATCAGCAATTCCAGGAAGCCGATATCAAACATTCTGTCTGGTCTCAGCTGTTGGTTTTATCCTTGGGTTTCTCTTCAGTCGCTTGCCGGGTCTGTTCTTCGGCCTGACCTTCCAGAGAATCCGGATTTCCGGGTTTACTGTCTTCGTCGTTCATGGACTTTTTGAAGCCGCGGATGGCACCACCGAGGTCAGTACCAATGTTTCGCAGTTTTTTTGTTCCGAACAGCAGAATTACGATGCCCAATACGATAAGAAGTTGCCAGATACTGATACCCATTACGGGGGTCCTCAATTTAATGTGTCTGTTCGTTAATATTGTACGCTACCGGAGGCGTCTGGCGGAAACTCTCAATAAGAGAGTTTGCAACTTTACTTGCTCCGGGAGGCTTTTTCTTCCAGGCCGGAAAGGTCAAACCGGCGGGCTAATTCGCTCAGGATATCCTGAGAGGTCAGCCCCAGACTGGACAGCATCACCATGCTGTGAAACCAGAGATCCGCAGTTTCACTGATCACCGCGCGAGTGTCGCCAGAGTGTTCGGCATCTTTGGCTGCCAACAGAGTCTCAGTACACTCTTCACCTACCTTTTCCAGTATCTTGTTCAGACCTTTGGAATGGAGGCTGGCAACGTAGGATTTCTCCGGGTCGGCTGATTTCCGGGCTTCCAGAACCCGTGTCAGATCTTCCAGAACATCACTCAATGCACTAACTCCTCAGTTTTTGCCATAAATGGCATCCGGATCTTTGATGACGGGGTCTACACTGGCCCACTGGCCGTCTGTAAGAGTGCGATAAAAACAGCTGCGCCGACCAGTATGGCAGGCAATCCCACCCTTTTGCTCAACCTTCAGTAATATCACATCCTCATCACAGTCGAGGCGGATATCCTTTACTATTTGCTGGTGCCCGGAGGTCTCTCCTTTGCGCCATAGTTTACCCCGTGAGCGCGACCAGTAAACTGCTTGTCCTTCCTCCGCAGTTAAACGAAGTGATTCACGGTTCATCCAGGCCATCATCAGAATGTCGCCGCTTGCAGCATCCTGGGCGATCGCCGGGACCAGGCCCTCGGCAGTCCATCGAATGGCCTCAAGCCAGTCGAGGTTGGCCAGACTATCTGTTACATCTTTCATTTTTATGAATCCTGAGCGTTTGAACGACGTGGGTCGTTTATTTTTCTCCGGTCTTCTCGAGTGAACGGCTGTGGAATCGCTGGCGCTGTTCAGAATCGTATGGCTGGTGATTTTGACACGGTTAGGCGGCGGGTGCCAAAGCTGGCTTTGAAACTTTGGAAATTTCTGTCGTACTGAGGCGGGTTTGTACCTGATGCCTTGCGTCGGGAGCACAGTGCTGACGCGGAATCTTCTGCTGTTTTGATGTATGTTGTTGAATCATCTGATGCATCAATGTGATTGTTTGTGGGCTGAGGCCCGAGCGTATCGGATTAACAGAGAGCTAATACCCTGTACAGGTAGTGTATATATGATGCCGTCATCGCCAAAAAATATTGTATTGATAGGTATGCCCGGCTCGGGCAAGAGTACTGTAGGTGTTGTGCTGGCCAAGGCCGCCGCGCTGGCTTTCGTGGATACGGATCTGTTGATTCAGTCGCACGCGGGCGAAAGCCTGCAGAGCATCGTTGATAAAGAGGGCTACGAGGCTCTCCGTCGTGTTGAGGAGGAGGTGCTCTGCAGTTTGGATGTGACTGGCCACGTGATAGCCACCGGAGGGAGTGCTGTATACAGCGAACGTGCAATGCAGCATCTCAAACGCAACAGTGTGATCGTGTTTCTGGACATTTCTATGACAACGGTACGCCAGCGTATCGGCGACTTCAGTCTGAGGGGGATTTCCAAACGCCCGGGCCAGACTCTGGATGAACTGTTTGCCGAGCGCTACAAGCTATACGCCCGCTATGCTGACCAGGTTGTTAGCGGCGATCACAAGACCCAGCAACAGGTGTGTGACGAGATCTTCAGGGTGGACTGATCGCTTTGTTGAGGATATTCAGGTGCAACCTCGTTATTTGGGGCTGCACCTTCGCTTCGGGTGGGAATTATTCCACTGCTGCAGGCAGGTTTCCCCCCAGCATGTTTTCAACTACGGCCGCATTATAAAAGGCTTCGACCGTCTGGATTTTGTCGTCCCGGACACGAAACCAGAGCGCCAGCCGCACATCCCCGATTGGTTCAAAGTTGGTCTGATAATCCAGGATCGCGAATACGTGTTCGCCATCGGCGCTGAGCTGGCGGAGGATCAGGTCCTTCTGTATAGCGGCCATGGCAAACTGGTAGGAGATCATGTCATCCGGGCTAAGGAAGCGCATATTCGGGCCCACATACTCAAAACCCTCAGCAACCAGCAAGGTCTTTGCGTTGTCAAAACGCTGGGCATGGATCTCAGAGATGAACTGAGCCACGATGTCTTTTGGCTGCATAAATAAACTCCACTTCTAATACGAGGATAGTTTTAATACCGGGGCTCACGAAACGATTATATTCAGGGCTGACCATAATGAAACCATCGGTCGCCTCAATTTTCTCCGCCGGTTAAGTGTAAAGCATGATTCAGCGACTGCTACGCATGACCAGAGCCCCGGCGGCAACCAGCAATCCCCAGCTCCAGAGCGGCGCAGTCTCCGCCCATGCGCGGGCCTCTGGCTGCGATCCGATAATGGCTGCGGCAACCAGTGCTATGGCGGTGATTCCACGGCGCCAGCGTCGATCTGTTATGCGTTGCTGTTCCCGGATCAGCGCCAGTGTGCCCTGGTTCTGTTTCTCGATAGGGCCTGAGCCGCGTAGCTGCATTAGCGCGTCGTGAATCAGTTGCGGCATTTCCGGGGATTGCTCCAGCCACGAGGGCAGGTGGGTCTGAAGGGATTTGATCAGGCCTGATGGGCCAATCCGCTTGCGCATCCAGTTTTCCAGGAAGGGCTGCGCGGTGCTCCAGAGATCAAGCTCCGGATACAGCTGGCGACCAAGGCCTTCCACATTCAGCAGGGTTTTCTGCAGCAGCACCAGTTGCGGCTGAACTTCCATATTGAAGCGGCGGGCAGTTTGAAACAGCCGAAGCAGGAAGTGACCAAATGAAATGTCCTTCAGGGGTTTTTCAAAAATCGGCTCACATACGGTACGGATGGCTGCCTCAAACTCATTTACCCGGGTGTCGGCTGGCACCCAGCCGGACTGGATATGGAGCTCCGCTACCTGTCGGTAATCCCGGCGGAAGAAGGCCAGAAGGTTTCGGGCAAGGTAGCTTTGGTCGTCCGGGGCCAGGGTACCGACAATGCCGAAATCAATAGCGATATATTTCGGGTCGGCGGGGTTGCTGACATCTACAAAGATATTCCCCGGGTGCATGTCTGCGTGGAAGAAGCTGTCACGGAATACCTGGGTGAAGAAGATCTCAACGCCTTTCTCCGCCAGAACCTTCAGGTTTACCCCCGCCGCTTTCAGGGCCGGAATATCGGCAATGGGGATGCCGTGGATGCGCTCCATCACCAGCACAGACTTGCGGGTATAGTCCCAGTCGATAAAGGGAATGTAAATAAGCGAGGAGTTTTCGAAATTACGTCGCAACTGGCTGGCATTAGCGGCTTCGCGCTGCAGGTCCAGCTCGTCGTGGATGGTGGAGTCGTAGTCTTCAACCACTTCCACTGGGTGCAGGCGCTTGCCTTCGGTCCAGTATTTTTCCAGCAGGTTGGCCATCAGATACATCAGGGCAAGATCCTGCTGGATCACTTTCTCTATGCCCGGGCGTAGTACCTTCACTACAACTTCCTGGCCGTTCAGCAGAGTAGCAGCATGAACCTGTGCCACTGAGGCGGATGCCATGGGATCGGCGCTGAACTCTTTGAACAGCTCGGATACCGGAGCCCCCAGAGAGGTTTCAATAATGTTTCGGGCTGCGTCGCTGGGGAAGGGTGGGACGCGATCCTGGAGGGTTTTGAGTGATTCTGCCATGTCGTCCGGCAGGAGATCACGGCGGGTGGAGAGAATCTGGCCAAATTTGACAAATACCGGGCCGAGTTCTTCCAGAGCCAGACGCAGGCGGTCTCCACGGCTGAGTTTTGGTTGCGGAAACAGGTGCCAGGGTGCGAGCAGGAAGAAGACCTTTAGTGGCCCGGGAAGCTCAGCCAGAGGCAGGAAGGTGTCCAGCCTGTAGCGGCAGAATACCCAGGAAATTCGGAACAGGCGTTGCAGACGGGTCACGGAGTCTCCGGTTTGTCAGTAGTGCCACGATTTGCAATCAGGCTTACGCGCGCTTCCAGGCGCTCTGTGCGCAGGCTGAGGGTATCGATATCTTCGAATGTGGCTTCCAGCTCGCGACGGCCTGGCAGGGCGCGGCTTTCCTCATGCACGTATTCTTCGATATTGGCGTTCAAAGTAGTGAAGGCCTGTCGGCTCCAGCTCACGGCATTGCGAATTCGCTTGCCGATAAAATGGGCCGGTACATCGCCAATGTGCTGTGCCATGGCGGCTTCCCAGTCCGGGTCAAGCTGATCCAGAGCGCGCTGAAACTGGTGTGCGAGGCCAGTATCACCGGTAACCTCGAGCCGTTTGTCTGTAAACACGCGGTTGTCACCGGTGGCCAGTGCCGCAAAAGCCAGGGGCCTGCCGCTGATCTCAATGGATGGCTCTTCTGCTGGCTGGCTGTGTACTTGCACGCGTTGTCCGGCGCGGTGCAGAGACAGGGTCAGCGACACCGGCTCCGTAATGCGGAATTGTACAGGCCCTTCGAGAGCATCCAGCAGCGCCTGTTGCCCGGCGGGGTCCAGTTCCAGCGCCTGGTTCAGTGCCCGTTCTATTATGGCGGTTATCGCCGTAAGCAGGGTCGGGCCGGGGAACATCAGGGTTTGATTCCCACGTGCAGGGCAACAATGCCGCCGGTCATATTGTAGTATTTGCAGTTCACCAGGCCGGCGTCTTCCATCATGCTTTTGAGCGTGTCCTGATCCGGGTGCATACGAATGGACTCAGCCAGGTATTTGTAACTTTCGCTGTCGCCGGCAATAAGCTTGCCCATTAATGGCAGAGCCTTGAATGAATAGGTGTCGTAGGCCTTGCTGAGCAGCGGGTTGGTGGGCTTGGAAAACTCAAGTACCATCAGCTTGCCTCCGGGCTTCAGCACACGGGTCATGTCACGTAAAGCCTGATCCTTATCGGTGACGTTACGCAGGCCGAAAGCAATGGACACTGCGTTGAAGTTGTTATCCGGGAAAGGAAGGTGTTCGGCATCCGCCTGCACATATTCAATATTGCCAGCGTAACCACGATCGGTGAGGCGGCTGCGACCAACCTGCAGCATGGAAGCGTTGATGTCGGCGAGAACCACTTTGCCGTCACGGCCCACCAGATCAGAAAATTTCATGGTCAGGTCGCCGGTTCCGCCGGCAATATCCAGTACCTGATGACCCGGACGCACACCGGAAAGTTCAATGGTAAAGCGTTTCCACAACCGGTGAACACCCATGGACATGAGGTCGTTCATAAGGTCGTATTTACCCGCGACACTGTGAAACACCTCAGCCACCTGGCTTGCTTTCTGGCTCTTTGGTACGTTGCTGAAACCGAAATGGGTTATGTCGTCCTGGCCATTGCCGGGGCTGGCCGGTGTTTGTTGCTCGCTCATGGGGCATGTCCTGTCAGAATCTGAACCCCGTATTCTAACGGTTGACGGGGTTGCTACAAGGGTGGCTCGATGTTTAATACCGCCTTACACTGTAAAACCGTTCAATTTTGAAGAGAAAACTGACTCATGTCCGTAATCGATGTACACCGCGCTCACTCTTTTGATAAAGGTCATGCCCGCGAAGCGGCGGAAACGCTGGCCCGGGATCTCTCCAGCCAGTTTGATGTGAATTACCAGTGGGAGGGTGATCATCTGACGTTCAAACGCTCTGGTGCTAAAGGCCATCTGAACATTACCGATGAAGATCTGCACGTGCATCTGGAGTTGGGAATGCTGCTGCGCCCTTTCAAATCGAGGATTGAGCAGGAGATCCATAGCCAGCTTGATCAGATTCTGAAGGCGTGACCTGAGGCGCAGGTGTTTATTACAGGTCGTCCGGGAGTGAAAATGGTTCCGGATGACCGTTGATAATATTCTCCATAACCTGCTGTTCCCTTGTTACCAGCCGGTCAATCAGCAGGTCTACCTTATCCATTTTCCGGAATGCGGAATAACCTCTGTGAAGGAAGTCGTGCAGATCGCTGAGGTTGGCCATTTCTGCCGGAGTCCTGCTCATGGATAGCAGCCAGCCCAGTGTGCGATTGCGCACGTAGCGGTCGAGTTGCTGCCCCACATCTGCAACCAGTATTACCTGCTTTTTGCGCTGTTCCAGTTTCTGGCTGGCCCGGTACGCCTGGCAGTACTGTTCAGTGGTCAGTAATGAGGCTTGTATATCACGTTCTTCAAGGCGTTCAGCCAGTTCAAGATCCAGCTGTTGAGTGATCAGATTCAGTTCTACCAGCCCGGAAAGTGTTTCCAGCAGATGATCCGGTAGCCACTTGACCATCTTCGGGAAGACCCGGTCTATGTTGTCGTCGCGACGTGTCATGCTGGCAGGGGCGTAAAGGTCTGTGAGCAAAAACTGAAGGCCCGCGTGATAGGCAGGTTGCTGATACAGATCCTGATGGGTCAGTTTAAGGCGGCTTGCCTGCCAGTCAGCAATACTGAACGTACTGTCGAGCAGCCGGTGACCGGCTTTAGTGTGTCGGAAATCGTGATAATCCAGTAGCAGTTGCTGCAAGCGCCGGGCGCTGTCTGAGCGCACGTCTGTGCCGATAATGCGCTCACGATACATGGGGGCAGCTCCGGTAAAACTGGGTCGAGTTTGAATAGCGCTGGCTAGTTTACCGGAGGAAAAGCGCGGACGCAGTAAACCTGACCACTTGTCGGGCGTCAGTTTACTGAGTATGCAGGGGTGTGCAGAACCGGGTATCAGCCCTGGGCAGCGGCAGTCAGTGACTCAAAGCCTGGCAGCCATTCCTTGCTGTCGAGGGTAATAAAGTGGCTGGGAGCTCCGGTTTCTATGATGCGCATGGAGGTCGGGCTCTGCCTTGCGCTGGCAAGCATGGCCGGCCGGTCCAGAATGTGATCCACACCTGGAATCAGGAAAGTACCGTGGCGCACATGGCGATAAATATCGGTATGGGTGCGTGACATCCACTCAAGCAGGTTTTCGATGTTGCGGACAATAGTGAGATGGTCACGGGTAGAGTAAAACAGCTTGCTGAGCAGCTGTTTTTTTCGGGGGTTCATCTTGCCAAAGAAAGTCTGCCCGTATGCGGAAGACGGCGCGCTGTTGATCAGCCGGACTACCCAGGGCCACATGCCGTGGCTGACGGGTTCCAGAATGGTTGATACCAATGGGTAAACCTTGCCCTGAGGCAGGGCTGGTGCTTCAAGAACCACTTCTACGTTTTCGTAGAGCTCCGGTCGGTGTTGAATCGCTTCAAGAATAACGGCGCCACCCCGTGAATGGCCGTGAATTCGTATATTCCGGGTGCTGGGCAGATTTACCAGTGCCTGGTTCAGGATGCAGGCATCGTATTCAACGGTGCCTTCCAGATGCTTGATCGGCACCTCCCACTCCGGTGTTTCCGGCGTTACACCGTTTACCGGGATATGGTAGTTGCTGCAGGTCAGAAGGATCAGCTCAGTGGTTGGCGCGTCATAGGTCTGGGTGAAATAGCAATGATTTTCCAGAAAGCCATGTACGCCAATCACAGTCTGCTTTGCTTCGCCGCTGTGATTGCGAACAGAAACTGCCCCTTCGCCCACACGATAGACTCGCCCCGAGAACATCTCGGAGTAGGCGCTGTTGATTGGTTTGATCAGTTTGCGGATGTGGCTCGCTTTCATACTGTTTCCCTCCCAGCCCGGCTATAGTCTTTTGTTTTGCGCTGGACCTTGAAGTCTATAGTCAGTATAGGGTCGAGGGGGTGTCGGAGTGTAGTTTTTTTGTAATACATACTGCCGGAGGCTTTGTGGAGCCGGTAGTGTATGTCTGGCACAATGCTGATCACACTTTTTTCCATACCACCACTTCCGGGGACGTTCGGGTTTGAGTCACGAGCAAACGCATCCCATGCTTCCTGCGGATTCAGCCTGGCTGGCTCTGGAGAGTCCCCGAAGCCCTATGGCTATTACCGTCATGATGCGGGTGGATGGTCTGACCGCGCCCCGGCTTCGGGAATTCCTGCGGGTTTATTGGATGGCCTGGGAGCGCTTCCGGTATATGCCGGTCAAACGTGCACCAGCGTGGTGGTGGGAACCGGATCCGGGTTTTGACCTCAGGCACCATCTGGATGTGGTGCTTAACCGTTTTACGGAAGGCGAACTGCAGGACTGGGTTTCTGCCCGCGTGAATCAGCCCCTGCCTTTTTATCGGCCGCTGTGGAAATTCTGGCTGGCACCGAATGCGGAGGGCGGGGCGGTATTGCTGCTGCGGTTGCATCACTGCTATGCAGACGGGGTATCCCTGACAGGTATTTTTGATCGTCTTTGTCCTGTGTCTCCGCAACAGCATCCGGCAGTTTATGGTGCCCGGCAAACCGGCGGATTATCTCCCTGGGTGTCGGCGGCCAAGAGCCATGTTGAGCAGTTGGTCGGCGGTGATCTGACGCCGGAAACCGGCACTGACGAACCTCATGAAGAGTCAGGGCGTCAGTGGGATCAGGCAGGCGTGTTGCTGGATCAGCTGGCCCGCAATGGATTGAAACTGGTGAATGAGTTCAGTGATTTTCTGGCCGAGCCAGAAGATACGCCGTCCGACCTCAAGCGCCCGCTGTTGGGCCGGCGGCATTGCCGGTGGTCTGAGCCTGTTCCGCTGGAACGGTTCCGGTCTGTTGCCAGAGCCGCAAATGTAACCATCAATGATGTATTGCTCAGCTGTGTGGCTGCGGCGGTTCGTCCGCGCCTTGGCCTTTCGGGTACAGCTCTGGATGATGCCGTTATGCATGCTGCCGTTCCTGTTGATATCCGCAGCCGTCTGCCGGATGACCTGCGGCCTGAACCGGGTGCGCTGGGCAATTACTTTGGTACGGTGTTTGTTCCTTTGCCGGTAGATGGTGAGAGTGCTCTGGAGCGGCTTTATCGCATCAAGCAGGAGACCCGGCGACTGAAAAAGAGCTGGCAGCCAGGAATTGCCTGGAGCTTGTCAGCCTGTTCAACCCTGGTTCCTGAACCCCTGCGCCAGCCGCTTTCAGATATTTTTTACCGCAAGGCCAGCGCTGTCGTTTCGAACGTTCCCGGTACTCCGGAGGTGCGCTATATTGCCGGCTGCCGGATCAACGAGCAGATGTTTTGGGTGCCCCAGGCCGGTAATATCGGTTTGGGTATCAGCATTGTCAGCTATGCCGGGCAGGTTCAGTTCGGAGTAGTCGCCGACGAAGCGATTCTGGCTGATCCGGAAGACTTTCTGCAGGATTGTTTGCAGGAGTTGTCTCAGTTCCCTGAAGGGTCGTAATCCCAAAGTTCTGTTTCGCCTCCCTCCCAAATGAGCACAAAACCAGCCCCCTTGGCTGATTCCCCCCTTCTCCCCGCTAACAGAAGATGAAACTCAGGCGACAGACCACGCCTGGGGTAGCCAGAGGCATCGGTACCCCAAACCAGAATTTCAAAAACAATCGGGGGAACTATGAACAACAACAATTTCAGAAAAACAGGCATGGCCATCGCGATGGCCACTGCACTGTGTGCCAGTGCGGGAGCAAATGCTGCCGTCGAGCTATACAACCAGGATGGGACGTCCTTTTCTGTCGATGGCTACTTCAACGCGTTTTATGTAAACCGTAGTGAAGACGTGTCTGACACCCGGGATTCCCGTATCAAGATGGGTTTTTTGCCCAACACTATCGGGTTTAATTTCAGTAAGGAAATGGGAGACTTGACCCTGGGCGGCCGTTCCTCCTTCTGGACGACCATCAACGACAGCCTTGACTCTCCAACTGATACTGCCATCGATGTGCGTCAGTTCTATGCCACAGTGGATGGCAGCTTTGGTCAGGTGCTTATCGGTAAGGATTTTGGCCTGTACGCCCGCTCCAATATCTTCCTGGATGAAATCCTGATGGGGTTTGGTTCACCGGGCGGCAGTCCGGGTGGTGTCTCTTTCGGTAATATCCGGACCGGTTACGCTTACCCGACACCTTCGGCGCAGATCACCTACCGCTCTCCTGACATGAGTGGTTTGCAGATCGCGGTGGGTGCTCTGGATCCGGCCGATACCGTTACGGGTGTGGCCGATGAGAACTCGGCGCCACGATTCGAATCAGAGGTTACTTACAGCACTAACCTGAGTAACGTTGCTCTGACTGGCTGGGTGAATGGTCGCTATCAGTCGGCGGAGAGTGGAGCGACGACAGTTGACAGCACGGCTGTTGGCTATGGCCTGAAAGCTTCAGTTGCCGGCCTGACTGTGGCGGCATCAGGCTTCACCTCCAAGGGTGATAATCCTGTACTCATTGTCAACGGCCCTCTGACTGAAGACGATGCCGATGGATTTCTGGTTCAGGGTTCCTATGCCTTCGGGGCCAACCGTGTCGTACTTTCCTATGGCGAAACCGATGCTGAAATTCTTGATATTGAAACTGAAAACACGACCATCGGTTTCTTTCATGACATTAACAGCAATTTCAAAGTTGTTGCCGAGTACAGCATGTACGAGGACAAAAATCGCGCAAGCGGCGTAACCACTACGGATGCGGACACAATCGCACTTGGTGCGATCGTCATGTTCTGATCCTGGCGTGAGGGGTGGCCGGAGCCTTTCTGCGCCGCCCCGAAATCGATGTATTTGTAGGACTAAAGTGTCGGTTTTGTCGTGCCCAGGACGGATGCGTCATCAACTGTTGATGCAGGAGTAATTTAATCAATGGCTTACGATCACTTTGGCGCTCCGATGAAAAGCACTGAAGTCGCATTGGCGGGATATCCGGATGCAGTAGAATTACCGGGAAGTCCTTTTTCTGTGGAACCTTCCTCTATGCAGTCAGTGATGTCCCAGCCCGCGGTTCGAGTTGCAAGTTCCGGTACTCGTGATCCGGCTATGGCTGCGGCTAACCTCGCTGACGAACTCCGGCACCCGTTCCTGGGATTTGTGCTGTTTTTCTGTTCCGCAGAATATGACCTTGCACGCCTTGGCACTGCACTGGAAAACGAGTTTCCGGGTGTAACCGTTTCAGGGTGTACGTCTGCTGGTGAGATAACCTCCCGTGGTTATGATCGCGGATGCATTTCGGCCATCGGCTTTGACCGTCGTTATTTCTCGATTGATTGCGCACTGATTCGGGAAATGGATCGTTTTACGTTGCAGGATGCCCAGAACGTCATAGACGGATTGTTGTCACATTGCCGTAGCGCGAGACTGGCTCCTATTAAAGGTAACACCTTCGCAATTACGCTTCTGGACGGACTGTCGAGCCGGGAGGAACTGGTGCTGGCAACTCTGAACGCGGCGCTCGGAAGCATTCCCCAGTTTGGCGGGTCTGCCGGTGACGATGAACGCCTGACCAATACGCATGTGTTCCACGGTGGCCGCTTTCACTCAGGCGCTGCAACCGTTCTGTTGGTAAATACCCCTCTGGATTTCCGCGTTTTTTCCACACACCACATGGCAGAGGGCAGAGAAAAACTGGTTGTCACCAAAGCTTGTGCAGACACCCGGACTGTCTACGAACTCAATGCGGAGCCTGCTGCTGAAGCCTATGCCCGAGCTGTGGGTTCAACGGTTGAGGCGCTGGACAGGGAGATATTTGCGCTCCGGCCTCTGGGCGTAAAAATTGGTGACCATTATTTTATTCGTTCGATACAGCGTGTTAATCCGGATAAAAGCCTGACCTTCTATTGTGCTGTTGAAACCGGAATTGTAATGACCGGAATGGAGCCTGGAGCACTGCTTGATACGGTGCGTACCCAGCTCGAAGCCTCGGAACGTGTTGTTGGCCGGCCTCTTGTGACCATTGGCTGTGACTGTTTCCTGCGTCGTCTGGAGGCGGAACTTACCGGAGAGTCAGACGCAGTGTCTGAGTTCCTTCGCTATCACAAGGTTATCGGGTTCAATAGTTACGGGGAGCAGTTCAACGGAATGCATATCAACCAGACGTTTACGGGAGTAGTTATTGGCCAGCCTGATGTCTGTTCCGGGTAAAGACAAATCCCCGGTGAGCTGCTCTCTTGAGCGGCGGGTTGCCGAGCTGGAGGCGGAAAATGATCGCCTTCGGAAGATTCGCGATGCCCTGATTGTCCGGGTTGAATCTGGCGATGCTCACAAGCCTGAACCCTATGCGGCTTTTGAACACTCTGTCGTCCTGGCTGAACAGGTGCGTGAGCGTACGGAAGCTCTCAGTCTGGCGATGGATGAGCTGAAAACCAGTAATAAAGCCCTGACCCGTGCCCGGGAAGAAGCAGAGACTTCCCGTCAGCGCCTCAATGATGCAATTGAGAGTATTGCTGATGGTTTTGTGCTTTTTGACCGTCAGCATCAGCTGATTCAGAGCAATAGTCGTTTCCGGAGCTACTGGCGCCATGCTGGTGCCCCCATGCCGGCTCCGGGCGCACATATCAGTGAAGTGCGGGCGTTGGCAGTGGCTTCGGGTTTGATTGTTGAGGAGCACAGTGAGCCGGATTCCGAAGGGGAAGTATTCCTGCTGTCCAATGACCGCTGGGTACAGATGACTGAACGACCTACCCGTGAGGGTGGTCTGGTGGTGCTGTATTCCGATATTACAGACGTTAAGAACAGCGAGATGGCCCGGCGTATCAGAGCGCTTGAGGACAGCGAGCGCTGGATTCGCGTTGTAACGGATCACGTTCCAGCTCTGATTGCTTATGTGGGGGCAGATCTCAGTATCCAGTTTTGTAATCGGGTTTATGCAACCTGGTATGGCCGCAATGGTGAGTCGCCGCTTGGAAAGAGTCTGGATGAAGTGCATCCGCCTGAACTCTACAAGCGCCTTCTGCCACATATTCTTGAGGTATTGTCCGGGCGCAACGTCACCTTTGAATTCGAAGAAGCCGGAGAGATGGGGCAGGAGCGTTATATGCTGCGCTCCTATGTTCCCAACTTTGATGAACAGGGAGATATTGTCGGCTTTTTCGTACTGATCCGTGATATCACCGACAGGCGCAAGACCGCGCTGGCGCTGGAGCAGGCATACGGCAGTCTGGAGCGCCGGGTTAAAGAGCGCACAGCCGCACTGACTGATGCCAATTGCCAGTTGCGTACGGAAATTGAGGAACGCGCTGCAGCAGAAGCTCGCCTGCGTGACGCAAAGCGCGAAGCAGAGCAGGCCAATCTCTCAAAAACCAAGTTTCTGGCAGCTGTCAGCCATGATCTTTTGCAGCCCCTGAACGCAGCAAGGCTCTTCACCAGTGCCTTGCTGGAGCAGTCCTTTGGCCCCAAGGCTGAAGGGCTGGTGCGCTCGGTCAGCACGTCACTTGATGATGTCGAAAATCTCCTGGGCACTCTGGTGGATATTTCCAAACTGGATGCGGGAGTGATTCAGCCGGATGTAACGGCATTTGATTTGCGGGATCTGCTTAATAATATTGCTCGTGAGTTTCGCCAGATGGCCCTGGCGGAAGGGCTTCGGCTCGATTTTGTAGCCAGCTCGGCCATTATTGAGTCGGATTCCCAGTTGCTGGCCCGTATTCTCCGGAATTTTCTGACCAACGCTCTTCGCTATACCGAGACAGGTCGTGTCCTGCTGGGGTGCCGGCGAGAAAAAAACTCAATAGTGTTGCAGGTTTGGGACACAGGCCCCGGTATTCCCGCGGACAAACTCAATGAAATATTTCAGGAGTTCAAGCGCATCCAGCCATCGGGCGCTCATTCGGATAAAGGCCTTGGTCTGGGGCTGGCTATTGTTGATAAAATTTCCCGCATGCTGGGCCATGACGTAAGTGTATCGTCGGTAGAAGGCCGGGGGTCAGTGTTCAGTGTCAGAGTGCCTTTGGGGCAACTGAAACCCCGCCTTGAGGCAGTGGAAAGCAACCTGGTGGCAGCGAACGGACAAGGGCTTGGCGGTGCGAAAATCTGGGTAATCGACAATGATCGTGCGATTTGTGAGGGCATGAAGACGTTGCTGGAGGGCTGGGATTGCCAGGTCACGACGGCGGTTTCTCTGGAGGATCTGGAAACGCAGTTAAACCCGGCCCGGAACCCGGTGGATGTGATACTGGCTGATTACCATCTGGACAATGATGAGAACGGTGTTGATGCGGTTTCGGCTATAAATAGCCGGCGTCGGACGCCTGCGCCGGTCGTGATGATTACTGCCAATTACACCAACGAGTTGAAGCAGCATATCCGTGAACTGGGCTACCTGCTTATGAACAAGCCTGTAAGGCCATTGAAGCTGCGCAGCGCCCTCAACCATCTGCTCCGTGGCCAGTAAGCATGCAGTGAGCACGGATGCTCTTATCGCTTCAGGTACTGGCTGAAGTCCACATCACCGGCGGCAAGGATGGCCTGCACCCGGTTATGCACCGAGAGCTTGCGCAGAATTGCTGAAACATGGGCTTTGACTGTGGTTTCGGCAATATTGAGGTTGTAGGCAATCTGCTTATTGGATTCACCCTTGGACATACGCTCCAGCACAAGCAGCTGGCGGCGTGTCAGAGAGTTCAGAAGCTCCGGAGAAATCGGATTACTGTCATTGCGATGGCGGCGCTGACTTTCCTTGCCGGTACGGATAATGTCGGATGGCAGGTAAACGTTGCCGTTCAGGATCTGCTGTATCGCCTCGGTCATCTGGGCGCGGGGTGAGGACTTGGTAATAAATCCGATGGCGCCGTAGGTGATAGCCTGTAAAACCACCTGCTTGTCTTCCTCGGCGGATACAATGACCACCGGAATCGTGGGTGCTTCGTTGCGCAGGGCGATCAGGCCGTTCAGGCCGTGCATCCCAGGCATGTTCAGGTCGAGCAGAATCAGGTCCAGATCGTCGTGCTCCCGGGTCAGCGCAATTGCACTTTCAAGATCCGCAGTTTCGATTACGTCGCTGCCGGCAAAGCCGGATTCGATCACGCTGGTAATGGCTTCCCGGAACAGTGGGTGGTCGTCCGCGATAAGGATTTTGTAGACTACTTCCGGAGTTTCCGTCATCTGAGGTTCGCTTTGCGCCGGTGGTTGGTTGTCACTGTCAGCATAGCCTTTTTTCGAGTCGATAGTTGCAGTCAGCATGTATATCCCTCAATTGTTGTTTTGGTGCTGAGTAGTGAATTCAGGCTGTACCGGGTCGGCTGGCTGTGTCGGGAGGCCTGCATTTTGCCAGCTGTCGACGCCATCTTTATACCAATACAGTGTTTTAAATCCAGCTTCGGAAAGGCGTTTCACCGCATTCCAGGAGAGCCAGCAGTCGGACTTGCATAATACTGCGACCGGCTGATTCTGGTTGTTGTCCGTTAGCTGGAGAACATTGTTGATCAGGTAGTCGTGCCAGTCCTGATTCAGTGCACCCTGTCCGGTATTGGGTAACCAGTGAGCTGAGGGCAGGGAGTGGTGAGGTTCTGTCTGCAGGAAACGGTCGTGCCGGAACTCAAGATTAATGACATCAATAATCACCAGCGCCGGCTCGTTTTCAATCAGTGCCTCCATAGCTTCGGTGTCGACGGTGACGGCTCCGGTGGCCTGCCCGGGTGTGGGGCTGCGATACCGGTCTACACGGTAGCCTGTATCGGAAAACAGCTCCGCCGCTTGCGGGTCAGTGCTTGCAACGGAATGTCCGGCGGTAAGCGAGAGCAGGAGCGTGAGTGGAATCGACAGCGCTAGCTTGGCTATGGGCCTGGTCACTGGGCTAAACCTCGAATTATTATTGTGTTGATGTCATTACACGGTAAGTGGTGCGTCAGTTGAATGAGACCATCGCACCAAAAAAGAAGCACTAAAGTACTATTCTCGTGCGTGGGGCGATGATGAGCGAGAGGTAAGGATCCGGGTACGCTGAGGCCGGAATCCGGCTGTCGCCAGTGTGGCCAGCACCAGAGTAACCATCGCGGTAACCCCAAACGCCAGTGGATTCCATTGCAGGTACAGTGCAAAACGGATTGCCTCCACCGCGTGGGTGAACGGGTTGAACTGGCATAGCCAGTACAGCCAGGGGCTGGCTTCCTGCATTTTCCAGAGCGGATACAGGGCAGAGGACAGAAAGAACATCGGGAAAATGACGAAGTTCATCACGCCGGCGAAATTTTCGAGCTGCTTGACCCAGGTTGCAATCAGCAGACCGAATGCGCCCAGCATCAGCGCAACCAAGAGCAACGCTGGCAGGACTGCCAGGTAACCCCAGCCGGGCGGCTCCACATCCATAAGCCGGGCTATCAGCAGGAATAGATAAACCTGGCCGACAGATACGATGCCCATGGACAGCAGCTTGGTGATCAACAGAAAGGGCCGTGGCAGTGGGCTCATCAGCAACACCCGCATGCTGCCCAGTTCGCGGTCGTAGACCATGGATAGTGCACCCTGCATGCTGTTGAACAGGATGATCATGCCGCACAGCCCGGGGGCGATATAGGTCTCGTAGGTGATGTAGGTCTGGTAGGGGGGGATAATGGAAATCCCCAGAACCGCCCGAAAGCCTGCAGCAAAGACCACCAGCCATAACAGTGGCCTGACCAGCGCGCTGAAGAATCGGGTTCTTTGCTGCCAGAAGCGCAGCCATTCCCTGGTCTGGATGCCTACAAAACAGTGCCAGTAATGCACAGCTTTCATGGTGATCCGGCTCCGGTCAGGGTGTGGAAGGTTTCGGCCAGATCGCGCGCACCCTCAGCCTCGCAGATGGCATGCCCCGTTCCGTCAGCCAGTAACTGGCCCTGGTGCAGGATAAGCACCCGGTCATCCTCATGTACTTCCTCAATCAGGTGTGTGGCCCAAAGCACGGCCAGCCCGTCTTTCTCACATAGCGTCCGTACATGCTCATTGAGGGCCCGGCGGCTGGCAACATCGAGTCCTGCCGTGGGCTCATCCAGTAAAAGCAGCGAAGGTTCATGGAGCAGAGCGCGGGCAATTTCCACGCGCCGGCGATGACCTCCATTGAGTTTACGCACGGCATCGTTTGCGCGATCCCGCAACTCAAATCGTTCCAGCTCGCGATCACCCCGCGCTCGGGCTTCCTTGCGGGACAGCCCATGCAGAGCGGCGTGATACTGCAGGTTCTGACGCACGGTCAGGTCCAGATCAAGGGCATTGTGCTGAAACACGACACCGATCCTGCGCATGGCTTCGGCTGGCTGTTTCTTCAGGGATTGACCCGCCAGCAGGATATCGCCCTGTTGCAGTGCCAGAAGCCTCGTCAGCAGCCCGAATAACGTGGATTTGCCAGCGCCATTGGGTCCAAGCAGGGCGTGGAAATGACCAGCGGCCAGCTCGAAGCTTACGTCCCTGAGCACAGGCTTGTCGCCGTAACGAAAGCTGATGTTGCTCGCCTGGATGGTCACGACGACGGATCTATGACCACACCCCAGGGGTAGCGGCCGACCTTGATGGTTTTGATCACCTTCATGGCGTCCACATCAATGACCGATACATCTCCGGACACACCATTGGTGGTAAACAGGCGCTTCTCGTCCTTGTCCAGATCCAGTTGCCAGACCCGGCTGCCAACAAGCAGGTAATCCAGCACCTCATAGGTTTTGGCATCCACCACTGCAACATGGTTGGCTGGTCCAAGGGCCACGAACGCATATTTGCCGTCGGACGTCAGCCTGATACCTACAGGCTGAACACGGTCCTGGTTAACGCCGCGCACCTTGAAAGACATCTCATGGATCTGCTCCAGACTGTCCACATCAATGATGTGCACGGTGCCGCCGATTTCCGAAGAGGCCCAGGCAATCTTGCTGTCTTTGCTGAATTCCACATGGCGGGGGCGCTGCCCGATCACGATGTTTTTCTCTATCTCGAAGGTTTCGGTATTGATCCAGTGCAGCATACTGGTGGTTTCGGACGTATTTACTGCCCATTTACCATCCGGGCTCACAGCCATACCTTCCGGTTCAATGCCTACATCAATCTGGGCCAGCACATCTTTGTTGGTTACATCCACTACGGTCACGATCGCATCGTCTTCGTTGGCGATGTACAGGTGTTTGTTATTAGGGTGCAGGGAGAACTGCTCCGGGTCTTCACCGGACGGCAGATCATCGATGATTTTGCGGGTGGCCAGATCCAGTACCTGTACTGTGTCGTCGTCGCTGGCGCAGATGTAAAGTCTGGTGTGATCCTTGGAGAGCAGAATTCCCCGGGGGCGTGCACCGACATCAATAGTGTCGATTACCTCCATGGATTCGATATCAATAACCGACAGAGTGTTGTCTTTCTCGTTGGACACATATGCAAGGCTGGCCAGTGCTGGCGTAGACAGTCCGATCATAGCGGCCAGGGCTGTCTTTTTGAGTAAGGATTTCATGGAATAACTCCTTCTTGTTTTAAGTAACTGCAGTCAAGGCGGTCAGCCGTTAATGCGACAGTTGCTCTCGGGCTTGTCGAAACCGAGCGTGTCCATATCTGAGTTGGGGTGCAGGAACCCCTCAAACGGTGCCCGGGCTACCAGACCCCGGGGATGTACCAGAGGCACTGGTTGTCTGAGTTGCCCGTTCCAGTCGCGGTAGTTGAGCTTGCGACCTTTGAAAGCAGCCAGCTGGAATTTGTCGCTGAACAGGAAGCTCCGGATTTCGGCTGGATTCGCGCTATTGAGGCCTGTTACAGCTGTGCCAATCGAGCGGACAGCGGCCCATGCAGCATAGTCTTCACTGTTCATGTCACGGCTGGCGAGCTTGCTGAAACGGCTCTGCAGTTGTGCTGCGCCCCAGCTTTCCACCACCCTGTGCCAGGTGACCGGTGACATGCCCTGTGTGCCGACAACGGGGCGCGGCAGCCAGGTATTGAAAGGGACGTACTCGCCGAAATCACCGCGGACATCGGCCACCACGACGGCGTCATAATTGCTGGCCTGGGTAAACAGAGGCAGCTCCTTTGAAGCCGTCCTGCGGAGATCTGCATCGAAGGTCCAGGGTTTGTCTTCAACAATCTTCAGGCCGAAGCGTTTGGCTGAGCGGCGGAAAGCATCAGCCCAGCCCTTGTCGGCATCTGTCGGCCCTGCAATCAGAAAAACATCGCTCCAGCGGCGCTGGTTCAGCCACTGAGCCAGCGCGTCCGTCAGCATGGCGTAGCTGGGCATGGTGTGTAGCAGGTTGACGTTGCACTCGCCGGTGCGAAGCATGTCGTCCCTGGCGCCTGCGTTGAAGAACAGCGTTGTTTCCTTCGCCCTGGAGGTGATTGTTTCCAGAGTCTGTGCCGGGGCGTTTATCACGAACAGTTCGATACCATTTCCGAGCATGGTTTCGAAGGCTTTTATAGCTTCCGCTTCGGAGTTGGCAAGAGTGCTTTGGAGAGTGTAGGTCTGGCCAAGGAATTTACCGGTGGCGCTGTTGTCCTGTATGGCCAGCTCGGCGCCTTTCAGGCCGGAGTCTTCCGGTTCCGGGAGGACATTGGACAGTACCGGCCCCTGGTCTGGATGCCATTGCACGTAGCCGACGCGAACCTCCAGCGATTCGGCCTGCAGTGGGGCCGCGGTGACTAGCGTTATCAGTATCGCGGCTGCAGTCCTGAACAAGACAGACATGGAATTCTCCGGTTTATTGTTGTGCCTTCAGCTTAGAGAAGGGAAAAAGTCCCGGAAATATCCAGAAAGTAGGAAAGTGGCAGTACTAAAGAACTATTCCTGTCAAAAATGATGTCTTTAGCATGGTTGTAATGGTGGCTGAGGCCTCGAACAGGATAGAAAACCCATGACGGCATACCGGAAGATTTCCCTGACAATGCTGACGGTGTTCATCCTTGTCTACGTGCTGGGCGCTGTCCTCTATATCGGACAGGCCCGCCATGATGTGCAGCGTGAACTCATCGGGGTGTCTGGCCTGGCAGGAAGTCTGGGCAGGCCCGGAAACCTGCCAGCCAGTGTGGTTGAGAACATGCGCCACATGCAGCCATTGGATGGACTTGCTGGCGTTACTGAGGCTGATGGAAACGTGCCTTCCTGGTTTTCATCCATGATTGTGGGGAATATCTCCTTTGCTCCGGTCAATGGCTGGCGGATTGACCCGTCTGATGAAGCGGAGGAAATCTGGGAAGGTTTCCTGCTGATCTCGTTTTCATACGCTGTGGGCATGGTTTTGTGTTTTGCAGCTCTCTATGGTTCTGTCAGGCAGGGTTTGCGGCCGCTGGAATCTCTGGCCTCCGGTCTGGAAGCGGTGGCCGGAGGCAAGCTGACCTCAAGGCTCCCGCGCCAGGATATCCGGGAACTGGATATGCTCGCAGGGCGGTTTAATACCATGGCCGTGGCGCTGGAAAATGAACAAAAAACCGTTAGCCTCCTGCTGAACGAGTTGCTCCAGTTACAGGACCGTGAGCGGTCGCATATTGCCCGTGTGCTGCATGATGACCTTGGCCAGTATCTCACTGGCATTCGTGCCCAGGCGCGGAGCTGGGTTTATGACCCGGAACTTGACGAACAGCACAAACAGCAAGCCAGGGATATGGCGGGGCATTGCGAAACCCTGCAGCAGCACTTCCGCCATTTGTTGCAGGACCTGCACCCACTGGTGATGGAACAGCTGGGGCTGGGCAGTGCTATCCGTCACCTTGCAGAACAGTGGCAGCAACTGAGCGGGCTGGACTGCCGGCTGGATATGGATGACCGTCTGCCCCAGTTGACGGATGAACAGCAAACCCATCTTTATCGCTTTCTCCAGGAGGCGCTCAATAACATCTCCCGCCATGCCCGGGCCAATTGTGCGACCCTTGCGGTAGCAGGAAGCACCCATGGCTTGCGGGTCGAGATTCGTGACGATGGTGAGGGCAACGATAACCTCCCGGAAAAGGCTGGTCTTGGCCTGCGTTCCATGCGGGAGCGGGCTCGTTGTCTTGGCGGTAAAGTGCAGTTTTTCAGCAAGGCTGGTGAGGGCACCTGTATCTGTCTGGCGGTGCCGCTGCCCAATTCTGGTTCAGGTTCGGGAGGTGCATTATGAAATTGTTGCTTGTGGATGACCATCAGGTTGTACGTCAGGGAATTGCCAGCCTGTTGAGTTCCATGATACCGGCCATTGCTATTGTCGAGGTCGAGACCGGGCAGGATGCTGTGGCCCGTTACGGGGATTTACAGCCCGACGTAGTGCTGCTGGATATGGGGTTGCCGGATATTTCCGGGCTGGAAGCCGGGCGTCGGATCCGCCAGCGCTGGCGTGGCGCAGCAATACTGTTTTTCACCATGCATGATGAACTGCCTATGGTCAGGCAGGCACTGGATGTCGGTGGGCTGGGGTTTGTATCCAAGAGCTGCGCTCCGGAGGAGCTGGCGGAGGCCGTCAAGAGAGTGGCGGCGGGTCAACCTTATATCGAACACCCGATAGCGACCCGGCTGGCTATGAATGTGGAAAGACCGGTGGATCATCGCCTGCGTGATATCACCCAGCGGGAGATGGAGGTTCTGTTGATGTATGCCCGTGGTGAGAGTATTCCCGGTATTGCCGGCCGCTTGTGCGTCAGTAATAAAACGGTTTCCAATCACCTGGCCGTGCTGAAAAACAAACTGCAGGTATCTTCATCGGTAGAGCTGATTCACCTGGCCGTGGATGCAGGGCTGATTCGCTACGGCCAGCTGGGAGAGGGTCAGCGGGTGTAAACCCGCCAACGGTTACCAGTCAAAAGGGCAGTTTGTGCAGCCTTCCATGAAGGTGCCTACAAAGGTGGCGTAGTGTATCCGGGCTCCTGTCAGATCGGCGTCCGCCAGGTTGGCTCGGCCGAGTTTGGCTTCCTGAAGGTTGGCTCCGAGCAAACTGGCACCTTTCAGGTTGGCTTTCGGCATCCATGAAATTTCAAAACTGGTGAATGCCAGATTGGCGTTTGGCAGTGATGCTCCTGAGAATCTTGAGAAGCCAAAGTTGGCGCCTGTAAGGTCTGCGCCGCTAAAATCCGACCCTTGGGCAAACAGGTATTCGGCCTGCATGCCCTGAAAGTTAACGTTTTTCAGTGACGCTCCCCGCATGCTTGCACGGTACGCCTGCAAACGGTAGCCCGTGGCGTTGTCCAGGTTTGCACCATCCAGATTGGCGCCCCTTAGGTTGGTATGGCTGAGGTTGGTTCCCGATAGATTGGCCCCTTTGAAGTCCGCAGAGCTCAGGTCCATATTGGACAGGTCCGCACCCCGCAGGTCCATGCCGGCGCAGCTGGCTTCCTGTTCAAGAACACAGCCGTTAATGACTGGCGCCTTATCCTTGCCTGCAAGGTAGTCACCGGCTAGTACTGGTGAGCACAGCGTAATCATGGAGGCGGCTATAACTGATTTCATGACATTTACTCCCGAACGGATGTTCGAAAACAGGGCCTGGCATAACGCCAGGCCCTGGCCGGAGGCTGGTTATTTCGAAGCCTGTGCCCAGGATGGCATCTTGAAGACCCAGAATGACCCGCCCTGGGAAATGGGCTTGGTCAACTCGGCCATGTCGCCACCCCAGAGTGGCACTGCGCCGCCATAACCGGATGTGACACCGATATACTGTTCACCATCCATTTCCCAGGTGATCGGGGGAGAAATGATTCCCGAGCCAGTCTGGAACTTCCAGAGTTCTTCGCCGGTTTCGGCATCAAATGCCTTGAGGAAGCCGTCACCTGTGCCTGTAAACACCAGGCCGCCTTTGGTGGCGAGAACGCCCGCCCACAGAGGCATGTTTTCCTTGTGCTCCCACTCGATCTCTCCGGTGATCGGGTTCATGGCTCGCAGGATGCCAACATGGTCGTCATACATGCGCTTGATACGGAAGCCCTGGCCCAGATAGGCAGCACCTTTTTTGTAGGTGACTTCCTCAGTCCAGTAGTCCTCTTTCCAATGGTTGGCTGGCACGTAGAACAGGCCGGTGTCCTGGCTATAGGCCATGGGGTTCCAGTTTTTGCCTCCGAGGAAGGGAGGGGAAACCTCAATAGTCTCGCCTCGGGTCTCTCCCTCGGCTACTGGTGGTGGACGCTGCCCTTCTACTTCAATGGGGCGGCCGTCTTCGCCGATTCCTTTAGCCCAGGTGATGTTGTCAACAAACGGGAAGCCCTTTTTGAACTCTCCGCTGGCGCGGTCAACCACATAGAAGAAGCCGTTACGGTCAGCATGAGCTGTAGCTTTTACAGTCTTTCCATTCTCGTCGTACTCGAAAAGAACGAGTTCGTTGTTACCGGAGAAATCCCAGGCATCATTAGGTGTGTGCTGGTAGAACCACTTCACTTCCCCTGTGGAGGGGTCAACGCCTACCTGACCAGATGTGTACAGGTTGTCGTAATCAGCCGGGTCACCGCCAGGTGATGTTCGCTTCCAGGTATTCCAGGGAGCCGGGTTGCCGGCGCCGACGATGATTGTGTTGGTCTCGGCATCGAAACTGGCGCTCTGCCAGGGGGCACCTCCGCCCTGGCTCCAGGCTTCGACTTTTCCGGTTTCAGTATTTGGGTCATCGGGCCAGCTTGGTGCGCGGGGGTCGCCGGTAGGTGTGCTTTTCTTGCCGTTCAGGCGGCCGTAATGTCCTTCCACAAACGGACGCATCCAGATTTCTTCGCCGGTATCAGGGTCACGGGCAAACAGCTTGCCCACAACGCCGAATTCGTCGCCGGAGGAACCGTGAATCAGGAGAACCTTACCGGTTTTCTGGTCTTTAGCCAGGGTGGGTGCTCCGGTCATGGTGTAGCCCGCTTCGTGGTCGCCGAATTTTTCCCGCCACACAACTTTACCTGTGTCCTTGTTCAGGGCAACAATTCCGGCGTCCAGAGTACCGAAGAAGACTTTATCTCCGAAGATGGCTGCGCCGCGGTTGACGACGTCGCAGCATGGCCGGATACCATCAGGCAGACGGTGATTGTATTCCCAGAGTTTGTCACCGGTCTTGGCGTCCAGAGCGTAGATGCGCGAATACGAGCCGGTTACATAGACAATGCCATCGTGGATGAGAGCCTGGGACTCCTGGCCACGTTGTTTTTCATCACCGAACGAGAATGACCAGGCAGGGACCAGTCGCTCGACGTTGTCACGGTTGATGGTCGTCATCGGGCTGTAACGTTGTGCCTTGGGGCCGATGCCATAGCCAAGAACGTTTTCTGTTGTTTCCGCATCCTTGGCGATGTCGTCCCAGGTAACTTCTTTTGCCTGGGCCTGTAATGACAATGCGACTGATGAGCTCAGCATCAGGGCCAGGCCTATTCCGCGTACAAGCGGGTGTTTTTCAATGGTGGTTTTCATGGTTTCCCCTTGATTTTTGTTGTGACCACAACGTCCTGCTTCTGACGTCGACGCAATGAGTATTAGCGTTGCAGCCGAGTGTAAGCGACGGAAAAAATCATGATGAATACGGGAAAATGCCACTAAAAACCGGGAAAAGTTCCCGTCTGTATCGCTTGTCGCTGAGAAGTGGGAGTTTTTTTGAATGCGCCTCAGGCTCTCATGCTTTAGCCCTTGCTCTGACCGTCTACTACCAAGGAACTACACCAAAACCCCCAAAGTGGCATTCGGATCAGGCTGCGGGGTTCCTAGACTTGAGACAAGCAGTCTGGTGTTTGATAAACCCTAACGCCTGGGCATCAAGATCCGAACAAAGAGGTACTAACAATGACAACGTCCTTTTCTGTAAAAACACTATTCGCAGCTGCGCTGTTTGGCATGGCTGGACTGGTAATGGCGCACGGTAATGTAACGCCGCAACCTGTAGATACAGGGGACCTGCCAGATCTGGGTACAGAACCTCTGGCAGAGAATCCGTTTCGGGAAGGCAGTTCCAAGGGTGACCTGAATGCCCAGGCCGTAGCTATCGGTGAGAGCGGTTATGCCGGGAACTGTGCGGGTTGTCATGGAATCCAGGCTATGTCGGGCGGCCTGACACCGGATCTGCGTGAGCTTTCTCCCTGGGATGATGAGTACTTTATCGGTCGTGTCATGAACGGAACTGATCGGGGGATGCCCTCTTTCAAGAGCAACCTGGGGCAGACTGCCATTTGGGCCATCAGAACCTATGTGGAATCCCTCCCTGCACCTGAGTAACCAGTCGCTGGTGAAGACAGGAGCATAATCCTCAAGACGAATGTCAGAAGGGGTCACAGTGAAAATCACTCGATATTTGATGGCATTGGTGTTGTTTTTTGTCGCCGGCTTTGTGGTCGCTCAGGAGGGAGTGCTTGAGCGGCCACCGGAGCGAACCTACGACATCGTAGTGGCCTCAGGGTTCCTGAAAGTAGGTATATACGAAAATTTCCCGCCTTATTCTTTCGAACAGGATGGTGTCGCCAGGGGCATTGATGCGGATATTGGCAGATATATTGCCAAAGAGCTGGGGGTCGAGTTTCAGCCCCACTGGATCGTACCGGACGAAACTCTGGGTGATGACCTTCGCAACAATGTGTGGAAAGGCCATTACCTGGCAAAGCGTCGTCTGGCAGATGTGATGATGCGTGTGCCCTATGACAAAAAATTCGCCTACATGCAGGATTCCACCGGGGAGTACATGAACGAGCAGGTGGTGCTGTTCGGCCCCTACCAGCAGGAGCAGTGGCAGATCGGATTTAACCCGGAAAAGATCCAGGATGTCTCGACCATTGCCCTGTTTCAGTATCACCCGATTGGCGTTGAGATCGATACGCTGCCTGACTTTTACCTCAGCTCGACCCTTGGTGGTCGGTTAAGGAATCAGGTTCACCACTTTCCGAACGTGGCGGCTGCGTTCGATAAGCTGGAAGCTGGAGAGGTTAGTGCTGTGATGGGAATGCGGGCCGAGATTGATTTTGAAATGCAGCAGCGCGCCGGCAGCGGATTGAAAGTGGCAGCCAATGGGTTCCCCGGCATTGGCAAGCAAGTCTGGGATGTTGGGGTGGCAGTCAAACATACCCATCGCCAGCTGGGTTACGCGATAGAAGCTATTATTGATCAGATGGTTCGCAATGGTGAAATGGAGGCCCTGTTTGGTCGATATGGCCTGAGGTACACGATACCCGCCTACTATGATGAAATTCTGGGTGTCCAGGAGGAGTAAGTTGATATGACACAACTCTGGGCAAGAACAGCTCTGCTCGCAGTGCTGGGGTTCGGCTGGCCTGCAGTCTCGCAGGCGGGAATCCCCGAGGATCCTTTCGACTCACCAATGTGGACGTACAACCTCAACAAGTATCTGGGGGACAATCTGAGTGTTGTAATCGACCCCAGCGTCCGGCTTGAAGTGCCACCTTTTGCTGAAGATTCAGCCCAGGTGCCTTTGACCCTGAACCTGGAAGCCTTTGCCGGCACTATTCGCAAGGTGGTGGCCTGGGTTGATCTGAACCCGATTCCGCATCTGTTTACGTACGAGCCGGGTGAGCGTCTGGCGGAGGTCATTGCACTGAATTTTCGTGTTCAGCAGGCGACGA